>Ga0209006_10003518_pt1 | contig 14239 bp, 14 predicted proteins | sample JacPin_JW_Ref_O2_FD_188567 | JGI IMG/M metagenome (GOLD analysis project Ga0209006, IMG submission 188567) | Forest soil microbial communities from Algoma, Ontario, Canada - Jack Pine, Ontario site 1_JW_Ref_O2 (SPAdes) (version 2) | ecosystem: Environmental > Terrestrial > Soil > Boreal... | reverse complement strand
CTTGCCATGCACGGAATGTCCGGGATGTCGCTCGCCCGCCGCTTGCGCACGCTCGCGCTCTACCTGCTCGCGTTCGCTGGCACAGTCGCGCTTGCCTCGATTCCCGCCCTCAGCCACGACTCCCTGCACACGATCTACGAGCGCACGATCGTCTACCAGTCAAAGCGCGAATCGCCGTTCTCCGCGTGGGGCCTGTACGGCTGGCACGGCGCCGAGCGCGTCGTCGAGGTTGCGGCCGTCGTGGCCGCGGTCGCGCTGGCGCTCGTGCCCCGCCGCTCGGATCTGGTCGGGCTGGCGGCGGCGTGCGGGGCGGTGATGCTGCTCGTCGAGCTCGGCCTCGAACACTGGTTCTACCTGTACATCCCCTGGTTCTTCGGGCTCGTGATCGTGGCCCTGCTGGGGTCTCTCAGCGACCCCTCAGATCCTGAGCCGGTCGTGGCATCAGCACCTGCTCGATCGAGTATGCCCGCAACCGTTGCGAGCAGCTGATCAGCACGCCCATCAGCCACGGGTCCTCCTCGGAGGTCTCGAAGCGGATCGGCATCTGCGTTAGCAGCGACTCGATCGCCTGCTCGCGCTTGACCCCGATGACGCCGCCGCGGGGGCCCGTCATACCGACATCCGTGATGTAGGCCGTGCCACCCGGAAGCACGCGTGCGTCCGCGGTCGGCACGTGCGTGTGTGTGCCCACCACGGCGGTTACGCGCCCGTCCAGGTGCCAGCCCATCGCCACCTTCTCCGAGGTCGCCTCGGCGTGCACGTCCACGAGGATCTGATCGACGTCGCGCAGCTCGCCCAGCGCAACCTCGATCTCCGTGAACGCCGAGCGTCCCGCGCGCACGTAGAGGTTGCCGCTGAGGTTGACCACGCCCAGGCGCACGCCGCCATGCTCGACGATGCACACGCCCCTCCCCGGCTGGCTGCGCAGGAAGTTGGCAGGTCGCACGATCGGCTTGTTGGAGTCGAGGTACGGGTATATCTCACGGCGGTGGTAGGTGTGGTTGCCCAACGTGATCGCATCCACGCCGTTCGCGAACATCTCCTCGGCGATCTTCGGGGTGATGCCGAGGCCCCCGGCGGCGTTCTCGCCGTTCACCACCACGAACGTCGGCGCGTGACGCTCGCGCAGAACCGCCAGGCACTCGAGCAGCGTGCGCCGACCGATGCCGCCGACGACGTCCCCCACGAACAGGATGCGCGTCTCTGCCGTCGGCGTTCGCTCGCTCGTGGAGGGGCTTGCCGCGGGCGTCACCGAACCCGTGGCGGCCGCCTCGCCCTCAGCCATACTCTGGCGATGGTGGGAGGCACGTGAAGCCGGTCTCGGAGAGCGCCTCGCCGGCGGCGCCACCGGACGAGGAGGAGCAGAAGCTGGCCGCATCGTCCCCGGAGGGGGACTCCGAGCCGGCGCCGCCGGCGGAACGTCCGCCGCGGGTCGTCGTCCCGCGCTGGATACAGCTGGTGCTGCTGCCGCTGTCCGTGCTGGCCGCGTGGGCGCTTGCCAAAGCGGCCGGGAAAGTGCTGTTGGTGTTCATCATCGCAGGGCTCATCGCGTTGATCCTCAATCCCGCCGTCGCGTTCATGCAGCGCTCGCGCCTGCCGCGCGGGCTGGCGGTGCTGGCCGTGTACCTCGGGTTCTTCCTCACGCTCGCCGGCATCGGCTTCCTCCTTGCCAACCCTATCTCCGATCAGGTTCGCACGTTCAGCAACAACCTTCCGCACATCGTCAACGAAGCCAACAAGACGCTTGCGAGCCTGCAGACGAAACTCAACCACGACGGCATCCACATCAAACTGGTCAAACAGGGCAAAACCGCGCTGCAGAGCATCGAGGGCAAAGTCGCCAAGGAAGCCAGCAAACTCGCGTCGTTCGGCGGCGCGCTCGCGACAGAAGCCGCGAGCGCGATCTTCGACCTCGTGCTCGTGTTCGTTCTATCCGTGTACATGCTCGTTTACGGCGAGCAGATCGGGTCGCTGGTGCGTCGTGTGCTGCCGGACGGCGACGGCTCGAACGCCGACGACTATCCCCACCTCGTCCAGCGCGCCGTCACGCGCTACGTCGGCGGGCAGCTCTCGTTCAGCGCGATCATGGGCGCCTCCACCGGCATCTCCCTGTACGTGTTCGGGGTGCTCGGCATCTTCCCGTACGGCAGCAAGTACGCGATCGCGTTTGCTGTCTTCTACGGCGTCATGGAGCTGGTGCCCTACGTGGGACCGATCCTGGGCGCGATCCCCCCCGTGGTCGTCGCGCTGCTCACGGACCCGATCACCGCGCTGTGGGTGGCGGTCCTGTTCGTCGGGCTGCAACAGCTCGAGGGTCACGTGGTGGCGCCGCAGATCTTCGGTCACACGCTGCGGATTAACCCGCTGCTGGTCATCTTCGCGCTGCTGCTCGGCTTGCAGGTGCATGGGATCGTCGGGGCGCTGATCGCGCTGCCGATCCTCGCGGTGCTCCGGGAGACGACGGTCTACCTCGCTCGTCACCTGACCCTGGAACCCTGGGATCGCGGCCGCGGCAATCTGCTGTGAGCGCGGTGCTGAGCGTCAGGGCGCTCGCCAAGAGCTACGGCGGGCTGCAGGCGCTGCGAGAAGTGAGCTTCGACATCCACGAGGGAGAGCTGGCGGCTCTGATCGGGCCGAACGGGGCCGGCAAGACGACGCTGCTGTCGATCATCGCCGGGATCCAGGGACCGAGCGCGGGCACGATCAGCCGTGCGCCCGGCGACGTCGGCTGGGCGCCGCAGTACCCCGCGCTGTACTCCAAGCTGTCGGTTGCCGAGAACCTGGAGTTGTTCGCGCGGCTGGAGAAGGTCTCCGACCCGCGCGCGGCGGTCGAGCGAATGCTCGATCAGACAGGCCTTCGCGAACGCGCGGGAGCCGCAGTGGGGCGGCTCTCCGGCGGCAATCGTCAGCGCGTGAACGTCGCCGTCGCGCTCCTTGGCGAACCGGAGGTGCTGCTCCTGGACGAGCCCTCTGCGTCGCTCGATCCCGAGCAGCGCGAGCGCCTGTGGGAGTTCGTGGCTGGCCTGCAGGCGCACGGAACGACGGTGGTGTTCTCCACTCACAACGTCAGCGAGGCGCAGCGTCATGCCGGACGCGTGCTCGTGCTAGCCGACGGGCGGCTGGTGTTCGATGGCGCTCCCCGAGAGCTGCTCGCGGCGGGAGGCGAAGGCGACGGCGGTGACCTCGAGGGCGCACTGGTTCGCTTCCTGCGCGAGCGCGCGAGCTCCTGCACCCGAGCCGGCGCGCACCCGGGGGCCGAGCTGTGAGGTGGCTGCTGCGCAAGGACCTCATGATCCTGCGCCGCTCCAGGCTGCTGGTCGCGCTGCTCGTGATCTACCCGATAGCAATCGCGCTGCTGATCGGGCTGGCGATCTCGCGCAGCCCGGCACGTGCGCACGTGGCGATCCTCGACGAGACGGCGCCAGGTGAAACCGTGCAGGTGGGCGGTGAGCACGTCGCGGTGAACCAGTACGTGCGGCAGCTTCTCAGTCAGGTGCAGGCGGTGGAAGTCTCCTCGCGGGCACAGGCCGTCGCGAAGATCCAGTCGGGGGCGGTGATCGCCGCCGTCGTGATCCCAGCCGATCTCGCGGCGAGGCTCGCCTCCGATGTCGAGCAGGCGCGACTGGAAGTCATCTACAACGGCAACGCGCTCGAGCAGTCGCTCGTGCAATCGACGCTCAACTCGGCCCTCGCGAAAGCCAACCTGGGCTTCTCCGAACAGATCCAGCAGGCGGCGGCCGGCGCGATCGGCACGCTGCTGAAGGGCGGCAACCTCGCCACGATCGGAGCGCCCGAAAATCTGATCGGCCTGAGCGAGATCCCATCGACGCTCGGCGCGATCATTGCCCGCCAGCCGAGGGGCCACGACCGCAGCGAGCTCGAACGGGTGGACGCGTTCGCGGGCTTCGCGGCGCAGAACCTGACGCTGGCCAAGCGCGTCCTCTCCACGATCAGCCAGCCGATCCGCGTCAAGAGCGTCCTGCTCCACGGTCGCCGCACGCCGCTGAACACGTTCGCCGTGGTTGTGGCCGTGAGCGTGTCGCTGATGTTCGTGTGCGTGCTGCTCGCCTCCGGCGCGGTCGCGCTCGAGCGCGAGGAGCGCGCCCTCTCGCGCCTGATTCGCGGCACGCCCGGTCGGGGCGGTCACCTGATCTCACGCGAGGCGCTGCTCGCCGAGAAGACGCTTCTGGCGGCGGGATGCTCGTTCGTGCTCGCGTTTGCGATGCTCGCCGGGATCGGCGCGTTCGTGGCGCTCGACTGGGCGCGTGTCGGGCTCTGGCTCCTGGCGCTGGCGGTCGCAGCGGTCGCGTTCGCGGCGCTGGGTGTGGCGATCGGCGCACTCGTGCGAGAGGTGCGCGCGGCCTCCCTGCTCGCCTTCCTGCTCTCGCTGCCGCTCGCGTTCCTGGCGCTTGTCCCCGCGGGAGCGGTTTCCAGCGGCTTCTACGACGTGATCGGTGCGCTCTCTTTCGTCTTCCCCTTCAAGGCGTCGCTGCAGGCGCTCGACGCAGCGGTCAACGGCGCCTCGCCGTCGATCGGGCTCTCGGTCGCGCATCTGGCTGTTCTCGCGGCCGTGTTCGGCGGCCTCGCACGCGTGGGTCTGCAGCGCCCGGAGTGAGCGCGACGCTCTAACCTGAGAAGGGCGATGGCCTTTCCTCAGACGCGCATGCGCAGACTGCGGGCCAGTGCCGGCCTGCGTGGGCTCGTGCGCGAGACCGACGTCGGCGCGGGCCAGTTTGTGCTGCCGCTGTTCGTGACCGAGGTGGAGCCGGCACGGCAACCGGGCCAGAGGCCCGGACGCGAGCCGATCGCCACGATGCCTGGCGTCGAGCGCCTGTCGCTGACGGCCGTGATCGAGGAGGCGCGCGAGGCGGCCGCGCTGGGCATCCCCGCCGTGATGCTGTTTGGCCTGCCCGCCGAGAAGGACGAGCACGGCTCGGGGGCATGGGACGACGAGGGCGTCGTTCAGCTTGCCACGCGCGCGATCAAGCAGGCGCTGCCCGAGCTGCTCGTGATCACCGACGTCTGCCTGTGTGAGTACACCTCTCACGGGCACTGCGGCGTGCTGCGCACCGATCGCGCAGAGCCGTCGGTGGACAACGACGCCACGCTCGAGCTGATCGCGAGGACGGCCGTCAGTCACGCGCGCGCCGGCGCCGACATCATCGCTCCCTCGGACATGATGGACGGCCGTGTCGGCGCGATCCGCGAGGAGCTCGACGGCGAAGGCTTTTCCGAGACGCCGATCCTCGCCTACTCGGCCAAGTTCGCCTCGGCCTTCTACGGGCCGTTCCGCGAGGCAGCGGACTCCGCCCCCGCGCTCGGCGACCGCCGCGGCTACCAGATGGATCCCGCCAATGGCCGGGAGGCGGTGCGCGAGGCGCTGCTCGACGTCCAGGAGGGCGCCGACATGGTCATGGTCAAGCCGGCGCTGGCCTACGGCGACCTGATCAGTGCGGTCAAGGACGCAACGCACCTGCCCGTGGCGGCGTACAACGTCAGCGGCGAGTATGCGATGGTCAAGGCGGCAGCCGCAGCCGGCTACCTCGACGAGCGCGCCACGGTGCTCGAGATCCTGACCTCGCTGCGCCGAGCCGGCGCGGACACGATCATCACCTACCACGCAAAGGACGCAGCCAGATGGCTAGCAGAGCAGACATGAGCACCGAGTCCGAGCCCGCTGTCGAGTCGGCGCTCGCGGACGTCGCGGACCCCACGCGTCCGATCACTGCGACGCCAAAGCTCCGCAGCCGGACTGACGGCGCGGCGATCCCGCTCGAGGAGGTCGACCGCAAGCTGCTGAACCTGATGCAGGGAAGCTTCCCGATCGCGCCGCGACCCTTCCGGCATGTGGCCGAGAAGGGCGGCGTCTCAGAGCTCGAGGTGATGGAGCGGGTGCAGCATCTGCTGGACAAGCGCATCATCCGCCAGGTCACCCCGATCTTCGACACGCGCGCGCTCGGCTACTCCTCGATGCTCGTCGCCGCCAAGGTCGATCCCGAGCACCCCCACCGCGCCGCCCAGGTGATCAACCAGCACCCGGGCGTCTCGCACAACTACCTGCGCAACCACGAGTTCAACCTGTGGTTCACGATCGCCACCGAGCCCGACTCCAAGCTTGGGCTCCAGGGCACGCTCGAGGTGCTCGCCCGCGAGGCCGGCGCGGAGTCGGTGCGCCAGCTGCCAACCCTGCGTCTGTTCAAGATCCGCATGGATCTGGAGATGGAGGGAGGCACCGACGCGCTCTCCAGCACCGCAGAGGTCAAGGAGCCGATCGAGCTCGAGCCCCAGCCCTACGACGAGTTCGACGTCGCCGTGATCCGAGCGCTGCAGGGCGACATGCCGGTGGTCGAGGAACCGTACGCGTCCGCAGCGGCCGAGCTCGGGATCACCCAGGAGCGCCTGCTCGACCACCTCGCCGGCATGCAGGAGCGCGGCATCCTACGCCGCGTGGCCGCGATCCTCTACCACCGCCGTGCCGGGTTCTCAGCCAACGGCATGGGCGTGTGGAAGGTCCCGGACGAGCAGATCTTCGAGATCGGCTGCCGCATGGCGGCCGTGCGCGGCATCTCCCACTGCTACCAGCGCCCGACCTACGAGGACTGGCCGTACTCTGTCTTCACGATGGCCCACGGGCGCTCCAAGGAGGAGTGCGACGCGGTGCTCGACTCGATCGCTGAGCGCACAGGTATCAGCGAGCGCGCGACGCTCTACTCCTCCACCGAGTTCAAGAAGATCCGGCTGCTGTACTTCACAGAGGACTTCAAGAACTGGGAGAGCGCGCACGCTTGAGCGCGGGGTCGTGACCGCCTCGCTCACCGACACGCGCTCAGCCGAGCTCTACAGGCGCGCGCTCGAGTCGATCCCGGGTGGGGTCAACTCGCCCGTGCGCGCGATGCGCGCGATCGGTCGCGACCCGATCTTCATCGCCAAGGGCGAAGGCGCAGAGCTGGTGGACGTCGATGGAAACAGGTTCATCGACTACGTCTGCTCGTGGGGGCCGCTGATCCACGGCCACGCCCACCCGCACATCCTCTCAGCGGTGATCGAGGCAGCGGCGCGCGGGACGAGCTTCGGTGCGCCGACGCCCGCCGAGGTCGAGCTGGCAGAGGAGGTCAAGCGGCGGATGCCCGGCGTGGAGATGCTGCGCATGACCTCCTCCGGCACCGAGGCGGCGATGACGGCGATCCGGCTGGCCCGCGCGGCCACGGGGCGAGACGCGATCGTGAAGTTCGCCGGCGCCTACCACGGACACTCCGACGGACTGTTGGCGCAGGCCGGCTCGGGCCTGGCCACGCAGGCGCTGCCGGCCAGCCCGGGCGTGCCGGCGAGCGCGGCGGCGGCCACGATCATCGTGCCGTGGAACGACCCCGACGCGCTGATCGCCGCCATCGAGCGCCACGAGCTCGCGGCGATCCTCGCCGAGCCGCTGCCCGCCAACATGGGTCTCGTTCCGCCCGCGGAAGGATTCCTGGAGCTCTTGCGCGAGCGTGCGGACTCGAGCGGCGCGCTGCTCGTGCTCGACGAGGTAATCAGCGGCTTTCGCGTCGCCCGCGGGGGCGCTCAGGAGCTCTTGGCCGTCGAGGCGGACCTCGTGATCATGGGCAAGGTGATCGGCGGCGGGCTGCCCGCGGCGGCTGTTGGCGGCCGCGCGGAGCTGATGGAGATGCTGGCCCCTGCGGGCGAGGTTTACCAGGCGGGAACGCTGTCCGGCAACCCGGTCGCGGTCGCGGCCGGCCTGGCGACGCTGGAGCTCCTGGACGAGTCCGCGTATGCGCGCCTGGGTGCGATCACCGCTCGCCTCGCAGACGGTCTCCGGGACGCTGCTGTGAGCGCTGGCCAGGAGGTCCAGGTGAGCAGCGCACCGGGCCTCGTGACGGTGTTCTTCAGCCCGGGGGCGGTGAGCTGCTTCGCGGATGCGCAGGCGTGTGACCAGTCCGCGCACGCGGCCTGGTGTCGGGAGCTGCTCGCTCGCGGCGTGTACGCGCCGCCCTCTCAGTTCGAGGCGTGGTTCCCTTCGTTGGCGCACTCCCCCGAGCACCTCGAGCGCACGCTGGAGGCCGCCGCGGACGCCTTCTCGGCCCTACCGGCGCCGGGCGCATGACCTCGGGGCAGGCCACGGCCGCGGGCGCAATCGGGCGACTGCGCGCGCTGCTGCTTGAGGGCGGCGGCCTGATGGCGAGGCTCGTGGAGTACAGCTCCGCTGCGGACCCCGACCTCGATCCGAGCCAGGCCCCCAGCCCGGCTGCGATCGCCGCCGAGGGACCGAGGGCGGCGGGCAGGCGCGAGGACTACGAGCTGCTCGTGGAGGCGATCTACGAGGGCTACCTGCTCCACTACGGCGAGCCGCGCGTGGTGCGCGTGCCGGATGCCGATCTGCGGCTGCTGGCGGGCGATCGCCTGTACGCAGTCGGGCTGGCCCGGCTGGTGGAGCTCGGCGACACGTGCGCGGTGGCCGAGCTGGCAGACACGATCACCTTGAGCGCTCTCGCCCAGGGCGCCGGCAGCGTCAAGCTGGCGGACGCCGTCTGGCAGGCCGGTGCGCGCGCCGTCGGTTGGGGGGCGAGCGAGCTTCACACCCGCGCCAAGGAGCTCGTGCTGGCGGGCGCCCCCGAGGCCCTCGAGGCGATGCGCACAAGCGCGACGGTCGCTTCGGCGGCGCACTGAATCGCGCGTCGGTATTGTTTGCGCGCGGTGCCAGACAAGCGAGCTAAACACAAGTCCAAATACACGCTCGACCGGGGAATTCCCGGTGCATTCGAGGGTGAGACGATCACGCGGCGAAGGTTCATGACCGGGACCGCGCACACCGCCGGAGCGGTCGCGGCCGCATCGTTCGCGCTGCCGGCGCTCGGCTTCGCACTGGGCCCGATCTTCGAGCACAACGTGATTCGCTGGGAAACGGTGGGGACGGTGGACGAGTTCACCGACGACAACTACGTCCCGACGGTCCTGACGGTCACACCCGGCATCGGCGAGGCGGGCAAGACGACCGTCTACATGCGCAAGCACAACCCCGAAATCGACACCGACTCCTACGACCGCAACACGCCCTACGTGGCGATCTCCGATCGCTGCGTGCACCTGGGCTGTCCCGTGCGCTGGGTGAGCGCCGCCGAGCGTTTCATCTGCCCATGCCACGGCGGCGTCTATGACCTCCTGGGCAAACCTGTGGCGGGCCCTCCGGTGCGCCCCCTCGACCGCTTCTACACGCGCGTAACCGGCGAAAACGTCGAAGTCGGGCCACGCTTCAGCGTCAACAGCCAGCTGCGGCGCTTCTCCCCGAGAGACCCCGGCGAGCCGCTGGACGGCATCGGGCAGTACTTCTACCCATCCCGACCCGACGCACGGAAATAGGCGGGGGAGAGCTCGACCGTGCCCAAGCTGCCAAAGCTGCCCGCTCCCCCGCTGCCGGGGCCTCTGCAGGAACCGCCGCCGCGTCCCAGCGAGAACGGCAAGGCCGGTCCCTTCGACGAAGCCAAGCAGGCGGGTATCGCCACCGTCGCGTGGGTCGACGAGCGCACATCGCTGAGCGGCGCGGCCCGCTGGATGATGTTCCGCAAGGTGCCCAAGGGCACCAACTGGTTCTACACGCTCGGGTCGGCGACGATGTTCGCCTTCCTCAGCCAGGCGGTCACGGGCGTCTTCCTGGCGATGTACTACCGACCCGAGGCAAACGGCGGCGCGTACGAATCGATCCGCTACATCACCAACGACGTGTTTCTCGGTCAGTTCGTGCGGGGCATGCACAAATGGGGCGCGAGCGTGATGGTGGTGCTCGTGTTCGTGCACATGGGGCGCACGTTCTTCTTCGGCGCCTACAAGTATCCGCGCGAGCTGAACTGGGTGATCGGCGTGGTGCTGCTGATCCTGACGATGGCGATGTCGTTCACCGGCTACCTGCTGCCGTTCGACGAGCGCGCCTACTGGGCGACGATCGTCGGCGTGAACATCAACGGCACCGGCCCGCTGATCGGCCCCTACCTCTCGGACTTCCTGCGGGGCGGCTCGGAAATCGGCGCGACCACGCTGTCGCGCTTCTATGCGATCCACATGCTGCTGATCCCGGGGCTGCTCGCGGCGCTGATCGGCGCCCACCTCTACCTCGTGGCCAAGCTCGGCACCACCGCGCCTCCGTGGAAAAAATCTCACACGCGCTCAGAGATGCGCGAGACAGAGATCTAGGGTCGCGCGATGAACCAGCATGAGAAGGAGGAGTACCTCCGCGAGTACGCCGCCCTGAAGGCCGAAGGTAAGCCGTTCTTCCCCTACGCGGTGGCCAAGGACGCGGCGATGGCGTGTGTGGTGATGGCGGTCATCATCGCGATGTCACTCGTGCTCGGCGCGGAGCTGGGAGCGAAGGCGAACCCCACGACGACCAGCTACGACGCGCGTCCGGAGTGGTACTTCTTCTTCCTGTTCGACATCCTGCGGATCATCCGCGTGTCGAGCATCATTCAGCTCGCCACGATCGGCCTGCCGACGCTGTTCATGATCCTGCTGTTCCTGCTGCCGTTCTACGACCGCGGGCCCGAGCGGCGCCCCGAGCGCCGTCCGGTGGCGACGATTACCGGTGTGATCGTGATCTTCGCGATGGGGTACCTGACATACAACGGGGCCACCGCCGGTACGCCGGATGCGTTGGAATGGCCGGTGCCGAAAGTCGTGCACGAAGACGGCAAAGCGGCGGTCGCCGAGTGGAACGAAGGCCGGGAGGTCGTTGCCCAGTCGGGCTGCGAGGCCTGCCACAAAATCGGTGACAACGGAAACGTGGGCCCAGGTCCGGACCTGACCCACATCGCCTCGCGCATCCCTTCTGAGGGAATCGCGCGGACCCTGGTCAACCCGACGGCGCCGATGCCCTCGTTCAAGAGCTTGCCGGCGAAGAAGTTCAAAGCCGTCGTCGACTTCCTCGCCACGCTCAAGTAGCGCAGGCATGCCCGCTCGGTCGCCACGCGGCGCCGGAACGCTGGAGGCTCCTCAGGTGCGCGCGATGTTCGATCGCATCGCCGGCGTGTATGACCCGCTGAACACCGCCATGACCGCGGGGCTGCACCACCGCTGGCGCTCGCGGGCGGCGGATCTGGCGCTGGTGGGGCCGGGCAGCCGCGTGTTGGACGTCGCCACCGGGACCGGCGATCTCGCGATCGAGCTCGCCCGCCGTGTAGCTCCAGGCGGCGAGGTCGTTGGCAGCGACTTCGCCGAGGGCATGCTCGACCGAGCGCGGTCGAAGGTCGCCTCGCGCGTGACGAGCGGCGTCAGCCCACGATTCGAATGGGCGGACGCGATGGCTTTGCCCTACGACAATGACTCCTTCGACGCGGCGACGGTGGGCTTCGGCGCACGCAACTTCGACGATCTCGGTCGCGGTCTCGCGGAGATGGCCCGGGTCGTTCGCCCGGGCGGGCGCGTGGTGGTGCTCGAGATCACGACTCCGACACGGCTGCCGCTGTCGCTCTTTTATCGGCTGTGGTTCGACAGGATCGTTCCGGGCCTCGGACTGCTCACCGGCGCGGTCATGCGGCTTTCCGCCCGCCTGCGCAACGCTCCTGCCGACACGGCGATCGCCGACGCCTACGCCTACCTACCCAGCTCGGTGAAGCGCTTCCCCGGACCGGCGGCGCTTGCCGGCGAGCTGCAGCAGGCGGGCCTGTCGGAGATCAGCTACGTGATCACGGCGGGCGGGATCGTGGCGATTCACGCCGGCACGGTGCCGGGCGAGCGTGCATGATGGTCGTGGTGAGCGAGACGGCTACCGGCGGCTTTGCGGGCGTGGACGGCCTCGACGCGATCATGGAACGCGGCGGGGAGAGGCTGCGCGGCTGGATGCGACGCACGGAGCGCCACCTCGAGCGGGTCACCGCGGAGGCTGGCACGCCGCTTGCCGTCCACGCCAACGCCACGGTCAATCCGGCCGGCAAGCGCCTGCGGCCGCTGCTGGTCGTGCTGGCCGCCGAGTCGGCCGGCGGCCCGCCCGAGACGGACGAGGGCGCTGAGCGCCTCGTGCGCGCTGCTGTTGCGGTTGAGCTCGTGCATTCGGCGACGCTCGTGCACGATGACGTGATCGATGGCGCCCTGTTGCGCCGCGGACGCCCGACGGTGGCCGCGGTGGCTGGGCGCCAGGTCGCGGTTGCGACGGGTGACCTGTTGTTCTCCCGGGCGTTTGCCGAGCTCGCGCGAAACGAAGACGTGGAGCAGCTCTGGGCGCTCTCGCAGGCCAGCTCGGCGCTTGCCGAAGGCGAGCTGCTCCAGCGCGAGGACGCCTACGCCGCGCATGTCGCTGTCGAGCGCTATCTGCGCCGCTGTGAGCTGAAGACGGCGGCGCTGTTCGAGGCCGCCTGTCGCCTTGGGGCGCTGACCGCGGTGGAGGCGTCCAAGGGCCTTGCTGACGCACTCGGCGCGTTCGCACGCCGCATCGGGCTGGCCTTTCAGATGCTGGACGACGTGCTGGACGTCTCAGGCCCGGTCGAGCGCACGGGGAAGTCTCGCGGCACGGACCTGCTCGACGGCACCGTCACGCTGCCGTTCATCCTTGCCCGCGAACGCGAGCCAGAGCTGGCGGCGTTCGACCTGAGCTCGCTGGAGGGCCCGGACGGTCCTCGACAGGCAGAGGTGCTGTGCGAACGAATAGCTGCCACCGGAGCACTGCAGGAGGCGCGTGAGCGAGCGCTGGCGGTCGTCGCCGAGGCCAAGGCCGCGCTACCGGGAATGCTCCCGGACGGGCGCTCGGCACAGCTCGGCCTGGTGGCCGACGCCGTCGTCGAGCGCTACCGCTGACGTGCGGCGGACGTCGCTCTAGAAGTCGCTGGGCATGATCAGCTCAGCGTCCAGCGCGCGTACGAAGAACTCGATTTCCTCGGACATGTTTGCGTGCGTCATGCGCCGCAGGTCGCCGAGCAGAGCGCTGGAGCCCCGGTCGAGCTCGTCGTCGAGCCGTTCCACAGAGCTTTGGTCGAACACGCCTTCGCGCCGCGACTCGCACTCGGGACAGCGCAGGACGATGCGCCAGTGGCGCGGCCCCTCCTCCGACCAGTCGAGCGGGTAGACGAGCTCACCCGCGCAGTGGAAGCAGACGTGCAGTTGCGCCGGCGAGCAGGTGCCGTCTACGCCCTGGCGCTGATCGCCGTAGACGGCGTTCGCGGGCTTGCCCACCGGGGCGGGCGGGCCGTGTCTGATGTCTGGGTCCTTCTCCGATTCCATTGCGTTCTGAGTCGTCATCGACGCGTGGAGCAAGGGCCTTTAGCCGACGGCCACGAGCTGTAGCGGTGGTAGGTTCATTGGGCCCATGGCTAGCGCGATCCGCACGATCAGCCACGAGGATCGACTCAGCCTCGTCGACCACCTGGAAGAGCTCCGCACCCGGCTGATCGTCAGCGGGATTGTGCTTGCCGTCGCCTTCGGCGTATGCATGTGGCAGAACCACGTGCTGCTGGAAGTGATCAACAAGCCGCTCACCAGCCAGACCAAAAAGCAGGTGCTGAAGGGTGACGGCACCGTCGGCCAGGCTTCGCTTGCGCAACGAGGCCTGCTGAAAGTCGCAGCCGACACGCAGGCTGCCCTCGGCGTGCTCTCCGGACCGCACAGCGGCCTGTCCGCATCCTCGCGCTCGCAGCTCTCCGCGCTTGCCAAGGCGCTGAAGAAGGACGTCGCCAAGATCCCGCGCAGCGTCCCGGCGGACAAGCCGGCGACGCTGGGTGTCGGCGAACCGTTCACGACCACGATCACCGTGACGCTCATCTTCGCCCTGATCATCTCCCTCCCGGTGATCCTGTACGAGATGTACGGCTTCGTGCTGCCGGCGCTCAAGCCGAATGAGAGACGCGCGGCCGTGCCGCTGCTCACCGCCGTCCCGTTCCTGTTTGCGGTCGGTGTGGCGTTCGGCTACTTCGTCGTGCTGCCCGCCGCGATCCACTTCTTCGTCAACTTCAACTCCGAACAGTTCAACGTGATCGTGCAGGCCGGCCCCTACTACCGGCTAGCGGCGACGATCCTGCTGGCGATGGGGCTCATCTTCCAGGTCCCGGTCGTGATCCTCGGCGCCACGCGTGCCGGGCTGGTGACGCCCAAACAGCTGCGCAAAGCGCGCCGCTACGCGCTTGTCGCCTGCGCGGTGATCGCGGCGGTGCTGCCGGGTGAAGTGATCACGATGGTTCTGGAGGCGGTGCCGCTGTATCTCCTCTACGAGGCGAGTATCCTGCTTGCGACGTTTGTCGCTCGAAAGGATCTCGACCGACAAGCCGAG
>Ga0209006_10003517_pt1 | contig 14245 bp, 12 predicted proteins | sample JacPin_JW_Ref_O2_FD_188567 | JGI IMG/M metagenome (GOLD analysis project Ga0209006, IMG submission 188567) | Forest soil microbial communities from Algoma, Ontario, Canada - Jack Pine, Ontario site 1_JW_Ref_O2 (SPAdes) (version 2) | ecosystem: Environmental > Terrestrial > Soil > Boreal... | reverse complement strand
GAATCCAGACGATTGGCGCGACTGCTAAGAGCCATGACACGAATACGAACTTTCGCAGTGGGTTGGCCATTGTGATGACCTCCGCGAAAATTCTAACGCTCTCATCATCAACAAATGAGCACCCCTGTGACACTTTCGCGAGTGCCACATCGCGCCGCTACGCTACGTTGGCCGGCCATTCTTCCAACGGGTTAGCCATGTAGTCGGCGGCTCCGAAATTTGTAGAAGACAATAGCAGGCGGGTGGCTGGCCCAATCCGCGCGGCACCAGCTTTCACTCCAAGCATGTTTGAAACCCGCGGAGGTGCCGGACCCTTCGTTCCTCAGAAGGGTCCGTGTTTTGACGCTCGTTTTAATCTTGCCTCAACGACCCATTCGGCGATTCCGCAGTTTGAAAAAAACAAGAGCGGCAACGTTGCTTACTACCACTGTTCCCGCGATTTTTGCCGCGTACCCCAGCGGATTCACCACGTCCACGAACGGGTACACCGAGACGAGCAAACTGAAGAGCGAGGCGCAGAAGCCCGCAAGTGAAACCCATTTCAGCCATGGCGGCAGCAATTTGCGCAATGCCGCAGCGCCTACCATGGGAATCGCAAACATCGCCATGTACATCAGCTCGTAATGCGTCAAGCTCGCATTCGAGAGCACCTGAAACGCTTCTTGCGCATGCACGCCGACGCTCCCCAACACCACCAGCAGAATCATCAGCGCGGAGGTGCAGAGAATCGAATTCACCGGAGTCTTCCATCGCGGATGCAATCGCGTAAACCACTTTGGCAACAGATCGTCCCAGCCCACCGCCATCGGCAAGCGCGTAACTCCCGTGAACAAATAACTCGACGCGCCCAGAAGCCTTAGTTGCACCAGCAGAATTGTAGCCATTGCAACCACGTTGCCGATTCCTGAATTGCCCAGCGCAATTCGCATCGTCTGCGGAATCGGCGCAATAAAGTCGATGTGTCCCGGCGTGGCAAAGGCCACCACCGAACCAGTCCCCAGAATGAACATGGCGCAGATAATCGGCGAAGCGATCCACACCGAGCGACTGATATTTTGCGCCGGCTGCCTGCTTTCCCCGGCAAAGATGGCGATGTACTCCAGCCCGCTCAACGCGCCCACCATCATCTGCCCGAACAGCGCCATCGAGAACAGATTCAGCGGCGGCGAAGCCAGCGCAAACTCCATCCCATGTTGGCCGGCTCGATGCCGCCAAAGCGCCCACACCGGCAGCAGAATCAGCGCCGCAAACGCCGTAATCATCGCCATCCCACCGATGTTATGAATCCACTTGCCCCATTCCAGCCCGCGCACCGCCGCTAGAGTTACTGCCGCGATGATGGAAGTGACAATCGCCAGCGAAGCCAGATGATTCTCCGGGAGCCACGCAGCCTTGGGACCGATCAAGTAACCCAGCTCGGTGGGAATCGCATACAAAATCGCCGCCGTCACCGCGATCCCGTAAACCCAAAGGTTCCACGCGGTAAGAAACCCGCCCAGCCCGCCGAATGCGCGATGCGCCCAGACGTAGAGCCCGCCCTCCAGCGGCATGATGCGATTGAGCCCGATCACCACGGCAGCCATCGGAAAATAAAACAGCAACATGGCCGCAATCCATGTGAGCGCCTGCGCCCTGCCTAACTCTGCAGCCACTCCAACCCAGCCGCTCCCGACCACGCATAGCACTTGCGCTAACACCAGGTCGCGCAGCCCAAGCTGCCGCTGCAACCCATGCTCCGCATGCGAGGTAGTTGAAACCTTCCCCATCGTGCGTGAATCCTCGCACAATCACTGCATCGGAACCACTGCGCATTGAAAACGATTTTGCCGATTACATAATCGACCGGAGAGGCCGAGACCGAATGGCGGCCCGGGTTAATGTAGCTCAGGTCTTCAGACCTGAGGTCTTTGACATGGCGTAATTTAATCTGACTCGGCGGGTGGCTGGCCCGCTCCGCGCGGCACCAGTGTTCACCCCAAGCACGATTGAAACTCGCGGGGGTGCCGGACCCTTCATTCCTCAGAAGGGTCCGTCTTTTGACGTTGGTTTTAATCTCTCGCCTCAACGACCCGTCTGGATCCCTATTTCGAGGCCACGAGTTGTTTCTGAAAATTCGCTTCGTCCAAAGTTATATCGCCCTGAATGAACGCGGAAATGTTCGTGCCTTTAGGAATCGTCACGTCCTTCCCGTGCATGAGCAGGAAAAGAGGCGCAGCAGGCCAAATCACGAGTGAAGTCGCGACCATGGCGCCCACCATCGCTCCTGTATGGCCCCCACCGCTGGTGTTTTTCACAGCGCGTAGCAACACCTTTTGGCCGTCAGCGAGACGAACCTTGTCAATATTCAAGTCCAGCTTGCCTGCCCGGCCCATCCGCTTCTTATGCTCCGCGCTAGTAACAGTTGCCCACGCAGTCGAGCCATGTGGTATCACGAGCAATCCGTTAACAACAACGTCATCAACGACTTCGAACTCAACCGTCTGCCCCGTGACCGCATCCGCGGATGAAAGGTTTTCCGAAAGCACTAAATGTACCGGCGTTCCATCCTCCAGCAAGAAGCCCTTTGAAGGATTCTGTGCAGGTTGCGGTGCCGATGCGGGAGCCGTGGCGGAAGTCTCTGGAACAGGCGCAGCAGCGGGAGTCGCGGCATCCCGATTTGACTGGCTTGGAGCCGTCTGTTGGATCGGGCGGCATGCCTGAGAACCGAATATCGTTTCCCCCTGATAAACATAGCCTCCCGACTCCGAAATATTCCGGCACATCCATTTTGACGGGTCGGGGCTTTGCGCCGAGCTCGCGCCTGCAAGTACCAAGACAGACAAGACCGCCATAGCTATCTTCATTTTTCCCCTCACGATTAGGAAGTAAGAACGTTTTGATACGTCTTACGATGACAACTCGGCGGGGGAACTCCTATAGTACTTTGCTTATGCGTTAATACAGAGAAGAGTAAAACCGCGGCAAATTCGGCTCCCAGAAACAGCACAGACTTTTTCTAACAATAACGATTCAATGAGTTTAGCTTCGCCAATATGTTCACCGCCTCCCACTCCTTGAAATTCACAAAACAACATGCTAGCGTTCGACGTGATTTATTTAGAACAGTATCGAGCGCTTCACCAAAACGCAGCGAGGGCGCACCTCCCGGAGTTTCCTGGCTCGGAAATCCCTCTTATTCCTCGATCTTCATCTGGCCCTAAACTCACAAAATTAAATCGCCAAATTCCGGAATTAAAACGCCGCGTAACACACAGAAAACAAACCACAGAGACCTACGCAAATCGCCAAAAAATTCAAAAACGCTCGCGCCCATTTCCTAAGCCCGCCGATTTCTCCTCGGAGCGAGACCTCGACACCTCCGCGACGCGAAAAATGGATCTTCCGCCGAGAGAAAACGAGGCGTGTTTGCAGAGCGCTAATACCATTTCTACTTGGCCTGCCCGCTATCTTCTTGGAGGGCTTGCCCTGTGCGCGTTTCGCGACGGTTTCATCCCACAAAAATGCATTTCTAACCGGTTCTGGGCCAAAAACAGAAGTTGCAGAAAACAAACGACTAAACCCCTTCTAACCGGTTCTAGATTTGTATGTTTAGAAAACGCGCTTAATGGCAGTTTTTCGGTGTCGGCTGCTGGCTTTTTCCCTCGCGCGACCACATGAGAACTTATGGGCGTTCCTAATCAACGTCATCCCAACGATCCGCAGCCCGAGTCATCGCCTTCCGGACTTAGCCCGGAACTCGTCCTCGGGTACCTGGCGACGCTCTCGCAACCCGCCAGCATCCGCGAAATCGCCCACGGCATGGAGCTAAAACATCATGGCCGCCGCTTCCTCCCACGCGTCCTGCATCGGTTGAAAAAAAGTGGCGACATAGAAGAAACGCGCGGCCGTTACAAATTGTCCGGCGCAAAAGAAACACAGAAAGCCGCCACAAAGCGTAAAGACCGCGAGTCGGCTGCCGGGAAAATTCCCGCACAGAGTCGGCCAGAAAACAAGCAGCCATCTCCGGCGGCGGCTGCGGCAACGAACCGTGGCTACGACCCCAATCTTATTCCCGGCAGAATTGTTGCCCATCGCGACGGATACGCTTTCCTTGTCCCCGATTCTCCGATCCCTCGCGTGGAAGGCGATCTCTTCATCGGACGTGACAACTTGGCCGACGCCATGCACGGCGACCGCGTTCTCGCCCGCATCGAACGCCGCCGCGCTGACGGACGCGCCGAAGGCCGCATCGTTCAAATCATCGAACGCCAGCATCCCACCCTGGTCGGGCTATTTCGCTACGGCCCGCAAGGCAACGTCGTGCTTCCCTACGACACGCGCATCCTGCACGAAGTCTTGATTCCTCCAGGCGATGAGCTCACCTCTGAACAGCGCGAAAAACTTGGCGGCAGTGAAAAAGAATCTCTCGCCGGCCGACGCGTGCGCCTCCCCGAACTCGATGGGGCTGTCGTAAACGTCGAAATCAAGCGCTATCCCAAAGGTGGCCTCGCCCCCGTTGGACGCGTCCTGGAAATTCTCGGACGCCCCGGAGAGGTCGGGGTCGATGTTGAAATAATCATTCGCAAACATCATCTGCCGCACATCTTCCCCGACGATGTCTTAATTGAAGCGCGCAACGAGAAGCAGCAAGTGGAAAAATCCGAACTTGCCGGCCGCCGAGATTTTCGCGATCTCGCCATCGTTACCATCGACGGCGAAACGGCGCGCGACTTCGACGACGCCGTGCGGGTGGCGGCTTTGCCCAACGGCCACTTTGAGCTTCAAGTGCACATCGCCGACGTCGCTCATTACGTTCCGCGCAACTCTGCGCTAGATCGCGAAGCCCACCTCCGCGGCACATCAGTTTATTTTCCCAACCGTGCAGTCCCCATGCTGCCGGAAGAACTATCCAACGGCATCTGCTCTCTGAACCCGAAAGTGGACCGCCTGGTGATGAGCGTAGTGATGGAAATGGACGCCACTGGCAAAATGATCCATTCCGAATTTTTCTCCGGCGTGATTCGTTCCGCCGAGCGCATGACTTACACCAACGTCAACAAAGTTATCGAAGGCGATCCGGAAATGACCGCGCGGTACGCGCCGCTGGTGGAAGACTTCCGCCGCATGAAAGAACTGGCGCTCTTACTCAACCGCCGGCGTGTCGCTCGCGGCTCCATCGATTTCGATCTTCCCGAGCCGGTCATCGAGTTCGATCCTGAAGGACGCATGCTCAGCATTGTCCGGAGCGAACGCAACATCGCCCACCGCCTGATCGAAGAATTCATGCTCGCGGCCAACGAAGCTGTCGCGCAATATTTAGAAAAGCGCGGAGTCGCTTCGCTCCATCGCGTCCACGAGAAGCCGGACCCCAAGAAAGTGCTGGAGTTTGAGGAACTGGCCAAGGCGTTCGGCTATACGCTCGGTGTGGATGATCTTGCCGAGCGACGCGTGGCCGTCCGGCACGCTTCCGTTCGTCAGGAAGCGCGACGCGGGCGTGGAAAACGAGGACGCGAGCGCCCCATGACGGTCACCTTGCCGGCCGCCGACGAAGTAGATATCCGTCCGCAGCATTATCAGCGCCTCACCCAGAAAATTGCGGGCAAACCCGAAGAGCGCATCCTTTCCTACTTGATGCTGCGCTCGCTCAAGCAAGCGCGCTATGCTGCCGATGTCCTGGGCCATTTCGCGCTGGCCGCGAAGGAATACACCCATTTCACTTCGCCGATTCGGCGTTATCCTGATCTCATCGTCCATCGCTGTCTGAAATGGGCGCTGGAAAATCCCAACGTCGCTCCCATCCGCGCCGCTGTGGAAGACGCGCGTCCCGGCAAACCTGAGACGATGGCCATGCTGGGTCCCTATCGACGCGTCGAATTGAAGGAAATTGCCGCGGAAAGCTCCGAAGCCGAACGCCGCGCTGAGGCCGCCGAGCGCGAGCTAATGGAATGGAAGACGGCGCAGTTTATGGAAAGCCATCTCGGCGAAGAGTATGACGCCCTGATTATCTCGGTGCAGAAATTCGGATTTTTCGTAGAGCTAGTGGAAATTTTCGTCGAGGGTCTGGTTAGCGTGGATCGGCTCGAAGAATTCACCGCTCAGCGCTGCGTTTATCGCGAGCGCGATCATTCGATTGTATGCGAATCGCATCGTGGTTCACGCGGATCGCGTGGCAAAAGCACGCAGACGTCTTTTCATCTCGGCGACCGCATCAAGGTACGAGCGGAACGCATTGACCCGTTCCGCCACCGCGTTGAATTTTCTCCGGTCCAAGATGCCTAACGGAATTATCATCGCGAGTAGCTTAGGATAAATTCAGCAGAGAGTTTGGAGGTGAGTGATGTCGGCACGGCAATGCCCGAACTGTATGGCCTTCGTTCCCGCAGGACAAATCGTCGCCTACTCCTACAGCATCGTTTGTCCTTCGTGCCAACATCCGCTGGAGATATCCGCACTCAGCCCGAATTTAGCTGCGTTCGCAGGGTTGATCGCCGGAGGGATAGTCTGGTGGCTGGCGAACGCCCATTATTCCAACCAGAGCGGCGCGCTCACCTGGGTGCTGCCCATGCTCTACAGCTATCTGGCTTTCAGCGTGGTAGCCCCGCTTGCGCTAATCTTGACCGCCGATCTAAAGCTGAAACCTCTGGACGCCGTAGAGGTCCAGTATGGAACCTCCGCCCCAGCTCCCTCGCATCATCATTAATCGTTTGATAACTCCCTATAACTAAACCGTATATCCAGTGGTACCATTGACGTTTTTCTGGTGGAAATTAAAACTGGAGAGTCATGGGTCGCTACTCTGCGTTCGTCGGTAAGCGGGTCCAGGCGTACTATCGCGCCGCTGACATCCATTTGTCCGCCGCCGGTACACTCGTCTCCGACTCCGGGAAGTCCATCGTCCTGGAGGACCATCTTTCTCAGGGCGGAAAAGAAAAAACCATCCGCGTGGAAATCCCTTACCAGTTCGTGATTCGCGTAAATGAAACGCATGCCGAGCCTTCGCGCGCCAAACAAATTCCTTTCGCCCAATCCAAGAAGAAAGCCTAACCCTCGCTAGTCGAAGAGGAATCCGGCAAGTTTCAGCCCCGCGAATCGATAGATCGAGTCCGACTACTCACTGATTGCTGAAAGAGTGTGCGCCGGGTATCGATCCCCACAGTTTTTGGTCGGAATTCCCAGCCAGGCGCAGGTATATTGGGATCGATCTTTGGAGGATGAAATGAAACCGACCGTTGGCTTCATAGGGCTCGGATTAATGGGTGGGCCGATGGCAAAGAATCTTGCCAAGGCCGGATTTCCTCTGGTGCTGTGGAATCGCACGCGTGAAAAAGCCGAAGAGTTAGTTCGCGAAAGTACGGGGTTCGATGTGAAGGCCGGCGCGAATCCGCGCGAGACAGCAGCGAAAGCGGACATTCTTCTTACGATTGTCAGCGATCCGCCGGCGCTGGAAGAGGTCTTGTGGGGCCAGAACGGTGCGATCGAAGGATTACGGCGCGGGAGTATCTACATTGATTCCAGCACGGTGTCTCCTGACCTGGTTCGCAAGATTGGAGCCACCTGCACGGGGCGAGGGGTCGGCTTTCTCGACGCGCCGGTAACGGGTGGAACCTGGGGCGCAGAAAAAGGGGAACTGGTTTTCATGGTCGGAGGGGAAGGGGAAGTTCTGGAGCGCGCAAAGCCCGTGCTCGAAACGTTGGGTAAGCGCATTTTTCTTCTGGGGCCAACCGGCGCGGGACAGACGGTGAAGCTCGCCATGAATTTGATTCTGGCGCTACAAGTGGACGCACTGGCTGAGGCACTTGCGCTGGTTAACACGGAAGGCGTGCCGGGCGAGCGGTTGATTGAAGTGCTGCAATCGAGCATGGCGCGAGCAGGAGTGCTGGATGTGAAGGCGCCGTTTATGCTGAAAAACGAATTCCCGCCAAGCTTTCCGCTTCGGCTCATGCACAAAGACATGCGGCTTGCTCTAGAACTCGCGAAACGCCATGGGCTGAATCTTCCTGCTGCAGCGGCGTCCTATTCAACTTATGACGCGGTGAAAAAATCTTCAACGGACGATCCCGACTACGCTGCGGTTGCGCGCTTCTGGAAAAAATCTTAGGGCAAAGTCTTTACGTAATCGCTGCGGATGGAAAAAAACTGAAAGGGAGATCGCGCGCCGAGCGCAAACCGGCCGGAGCAGCGAGGATCGCGGGAATGGCGTTGACAACCACGGCAGCGGTAGCCACATCGCCATGGGTGCCACCAGGTATTACGAGTGAAAGATTCGGCTCGCCCTTTAATTCGATGGTGTCGGACGGATGCTTCGCGCCGACGTACATTTTGAGCTCCATGAAGATTTTTTCTTTGCCGGAAGCAGTCCCGCGAGCGACTTGATGCACTCCGGCGACCTGGCCGGGGGCGACTTGCAAGAACTCTGTTTTTACTTCGTCTTCTGCGATTACCGGATCGATTGTTTCGGAGATATCATCCAGAGCGAAACCGAGCCCGTCGGCGACCATGGCGATGGATTCGGGCAAGCCATGGTGTTTGATTACACCGGCGGCCACTTGCGCGCGGAATTCTTCGGGCGTCATGCCCGCGCCGATTTTCTTTTGCAACGGGAGGCGGCGCTTGGATGCGTCCACGATGCGCACCGCGCTGGCCCAATCCACGCGCTGCGAAACAGCCGAAAGAGTTAGGACGAGCTTGTCCATTACAAAGCCTGGGTTTACGCCGGTTCCGAGTAGCGCGACGCCTTCTTCCTTCGCCGCGTTATCAAGTTGCTTAGACAGATCCGGATGTTTCTTCCAGGGATAAGCCAATTCCTCGCAGGTAGAAACGATGCAACACCCCGCGGCAAGGCATTCCATCAATTGGTCCATCACACTTGTGAGATAGGAGGACGTGGAGTGAACGACAATATCCACTGATTTTTCCAGCGCCGCTCGCGACTCGGCGGAAATGACGACTCCCCAAGGCGCGTCTGACGCGCCAACTACTTCTCCGAGATCGCATCCAGCTTTGGCCGGGTCTTTGTCAATCGCGCCGACGATTTCAATTGCTGTTTTCTGCCGCATCAAACGGGCGATGGATGCGCCGATAGGCCCAACGCCAAACTGCACTACGCGGATTTTCTTCCTCACTTGCTCCTCCGCCGAGATTGAAGAGCCAATACCTTAAAGTTTTCCGCGTGTGACTGCAACCGGATTCGCGGTTCCGTGGCGGGCCTGGTTCTGACAGGCGGACCCGCAAACACTTTGTGGCTGCACGATGGGTTACAGTAAGGCGGGCCTTCGACAGCCGTCAGATGCCCTTATTTTGGGGCTGACAAAGGGCGCCCTCGTTTCACTGTTGAGTAAGGCAAAGGCGCATCACGCCGGGGATGTGAAATTGGAGGAACGCAGACTCGTGGCTGTGGCGACGTCACTTTGGCTGATCGTGGCCGCAGCGGTCATTTGCCGCATGGGATACGCGTATCAGCAATCGCGCGAGATTCCGGCGCGGGTGCTCGCGTCGGTGCCGTTCGAGCAAGAGACGGGCAACATCGCGATGGCGCTTGCAACGGGAAAGGGATTCAGCTCGCCCATGCGTCGAGACACGGGGCCGACCGCGTGGCTTACGCCGATGTATCCATTGATTGTCGCTGGGATTTTTTGTGTGTTCGGCGTGTCCACTTTGCACGCGTTTTACGCGGCAGCTGCGCTGAACATTCTATTTTCTGCGGCGACCTGCGTGCCGGTTTACTCTACCGGAAGGCGAATGTCGGGAATCGGTGCGGCGAGCATCGCGGCGTGGTTGTGGGCGCTTTTCCCGAATGCAATCGTGATTCCATTTCAATGGATTTGGGACACGTCACTTTCGGCTTTGCTCGCTGCGACGATTCTATGGGCAACATTCGCAGTAATTGAATCAGAAAAGTTGCGCGATTGGTGCGCGTACGGATTCCTTTGGGGTTTTGCTTTACTGACGAATCCAGCACTCGGAGCGGTGCTGCCATTCTTGTTAGGTTGGACGGCCTACCGTGGCCGCCACAATACGCGAGGACGATTCATTCGACCCGCTTTCGCGCTCGTGATTGCGATTTTGTGCTGCGTTCCGTGGACCGTGCGGAATCACCTGGAGTTCCACCGATTCATTCCTTTGCGGTCAAATTTGCCGTTCGAGCTATGGCTGGGGAATAACAAAGTCTTCGACGATCGCTCACCCGACGTCAACGCGCGGGTGACGCGTTACGAGGAGGAGCGGCGATACGTGCAGGTGGGCGAGACGGCGTTCATGAGAGAGAAATGGAATCTTGCGACTGAATTCATACGGACGCACAAGCGGCTGGAAGCGCGACTCGTCGGTTGGAGATTCATGGATTTCTGGCTGGGATCGTTTCACCCGGTACAAGACTTCGAAAACTCGGATTCGGCATGGATTCGAATGATCCTTGCGTTGAATTTTATAACGGGTATGGGAAGCCTGATTGGAATCGTGGTTTTGTGGCGGAGCCGCAGTCCTTATGTTTTTCCCGCAACGGTATTCATCGTCGCGGTTCCGCTGGTGTATTACGCGACGCACGCGTCGTTGCGTTACCGGCATCCGATTGATCCGATTGTATTGACGCTGACGGCAATCGCGGTGACTGGCGCAAAACGGCGCGCGGATAGGATCGTGCCGCGCGTGCAAGAAGCGCGCGAGCCGATCTCATAGCAAAAGGCAGCGGTCTTCCGACATAGCATCGCCCCGTAACATCGCCGCCGGCCAACGATGCAAATTGGAAGCCGGTCTGTATTCGCGGGTCTTGTAGCGTGGGGCGCGGAGCCGCATAATGTGCCGACGATCCCGTGACAACGCCCCCGCCCGAAACGCACTCCTCCAAACGAAATTGGCCGCGCAAGTTGCTGCTGACAATTCTGCAGTATGGAGGCAGCGCGCTTGTTCTTTACCTGCTATTCCGGCTGCTGCCTGGCCGGCAAGTTTGGCAAGCGTTGGGACTCTTGCCGGCGCAGTTGTGGTTGTTGGTTCTGCTGGGATATCTGGCGGCACATTGCATAGGAGCGGCGAAATATCGATTGGTCTTGAACATCGGCGGCTCGGGCATCAGCGTGCGACAGGCAGTGAGATGCTACTTTGCCGGATTATTTGGTTCGTTGTTCCTGCCGTCGCTGATTGGCGGAGACATTTTGCGACTGGCCATGGCACTGCGCGTGGCGAAGAGCAGGGCGGGCGTCGTGCTGGGAAGTTTTGTGGATCGTGTTTCAGATTTTGCGGCGCTGGCGCTGCTAGCCGGGATTGGCGCGGCTCTGGCGCCGGGAGCACTGGACCTCAGGAGCCGAAAAATATTCGAGATGGTTAGCGGGATCGCGATTTTAGCGATTGCGATTGCCGTAGCCGTGATTGCCGTTCTTCCGGTGCGCAGATTTTCTTTTCGCATGAAGCGGCGACTCGTTCGCTTGCGCGGCGCGTTTCGCTCAATGATGAAGAAGCCGGCCGCCATGCTGAGGGCGTTGAGCATGAGCGTCACAGTTCAAATGATTTTTATCATTCTCAACGTTATGCTGGCCGATGCCTGCGGATTGCACCTTCATTTCCGCATATGGTTGTTTGCGTGGCCGCTGGCGAAACTCGCTGCGGCGGTACCAATTACTCAAGCCGGCATTGGAGTGCGGGAAGCTGCGCTTGCTGCATTACTCGTTCCGTTCGGAGCAACAGCGGTGCTGGCCGTTGCGTCGGGACTGGCCTGGGATGCAATTTCGATTAGTGGCGCAATTGCGGGAGGAATCTTCGCGTTGCTCGCGGGACGTTTCTGGCCGCAAACAGGGAGCGCGAGCGGAGAACAGACTTAGACTTGCAGTGGGCCGCAAGAAAGCAATGTTCAGACGCGCGAGCGAGTGGAGCGAATGAATTCGCGGAGTGCAGTTACGTTGGGTCCATAAGAGCCGACGCGACCGGCATCCACAGGTAAGCCAAGGTATTCGGCTTTCTCGATACTCAGGCCGGCATCGTCAAGTTCAGCGAGGCTGTATCCTTCCGTGGGAACCAGGCGGTTGCGCCGCGATAAATCCACGGGACGCGGCGGACGGCGCGCGTTCCAGGGTTTTCTTACGATGTTGAAAAAATCGTCCCAGTCTCGCCTATTCCACATAACTCCTCCCGTTACTCCGGGTACTGCTTTGATGCATTAGAATCGCTCGCGGTCGCTTAAAGTTTTTGCGCCGGGCTTCCAGTCCGCTCAGACCGCGGTGCAGCAGATAATAACCCCCGACGTAGTGGAAAAGTCGCGAGTGAAACTGCGTTGTATCCTTTGAGTTATCGCATCATTGGAACGCGGTATCATCGCGCCCCGTGTGTACCACAAGAACTTCGAGTTGTAAATTTGTGGTTTGGCGGACAAGGCAATGCGCCTGAACCAGCAACTTGAAAAGCCCTCCGCGTGGAGCCGCCGGGCGAAGACACCAGCGTAGTGGCGCGAGTGGGTTATACTTTTAGGACGTTAAGGAATCGTGCAGGTTCAATGAAGATCGTATGAGCAATCCGGTCATCGTCGTGCACTACCACGAAGTGTGGCTGAAAGGCCGCAACCGGCGTTTTTTTCTGAGCAAACTTTCTACGGCGTTGCGGCAGGCGCTTCAAGGCGTGCCGGTGGTGCGAATCGAAAAGCCGGGCGACCGGTTTGTGGTCACGCTGGGCGAGGGCGCGTCGCAGCAGGAAGCGATTGGGCGGGTGGAGCGAGTTTTAGGCATCGCGTTTTACGCGCTGGCGCGAACGGTGGAACGCAGCATGGATGCGATTTGCGAGGCGGCGTGGGAAGAGATCGAGCCTTTGCGTTTCGCGAATTTTGCGGTGCGCGCGAAACGAAGCGACAAGTCGTTCACGCAAACGAGCATGGAGATCGAGTCCGCCGTTGGAAGATATCTTGTGGAGAAGCTTAAGGCAGCGGGGCGCGATGTGAAAGTCCGGTTGAAAGACCCGGAAGCGACTTGTTACGTGGAAATTACTTCGGGGCCAGCGTTGGTGTACGCGAGAAAAATTCCGGGCGCCGGCGGCTTGCCAGCGAATACGGCGGGCCGGATGATGTGCCTGCTTTCGGGCGGATACGATTCAGCGGTGGCTGCGTATCACATGATGAAACGCGGAGCGCATTTGAGTTTTGCGCATTTTTACGGGTCGGGCGCCAGACCCGGAGAATCTTCACTGCACGTGGCAAGCGCGCTGGCGCGGCAACTCGTCCCTTATCAGTTTCACGCGAAGCTTTACCGCATACCTTTCGAACCGATACAGCGCGAAATCGTGCGGTACGCTCCGGAAAATTATCGCGTGCTGCTGTATCGCAGGATGATGGTGCGAATCGCGGAAGTGCTGGCGAAACGCGACCGTGCGCTCGCGCTTATTACGGGTGATAGTCTGGGGCAGGTCGCGTCGCAAACTTTGCGCAATTTAGTGGCGGTGGATGCGGCGTCGCGCATGGTTGTTTTCAGGCCGCTGATCGGCACGGATAAAATGGAAATATTGGCGACGGCGCGAAAAATCGGGACGTACGATATTTCTTCGGAACCTTTTCACGATTGCTGCCCTGTGTTCCTGCCGCGCATGCCTGCTCTATATGCCTCCGCAGCGGAGCTTGATGAGGCGGAATCAAAGCTAGATGTGCCGGCGCTGGTTACGCAGGGATTGCGCAGCACGACGCTGGAGCAATTTCACTGCAAGGGCGCAGACATCAAAAGCGAGGTTTCACCGGCGTTGCAATATCGCGCATCGCGCAGCACAGCCACAGCCTAGGGACGATCTGAAAACGAAAAGGGCGCCGAATAACCAAGCGCCCTTAAAATACTATTCGGACTTCAATAAAAGTTTTGGTTAGCGATCTCGTCCGCCTCCACCGCCTCCATATCCTCCCCGGTCACCGCGATCGCCTCCGCGGCCGCCACCACCGCCGCGTCCTCCGCCGCCACCACCGTAGCCACCGCGTCCGCCACCACCTCCTCCGCCATGACCACCACCGTGACCGCCGCGTCCGCCTCCCCCACCACCGGGGCCGCCCCCTTCGCGTTGCGGACGAGCTTCGTTTACGACCAGAGCGCGTCCGAGGAAATCTTTGCCGTTGAGCGCCGCGACAGCTTTCTCAGCTTCCGCGTCGTTGCCAATTTCCGCGAAGCCGAATCCGCGAGGCTGGCCGGTGAAGCGATCGCGCAGCAGGGTGAGTGAATCGGGTTGAACTCCAATTTCGGAAAATAAAGCAGCGACCTGCTCTTCCGTAGCCTTGAACGACAGATTGCCGACGTACAATTTCTTCACGGTCGTT
>Ga0209006_10003516_pt1 | contig 14249 bp, 12 predicted proteins | sample JacPin_JW_Ref_O2_FD_188567 | JGI IMG/M metagenome (GOLD analysis project Ga0209006, IMG submission 188567) | Forest soil microbial communities from Algoma, Ontario, Canada - Jack Pine, Ontario site 1_JW_Ref_O2 (SPAdes) (version 2) | ecosystem: Environmental > Terrestrial > Soil > Boreal... | reverse complement strand
TGGGAGGTTCCGTGGCGGCCGGCGGGAAAGAGGGGCGTTGACGCAATCCTTCGAAGTGTTTGGTGCTGCCCCGCGTACCCGTGTGGATCAGAGCTTCCAATGCGGTCGCAATCAGCGTCCATCGCAAATCGGCGTAGTAGGTTTTTTGTGCGTAGTCGAAGTACCAGAGAGCACGAGAAACTCTGCGGGGGAAGGACGGCTGGGTGAGCGGTTCTGACTGGGCGTCAAACCTCGACCGCCATTTTTGCTTCCTCTACGACCAGTCCCGCTTGTGGGTGGGCGATAAGAAGGTGTCGAGGGCGAGACCGTGAATTTCAGCGGGGACAATGCGCAGGGAATCATCATCCTGACGGACTCTCGCTGCAGAGCGGAAGCCCGCTGACGTTGGATGGACTAAGCGGGAGATTGCCACCAAGCGAGACAAGCGGTGGTCTTCATCCCATCCAATCACGCTCGTTTGCCGAGAAAGCTCTCGGACGTAACCGTACATGTGGGCAAACTGTCGAACGGGGGCCATCACTCCAAGCGTCTTCGGTTCGCAGGTATCCATGATGGCTTTTGCCAATTCAAGGTCGAGGCGCTCTATGTACAGGCCAGACACCCCTTGCACCCGGTCATCGACTGGCGGATGGGTAGCAGCGGGAACGGTACGTGCCACTTACTTCTGGCGAACCCGTGGGACGGATCGGACACGAAGCGACGAGGAGTGTCCAAAAGTACATTTAAGAGACTCACCTAGGGTGCATCTGTCACTGACAGCACTGCTTTGAAAATGAGATACAAACTAAAGAGATTTTAGATAGCGATGGACCGGAGAGCCTTGAGGCAACTATGACCAAAAAGTTTGATGTGATCGCAATCGGAACAGGATCAGCCGCATCAGCGGTGGCGTCGCGCTGTCGCGAAGCAGGATGGCAGGTTGCCATCGTGGATTCAAGGCCGTTCGGAGGTACCTGCGCCCTACGGGGATGCGACCCAAAAAAAGTGCTCGTCGGAGCTGCCGAATCCGTTGACTGGACTCGTCGAATGGAAGGAAAAGGAATTCAGGCCGCGAAGCTTCAGATCGATTGGCCCGAGTTGATGCGTTTCAAGCGCTCTTTCACTGAGCCCGTTGCGAAACGGCGTGAAGACGGGTTCGCGAAGGCAGGCATCGCGGCCTTCCACGGTCGGGCGCGCTTCGCCGGTCCAACTACAGTACAAGTAGGAGAAGAGACGTTGGTGGGACGATACGTCGCAATTGCTGCCGGGCAGGTACCGGCAGATTTGGAGATTCCCGGCGCTGAGCACCTTACGACCAGTGATCAGTTCTTGGAGCTGAACGAACTCCCACGAAGGATTCTGTTTATCGGAGGCGGGTACATCGCCTTTGAGTTTGCGCATGTCGCGGCGCGTGCAGGATCGCTCATTACAGTCCTACACCGCGGCCCGCGGGCCACTCGCCCTTTTTGACCCCGATCTCGTTGATCAACTCGTTGAGCGAACGCGCGAACTTGGCATTGATGTTCATCTGGGAACCAAAGCGATAGGGATCGAGAAGAGTCTCCGCTCAGTTGACTGTCCGGGCGGGGGCTTCTGGGAAGACGGGCATGTTTCAGACGGATATGGTTGTGCATGCTGCAGGCCGCGTGCCCGAGATCAACGACCTGAATCTGGATGCTGCGGGGATCGAATGGGAGAAGCGGGGAGTGCGAGTGAACGAATTCTTGCAAAGTGTGTCCATTCCCGCTGTGTATGCGGCGGGAGATGCCGCCGCCAGTGGGGGTTCACCGCTGGCTCCTGTGGCGAGCTATGAAGGGCTGATCGTGGCTGCAAACCTGTTGAAGGGAAACCATCAAAGACCGAATTATCTCGGCATTCCCTCGGTGGTCTTCACGGTGCCCCCGTTGGCCGCTGTCGGTCTCAGTGAACGAGAAGCAAGTGAGCAAAACCTTAAGTTCAGGGTCCAGAAAGAGATGACCTCAACCTGGTATTCGTCTCGACGGGTTGCGGAAACATATTCCGGCTACAAAGTGCTCGTGGAAGAAGGTACAGATCGCATTTTGGGCGCTCATATTCTAGGGAGCGAGGCCGGTGAAGTCATCAATCTTTTTGCGCTTGCCATACGTTCCGGGATGCGCGCCACCGATCTAAAGCACATGATCTTTGCGTATCCGACGAGTGGCTCAAATATGACGCGCATGCTTTAGAAAGGTCGAAAGGCAGCCACGATACCGTCCCTAGCGGCTGACCTGCGGGGGTTCGGTAAACGCAGCATGTAAACTCGCGGGATTACCTCAGGGGTTGGCGGAGCAGTCCAGCCTTTGTTGCGGGCTAAACCTTCTTGAGCGATGGCTGGCGGACTCTCACGCGACCGTCATCATCCCACTTGACGACCGCGTCATCGTCGTTCGTTTGCTGAACCGTGCCGAATTCTGAAGTCGGCTTTCCGAAGTTGCCCAAGCCCTCGACGCGGTCTCCGGGATTCAGTTCTTGGCCGGTGGCGGAGGGTTCGGCAAGCGGCGGCCTCCTGGCACGGTCTGAGTCAGGCGTTGCGCGAGCGTATGGCAGAGGGGGTTGCGGAGCTTTGCGAAGTTTAGGTATCGGCTTATTTGTGATATGGGTCATAATTCTTTGCTTCTTTATTCTTGGCTTCTTGCCAAGCAGCTAGAGCAGGCCTTTTGCGGCGACTCTTCATCTTCCGATAGATACAGCATCGGCCTCGAAAGAAAGGCTCGTCTGGTCCAAACCGCACAGTTCCGACAATAATTGCGGGGATCCGGCGAGTGTGCTGCTCCACGGCGAGCCGCACAAATCGAAGCTCAAAGTGGTCCAATGTGACCAGACATCCGTCTGCGCCGCTTCTATTCGGCGCAAAGCGAGTAGAATTTCTCTGCAGTTCAGACTGCGTGGCGGAGAGGGAGGGATTCGAACCCTCGGCACAGGTGTTAGCCCGTACAACGGTTTAGCAATACACAAGTGGGTTCTGAAGCGTGATAAAAATCTTCTACTCTATTCCTCTTTGCAAGGGTTACAAATCAGATGATCTGATCCATTCAACCTTGGAATGATCTGTTCTGATCGTGCAACCCTACAATTTCATGACAATCGAGGCGAATCGTAACCATAATCGGACTCTGTCCGGCCTGAGACATCGCCTTGATCTAGGCCAATTTCAGCGGCGAAAACCGCATGGAGTCCGACTCAACCCGAAAGGCAGTTGAAGCGCATTCTTTCCAACGAGCCCGCTCGAATGCAGAAAGAAATCGTTGTAACTCAGCTTCGACAGATTCCTTGTTACCACACGCGCAAGTATCTTGAGTAACTACCCCGCGAATTGAGTCGAGTTCCCCCGCAACGTCGTCGGCGTATTCACCAGGATATTTAAGATGATAAGCGGACCACATGGCAAAGAGTTCTGAAAGCTTCACATTTCCCGTAATCCGAGCAGGCACTATAACGATTGCTTAGCGCACAGAAGGAAGCTCTCCGAAACCGCTACAATTTCTGTCTACATAGTCTTACTGATATTTTCGTCTCCGCCTGACAGATACACTTAAGGTTCGGAGTGCCCATGAGAATTGCTCAGGTTGCGCCGCTTTATGAGAGTGTCCCCCCACATCTATACGGTGGGACGGAGAGGGTTGTATCGTATCTTACGGAAGCGCTGGTAAAGGAAGGCCACGAGGTCACACTCTTCGCCAGCGGAGATTCCGTGACCGAGGCTCGGCTGATTGCTCCATGCGAACGGGCCTTACGCTTGAGCGGCACGTGTCAGGATCCTCTGGTGTATCACGTTATGGCGCTCGATCAGGTCGTTTCCATGGCCACCGCTGATGAATTCGATCTCATCCATTTTCACACTGATTACATGCACTTCCCCACCAGCAAAAACCTGGAAGTGACCAATCTCACTACGTTGCATGGACGATTGGATCTGCCAGACTTAGAGCCCCTCTTTAAATGCTTTCACCAGATGCCGCTGGTTTCGATTTCCAAATCTCAGCGACTTCCCGTGGCCACCGCCAACTGGGTTGGCAACGTCTATCACGGCTTGCCTGTGGATTTGCTCGCACCGCGCAACAAACCGGGAAACTATTTGGCGTTTCTCGGACGCATCTCGCCGGAGAAGCGCCCGGATCGCGCAATCCGCATCGCGTTGCAGGCGGGAATACCGCTGAAAATCGCCGCTAAGATTGACCACGTAGATCGCCAATATTTCGAGGAAAAGATTCAGCCTTTGCTGAACAAGCCTGGGATCGAATTTATTGGTGAAATTACCGAGGCTGAAAAAAGCTCGTTCCTGGGAAACGCAATCGCCTATTTATTTCCCATTGATTGGCCGGAACCGTTTGGTTTGACAATGATTGAAGCCATGGCCTGTGGAACGCCGACGATTGCATTTCGCTGTGGATCGGTGCCTGAGGTGCTGAAAGATGGAGTCACCGGATTCATTGTAGAGTCGGAAGAAGAAGCAGTAAACGCGGTGCGTCGGGTGGAAACGCTCGACCGGACGCTGGTGCGCAGCGAATTTGTGAGGCGCTTTTCCGATGTGCGCATGGCGAATGATTATCTGAGAGTGTATGAACAAATGCTCCTGACTTCCGATTCCGCCGCGCCGGTACGCCGGGCGGGCCCACATTCAACGGCTGTTATTTAGCGCATTGCAAACAAACAAATCTGGAGGACTTGCCGGCAATTTTGAAAGACATTCTTACAATCGAAAATGAGTATTACGTCCGCGTTACTTCCGCACTGGCTGACGATCGTACGCGTGTTCTGAAATATGGTGAGACGTTTGCTGTGTTCAATCGCGTTGGCGACATCGAAGCACTCGGTCCTGTCCAGTTCGGGTTGTTTTACCGCGAAACGCGACATCTTTCTTCCATGACTTTTCGCGTCAATGGCAGCCAGCCGATGCTGCTGAGTTCTACAATCCGCGACGACAATTTTTTTCTCTCCATCGACCTCAGCAATGTCGATCATGCCGATAGAGGCGTCATTATCCTGCCGCGAGGAACGGTGCATTTTTTTCGCGCAAAGTTTTTGGAGGATGGCTGCTGCCGTGAGCAGATTCGCATCCTCAATTACGGCGTAGAGACCGTAGTTGTTCCGCTGAGCTTCCATTTTGGGTCGGACTTCGCCGACATTTTTGAAGTGCGCGGGTCCAAGCGGGGTAAACGGGGAATATTGCTGCCGCCGCGTATCGCCAGGGACGAGGTAGTGCTTCGCTACCGCGGACTTGATGAGCTTGATCGCCACACTTCGCTTCGATTTACGCCCGAACCCGAAAGATTGGACGCGGACGCGGCTCACTTCGAGTTGCTTCTCGAACCAAAAGTGGAGCGAACGATCCAGGTATTGGTTTCCTGTGAGGAAAAAAATAAACCAGCCTGCGCGGATTCCTATGAAGAGGCGTTTCAGCAGATGACGCGGCGGGAGCACGACGGTCCCTTTGAACAATGCCACATCGAATCCTCGAGCAAGCGGTTCAACACGTGGCTGGCCCGCTCAAAATCCGACTTGCATATGCTCACGGACGGCAATCCAGAAAATAATTATCCCTATGCCGGCGTACCGTGGTTCAGCACCGTCTTTGGCCGTGATGGCATTATTACTGCGCTCGAATGCCTGTGGTTTGCGCCTGATATAGCCAAGGGAGTGCTCTCTTTTCTAGCACACACACAGGCCACGGAGGTGAACTCTGAGCAAGACGCTGCTCCGGGAAAAGTTCTGCATGAACTGCGCCGCGGCGAGATGGCCGCGCTTAAAGAAGTTCCGTTCGGAAAATATTATGGCAGCGTAGATTCGACACCACTGTTTCTGATTTTGGCGGCCGCTTACTATTTCCGCACGAATGATTTGGATTTCATTGCCAGCATCTGGCCGAATGTGGAACGCGCCCTGGCGTGGATCGCCGATTACGGCGACGTGGATGGCGACGGTTTTGTCGAGTACCAACGCATGTCAGAAACGGGCTTGCAACAGCAGGGATGGAAAGATTCGCACGATTCGATCTTTCACAAGGATGGGCGGTTCGCGGAGGCTCCCATCGCTTTATGCGAAGTTCAGAGTTACGTCTATGGAGCGAAGCGTGGCATTGCCTTATTGGCGCGGGCGCAAGGCCTGGCCGATCAGGCTGAACGACTGAACCGCGAGGCCGACCAACTACAGAAAAATTTTGAACGAGATTTTTGGTCGGAAGAACTCGGTCTCTATGTGCTGGCGCTCGACGGCCATAAGCGGCAGTGCGAGGTCCGAACGTCGAACGCAGGCCATGTGCTGCTGACGCGTCTTGCCGATCCTCTGCGTGCCGCCACCGTTGCCAAGAATTTAATGCTGGAACATAGCTTCTCCGGTTGGGGAGTGCGCACAGTTGCGGCAGGCGAAGCTCGTTACAATCCAATGTCGTATCACAACGGATCTGTCTGGCCGCACGATAACGCTTTAATCGCCGCAGGAATGTCGCTTTACGGGATGCAGGAATCGGCGGAGCGAATTCTTTCCGGCATGTACGACGCAAGTTTACAGCTCGATCTGCATCGCTTGCCTGAGCTCTTTTGCGGATTTCACCGACGTACCGACGCCGGCGGCGGCCCCACGCTTTATCCTGTCGCATGCGCGCCCCAGGCGTGGGCGGCGGGCGCACCGTTTCTGCTGCTTCGGGCATGCATGGGACTTGAGATTCGCGCGCCAGAGCGCAAACTGCTTCTAACCAATCCAGTCCTCCCCGTGGAACTGGACCATTTGCGCATCGAAGGCCTTCGTGTCGCGGATGCCACTGTAGATGTGCTGTTGCAACGGCATCCGCACGGCATCGCGGTTGAAGTGCTTCGCAAAGAAGGCGAACTCGAAGTCATCAAGTCGATTTGAGTGCTTCGATGCTAATACCTTTGCTTCTCCTAGCGGTATCGGTCAGCGCCATAATCGTTCTGAATGTTGAGGACAGGCGCTATCGTTCCACTATTACTGAAACCGAGCGCAATGAACTCGACGAGCACATCCAGCGTGAAAAAATACCTGGTGATTCATCCCATTCGGGCCCTGAAATCTCCTTGCCTTTCACTATTGGCCGTTGCCCACGTGCGCAGTAACCCCTGTAACATCTTCTTGTAGCTGAGCTTGCATACAGCCCTTAGTCCGACAACAAATGCTTAGGAAACAATCGGCTGATCTCCCCGAGCTGTGCCCGCCTCAAAGGCGATCTCGTAGCGGGCGACGCCATGCCGGATCAACCTGGGGAAGTCGTTTTGCGTTAATCTGTTTCCACGAGTGGCCCGTGTCGAATCTCCTGCGCAAGATAGGAATCGACTGGCGAGGTTTGCGGCGTATGAAACGACATCCGATCCGGTTGTTTATCTTGTTTCTTGTTGGCGCTGTACCCTTCCATGCAACAAGAGCGCCCGCTCAGGCGGTTTCCGGTCCTATTCCAAGCACAATGGCGGAATGTGAGGATACGGCGGGGTTGCTCCACCTGGTCATTTGACGGGGACCGATGCATGAACTCATCATTGAGACGAGTCAAGACCTGTCGAAATTCAGCACCCCGAGGAAGAGATGTAGGTGTCAATGCACGTCCAGAGAAGGTTTGACTATAAGCCTTGGCATCGACCTCCCGGTCCTTCCAAATCTTTGCGTTAGGATCGCATTGCATTCGCCTTGCGGAGTTGTTGAAACGGACTGCGCATCTGCCTTCGAGAGAAAGGTCCGGACAGCGACCGCATTCGATGCGGCGCAGTCCGTTCTCTGCGGTCCGGTTTGCTGGGAATAGTCGCGAAATACGGGCATTATTCGAGTATTTGGGCGCAAAGCGAGGGGAATTTCTCTGCAATCCAGACTGCGTGGCGGAGCAAGTAGGATTCGAACCCTCGGTACGGTTTTGCCACGCTAAGCCTCGACGTATCCGTAAGTTGCAGATAGCAAAACCTTATCAGAGAATTTCACACTAAAACCCGACATCAGAGCTTGCAATCAGTCCGGTTTCGATTCGCCGTTCATTCGCACTCGAAAGGCGAACGCCGGGCGATTCTGGCAAAAAATGGTCACTTTGCGAGGCGACAGGGAGCCCGATGGGGTTTGCATGTGACTGCGTGCCTAGCGGCAAGTCACAAAATCAAACCTTCGCCCGGAGAAGGACTTAGTGTGTGAGTCAGGTTTTCCGAAGATTACTGAAAATTTCTACTCGCTGCTTTTGGACAAAGGCGGGTTGAACCTCCGAGTCAATAAGTGTAATGGCGATCTTAACAACAGTTGGCTTTCAGGCCGATCCTGTCCTAAACTGCTACGCGTTCGCAGTCGGTACCGGGGCCAGGCAATCAGTTTCCAATCCGAGAGCGCTCCGCGGCACCCGGAAACGTCAGCCACACCCAAGGATAGGAGACTGGTAAGCGACCGAGCTGAACGGGACTCGCGAAAATCCAATCCATTTCGGAAGCAAATTGAGTCACCTGTTTCCAGGCTCTCAGCACCGATAGTCGTCAGGAACGTGAACGGCCAGAAGTCGTACAAACCGGTCATGCAAGCATATCTCCATCGTCTTTTGGTCAAGGCTAGCTTCCTCGCGCACACACCACCGCAGATTGATGGCCTGAAAGCTGGCACCATGTTCTTGACAAAGCTTGGCGAGAGTAGGAAAAACCTTGAGCTGCCGGGCAACCGCGCGGCTGCCGGAAGCGAACAATACTAAAAGCGAAAATTACCGCCGCCGAGGAGAACAGCTTCTTACGCATACGAATTCTCCTTTTTGTCTTTGCCCTGCGCGGTCTTTGAGTGCTGCGAACGATTTATGGTCTAGCGAAGGGGCCCGACTTGCAAAAAGAAACGCCACAGGAGGCGCTCAGCAATCCGAAACGTCGAAAGAGAGCACACAGACTGATTCTTTAATTCAAGTTATGCAACTTAGTTGCCGAATTTAGTTCCCCCCTATTTCTCGCCAAGGATGATCTCGAAAGCGGTTCCACCGCCCTTGGAACCGCCCGCGTAGGTAGTGCCATACAGATTGCCGGCTGCGTCAAAAATCAGGCTACTGTAGGGAAGGCTACCATCGGCACCATGAAAGGCGTACACCGTTTTTTCGGACCAACCACCATTGGCGGTGGGCGACACTTCGAAGACAACGCCACAGCTGCAATTGGGATCTCCGCCATAGAATGCCGTACCGTACAGATTGCCAGCAGCGTCGCGGATCAGGTTCGCGAACGGCTCGTAACCGTCCGTGCCATTGAAATTATGCAGGACTTTTTCCTTCCATATGTCGCCGGGCTGCCGAACCAGTTCGTAGACCACGCCGCAACCATTCGGGCATGACCCGGTGCCACCGTCGGTGGTTGTTCCATAGAGGTTCCCGGCGGCATCCAGGATTACGCCGGCGTATGGATCAAAGCCGTCCGTCCCGTTAAAGCTATGTAAAAGTTTTTCAGCCCAGCCTCCGTTCGCAGTAGGAGACAATTCATAAACAGCGCCTCTCGCATAGGTACCGCCTAGGGAAGCCACTCCGTACAGATTTCCTGAGGAATCGAAGATAAGATTTCCCACGGGCTGGCCGGCGACGCGGTAAAGGATTTTTTCCGTTGCCCCTCCGCTAGGCTTTAGCGCGAGTTCAAACACGGTGCCGCCGCTGCCACCCTGAGTGGTAGTACCGTACAGATTTCCATCTGCATCCGGGATTAACCCGCCCCACGGTACTATTCCATCTGTGCTGGTCGAGCCGAAGTTGTGCAGCACTGCTTCCGTCCAGCTACCATCGGATTGCGGAGTCAGTTCGAAGGCCGTTCCGCCGTTGACGTCCCCGCCGAATGCGCCGCCATAGTTGGTGGTTCCATAGAGGTTGCCGGACGAATCAAGAAATACACCAAAGCGAGGATTCTGGCCGTCGTCGCCGTTACCGAAGATGTGCAGCGATTTCTCCGTCCAGACTCCACCCGCTCCCGGCATTAGCTCGAAAACCGATCCCATGTTTCGAGGACCACCATTGAAAGCTGTCCCGTAAAGGTTTCCGGAAGCGTCAAAGGTGAGGTTTGCGAAAATTTCCGAGCCGCCTCCGCTGCTGTCGGGAAAATTGAAAAGTACTTTTGCCTGCTGGGCGAAGGCGCGTGGGCCCGACACAAGAAAGGTAAGGACAAACATCGCCAAAATGAGAGTCGATGTAAGGGAAAGTTTCTTGCTTCGCATGATTAATCTCCAAAATGGTTTGTGGGCCAGCCGCCGTGTTGCGACTTACAAACACATGACACGCGGCAATATTTTACGGCACGATGGCAAAGACGATTTCTGTTCCGGTTCCAATAACCGGTGAAGTCTGCTGCGCCTGCCTATTTCTCACTAAGGATGATTTCGAAAGCGGTTCCATCGCCGTTGGATCCGCCCGCGTAGGTAGTGCCGTACAGATTGCCTGCGGCATCCAAAACTAATCCGCCGAAGGGATTCGAACCGTCCGGCCCACTAAAGACGTGCAGAGTTTTCTCCGTCCAGCCGCCATCGGACGTGGGCGATAGTTCATAAACTGATCCACAGCCATAGCTTCCGGCGCAATGTACACCACCGTAATATGTGGTGCCGTAGAGATTACCCGCTGCGTCGAACACGGGCGGGCTGCTGGCCGGAAACCATCCGTCCTTGCTATTAAAGTTGTAAAGAACCTTTTCTTTCCACGTGCCTCCCGGTTGTTGAATCAACTCAAAGACGACGCCACAGCCGTAACCGCCGTACGGACACGATTCTGTGCCCCCATAGGCAGTGGTACCATAGAGATTACCGGAAGAGTCCTGAATTAGACCCGCGAATGGGTCGGAACCGTCCGTGCCGTTAAAGCTGTGCAAAACCTTTTGCGCCCAGCCTCCGCCCGCGATTGGGGAGAGTTCGTATACCGTACCCCGGTCATAGGCCCCTCCGATATCTGTTACGCCGTATAAGTTTCTGGAGGAATCGAAGATAAGATTCCCGACCGGCGATGCTACGTCTGAAAAACTAACGAGGATTTTTTCACTCGCTCCACCTCCGGGCTTTGGGACCAGCTCGAATATGGTGCCGCTGATGTCGGTTCCACCCTCAGCGGTTACACCATAGAGATTGCCAGCAGCATCCGAAATTAATCCACTCCAGGGGTCGTCGCCATCTGTAGCCGTTGAACCATAGCTGTGCAGTACTGTTTCCGCCCAGCTACCGTTCGCTTCCGGAGTCAGTTCAAAAGCGATTCCTCCGGCCTCGCTATCCCCGAATACTCCTCCATAGGGCGTGGTGCCGTAGAGATTACCAGAGGTATCGAGGAAAAGCCCAAAGCGAGGATGTGTCCCGTCGCCGCCGTCAGCGCCGAAGAGATGCAACGAGTTCTGAGTCCACAGTCCACCCGCTCCCGGGGTTAGCTCGAAGACCGTTCCCATATCCCGAAGACCACCATAGGCGGCCGTACCATACAGGTTTCCGGAGGCATTAAAGACCAAGCCTCCCATAGGATTGTAGCCGCCCCCATAACTGTCGGGGAAATTGAAAAGTACCTTTGCCTGCTGGGCAACCGCGCGGCTGCCGGAAGCGAACAATACTAAAGCGAAAATTACCGCCGCCGAGGAGGACAGCTTCTTACGCATACGAATTCTCCTTCTTTGTGTTTGCCCTGCGCAGTCTTTGAGTGCTGCGAAGTGTTGCGAACGATTTATGTTCTAGCGAAGGGGCCCCGACGTGCAAAACGAAACGCCACAGGCGGCGCTCAGCAATCCGAAACATCGAAGGAAGGTACACAGACTGATTCGTTAATTCAGTTATGCAACTTAGTTGCTCAATCTAGTTCCTTGCGCGGCGGCTGTCAAGCCAATCCCCACTTTTTCCTACTGTGTGGCTGCGTCCGTCGCGAGCAGGGTAACGAAAGCCTATGACCGACGCGGAGCGCATCATCGTCGTTAGTTTGCTGAACGGTGCCGAATTCTGAAGTCGGTTTTCCGAAGTTGCCTAAGCCTCGACGCGATCTCCGGGATTCAGTTCTTGGCCGTAACGGAGGGTTCGGCGAGCGGCGGCCTCCTGGCACGGACTGAGTCAGGCGTTGCGCGAGCGTATGGCAGAGACCGGTGGCGGAGCTTTGCGAAGTCTAGGTATCGGCTTATTTGTGATATGGGTCATAATTCTTTGCTTCTTTATTCTTGGCTTGTTGCCAAGCAGCTAGAGCAGCACACGATTGGCACACCGGGCCCGAGGAACGACCGCCTTTATTGCTGCTTCGAGGAAATGGTCAGCTGATCGACCGTAAGTGGGATTCGTACCCGGCTCAAAAACACCCGTCGGCATCATCGTCGCAAGTCTAAGGATCTACACGGCGAGAAATCCGTACTTGAGGGAACCCCCTGAGGATATTGGGATATTGCTGAACGATGCTCACAATTTGAGCATTTGTGGAGAGCTTTAGAAATCTTGGCTGCAAATCTTGATTTACGATTTTCCCAAAAGTATCTGGGTACAATGCAGCCAGACGGTATGCTTCCGCGAAAACGTTAGTGCCCTCGACGTAACTGCGGTTGGGGTCTTGCTCGCCCGCGGACTGAGACGCCATGGCAATTCCGGAAGTTGCGCTCGCAAGCGCCAAAAGTGGAGGAGCCCAAACTTCGATCTTCTTTGGTGGAACCTTGGCGACGATGGCGGTCGACCATTTTGAGATGTCAGCTGGGTTGTCAGGCAGATTTAGCTCTGTCACAGCGATAGCAAGCTGTGTGTGGCTCTTGAGTTCCGATCGACTTATTTGCGGGTAGAACACGCTTTCTAGATAACCGAGGATCAGACTTGCCTTGTAATTGTCCGTTGGATTTTGTTGTCCCCGATTCTGTTCCTTTGCTGCTACGACCCACAGCGCACTCTTGATCGCTGTATTCTGGGCCTGGCGGTCGGCGGCCAACGCTACAGAAGCACTCCAGAGCACAACGGAGGAAAGCAACAGGTACTGAATGCGAGACAAGAATAAAGGAGGTGGTGCTTCCACGGCCGGCTCTGAAAGGTTTGTTCGCATATATTCTCTGAACACTTGAGCAAGCAGCTCTTGGTCTCGGCTAAGCTACAGAAGGACGCGAGTGCTGTCAACGGAACCATGAACGGGTGAGGAGCAGACGAGATGAGCGATGCTGCGGAATTAGATCAGCCCAAATTATCCCGTCCGGAATCCACGCTCCGGCCTGCCACGCGCCTCGCCATCCACCGCGCTTGCCGCTTCCAAAAATCGCTTCGATCCCCGCGTGCGAGCACCCGTCCACCAGCATGAATCCCCTTCGCCTCATCATCGCATTGTGATCGCATTGCATTCGCATGGTGGACTCGCTGAAACCGGACTGCTCGGATGCCCTCCAGAGAAAAGGGCTGCAAAGCTTGCTACCAACAACTAGTAGAACGCTTTCTCCGGTCCGGTTTCAGAGCAAGAATCGCGAAATACGGGCGTTGTTCGCATATTTCGGCGCAAAGCGAGCGAAATTTCTCTGCAGTCCAGACTGTGAGGCGGAGCGAGAGGGATTCGAACCTTCGGTCCGGTTTTGCCGCGCTAAGCCTCGACGTGTCCGTAAGTTACAGATAGCAAAACCTTATCAGAGAATTTGATGCCAAAACCCGGCATCCGAGCTTGCGCTCGGTCCGGTTTCCGTTCGCTATTCCATCGACCCAAAAAGGCGAACGCAAGGCGATCCGCTGGCAGAAGATGGGCACGTTGCGAGGGTCCAGGCAACTCGTTGGGTTCGCATCTGACTGACTGCCTAGCAGGCAGTCACAAAAACCGAAACCTTTGTTCCGTCAAGGGGAACTTAAATAGCGGCGGAACATTATGTGCCCGCGACTTCTCACCAAACGCGGGGGCTGGAGGCAGCAATCCGGCCCGCGTCGCTGAGATTCTTTCCGGGGCACAACTTACGATTTGCCCGTCATCGACCGTAATCGGAGGATCATTGGCTCCGCAGCCAGCTTCATCTGGTTGTTTACCGATGAGACATGACATCGCGCAATGAGCTAATTCGGCTACGATATTTAAGCTCCAGTCTGATGGACGCCGGAACATCCGTAAATAAATGTCATTTGTTGTGCCAAATCTGTGAGGAATGCCAGTTATGTTTTCATCCCGTATCTGTCGACTTGCTATCTCGCTTTCTGCACTGCTGTGCACGTTGGTGTTCGCCCAAAGCAAGCCGCCCTTCACGTCGCCGCTGCCGACCGGCGTGCGACTCGATCCCGCCGGCGAAGCAGTTGACCTGGGAAGCTTGCCGATCAATCTCGTACTCACGCCGGAAAAGAGCAGAGCCGTGGTCGTACTCAGCGGT
>Ga0209006_10003514_pt1 | contig 14253 bp, 17 predicted proteins | sample JacPin_JW_Ref_O2_FD_188567 | JGI IMG/M metagenome (GOLD analysis project Ga0209006, IMG submission 188567) | Forest soil microbial communities from Algoma, Ontario, Canada - Jack Pine, Ontario site 1_JW_Ref_O2 (SPAdes) (version 2) | ecosystem: Environmental > Terrestrial > Soil > Boreal... | reverse complement strand
TTATGATTGAATATTGCTACCCCGAATGCACCACATCCGTCATTACGTCCCTCGCCATATTCCGGAAACATTTCCCCCATTACCGATCAGCCGATATAGAGTTCGTCCTTTGTTGTCTATCACACTGCTGTTTCGCGTGTATTGATATATCATTAACCGTCAGGCGAACCATACGTCGCGCCGTTGTATATTTGCATGATGTACAGAAGCGCGAGGGGGGTTGGGTGGGTTCTTGGGGTATCTGTTTCAGTTATGCGACCCAATTCGCTCTCGAGAGTTTGTCTTTGGTGGGAGAAACATATGAAACGAGCGAAAGTTCTCGCAGAGCGTGCGACTTTTTGATCAGCAAGCAGAGAGCGGATGGCGGCTGGGGCGAGAGTTATAAGGTGAGGGGGAGTGCCCGTGCAGCCTTTCTGAGCTGAAATTGTTGGTTTCAGTCGTGTGAACAGGGCGCCTGGGTTGAACATGCCGATTCTCAAGTGGTACAAACGTGTTGGGCAGCGATGGCCTTAATGTACGCCAACTATCCATATCCAGAACCCGTAGAACGAGCGGTGAAATTAGTCATGTCCCGACAATTGCCTGTACGGTACCTTTTCCCCTTGCCCTTATGCAGTATGCTCAATTCACTTATGGCCACAGGACGGCTCTTGGCGACAAGAAGCGATAGAAGGAGTATTTAACAAAACTTGCGCTATTGCATATCCACACTTCAAGTTTTCGTTTCCAATTTGGATGCTTGGAAAAGCACACACGTTCCTTGCCAAGTTTTAGGATGCTGTTGAAGGGTTTATACCTTCCATTTAGTGCTGTAGACCGCTAACGAGAGTTCTCCTAGATACAAGATGATGTAATCATTGTGTATGTCATACACGTGTTGATTTTCCCTCCGCTTCCGTTCCGACAACGACTCCGAATTTCCATAAAAGTCAATCTCGCGGACTCGATCAAACATATCTTTAATCACATGCTAAATGACTTAATGTTTTCTCGCGCTTTATCTTTCCTTCAACAGATTTCAACCCTCAGGACATCAATCAGAACGATGGCCAGCAACGAATTCAAACAGGTGCGTAATATTCATTTTATACCTCTCATACTTTCATTTATTATACTCGTCTCAGCTTCCGCACAGGTGAGAGAGATCATATATGTATATGATAAACACCGTTGAAACAACAACTACATTCTTTCAAGTCTCCTAGTGTAAGTATATCATAATGTTCCATCTAAATAACATATAACTTGAATTATTTGCAGAGTCCCAGGCCCCATCGAGGTCTCAGATGAGGTCTGTTGAAGGTCTTTCAGTGCTGCACAGTTTCGTGACGTGAGAATATCAGGTTCTCTACGCCAACGCTCATCCTTCCGTATCTCATGTTTCCCCGGACTTTGGATCCGTATTTGGGGATTGTATCCGCATGTTCAGGTGATTTTGTTGTCTTGACTTCCTCGATGCTCACCTCCGAATAACTGTCACTAAATCAGATCAACTTTATTCACAAAGGATGGACAACCCTTTTTTATAGCTGGCTCTGGCACTCTCGGATGGGATCAGGTGTGTAAAATCGTATTGCACTCGCATTAACGTCGAATATCCCCTGAATAGGTCGCCTCCAACCTTGTCGAGCCAGGCGAGAAGGCTCTCGTTCTCCATAGCGGATATTTTGGAGATGGTTTTGATGAATGGTATCATGATCTATCATTGTCCTATCCTCTTCACTGTTTCTTCTTTCGTAGCCTTCTAACGTATGGGGCCAAGGTGGACCAACTCAAAGCGGAAATAGGGGCCCCTGTGAGCCAGTCTGCGGTCGAAGCAGCCCTGAAGACCGCCAAATATAAAATTCTGACCGTCACCCACGTCGATACATCTACGGGTATAATTTGCTTCACACGAATCCCACCGTTTTGACACTCCATTCCTAGGGGTTTTGTCGGACGTGAAGGCAATCGCTGAGACGGTCAGGAGGGTCTCCCCTGATACTCTTGTAAGCACTGCCAATGATGTTCAGAATACCACTGACTGTGTGAAAGGTTGTAGTTGATGCTGTGTGTTCCGTAGCTAGTGAGGAGGTTCGAATGGACGACTGGGGCATAGATGTTGTCCTATCCGCAAGTCAAAAAGGCCTAGGGATCCCCCCTGGACTCAGTGTAGTATGTGCTAGTCAACGGGCCATAAAAGTAAGCCATCGGCCTTTTTCGATCATGTCACATTCTTCCTCTCACAATTCTAGGTATACGAAACTCGGTCGACTGCAATCACCTCTTACTATGCAAGCTGGAAAAAGTGAGCCTCCTGCGGTATCATTCTCAACATACCCTCAATTACGTCAATATCCTCAGATGGCTTCCAATCATGATTGCTTACGAGGCTGGTTCTCCAGCATACTTTGCGACTCCTCCGGTCAACCTGATACAAGCATTCCACGTCTCGTTGTGCCAAATTACTAAAGGAAACCCCTCGCTCGAAGAGCGCTTCGAGATGCACAGAAAAGTCAGCAAACAAATCAAGGATGCAGCAGCATCTCTTGGCCTGAAACAGTTGCCTCTTGTTCCTGCGTACGCTGCCAATGGCATGACGGCGGTAAGTCATATAGGTCGCTGTCCTGAGCGTTGAACGACTTTATTTTGTTATAGTTATATTACCCCGAAAACATGGGCGCCGCCGATCTCCTGCCACGTCTCGCCAAGCGAGGTGTTGTGTGTGCTGGTGGCCTACACACCGCTATTAAGGGTACGTATCCGTCAACGTATTCCTCAGTAAAGACTCATTTGGAATGACCTGGTTAGACAAGTATTTCCGCATCGGGCACGTATCTAATCCTACTCTCTTTGTGCTTTTGCGATATTTACGAATGTGGAATTTATTATATAGGCACATGGGTATTACTGTTGTCGAACCGCAGAGAGGAGACATCACCAAAATCATCACATCCTTGCAAGACGCGTTGGAAGAAGCTAGAGCCGCCAAGAAAGTGTAGACACACTCAAGTATCATAATCGGTTTGGGCGGCCGTCCGCAGTGTCCCGCCTCCAGCCATGTCTATAAAAATACATGAAGATAAAAAATACAGGGATATTCTCGTTCAGATGTGATCAGGGTCCTCTTCAAGTGGAAACCTCCTGATACTGGCCTTCGCCACCCATCCGGTCGTACCATGCTTTCCCAGATAGCGTGGGTGCGATATATCCAACCCGAATCGTAAAATCTCCGAAGCGCTCGCCATCCAGTCGCTCTAGCGCGTACCTTTTGATCATAGGCCCCAAAATGGCGAGGATCTCGGGTTCCGTGACAGACTCTACAGCAGAAATCCTGTCAGGACGCTAACCACATCTTACTGACTACTTCTAGCTCACCTCGGTAGATCTTGTTCAACCTTTGTCCATGGAATCCACCACCAAGCAACATAGAATATGTACCTGGAGCTTTGCCAACGAATGCTACTTCTACGAGGAATAATAAACGGTTGGGTAAAACGAAACAGGGCCATGTGACAAACCTGCGACATATGGTCGTGCACAACCATTTGGACAACCCGTCATTCGCATGACGATGGTGTCGTTGCGAAGGCCACTCTCTTCACAAATCTGTTCGACCTTGTTGATAAGCAGCGGAAGATACTAGATCGACTCCAAGAATTAGTGCCTCTTGGTCTCGTAATATAGGCTTGGATACAAACACGTTCAGATTCTGCCATGGCCAAACCTATAACGCATACATCAGAACATCATACCTGACCACCAATCCAAACGTACCGCAAGTGGGGAAGGCAACGCACGCTGATGAAGATAACCGAAGGCCAGTCTGCGACAAATTATTAAGCTTGTATTTCGTAAGTAGACTCTTGATCAGCGGTAGCGCGGCCGTTGGGATTCCCGAAAGTATAAGATGTTGGTTAGCCGTCAACCGAAATGTCCCCTTGTGGATCTTCGCGATTTCCCTCAATCCCGTCTTGAAATCTCGGCCCGGCTCATCTTGAACACGGCCATTCTCGATAAACATCGTAAAGTGGTGAGTTCCGTCCTGCCCAGTTGACCAACCATAGTCATCTACGTTGCGATCGAATATATATGGTCGGGCCGGTTGTAAAGTGTATCCTAATCGGCCCTCGACGTCAGCCTTGTAAGCCTTGAGGCCAATTCGGTCAACAGTATACTTCAGGCGCGCATTCTGAAGTTTCAGCTGTCAATGCATGTTCATTAGAGATGTTGTAAAGGATTCACCTTGCGACTAGCAATGTGTAGATGGTAGGTAGAGTCAATGCGTGATCATGTAGGGTTATGTAGAACCTGACGCACTCTGTACGGTTCCCATGGTCCCTCTGGACTAGCATAACTTTCTCTGCCACGTCAAAACCCTGACCAACGGTGCAAAAACCAATCACGTCGCTTATCCTGGGGTATGTTTTCTTGTTTCCGTGCGTCACACCCATCCCTCCTCCGATGCAGACGTTGAATCCAGCCAGCTCGCCGTTTTTGTCAACAACGGTGATGAACCCAAGGTCGTTAGCAAATACGTCTACGTCGTTGGTAGGAGGAACAGCGACAGCGATTTTGAACTGAAGTACAACTGAGTCCACATTTGGGTGTGGATGGCAAACAAGGTTGGAAGCTTACTTTACGGGGAAGATAAAACTCTCCGTAAAGAGGTTCAAAATCTCGTAGGGCTTCGCCTGCTACTAGCTTCTTGTCCAACCATATCTCGTGATAAGCCGTTGTACGGGGGAGGAGATGTTCACTCAAGCCCTTGGAGAATTCGTAGACTTGTGCATGCAGTTTTGACAAAGTCGGGATTGCGGAGCAGACCACGTTCCTAGTCGCAGATTAGCATCATTTCTCTCGTAACACGTATGTTGCCTTTTTACCGATTCACGTCACCACAAGCAGCCAGGGTATCAAGTAGAGCAGCGTTGATGGCCTGAATAGAGGGTTTCAAATGCGCTTTGATGACGCCATGGAATTGGAACGTTTGCCGCGTCGTTATTTTGAAAGTTCCACAACCGTGTTCATCCGCTATCTCATCCATCTGCAACCACTGTTGTGGTGTACAAACACCACCAGGCATACGGACTCGGATCATGAAACTATAAGCAGGTTCTACACCTTGGGCTTGTCGCTCATCACGGATATCACGATCATCTTGTTGGTATATGCCGTGGAACTTGGTCAGTTGCCCATCGCTGGGCGCTAGCGCTCCAGTGCTTGTATCAGAGAGACCCTCCGCAATCGTGCCTCGCAAATACCGTGACGCTGCCTTAATGTGCTCGTTCGTGATGGGGTCTGGCTCCGCCTCCGTCACTTCCACGTGGTCAACTCCAAGCGCCTTCCATAGCAGAGGCTCCCAGATCTTGTACCCAGTCTGTGGGCCATCCGCGTCTTGATCGTCTCCGAGACCCAGATCAGCAACACACTGGCCACCCAGCTGCGCCAGACGAGCATTGAGATCTTTGCCCGCCTTGTTATAGAAGTGGGCATCTTCAGCCCTAGGCCAGTAATGACTGTCTCCCATACCAAACACGCTGAAATTGAGGTCCGTTAGAGGTGTCTCTCCACCAGCGGCGGCTGCATTTAACGCCTTGAAGAACTTTCTTCCATTCTGCGGTGGTTCTCCCTGTCCTGCGACTGACGTGACGAAAGCGACGTGCTTTTCCTGTCTCAAGTCTTCAAGTGTCATCGAGTCCATAGTGGCGACTGTGGTTGACAAGCCTCTGGACTTTCCTCGGTTGGCAAGTCTCTTCGCAACTTTCTCAGCCGCACCGCCGTCCGAAGCATATAATACAAGTAACGGGGGCGCATCGAGATTGACGAGAAGGTTATTGTAAGACTGCTGTGCGCGTTTTCTCCTTGACTCCTTTAGGCTCTCACCCAAACTGGTGACCAACTCCGTTGCCATCTGAGGTTTCGAACGCACGAGTTGCGAAAGGTGGCTTTGCCGGTCAAGAAACTGCTGTAGATCGTTCTTGACAGCATCGGAATCGAGACTGAATGGCTCCTTTCCGTCAGATTCCTTGCTTGGATCCCAACGGTACAACGGCCAGTACCCAGCATCCACAGCGAGCTTAGTCTCCTTCAAGATGTCGAGCGCAGGCGTAGTTTCGCTTTGGTACGGGAGATATGCAAGGACCACACTCGGACCAGTGAACCGATCTGCTTCGATAAAAGACTGCAGCACCTGGGAGTATGACGAATATACCGCTATGCTTGCAACGTATACGTTTCCGTGGTTCATGGCATAAAGACCAGCATCGTGTTTTCGCCTGTTGGGGTCCCCTGAATTGCGAATAGAGTACGGGAGGGTGTCAAGGATGAGAATGTTAACGTTCAATCCAGATGTAATGGCATGGTGTAGACCCGACGACCCAAGATCGTATGACCATGCATCTGAGCCGATGATCCATCTGGAAGTCACAGCGAAATGGGAACGCAAGGCAAGGATACGCTCAACTGCCGACGGCAATAGTTTGGATAACTCAATCTTTGCCACGATCTCCTCCCCAATCGACGCACTTTTCACAGCATCATCCCTGACCAGTATCCATCGGCTGAGAAGTGAATGTATCTCTGGGTCAAGGCTCCCCCACTCAAGCAGCTCTTGGACGAGGCTGACGAGATCGGCTCGTTGCTCCAGTTGCCCTCGCACGCGGCCGAGGGCATACTCCGGCATGGTGGCGACCCGACCTTGATCTGGCACGAGTGATGGTGAGTTCACGATGTCCAGCCTGTCACCAAAGAGATGAGAGAGGATCTTGGTGTATGAATTTTCGTGTCGGGGAACGTAGGGAGTCTCGGGAGGAGAGTTGATGTTGGGCGTTACACCGAGGTGCAGGAGGGTGGAAGACGGTGCGTACGATGCTCGTTCTATGAGGTTCAAGATGTTAGTGGGAGTGACCAGGCTAGAATCTCCAAGAAGGCCGCAGTGGATGGCTGGACGTATTTCTGAATCACGAAGTTGCATGGCGCTGACGATTTCAAGGTAGAGGGGGGTCCACTTCATGGTCCATCCGGCTACCTGTTCGAGGACAATTACGTGCTTGGTTGAAGTTGGAATGGCACTCAAAATGTAGGATGCAGGGAGAGGGGTGAATAAAAATACAGACACGAATTTTACTCCATCCACATCAACGGAGAATTTCCCCTGTCCGAGGATGAAAATGACAGTGTGAGGTTCGACGGAACCATGAACACTAAGTGGGTGTAGGGGATGTCGAACAAGTGAGGCGGTCACCAACGCTGCAGACTCGTAAACATGAAAAAGTTGGGACCGATCGTCTATACTTGGAGTTCCTCCGTTCTCCGCTGTGAGGAACTGCTGTAACTGGTCGTCGGTAACCTCGTCGAGCAGTTCGTCATAACAATCTTGATAAAACACGTGCATTACAGCTTTCTTTTCCATTCGAGCCAGCTTGGATGCCAAGATGGCGTTATCGTGACTTTGCTGGACAGTAGTCGAGAGAAGGAAGAACGGGACGGCGGAACGGAGGAGAAGCACATCAGAGAGGTCGAAGTTCACTGCAAAGTGTAGGACAACAGGGAGTCGTGAAAGTTCTGCGATATGTGGAACCAGTCTTGCTAGGACTTGCGAGTTGGACAAACTCGTAAAAGAAACGAGTGCTGCTTGGTTATTTCTGAGGATGGAACTGGCTGGATCCGCACCAGCAGGCAAGGAAATAATGGTCGGTTTACGTTCGATGGTGTTGGACAAGGAACCAAATCGTTCAGCAAAAGATGAAATTTGTGGAAATGCGGGATTCAAGTCAACGAGGACATCTGAAGAGAGGTATGCGATGCGAGCTACTACCGAGACTGAAGTTGCGGTGGTCATTGACAAGGACGGGTTCAGGCAAAGGAACGACGGAATTCATGATTTTCACAGTCACGTCATTTGGCGTGAACGTGATCTCGTCCTACCGACCAGCCACTATCCTCGTAGCTTCTCCTTCTGTGCTGCCATTCACCTGTCCACCTCCCGCAATACCAGAAATAACCTTCTGCATGTCAGTCCATTCGGACTCCCTGGGTATAGCCATGTCTCCGATGTCATACACATATAACTTCCCGTCACTGCCGCCCATAATCACGCGACGTCCATCTTTGCGATCCCATGCTATCTTATTGATAGCACGTCCAGATACCACGTTCGTTGATACCACAGGCACCTACAGAGTGTTTTCAATCGCGAAAGAAATGTAGAAACTCAAATCCATACCTCAGTATCGATATTTAAATTCCAGAAATCAAATTTCCCTGAACCATCCACGGTGCCAAACAAAGCTGGATGTGTAGGGTGCCACTTCACATCGTAAACGTAATCGTCCGCTTCGTCAAACGAATGAATTGGTGAGACTGTATGTGGAGCCGTAGATGGCTTTCCTAGCGACTTCGCCCGCCAAAGTTTGACGGTCCAGTCCACAGAGCTCGTCAAGAACAAATCCGAGAAATCCACAGGTCCAATCAGAGGATGAAAGTGCAAACCCATGACAGGGCCGGAATGTCCTTTGTACACGTCGTATTGGTTCAAACCTGCCTTTGCCCCTGCACGATCGTAGCGGTTTGCTTGGTAAACATTACCCTCTTCCGTACCGACCCAGAACGTGGTCGTTTCATTGTCTGGGAAGTCTAGTGTCGTGATGGCTACCTCTCCAGTCTTGTTATGGCCTGCGTGTATGAGCTCTAGGGTTTCCTGCGATGAAATACTTTAACCCTTTGAAACTACCTATGACATAAACTGACCTGTGGTTGAGCAAGCATATCTACCAGCCAACTACAGACAGTGCCATCCGTGCTGCTCGTAATCAAATTGTGTGCGTTTTGTGTTCCCACCATTTGCATAGCGTACACAGGGTGTGTATGGCCGGCCGCCGATAGCGGTGTCTTCAGCACCGGCAAGTGTTTCGAACGAGTATCCCATAGCAGAATCTGGCCAGAATATGTACCACCGAATATAAGATTGGAATGGAATGGCGAGAATGTAGCAGAAAGGACATCCGACTGTGTCAGTATAGAACATAATCCAGATCAATCAGCTTCTAGAAAATAAGAAAAATCTGACAGACTTGTGAGTGAAAAATGAATTCAGGTCGCTCCAATAGGTGGAGATTCCAGACGGCGACGATCCCATCAGGTTCGTTCAATGCGGCTGCATTTTTGTTATACGATGCAAGACTGAGTTCAGGGTACTGGCCGGTATGAGTATTGAGCTTCAGGGCACGTCCTCGGTGACATACCTTGGGTGACCAATCAATATCTGTTATTGATCTGTTCTTGCCGTAACGTTCATCCCAGAATTCGCATACGCGTTTGACTCGTTTTCCCTCTGAGTCGTCCCTAATGGAGAGAGATCTGAAATGGACATAATTGAAGTACTGTCATTACTCACGCTCCCGTTTTAGTGCCGACGGTATAATCACGGATATAGTCATAGCCATCATTAAGGGCACGCTGTATAATTTTCGAAGATTGTTCCACAAAGTCAAGGAACTCGGGAGCAGAGAAAATGCTAGCTCGTTCCTCTTCCGACAATTCTGTGGAGGGCATGAAGTCAGTTGCCCTGTTCAAGATTTGAACCGATTCACCTCTGATCTCTCGTTCAATCTCCTTCTCCAGTTGGACTGATTCTTCCTCAAGCTCTTTGTCACGAGCGGCTTGTTCTGCTTCTGCGTCCCGTTCTTTCAAAATCCGTTGGCGAATCTCTTGTTCGATGGCATCCGGCGATTCTGTTTCGGTGGTCGCAGTTTGGACCTCTTTATTATAAATGACACGCTCCTGAAAAAAATCATGGATGCGTGTTTGGACATCAACACGGAAACCACGAACCTTTTGTGGTAGTTCAAACAATTCCTGCTCAACGTCTATAAGGTCCGGGACAAATCGCGATGTCAAAGTACTAAAGTGACAAGAGGTCTCTCACACACGTTTGGTTATAGACTAGTCTTGCTTACTGTTCGGTAACATGGTCGGTAGCAGAGTGGACAGACTGCGCAACAGGGGTTATACGGCCAGATGGAAAGTCACTTTGCCTGCTTATTCGGCCCGAGAAGTTAAGGAGCGAAGGTCCTGGAAGATTAATTGCATGTCCGAGGGATGGGGAATCTGGTATTGATGATGATGGAGTCAAGTCGCCACTGTCAAATCCGCGATTGCCTGTTCCCACTAGAAGATTAACTAGATCATCAACATCCCTGCGAGCCGTAGGAGGTGCACTAGTCTACATTAGTGTCAGTCGAATGTTATTGCGTTGCATGCCTCTGGATAATGATTTGAATACGCACATCGGAAGTTCGTCGCTCAGTGTCTGCCTTTTGCCTATCTGCTCTGGCTTTGCGGAGCTCTGCTAATTTAGTCTTCTTCGCCTCGATCTCTGCTCTGCGTTTGTCAGACATTTGTCAGGAGCGTTCGGTCGCAAACCAAAGTTGAGGTGGTGCAAGTCACGCGCTGAACGCGTCGCCGAGTCATCAATGTCTTTGATCACACCAACCGGCCATCGCCCCAAACGATCTCACAAACCAAGCAGTCATCGAAATGATAACAACAAAATCTATGGGAACCCCCTCCCCATCCTCTTCGCACCTACTTTAGAAGATGGCCGAATGAAATCTCTTCTTGGACTACTAGGGCTTTGCCCCAGGCAAATCATACATCCACATTGTGAAGGTTTCTTCGATGCGCTCACGCGGTCAGTTTGGGTTTCTGACGCGAACGACGCAATGATTCTTTGGAGGAGAGGGTTCTTCGGCAAGGGGGACCTATCTCGGAGCGAGCCAAGCTGGCTTGCGAGGCAATTGAATTTGCGGAAAAACAACGGGAAAAAACGTTCGTATCGGTCCCGTAGTGTGAATCCACGATTCAGCTAACGTCATACATTGTTTTCAAGAATTGACTTCCGAAGAGATGACGGCCAAAAGGAGGGCTGAGCGGAAACAGTTCAAACTCGATCGTGCAAAGGCCATAGCTGCTGCCTCAGCCCAAGCTGAAGCTGCTTTCGCTGAAGGACGTGAAGTCCATGTCGCACTCTCTGGTCCCACCATCCCCTCCGCTGCCACATGGAAACCTTCAGAGGAGATTGCCGAACCGTTCTCTGCAGGAAACGATGTCGCCGAGGACGAGGAACCAATGGAGGACGTGGAGCATTTACAACTCACGCTCCCCGAAGCCTTTTTCCTGCTCTGGAGTCTAGATTGTCTTACCGTCGTTGACCCTCACACGGTAGCTATCCTCTGGATGAGGAAAAGGCGGCAACTGATCCTCTACCATATAGAACGAGACTATGAATTTATCCGAAATATGGCTTGCCTTTCAACGGGCTCACCTTCCACAAGTGCCCGTACCACCAAGGGCTCCTATGCAGCCCCTCCAACTTGACAACCCCTTCTTGATCAACTACGTTGTTTACCACCATTACCGGTCACTTGGATGGGTAGTGAAGGGCGGCATAAAATTTTGCGTTGACTACCTTTTATATAAACGAGGACCAGTATTTTCTCATGCTGAGTGGGTCATGTTCAACGTCCATATTCGTTTCCACCTGAATCCACTTTTTCAGGTTCGCTGTAGTGGTCTGTCCGGTATATGAAGATCCTACCGATCAAGAAGTCTCTTCGCTAGATCTCCAAAACACATCTCCCTTTGCCTGGTCGTGGCTCAGCACGATCAACCGGGTAAATTCTCAAGTCCAAAAGGTAAGCTTTCGTCTTTACTCTGTTTACGCGACCAACAGTCATCTTCGTAGACCCTCGTCCTGGCTTACGTTACAATTCCAGCGAGGTCTCGGATCACACTGAATGTTCTCTCGTCCCCAGCTTGCTTGGCTCATTATTCTGTCAGGGAAGTGATAATCCGCAGGTTTATACCTGCTCGTATGCGAGATTGAGCGATCAACGAGTGTATGTTCATGATATTTTATTTCCGCTACACAATTATTACAATGACACGCTATCTCTTCCACGACAGAAACATCCCAGAGGTTGATCGTGGATGCGCTCAAGGCTCCAGCAAGTTCTCCACGTAATCGGAATGTTGGGATCGACGATCATTGGTGTTGACCAGTATGCCTGACGAAAGGAGTCTGAGCGATGTGATCGAAAACATTGCGGGCATGTCGAAAGCAAAGCGCGGGAAAGATTAAGAAAGGGACAGAATTAGAAAGAAGAGAACGAAGTCGTGAACAGTGAACCATGCTATATTGCACCCTTGATGAGAACTTTACGGTATTTTTCCTCAAACACTTGTGCGAGCTTCGGTGCTGCTGGCTTGCAGTCGAGGGTCTTCTGCTCATCGGGAAGTGTGGGATCCACGAAGAAGGCAGCAGAATGAGCCACGAGAAAGGTGCGAGCTGCACTTGGTGTCTCAAATGCCAACTCGTTTTGAATGAGCGTGAGAGAAACCGACTTGTATCTACAGATGAAGTGGGATTCAGTTAGGAACCAGGAAAAGTGAAAAATTCGATGATTACGCTCTCGTCATGACCATGAGTGCCTTGACTCTCTCTCGATCAATGAAGTGGTCCATAATATATGCTCCCATGTTTGGGGCATTTAAGTACATGCCAAATAAAGCATGATAATTTCCCATCGATAACGCTCGCTGCACGTCAAGTGCGTGCCTGACGGCAGGATCCGCTTTCTGTCTGGGTGTTAGCTGACCTACAAAAAGATTTAATTCTGCGGGACCACAAACATCAGAATACGATTGCTGCGACGAATACAGGAAGCATACCGCTTTTATTCAGGCCATGCAGAAGCATTAGGATGCGATAAGCAGTGAATTCTTCGACCTTTCCGGGTATTCCAAGCTCGTAAAGCGTCTTGAGTGTTGCCTGGCATTGATTGTACTCTACCATGTCACCCTGAAATCAAAGATGAGTCTGCCTCCCACAGGTTGGATTACTTTGCATACACTTTCCAGGGCCATTCTTGCGTGAATCTCATAAACCTGTACTGTGAATTCATTCTTGATGCGTTGAACCTGCAAAATTCAAGAAGACGATGCAGGCCCTGATGCAAACTGTACCAGGGCCGAAGCAAATGCCACGCACAGTGAGATCTTGTCGGAGACTCTTGAACTGGCTGCAAACCCAGTGATACTTGCTCCTTTCTCGCCACCGTTTCTTTAACTCGTGAAGAGTTTGTTGGAGGACTGGGTAAGGCCGAATTTGCTCTGGTTTTGGTTCCTAGATTTCAGATGAATGAGCTTCGACATGTGTGCGCCAGTCAAGCTAAGAACTTGCAGTAGTTAATCTGAGATAATCCTTAAAAATCTCCTGGTTGGTTCCTACAATCGTAAACCGATCCCAGTTTGGGACATTCTGAGAAAGTCTGTCAGAGGTGCACTTCGTGATGTGCGGACACCACATACCGGATCAGCCTCAGGATCATCAGGATTTCCGAGATTTGACGGTGATGACGTGCGAGAAGGATCATTGGAGAGGTGAGCAAGTGGATAATGGGCCTTGAAAGATGCCTGACCGCCATGAAAGCTGATATTTCCATTATTCTTTCCCTTCTGACGCTCAATCTCGTGTTCGCGTTGAAATCGTTGGGCTCGGCGATTGAGCGCTGCCTGGTCATTGAAGTCTAAAGGTTGAGCGTTGAAATGCTTGGACGGCGTTTTCTTGGGCTTTTTATGTGCAGGAGGAGAATCTTGGCTGAGTACGATAAACGTTGCATCAAGGCTCTGATTCATATGAAAGAGGGATATTACGTTTTTCTTTTCAAGTTGATGAAGTTCGGAGTAGGCTTCGACGATAGGCTATAGATCGATATGAAAAATTGGATGATCAAGGTAACACCAGCAGAACCTTTTTAGTTGAACTCCAGCCCAATCTGTGGTCCACAGGGTTTTTGCGGCAAAAGCGTCAGCAATTACCTGTCTCAGTTCAGCTTGAGCTTCAGTCCTATTTATGTCGGTCATTTGTCCTAAGCATTTTGCAACCCAGTCTCTGCCACAACAATGCATGTGCGGTAAGTTCATGAAAAATGACTACGCTATTTGCGCACTTGAGCTGTGGAGGCCATGAATCTGACGACATGGCTGCAGGGTGAGGTAAAGCGAAGAAGATTGGGATTTGGGCAGGAAGTGAAAGCGAGGCAGGCCTTACGTAAACACAAAATGGATCTTAGATCTTCGAATATTATGTAAGCAACGAAGTGTCTCTCGCCTTCTTCTGCTGGATTTAGAAAAGTGGAAGTAACGACGAGCAATGGTCAGAGACTCCTCGATAGGATGTGATTCCTTTTAGTTGTTTCTTTTGCGCCAGCT
>Ga0209006_10003513_pt1 | contig 14253 bp, 18 predicted proteins | sample JacPin_JW_Ref_O2_FD_188567 | JGI IMG/M metagenome (GOLD analysis project Ga0209006, IMG submission 188567) | Forest soil microbial communities from Algoma, Ontario, Canada - Jack Pine, Ontario site 1_JW_Ref_O2 (SPAdes) (version 2) | ecosystem: Environmental > Terrestrial > Soil > Boreal... | reverse complement strand
GTCAACATCCTCATCATCCGGCCCGACATGAGTGCCGAGGAACTCGAGGGGCTCGGCGTGCGGCGCATGAGCATCGGCGGCTTCCTCGCCGCCGCAGCATCGATCGCCTTCGAAAAGGCCGCCGACGGGCTTAAAAAGAACGGCACGCTCCCGACGGAGGTCTTCGGTTGAGCGCAATCCGTGAAAGGGATCAGCCATGATATTTGCTCTCCACTGTCACGCCGAAGGAAAGCTCGTCGAGTGTCCGACGATGGACGAGGTCTGGGTCTATGTCCGGGAAAATGGTTTGTGCTCGGAGGAAATCTACGATGAGGAGCTCCCGCCGCGCCGGATCCTCAATCCGAAATACGAGATCCATACCTACGCCACCGATGGCGAACTAATCGCCATGTCGCGGACGCGGCTGAGCTACGCTCCCCAGGAAGAGTGGTAGCAGCGATGGCTCGATACGTGGTCCAGGTCCCCCGCGACGTGCTCGCCGAAAGCCGCAAGGCGGAGGTCGCGAAAGCCATCGTCGCCGCCCATCATGAGATCACCGGCGACGATCCTGACTCCGTCCAGGTTGCGGTCACCGAGATCGACGCCGGCTGCTTCTTCGCCGGCGGGCGCCTCATCGAATGCGACCACGTCTTCGTGCACGGCTACGTCGCCGGCGCGACGGCCGAGCGGAAGCAAGCCCTGATCGCCAGGCTGTCCGACGACGTCACCAAGGCTGCAGATTTCGATCTCGATTCCACTTGGGCTACCATTTCGGAGCTTTAAGAAGACACATGCAGGACAATCTCTCGACCACGGAACTCGACGACAGGATCGCGGTCCTGCAGGACAACACACGCCACCTGGTCGAACAGGCGGCCGCGCTGTCCGGCACCGGCGACGACGACCGCACATCCTAGCGGATCGCGATGCAGTCGGCCGAGCTTGAGAAGCTGCTCGAACAGCGCGAAACTTTTCGAAAGCATTGAACCTCATGGTCGGGCGCGTTCATTCTTGTTCGACGCTTCCCCTCAGCCGTTTCGGACGTGGCCGGCGCTTCCCCGTGGCGTGCTGGTAGCCGCATGGACGAGATCGTCGACAACGCGGCCATGCACCGCTTCGAGATGCCAATTGGGGACGACATCGCGGTCGCCTATTATCAGGAGCACGACGGCCGCGTCGTGCTGCTGCATACGGAAGTACCGCAGCGCTTCTCCGACCAAGGCGTCGGATCGCGCCTGGCGCACATCGTCTTCGAGACGCTGAAGGCGCGCGGGCGGCGGGTGATCGCGAAGTGCCCGTTTATGTCGAGCTATGCGACCAAGCATCCGGAATATTTATCGATGCTGGACGGCTGAAGGTGCGTTCAAACGGGGAGCGTTCCGGACTCGCTACAGCGCCTAGGCGGCGCGGTCGACGCCTGCTGCGGCTGTCGACTGGGTGATGAGCGCATTCAATTCGTAGGTCGCCTGCGCCAGATCCGAGGACGCGTTCGCATACCAAGAGCCGCTACCTTGCGCGGAAAGCGACATCCCGATCCCGCTCGACGCGCCGCCTGACGATCCAGAACCGAAGACCGACAAACTTCCATTGGCGTCGAGCGATGCGCCCGCGACGACATTTCCGTACCGGTCGATGGTCGCCACGCCCAACGTGCCGTCCGGCGCGCTATTGCGGAAAGCGCCGGACAGCTTCGAAAGTATGTCGACGTCATTTTCGGCCGCGCCGGCCGCAGCGGCGGTCGCCTGGTCGTTCGCGCGTCCGTCCGGCGCGCCGCCGGCGCCCGTCGTCGAGACCAGAATGTCAGAGAAACTGAAGCCGCCGCTTGCCGGCTGGGCAGATTTGCTCGTCGTCGAGGACCATCCCGCAAGATCGGTCCGCACATCGGCCGGGATCGAAGACAACATGGATCGGCTCCTCGTTCGATTCGTTGCCGCAAACGTAGTTCCGCTTTCTGAACCGAAGCTTAAAGCCTCGGAAACGCGCCCTACCCCGGATGCCGTTGCGTCGCCGCAGCTGCGCGATTAGGACAAGGAATATCTGACGAACTGCCGTTCGAATATGACGACGAGGAGGGCGATTTCGCCACCCCGAAGCACGATCGCAACGTGACTAGACGCCGTTATAGCTCACGCAGTCGCGAATCGATGCCCTGTTCCGAGGTGACGATAACGGGTGCCTATCGAAGACATGTCCAAAAGGAATTTCCAATCCGATCGGCAGCGCACGTACCACAGAGCTCGTCGGGTGCGTCCGACGCGACGCTAACGGGGATCGCGGTCCGATTTCAGTCGCCGATCTTCCGACAAGCGTCAGACCTCCGGAGGCACGAAGATGAACAATTTGGAAGAGGTCATTGGCGCGTTACAAAGCGAAGTGGAATTCGAGGCGACCGTCGCCGAGCTCGGAATGTCGGGAATCGATCGTTCCCGCATAAGCTTTGTCGCCCGGGAGGAGATAGCGGCGTCCTGTGCTGGCGAGATCGGCTGCGACATCACACAGCTTCCTCGGGTAGCGATCGGCCTGGGCGACGACCGACAGCAGGTCCGCACGTTGGCGACATCGCTTGCCGCGACGGTGGCCTCCTTAGCCGGCGTCGGCGCGGCCCTGGCGGCAACAGGCGGGGCGGCGGCGCCTGCCGCCCTGGCGGCCCTGGTATCCGGCGGAAGCGTTGGCGGCCTCACAGCCCTGTTTGGCCATCGCTACGAAACCAAAGTTCATGACTGGGCCGATCGGCAGATCATGAACGGCGGCATCGTCTTGATCGTTCATCCGGCGACTGTGGAACAGCTCGCCACTGCTACCGACGTGCTCCGCCGCCACTGCGGGGAAAACGTCATCATCTCGCCGCAGGCGTTTCAGTAGCTCAACACCCCGCCCCCGAAGGGAGAACTGCCGGGCCGAAGGTTCCGCAAGCCTGGTTGACGAGCCTCAGCGCGCGTTCGTCTTGGTGCTCCCGTCACGGACGCGAGCGTGCATCATGCCGACAGCATCAACGTCATCAACTTACGCGTCATGAATTCGCGGATCAGGAACGCGATCTCGGCGCAATGCGTCTCAAGCGCGAAATGGCCGGTGTCGACGAGGTGGATTTCCGCTTCCGGCAGATCGCGTTTGAACGCCTCGGCACCGGCCGGCAGGAATATCGGATCGTTCTTGCCCCAGACCGCCAGCAGCGGCGGCTGATGGGTGCGGAAGTATTTCTGGAATCTTGGATAGAGTTCGACGTTCGTGCGATAGTCGTACCGCAGGTCCAGCTGCTCTTCGAGCGCGTCGTGCTCTTCCAGATAGAACTGATCGAGCGAGTAGCCGTCCGGAGAGACCAAGCCGATGTCCGGAACGCCGTCCGTGTACTGCCTGAGCACCGCCGCCGGCGCGAACGCCGCGTACATGGCATTGCGGTTCGCAATGCTTGGGTCCGCCCAGAACGCGCGCACCTGATCCCAGTGGTCGCCCATGCCGTCGACGTAAGCGTTGCCGTTCTGGCTGATGATGGCCGTCACGCGGTCCGGATATTCGAGCGCGAGACGAAGCCCTACTGGCGCGCCGTAGTCGAAGATGTACATGGCGTACTTCTTCAGCCCCACGATGTCGGTGAACGATGCGATCACCTTGGCGAGCGTGGCGAACGTGTACGGAAACTGTTCGTGCGGAGGATGGTCGCTCTGGCCGAACCCCGGCAAGTCTGGAGCGACCAGGCGGAAGTCGTCGCAAAGCATCGAGATCAAATTCCGGAACATGTGTCCGGACGAAGGGAACCCGTGCAGCAGCAGGATCGCGGGTGCGTCCTTCGGACCGCACTCACGGTAGTGAACCATGATGCCGTCGATGTCGACCTTACAGAAGCGCTCCAACGGCCTTGCCGCCGCTGCCCGTGCGGATTTCTCGTCTGCCATTACTTCTTCTTCAAGGAGGGATAGCCCTGCACGTAGATGAAATCGGTCGACGTCGCCGGCACGTGGCACCCCATGCAATCGCTCTTGTAGTCGGTGGACGTCGTCTTCAGCGGCTTATCTGCGTCGAACCAGGACCAGCCCCAGCCGTCGCCCCAAAGCGGGCTCCCCGGATGCGCGGCGTTCTCGGCGTCGCGGACCATAACGAACCAGCCCTTGAGGCTATCGACGTGGCTCACGGTGCCGGTGGTCATGCCGCCTGTCGTCGCGGCGAACACTTCCTTGACGAGAACTGCACCGTCCTGGAAGTGGCCCGTCTTCAGATAGCCCTCGACGGCGCCGGGCGAGGCATAAACGGTGTGCATCTCCTTCGAACCTGCACCGGAATCCGCTGCGACTGCCCAGCTGCCGATGAACCGGTACTTGGTACGGTAGCCCTCTGGGACGTGCAGATTGCCTTTCGCGTCGGCGACCTTCTCGGCGGCTTCCGCTGCCTGTCCGACGGTGCCGACGCCGGACTTCTCCAGCTGCGCGATGACCGCAAGGTCCGCAACGGGATCGCTGCCTGTCCGGGAAATTCGATCCGAAGTCGCCGCGAATGCTCCCGCCCCCAACAGCGTCGTCGCGAGAAGCGCGGATGCAACGATGGATATCTTGGGCATGCGAAACACTCCGGATCTCCAGGACGACTCGTCCGGCATAATCGGAAGCAACATCCCGCACTCGACCCTTCCGCGAAAATGTCGAACGGGCATGCAATCCATTCCCGTCAGGCATGAAGGATCTCGGTCGGACAAGGAAGGTCAGTCAACGCGCCATGATCGGCAACCCCGATGCCTCCAAAACCGATCCATAATCAATCGCAATTTTATCTCTCAGAAGACGCAATCCACTTATTCATCTTTGATATGAATAGGCGCTTAGCGTGTATTGCGGCCATGCAAGCCGGGTGCCAAACCTTGCTCATAATTTGGAGCGGTAGTCGCCAATGCTGCAAGTCGCGCGCCCTCTGGCGAATGAAACGATCGAAGGAGTAGCGATCGCGCTGCTGGAGGCCGAGTCCGTCGGTGGCATCACGGACATCTTGCTGGGAACCTCTCTCGCGCGCTCCGAAGCCGCTCGTGGGGCAGTCTTTCTGGTGAAAGATGGTTCCCTGACGCCGGAGGCATACCATGGCGGATCCGATATCGCCGCCGCGCGGCGCGCCGGATTTCTTTCGTTGCTTCAGCAAGCCTCGACCGGCGGCGAAACAGCCACGATATCGAGGAGCTGCTCTGCGTTCGGGGGCGGCGCGGCGCCAGTGACAGGCTTCTTGTTTCCACTGCGACAGCGCTTCGAGACGATCGGCGCGCTCTACATCGAATTCGACGACTGCCGTCCCGGCCTCGATCCTCAGACCGTGGGCGCGTTGTCGATGCTTGCCAGGCAGGCGGCGCACGCGATATCGGGCCTGCGCATGTCGGAAAATCTCGAACGCGAGGCCGACCTTCGGCGCAGCGCCGAGGAGAGCCGGAAGGAGATTTACGACTCGATGCTGAAACATCAGCGGATCGGCAAGATGGGCGACTTCCGCTTCAACACCCGGACGCTCCGCTCCCGTGGGTCGGCGCAATGCTACACCATCTTCGGCTACGACGACGGCACCGACGTGGTCGAATACGACCTGTGGATGGACAAGCTCCATCCGGAAGACCGCGAGCGGGTCCACGAAGAGATGCATGCCGCATTCGCCAAACAGGTCCCTCTCCGTTTCGAGTACCGCGTCGTGGTGGACGGCGACGTGCGGCACATCCTGTCGGAAGGACATCCTGAATTCGACCGGAATGGCGACCTTCTCTACTGCGGAGTGGTCGTGGACATCACCGAACAGAAGGCGGTCGAGGACGTCTTCGCCAACATGCAGTCGGAACTCTCGACCGCGTTACGCCTGGCGTCCCTGGGCGAGCTCGCGGGCTCGGTCGTCCATGAGGTCAATCAGCCGCTGACAGCTATCATCGCCAACGCCGACGCTTGCCGCCGCTGGCTCGCGAAGTTGCCGCCGAACGTCGAGGAGGCCCGCGAAGCCGCCGACCACGTCTCCTCCGAGGCGCGACGCGCGGCAGCCGTCGTGTCCGGGCTCGATTCCCTCGCAAGGGGCGCACGGACCCGTTTCGGGCCTCTTAGGATCCAGGACGTGGTGGGAGAGGTGCTGCTCCTGCTAAAGTCCCATCTAGAACGCGGCAGGGTCTCCGTTCAGGTCGACCTGTCGCGGGACTTGCCCGAGATCGTTGGTGACCGCCTACAGCTGCAGCAGGTGGTGTTCAACCTTATCCGGAATGCGAGCGACGCGATGAGGAGCGTGGACGGCCGCGTCCGCGCGCTGCGAGTCTCGGTCTGGACCGCGGACAAGGAAATGACTGTCGCCTTCAGGGATTCCGGCGAAGGGGCCGATCCGGAGCGGCTCGAGTGCATGTTCGCCCCGCTTCAAACCACGAAAAGCGAGGGCCTCGGATTCGGGCTGTCCATCTGCAAGAGAATCGTCACGTCCCACCGCGGGCGCATCTGGGCCGAGAGAAACAACGACGACGGACTGACCGTCAGCTTCTCCATACCGATGGACCTCATCCCCGATGTGGGGCCGTCGGACCATCCGGAGACCGGGCCACCGCATTTGCCGGAAGGCGGCGCGCCGTGACCGAGCATACCATCGTCCACGTAGTCGACGACGACGAGGCGGTCCGACGCGCGCTGAGCAGCCTTCTACGTTCGGTCGGCTACGGGATCCGATCGCACGCGACCGCGTCCGAATTCCTGAAGGCCGCTTTGCCGGATGCGGCGGGGTGCATTGTTCTCGACGTGCGGATGCCCGGCGTGAGCGGCCTGGAATTGCAGGAACATCTCAATAGAAGCGACGTGAGCTTGCCGCTCGTGCTGATGTCCGGACACGGCGACATCCCGATGTCCGTGCGCGCCATGAAGGCTGGCGCGGTCGACTTTCTGACGAAACCCTTCCGCGATCAGGACATGCTGGACGCGGTGGGCAGCGCCATCGCGATCCACCGGTCGCGCCGGGCCCAAGCGCCCAAACTGGGCGCCCTGCGGGCGCGCCATGATCGCCTGTCTCCCCGCGAGATGCAGGTGATGGCGCTGGCGTGCGCCGGCAAGCAGAATAAGCAGATCGCCGCGGAGCTCGGCATCCAGGTGATTACCGTCAAGGTCCACCGAGGTAACGTAATGAAGAAGATGGAGGCCGCCTCGCTGGCCGAATTGGCCCGAATGGCGGAGATCCTCGAAGCCGACGACGCGGCCCTATACCGGGGTATAGGTGCACCCTAGTCCACGGCTCAATAGCTTACCGTCGCGCGAGGCGTACCGTCCGGCGGAATTGAAATTCACGGAGGACGGGCCGGCGATGGCGCCTCTTATCGTCATCATCGACGACGACATTGGCATCCGCAACGCGCTACGGGCCCTAATGAGGTCGGCGAGCTATCGAGCCGAGACATTCGCCTCCGCCGAGGCGTTCGTCGGATCCGACACCGCTTCGGACTGCATCATTACCGACGTCGCCATGCAGGGGATGAGCGGCCTTGAATTGGCAGCGCTGTTGAAGTCGCGTGGCTGCACCGTGCCGGTGATCCTGATTTCGGCCCTGACCGACTACGATCTCGAAATGAAGGCGATCTTCAACGGCGCCCGGTGCCTTCTACGCAAGCCAATCGAATCGAACGTCCTTATTTCGCTGGTGGAGGAAAGTATCGCATCCCGTCCGCTGACGCCTTGTCCGCCGGCACCCGCCGACCAACCGCTCTGAATGAAGGAAGGAGGAAATCGTCATGGAATTGCATCAAGTCAGATATTTCGTTGCGGTCTCCCGCCTCCTCAACTTCACGCGCGCCGCCGAGCAGTGCAATGTCACGCAGCCCGCACTGACCAAGGCCATCCAGAAGCTCGAACTCGAACTCGGCGGCGAGCTCATCCATCGCGAGCGCCAACTCACACAGCTGACCGATCTCGGCAAGCTCGTGCTGCCGACCCTGGAGCGCCTCGTGGCCGCGGCCGATTCCGCGCGCTCGATCGCGCGGGAGTATCAGCGCAAGGACAATGCGCCGCTGAAGATCGGGCTGACGCCATGCGTGTCGTCGAACCTACTCGTTGCGCCTCTTGCCGAAGTCGCCCGTCATGTGCCGGGGATCCAGGTCGAAATCGTCGAGGAGCCGTTGCACCGGCTCCAGGAACTGCTGTTCGACGGTGATATCAGCGCCGCGTTGGCTGCAGACGCGAACGGGCTGCCGGAACGGATCGACCACTGGGATCTGTTCGAGGACCACTTCCTCGTTTTGGCGGCCAAGGACAATCCGCTTGCCGACATGCAAAGCGTGCCCATGTCGGCGCTCGCGGAGGTGACCTGGCTGGAACGGACCGGATGCGATCTGACGCGGAAGTTCTGGGACCTCATCTTCACCGAAGGCCGAAGCCCGAAGATCTCGCACCGGAGCAAGCACGAAAGCCACTTACAGAATATGGTGGAGGCTGGTCTCGGCATCATGGTCGCCTCGGCCCACACACCGCGCCTGCCCTCCCTCGTCGCTCGTCCCATCCGCGACGATCCAATGCGCTGGACGGTGAACCTGCTCGTAATCGCCGGCCGGCGCTACACGCCCGCGCTGGACGCGTTCATCAAGATCGCGCGGCTGCGGGATTGGGATGCGAGGAACGCGGAGACGCCAGTCCCGCGGACGGAGAGTCCGAAGAGCGTGACACGGACGAAGGTCGATCTGCGCGAAACGTGATCTTTCGCCTCTCGTGCACGCGAACACACACCAACTCCCAGACCTCCCTTTCCGTGCAGAACCTGGCGCCCTTCATTTCAGGCCGGCGACCGTGGCAACGATGCCTTCCATGTCCAGATCCAGGCCGCAGGCCGTGAATATCCTGACCACCTCTCCCTTGCGGCCGACGACGATCGTCACCGGAATGGGCAGCATCCATCTTCCGTCACCCTGACGCTCGCCCAGATCGATGTTCATGACCTCCAGCCGCGCACGGATACGCTCCGGCACAGCGAATGCCAGCCCGAGATCCGAGCTCAAAGCGCAGTCGACGTCCGAGAGGACGTTCAGGCGCAGCGCACTTCCGGTCTTGAGCGGACGGGGAAAGCCGCGGGTCTCCGGACTGCAGGCCATTACGTCGGCTCCGTGCCGGTGAATCCGATCGACGCCGGCTTCAAGCCGCCCTAGCTTGGCGAGGCAGGTCGGGCACCAGCTGCCGTGGAAGAACGACAGGACGTAGGGACCCCGCGCCAGCACCTGGTTCGAAGAGATCAGCCACCCCTCTTGGTCGGGCAGCAGGAACGGCGGCACGACCACTGGCAAAGGAGGTCCGGCTGGAAACACCGTCCGCAACCAGTCCGACATCAAGACGTGCGGGTCCATCGAACTATCGTCCATCTGGTGCTCGGCTAATTGTTGCAGCACTGTCGGAGAGCGGACAATTCCCGCCGGCGATGGTTTGCATTCCCTGCCGCTATGCAACGAGCCTATGGGCCGATCCGCTCCGGATCGGTCGCGATCAGTTCGCGTATCCGCCAGTCGGGATGCGCGGTCAGAACGTAGGTGGCGCCAATCCGCTCGATCGCAGAACCGTCCGCCCGGCGCCTGGTGCCGTCCACGCCGCAGAGCGCGACGGACCGGTGCAGCAGCCTCACGTAGCAGCGCTCCACCGTAGTGTGTGTGAAACCGGTCGGCCGCAGGCGCTCCAGGACGCCCTCGACAAATGCGACCGCCTCCTTCCGAGAGCCGATCAGCGAAACGACATCCAGACCGATGTGGATCATCGGAAACGCGTAGAACTCGACTGTCGCGTGCGCGTCTCCGGCGAAGCCCGCCGCGTAGCGGGTCACCAGCCTCGTGATCTCGCCGATCGCCGATGTTGGGGTTTCGTCACTCATGGCGCCCACTTTACCACCGAAGGCAAAAAATGGACCGCTTGCCAAAGCAGGCGGCCCAAGTCTGGGAGGATCGTCTGGGTGACGGACCGCCTAACGCGGCGCTCGCCGCGAACTCAGTTCAGGTTGCTGCGATAGAAGGCTTTCATCTTGGGCGCGATGATGTCGAGGGAATCCTCCACCGCGAAGTGGCCGGAATCGAGCCGATGCATTTCCGCAGTCGGCAGCACTTCGAGAAAGGCGTCTCCGCCTTCCTTGGTGAAGAAGATGTCGGTCTGGCCCCAGAAGATGATGGTCTTTGGCTGCCTCTGCTTCAGGAAGGCCTGCCACTTTGGATACAGCCCGACGTTATTCCGGTAGTCGTAGAAAAAATCCAGCTGCACCTGCCTGGCGTTCGGCCGCTCCAGGAAATAGTTATCCATGTTCCAGTTGTCGGCGCTTATCTTCGTCGGATCCGGATGGCCATGCAGATAGATCATCTTGATGGTGTCGGGCTCCAAGAAGGCGGCGACCGCCTTCTCGTTCTCTGGATTGCGGCTCTTCCAGTACGCGCCACGCAGGCCTTCCCACGCCGCGGTAAAGCCGATCTCGAACGCGTTGGTGTTTTGGATGATCAGCCATTCGAGCCAGTCGGGGTGTTTGTCGAGGATGCGGAAGCCAACGGGGCCGCCATAGTCCTGGACGTACAATCCGAATTTCGTGAAACCTACCTTGTGCAGGAATCTCTCGGTGATCTCCGCCGTCTTGTCGAAGGTGTATGCGAATTTCCTGGGGTCCGGAATATCGGAGTTGCCGAAACCGGGATAATCCGGCGACACGATGTGGAATTCGTCAGACAACGCAGCCATCAGATTTCGGTACTGATGCGACGACGCCGGAAAGCCGTGGAGCAGCACGAGCTTTGGCATCCCGGGCTTGCCCGCCTCGCGATAGAAAATCTTGAGGCCTTCGATCTCGACAGTCTTGAACAGCATCGTGTGCTCCATTTCGGATGTCAGGCGGCCTTTGTCGCATCGAGGCTGAGCCATCTTCGACCAGGATGCTTCCATGATTTCGCGGCGCGGCGGGGCATGGACACGATAACGCCGGGGAATGCGGCCCATAGCGCGCCGCGGGTGTGTGCCACCATTACCGCCGGGAATGGAATGCATCGACGTGCCGCACTTCCGGGCGCGCGCCGCGACGATGGACAATGGGACGATCCGGACCAACAGCACCTCTCATAGGGTGAGAGGATCAATTCCAAAGATGTTGGATTATCTCACGACGGCCGACGAAATACTCTGCGTCTCGGATCAAGCATCCGTCACACCAACCCGAAAGGCGAACCTCATGTCCCGCATCAAGATCCCGCTCCGCGAACAAACCCCGGAAGCCTCACAGCCCGTGCTCGACAAGGTCGAGAAGATGCTTGGCTTCGTCCCGAACCTGCAGCGCCTGATGTCGATCAGCCCCGCCGCCCTGACAGGCTGGGCCGGCCTTATGGGCCAGTTGAGCACTACCCTAGACGTCAAAACCCGCGACGGCATCGCGCTCGCCGTGTCCGAAGCTGACGGCTGCAATTACTGCCTTGCCGCCCACTCCTACATCGCCCACAATCTGGCGAAGATCGACACCGACGAGATCGCGATCAATCGCGAAGGCAAGTCGTCCGATCCGAAGCGCCAGGCCGCGATCATGTTCGCAAAGCGCCTGATCGAGACCGCTGGCAAGGTCTCCGATGAGGACTTCGAATCCGTACGCGAGGCCGGATGGTCGGACGCCAATATCATCGAGATCATCGCGCTGACCGCGCAATTCCTGCTCACTAACTTCGTCAACAATGCCGTCCAGACGCCGATCGATTTCCCAGCCGTCGAGGGCGCAAAGTCGAAGGCTGCCTGAGGCGACTTAGTCACGCCGATACCCGATCCGTCGCCCCTCCACGGGAGGAGCGACGGGACCCAGATCCGGCGCAACGGCCGAACTTCACCACCGAAGGACCAAAGAATATGAAGCGAGAAATTATCCGCGTCGAGCCGATCGCCACTCTGCTCGAAAAATACAAGGCGCCGACCAGCACGGTCGTCCGCCACGGCGACACCCTGTACCTCACCGGCTGTCCTCCATTTGACAAGGACGGCGAGATCATCAAGGGACCCGGCACGATCAAGGCACAGACGGAAGCGGTGCTGGAGCAACTCAAACTCATGCTCGAAACCGCCGGATCCTCGCTGGAAAACGTGCTCAAATGCAACATCTACTGCACGTCCGTCGACTTGTTTACCGACGTGAACGATGTTTATCGCGAGTATTTCCCAAAGGACTGGCCGGCCCGAATCTTCATCAGCGTTCCCGCCTGGAACGGCGGCTTCGACATCGAAATCGACTGCATCGCAGCCGTCTGATCAGCCGTTCAACGAAAAAGGAGAAGCTCCCATGTTCTCGGTCATCTTCGAAGTGAACCCGCGTACCACCGAATTCAACACGTACCTCGACACCGCGAAGATGCTGAGGCCGGAGCTCGAGTCCGTTGAAGGCTTCGTCGACAACATCCGCTATAAGAGCCTGCTGCGCGAGGGGTGGATCCTCTCTCTTTCTGGCTGGCGCGACGAGAAGTCCCTTGTCCGCTGGCGGACCAGGACCAAGCACCACGAAGCCCAGCAGAAGGGGCGAGATCAGATCCTGCAGGACTACCACCTCCGGGTGGGTCAGATCACGAAGGACACTGAAGTACCGAAGGGCATGGAAATCAAGGAGCAGCGTCTGGATGAGACAGAGGTCGGCGAAGGCACCACCGTAACGCTGATCACCATGAAGCGGCCGGCCGAGTTCAAGGACACCGGCAACCCGGCAGACTGCGCTCAGCTGTTGGGCCTGGACCCGCGCGCAGACGGCATTCTCGAGTGGGACCTATTCGACGCCGTGCTCACGCCGGGCGATCTGATCCTGCTGATTTCGTGGCAAGACTACGCGGCGGCGGAGCGTTTCGAAGACGAGTTCACTGTGCCCGACGGTGCTAGGCTGCGCCGTGTGCGCGTCGTCCGCGACTACAGCATGTTCGACCGCCGCGAGGCGCCGCAATACTACGCGGACGCCAAAGGGCGTGAGAGCATCCACGCCTAATCCTCGATTTCCGAAAACAGCCAGCAAACGGAACAGAACTGCAGATGACGGACACGCATCAACTACTTCTGGCGATAGATCCGATCATTCTGCTGTTGTCGTTGGGGGTTGTTGCCGTGGTGGCGACGCGGCACCTTGGATTGAGCCCGATAGTCGGCTACCTCGCGATCGGGCTTATGCTGCGTGCCGCGGGCCATACTGTCTTCCGAAATTCGAACACCATCGAGGTGCTTTCCGAGCTTGGCGTGGTCTTCCTTCTCTTCGACATTGGGCTTCACTTCTCGTTCTCCCGGATCAGGGATCAGGCTTCCAATATCTTCGGCTTCGGGCCGCTGCAGGTGGTGCTCGGCGCGGCCGTGATCGGCCTCGGCGCCTATGCGTTGTTCGGCCTGTCGGTTCCGGCGTCGATCCTCGTGGGTGCGACCCTCGCCCTCTCTTCCACGGCCGTCGTCGACCGGCTGATTCACGAACGTCACCAGCGCAATTGCCCCGTGGGCCTCACGGCCATCGCCATCCTAATCTTCCAGGACGTAGCCGCGATAGCGATCCTGGTCGTGGTCACCTCACTCGATGGAGGAAACGCCGTGCTTTTGCCGATCGCCTTAGCGATGGCGAAAGCGGTCGCGGCATTCGCGGCGGCGGCGCTGATCGCGCGCTTCGTCGTGCGGCCCGTGTTCTTGCTGATCGTGCGCTCCCAGAACGAGGAGATCTTCACCGCGGTCGCGCTGCTGGTGGCGCTCGCCGCCGGCTGGGTGACGGCTGCGGTCGGCCTGTCGATGACGCCCGGCGCCTTCCTAGGCGGCGTGATCCTGGCCGACACGCCCTACCGGGCGGTCATCCAGTCCGAGATCAAGCCGTTCCGAGGGCTGCTGCTGGGCTTCTTCTTCGTCTCGGTGGGCCTGTCCATCGATCCGGCGACGATCGTCGCCTGCGGGCCGGCGATCCTCCTCATCGCGGCGCTGATCATGATCGGGAAGATCGGCTCCAACATGGCTGCCAGCCTGATCTTCCGATGGTCGACGCCCGGATCGATGCAGCTGGGCTTCCTGATCGCCCAGGCGTCCGAGTTCGCCTTCGTGATCCTGTCACTATCCGCGGGCCGGACGCTGCTGGGGCCGAGCCGGGCCGAGGAACTGGCCTGGCGGGTCGAGCAGCTGACCGAGACCCGGGCCGGGGTGGTCGACGCGGCCGACGCCGAACGGCGGCGGCTGGAACGGGACCTGCACGATGGCACCCAGCAGCGGCTGGTGTCGCTGGCGATGAACCTGGGCATGGCGCGGGCGCAGGCCGAGACGGCCGATGATGCCCGGCTGGCCATCGCCGAGGCGCATGAGGAGGCCAAGGCCGCCCTGG
>Ga0209006_10003512_pt1 | contig 14256 bp, 7 predicted proteins | sample JacPin_JW_Ref_O2_FD_188567 | JGI IMG/M metagenome (GOLD analysis project Ga0209006, IMG submission 188567) | Forest soil microbial communities from Algoma, Ontario, Canada - Jack Pine, Ontario site 1_JW_Ref_O2 (SPAdes) (version 2) | ecosystem: Environmental > Terrestrial > Soil > Boreal... | reverse complement strand
GTCATCGCCATCGGCAATCCGCAAAACGAATCCGTCAGCCCCGCCATCAACGTATCTTCGAGTGCCCCGCCGCCCAGTCGCAATCCATTGCGCGCGCCGCGAATCACAAACGGCGCCTGCGTCATATTCTCCATGCCGCCCGCCAGCACCATCGCCGCCTCGCCCAGCAAAATCCTTTGCGCCGCTTGCGTAATCGCCTCAATCCCGGACCCGCACAACCGGTTCACCGTCACAGCCGGCGTCTCCACCTTCAGCCCCGCCTTCAATCCCACATGTCGCGCGCCATAAAGTGCATCCGCGCTCGTCTGCATCACATTCCCGAAAATCGCATGATCGAAATCCGCCACATCTACCCCCGACCGCTTGATCGCCTCTTTCGACGCCACCGCCGCCAGATCAATCGCCGACACATCCGAAAACGCCCCCGTATACCGCGCCATCGGCGTCCGCGCCCCCGCCACAATCACCACATCCGTAGGAAACATCGTCTTAGCCCCTCATCTTTCTGACCCAACTTCAACTCGAACTCCACCGCGCGATCTTTCCGTAATCTTCGACGTTTCGACGTTTCAACGTTCAAACCTTCCAACGTTCTCCTCAAATCTTCGGCGATTCCAACACCACAATCGTATCCCCGCCCGCCCTGCGCGCCTCTTCCGCCGACGTCTCCGCCCGATTAATCAAATCCGTCACAATATCTTCATTCTCGTAATCCGGCTTCGCCACCGCCTCTACAATCCCCGCGCTCAGCGTCACCTGCGTCGAATCCCAAGGCGGCCGCACTCCCGACGCAGCGCGCCGCAGCTTCTCCGCGAGATTCTCCGCTCCTTGCAAAGTCGTATCCGGCAAAATAAACGCCAGCGACCACGACGAATATTTCACCGCCACATCGTTCTGCCGCACGATCGGCTGCAACGACCGCGCCAGCTGCTCCAGAAATCGCTCCACGGGCGATTCCCCGTGCTGCCGCAAAATATCCGCCCCGCGATCGATCTGCAAAATCGCCAGAGCCAGCGGCGTTCCCTGCGTCCGCGAACGCTCCGCCTCGGTCAGCAAGCAACTCTGATACGAACTCCGGCTCAGCAATCCCGTGCGCTCGTCCGACACGCCCATCCGCCGCACCAGCGACCGCAGCCGCGTGTGGCTCACGCTCATCAACATCTGATCGCCGATTGCCTGCAAGAAATAAGCCTCGTTCGGCTTCCATTTGTGTTCCGACGAATGCCCGACGATCAACATTCCGCTTGGAACCTGCGTCTCTTTGTCGGTGATCATCACGCCGAGCGCAGTCTCAAGTCCGAGGTCGCGCAAAATCGATCCATCCGCGGCATTCACCGTCAGGCCGCCCAACTCGTCAGGTTCTGCCTTCTCCATCTGCGCGAGCAACAACACAACTTGCGCTCCCGGCGCCGTGCGCAGTCCCTGAGCACAATATTCTGCCGCGAGTTCCGGTGGCCTTCCCGGTGCACCGATCACTGCCAGCGCCCGCGCCGTGCGTAGATATCCGCCAACCTCATTCACCGCCGTGTTCAGCATCGCGCGTGGCGTCTGCTGCCGGAAAATCTTCTGATTGATTTCTGAAATCTTCGACAAATCACGCAGCGTGTCGGCCGTATAGGTGCCCGTTTTATTCGGCGAAGCTACGACGGCGTCAACTCGCGGTTGCTCCTGCGCGACCGGCGGAGGCGGCGGAGGTGGAAGGGGCGCAGCCGCTGGCGGCGGAGCCGGTTTCGCCTTCGGCGCCCCTTCCGGCCACCAATTCGCCAGTTCATACAGATTCCGCAGCCGCGGATAGCGTTCTTCTTCGCCCGGAAACATCGCCGCAATTTTCTGCAGCCGCTCCATCGCCTTCGCTTGCAGCGAGTACTGCAAAAAGATTTCCGTCTGCACAATTAAATCTTCCAGCGCCTGCGTCTTGCGCGCTTCATCGCCGGGAGCGGCAGCGCCCGCGTCGCTCGCAGCCGGGCGCGCGGCCGGAGTGGCTGCGGAACCCAATCCGCCCGACTTCGCGATGCGGCCGCCGATTCGCCTGAAGAAACTCTCGTCTGCTTTTCCCTGTAGCTGTGCGATCCGTTCCTGATTGCGATGATCGTAAGAATCGATGTCGATCAGTTTTTCGATGGTGTCGCACGCCTTTGGAATGTTCCCCGCCGCAAAGTGCGCGTCGAAGAGTTTGATCAGAATTTCAAAGTATTGCGACTCGCGATTGAGTTCGTTGTAGAGCTGCGCCCAGAATTCCACGATCGACAGCGAATCCGGATGCTTCGTGCCGATCCCATCCATCTGCGCCGCAAATTCATTTTGCTTCTTGTCCGCAAACATTCGCCGCTTCAACGAATTCAGAACTTCGACCGCTTTGCCTTCCTGCCCCATTACCACGTAGCCATCGACCAGTTCGAACAGCCGCGTGATTCCTTCGTTCTTCTCGCGCAGCAAGCCTTCGAGCACAACGCGCGCCCTATCGAGTTGCCCGGAAGACATCAGTGCATCGGCATACGTATCGAGAAACGTCGCGTCTTTTTCGTTCGCCGCAAACGGCTCCAGCAACGTCGCCGCAGTCGCGGCGTCGCCCGATTTCAACGTCGCATCGGCATATAACAGCGTCACGCCGCGCTCATGCGGCGCGAGGCTGTAGGCATGTCCAAGGTATTTCAGCGCGTCCGCAGTCGCTCCGCTCGCCGACGCGAGTTGTCCTGCGCGCAAATAAGCACGCGCCGCAAGCGCCGTCTTCTTCAACTTCTCCGCAGCTTCCGCCAGCCGCAACTGCCGCTGAATATTATCCGGCGCCAGCTGCGCCGTCCGCTCCCAGCAAAACAGAGCATCCTCAGCGCGACCCGCTTCCGAAAACATTTCCGCCGCGCGCGAATATTGCTCGATCGCTTCGTCGTATCGATTCTGTTTTTGTTGGAGAAATGCGTAGCGCGCGATGCGCTCGGGCGGCTGCTGATTCGCCACCGGCCGCAAAAACCGGTTGTAAATCGCCAGCGCCTTGATTTCGTCGCGCGGCTCAACCAGCAAATCAAACAGCATGCCGTAATACACGGCCGCGCGGTCCGGCTGCTCCATGCGCGCGTACAAATCCCCCAGCGCCTGAGTCGCCTCCTGATGTTGCGGAGCCGCCTCAATCACCGCGAGATACGCCTCGATCGCATCCTCGACACGATTCTTCTCGAGGAAGCGCTTCGCGCGCTCCAAATGTTTGCTGATATCTGCGGCCATTCCTCAGCCAGCCCGCACTTCAGGCTTTCATCCCCAAGGCCTTCACTGTGACGCGTCCTCTACAGTGGCGCGTCTGGACCCTGGAACATCCCAGAGCCCTCACTATGGCAAAGGGTGCAATTAAGAGTTCCGTTCGTAGACGGAACGTGCGCCTACCGTTCGCACGTGCCCAAATCCACTATATACCGCTGCCCAAGCACTCAGCAAAACCGCCCGCTTCCACCGATGCGGTAAACGCCAACCGAAACGTGCTGGGATACAGCGCCAAGGACTTGTAGCCGCGGTCGCTTCCCAGACCGCGGGGTTTAGACTCAACTTCGCCGACCATCAATTTCATTCGCAACTCTGCAGCCTTCGCAAACCGCGGCAATCATGTACGTTGTCGACCGGCACTTGGCGTTTTGTGTTCCTGATAAGGCTGGAAGCGCAGTGCGGTTGATGCATGCTCCCGAGCGTCGATTTTCCAATTTACCTTTTCCAAATTCCCTTCCCGAGCGCTTCTTTACCGCGCCTCTCTATGGCACACTGAGAGATTACTGGGCACGGTTTTTACGCAGAGTGCGGCGTAGTCCTCGCGTGTTGGAAGCTCCTGCCGAGTAGCAAACATTCATGGATCCAAAGTTCATACGGAATTTCTGTATCATCGCGCATATCGACCACGGCAAGTCGACCCTTGCCGATCGCCTGCTCGAAATGACCGGCGCATTGTCGCAGCGCGAAATGGTGCACGACCAATTCCTCGACTCGATGGACCTCGAGCGCGAGCGCGGCATCACGATTAAGGCGAAAAGCATTCGCCTTCACTACACCGCGAAAGACGGAAACACGTATCGTCTGAACTTGATCGATACTCCGGGTCACGTCGACTTTTCGTACGAAGTCTCGCGCGCGCTGTCGGCCTGCGAAGGCGCGCTGCTCGTTGTGGACGCGAGCCAGGGCGTCGAAGCGCAAACCGTCGCGAACACATTTCTCGCCGCGGGCAGTAACCTCACAATCGTTCCCGTAATCAACAAGATCGACCTTCCCGCCGCGCAGCCGGATTTCGTGAAAGAGCAGATCGAGAACGTTCTCGCGATCCCCGCAGCCGACGCGCTGATGATCAGCGCGAAGAGCGGCATCGGCGTACAAGACGTTCTCGAAGCGATCGTGCAGCGCGTTCCTCCGCCGAAAGGCAGCGCGGAAAATCCGCTGCAGGCGCTGATTTTCGATTCATGGTTCGACATCTATCGCGGCGCGGTCGTCCTCGTGCGCGTGATGGAAGGTCGCCTCACGAATCACGTGAAGGTTCGCCTGGTCTACAGCAACCAGGTGTATGAGGTCGAACAACTCGGAACGCTGACGCCAAAACCGGTCGCGCTCGACGAACTCGAAGCGGGCGACGTCGGCTTCGTCGTCGCGAATATCAAGGATGTTGCGGACGCCCGCATGGGCGACACGCTGACGAACGCGGACCGCGTTGCTCCGGCACTTCCCGGCTTTGAAGAAACCAAGCCGATGGTGTTCGCCGGATTATTTCCGGTCCTTGCGAATGAGTACGAACCGCTGCGCGACGCGCTGGGCAAACTCAAACTGAATGATGCTGCATTTTTTTATGAGCCAGAAAATTCCGTCGCGCTGGGATTCGGTTTTCGCTGCGGTTTTCTCGGCTTGCTGCACATGGAAATTGTGCAAGAGCGGCTCGAGCGCGAATTCGGTTTAAACCTGATCACGACGGCGCCGAGTGTGCGCTATCGCATCACAGGAGTTACAGGCGATGTGATTGAAGTCGATTCGCCGGCGAAGTTTCCGAATCCGAGCGACATTGCCAAAGTCGAAGAGCCGATCATCAAGGCCATGATCATCACCAACGATGAATCGGTCGGCGGAATTCTGCAGCTTTGCCAGGACAAACGCGGAACGCAAAAAGGGTTCGAGTATCTGTCGCCGACGCGCGTAATGCTGACTTACGAATTACCGCTGAACGAAATCGTTCTCGATTTTTACGATCGACTCAAGAGCGTTTCGCGCGGTTACGCTTCGCTCGACTATCAACTTGCTGGTTACTCAGAAGCCGATCTCATCAAGCTCGATGTTCTCGTTGGCGGCGAACCGGTCGATGCGCTCTCGATGATTTGCCATCGCGAACAGGCTTATGAACGCGGGCGCGAACTTGTGTCGCGCTTGCGAAAATTGATCCCGCGCCAAATGTTCGAGGTTCCGATTCAAGCCGCGATTGGAAGCCGCGTGATTGCCCGCGAGACTGTCGCCGCGATTCGCAAGAATGTTTTGGCGAAATGCTACGGCGGAGACATTTCGCGCAAACGCAAACTCCTCGAGAAACAAAAAGAAGGCAAAAAGCGCATGAAGCGCGTCGGCCAAGTCGACATCCCGCAAGAAGCGTTCCTTGCTGTTCTAAAAGTCGCCTCCACCGGCGACGAAGAGTAGTCGGCTCACACCTCCACTCGTCGTTGCGTTGTTGCCTGAGCTAAAGAAAGCAGATTCCGGGCTTCGCCCGGAATGACAACGTGTGTGCTTGGTCGATGAACAAATTTCTGTGCCGGTCATGATTTGGTTTCTTCCTTGGCGGTGACGGAGGTGGTGAGGCGGCCGTTGAGGAGGCGGAGGCTTACGGCGTCGCCGATGGCGACTTGCGTGGTCGAGCGGAGGATTTGGCCGGTGGAGTCGGTGGCGATGGCGTAGCCGCGTTCGAGGACGCGGAGGGGGCTGCGTTCGTGCAGTTGGAGGTTGAGGCGGTCGAGGCGCTCGCGTTTTTGGCGGAGGGCGCGGTCGGAGCGGGCGGCGAGTTCGAGTTGGAGTTTTTCCAAGCGCAGGCGTACCGCTGCGATCTTCATTCGGAAATCGAATGCGACGATGCGTTTGTGAGCGACGTTGAAGCGCTTGGTGCTGAGAGCGAGATTTGCTCGCAACGCGTGCGCGAGGCGCGAAGTTAGTTCGTCGGCGCGTTGGCGCTGCTGACGCAGCAGGTCGAGTGGCCGGCGGAAACCGCGACGGGCGCCAAGTTCGTGGACACGACGGCTCAGAACCAAGATGCGATAGCGCATTTGGTCGAGGAGCGTTTGGCGCAGGTCGGCGACGTGTTTGTCGAATTCGCGGCGGGTGTTGACGACGAGTTCAGCGGCGGCTGATGGCGTCGAAGCACGGACGTCGGCGACGAAATCGGCGATGGTGAAGTCGGTTTCGTGGCCGACGCCGGAAATTACGGGAATCGTGGATTGCGCGATGGCGCGTGCGACGGCTTCTTCGTTGAAGGCCCAGAGATCTTCGAGCGAGCCACCGCCGCGAGCGACGATCAAAACGTCGACTGACTGATCACGGTTAAAAAATTGCAGCGCGCGAACAATCTCAGCAGCGGCGCCGTCGCCTTGGACACGGACGGGAAACAACGTGAGGTGTACGTTGTGGAATCGGCGGCGAAGGATACGAACGACGTCGCGGACGGCGGCGCCGGTCGGCGATGTGATCAGGCCGATGCAGCGCGGGAGCATCGGAAGCGGCTTCTTGCGATCGGGCGAGAAGAGGCCTTCGGCTTCGAGGCGTTTCTTCAGTTGATCGAAGGCGAGTTGCAGTGCACCCAAGCCGACCGGCTCGATGCTCTCCACGTAAATCTGATAGTCGCCACGGGCTTCGTAGACGCTGATGGAGCCGCGTACGGTGACGTGCAGTCCGTTTTCCGGACGGAATTTCATGGCGCGGACTTGCGTCTTGAAGCAGACGGCACGGAGCTGCGAGGTCTTATCTTTCAGGACGAAGTAGATGTGGCCGGACTGCGCTTCGTGGCAATTGGAGATTTCGCCTTCGACGAGGATGTCGGTGAAGTTGCGGGTGAAGAGATCGCGGATACGGGCGGTAAGTTCGGTGACCGAGTAGACGCGGCGCTCGGGCATGAGGTTGAACTGGAGTTGGCTCATAGGGCGTGCTCCGTGAATCGTGAGCCGTATTCCGCGATCCGAGCATGCGCTTTCGCGATTGTTTTGGGAGGTTCGACCCACCCCCCCTGGGTGTTTTGCGTAAGAATGTGATTCCAGGGGAGTTGCGGGCGCGCAATGTGCAAGAATGTGATTCTAAGGGAGTTATTGGAATTCGACTTGTACGTTGACTGGTGCGGTGTGCTTACCGGAGTTCCATTATGGGAATGCGCTGGCGGGAGTTGGTGGCCGGTGATGGGGGTGGTTTTTTTTCGGTCTGCGAGCACTGGCTGCACGTTGCCATGCTTGGCACTGGTTGGTCAAGAGACAACACGAAAATGGCTGTATAAGATTGAGGGAATTGTGGTTGCGGGAGGGAGGCGTTCGAATTGGAATTCGCATTGTGCGAAAAAACGTTCGCTGAAGTTACGGCGATAGAGAAGGCGTCGTGCGAAGACAAGTCGCGGGACGGGCGCTGGCCGCTCGGGAAAAGAGAGGAGGATAGGCCGGGTCCGGTAGTGAAACGTTAAAGGGTAGGTCGTGCTGAATCTAAATCCCGCGATCTGGGAAACGATCGCGGGTACAGGGTGGCCGATTTCAGGTAGCGAGGCTGGGACGGTGAGTGGAGTGGCGAAATCGATATAGGAGAGAGAATCCGGAGGCAACACGACGGGACTCGTCCATCTCACAAACTGGGGCGTGCCCGTACATCGTCGCCGTTGCCGACGTGCACGGAAGAAACGCGAATTGGATCGGTGGCGTCGAAGGGGTAGGGTTGTAGAGGCGGTGACTTATGGCACTGCGCACCTGTGATTTAAATAAGCGTTCAAAATCTTTATCGGCGGGCGGGCTTGTGCTGGCCTTGGTGTGTTTATCGGCCGGGGTGGCAGGGCTGCGCGGGCAAAACGCGAATGGCGTCAGCGCGACGAGTGGGCGCGGAGAAGCGGCACAGCCGGGGCAGCAGCCGGCGATTAAGTCGGATGTGAGAATTGTGTTGGTGGATGTGGTGGTGACGGGGGCGAAGGGACAGACGGCGTCGGGATTGAAGAAGGAAGATTTTCAGATTAGCGAGGATGGGAAGGCGCAGGTGGTTTCGTTTTTCGAGGAGCACACGGGAGGGCGAGTGACTCCCGTGAAGCTGCCGGAGATGCCAGCGGATGTATTTACGAATTATCCGACGGTGAAGACGACGGATTCGGTGAATGTGTTGCTGCTGGATTCGTTGAACACGCAGGCGATCGATCAATCGTATGTGCGGCCGCAGATGGAAAAATATATGGAGGCGGCGATCGCTTCGCCGAATGGAGCGCGGCTGGCGATTTTTACGCTGGGACAGCGGCTACAGATGATACGGGGATTTACGGCCGATGCTTCGAAATCGCTGGAGGCGATTGAGGATCCGAGGTCGCATACGGAGGCGAAGTTTGAACGGCAAATGGCGACTCCGTTTCATAAAGGCAGCGAAGCGCTATTGTGTGGGCAAAAGGCATCAGCGGCGATCGATGCATGCAAGGCGTATTTAGCGCAGCTGAATGTCGATCGCGCAGTGGACCGGATCCAGATGACACTGCAGGCGTTTCAGGCGCTGGCGCGCTATTTAGCGCCGATTCCAGGACGAAAAAACATCATGTGGGTGGCGGGATCGTTTCCGATTCATTTTTTTCCCGATACGGGGAGACGCGGAGAGTTTGCGAATCCATATCCGAGTGCGGTGAGGCAGACGGCAGAATTGCTGACGGCGGATCAGGTCGCGGTGTATCCGATCGGGGCGAAGGCGCTCGAAGTGGAATCGTACCTCCAAGGGAATGCCGATCCGAGCGCGAATAAGGCGGGAAAGGCCGTCGAAGCGGATGAGGCGAATCGGAGTTTCAATCAAATTGCGATGGAGTCGTTGGCACGCGACACGGGCGGGCACGCGTTTTACAACACGAATGGATTGAGCAAGGCGATGGAGCAGGCGGTGGAGGAAGGCTCGCACTTTTATTCGCTGGCGTATGTGCCGAGCAATTCGAGAATGGATGGGAAATACCGGAAGATTGAGTTGAAAGTGAGCGGCGAATACAAGCTGGCTTACCGGCACGGATACTACGCGGAGAACGCGAAGTTTCCGGTGGCAGAAGCGGGACAGAAGAAGAACGATGCGCTGGTGCCGCTGATGGGATTTGGGATGCCGGACTTTGCCCAGGTGCTTTACAAGGTGCGCGTTGCGCCATTGACGGCGGACGCCGCGACTGGCGTGAAAGAGTTGAAGGCGTCGATGGTGCGGTATGGGCTGGATTTTGCGATCACGCCGGCGGACTTACACCTTGAGCTAGGTCCAGATGGGATTCGGCGAGGAAACATCGAAGTAATGCTTGTCGCTTACGATGTGGACGGCGGGATTGTGAATGTGTTTCGGAAGAAGAGCGAGGTTATTTTAAATCCGAAGATGTATGCGGAGGTGATGAGAGTCGGATTGCAGATGCATCGGGAGATGGATGTTCCGGAGAACGCAGCATATTTGCGGACCGGGCTGATGGATCTGGACACCGGGAAGCTGGGGAGCTTAACGGTGGAGATGCGAAGCAAGGTGGCGACAAAATAGCTGGGGGCCAGCCTCAGGATTTATGCACTATTTGCGCCGCCGACAAGACTTCGTGGAGAGTTTGAGCCAAGACGTCGATGGTCGAGGGCTTGAGGAGGACGCGGCGGATTCCGATGGACGCGGCTTGTTGTTCGTCTTCCGGGCGGACGTAGCCGGAGGCGAGGACGATAGGAATGTCGGGACGGATGGAGAGAAGTTGGCGGGCGACCTCGAAGCCGGAAATCCGGGGCATGGAGAGGTCGGTGACGACGGCTGCGAAGCGATTGGGATCCGCCCGAAATTCGGCGATAGCGGCGACAGCGTCCACGTGACCGGTAACGCGGTAGCCGAGCCTCTCGAGGAAGCGCGTACCGAGCATGACAAGAGGTTCTTCGTCGTCGATCAAGAGCACGCTTTCGTTGTGAGCGGCTTTGTGGGCCGGCTGCGAAACTTGCGGAGCGGCGGCGGGTCCTGAGCCTTCCGAAACAGGAAAATACAGAAGGAACGACGTGCCCTGACCGGGCTGGCTGTAGACGGAAATCGCGCCGTCGTAGCTCTTCACAATGCCGTGAACGACGGAGAGACCGAGACCGGTGCCCTGACCGACAGGCTTGGTGGTGAAAAAGGGGTCGAAGACGCGATCGAGAGTGGCGCGATCCATACCGCAGCCGTCATCACTGATGGTGAGACAGACGAAGTGTCCTTCGTGCAAACCAGGAGTTCCCAAGCAATCGTCAGAAGTGATGATGCGGTCGGCCAGCCGGATGGTGATATTGCCGGGGCGGTCGCCGATGGCATGAGAGGCGTTGGTGGCCAAATTGACGACGATCTGATGGAGTTGACTGGGATCGATGGCGACCAGAGGAAGCTCCGAGGAACTCTTGAAATCAATCTGGATCGATGCCGGGAGCGTAGCGCGAACAAGGTTGAGCGCTTCCTGGACGACGGGCCGGATCGGGGTGGGTTCGCATTTGGCCTCCTGGGGGCGACTGAAAGCGAGAATACGACGAACAAGATCTGCGGCGCGGGCACCCGCTTTGGAGATCTCGGTCAAATACTTACGGATGGGATGATGGGGAGGCAAGTCTTCCAAGGCCATCCTTGCGTTTCCATTGATAGCGGAAAGGATGTTGTTGAAGTCATGAGCGACGCCGCCGGCGAGAGTGCCCAGGGATTCCAGTTTGCGAGAGCGCATCTGCGAGGTTTGCGCGCGCTTGAGTTCGGTGAGATCGGTATTGATTTCGAGGATGCCTACGGGCCTGCCCGAGGCATCGTAGTGGAGAACCCACTGACTGGCGACAAAGACGGTGCGGCCGTCGCGAGTGCGATGACGAAGTTCGCCTTCCCATGATGCGTCGCGATGGAAAGCTTGAGTGATCCCCGCGAGCGGGGCGGGAAATTCCGTTTGCAGCAATTCGTGCGAAGAACGGCCGAGAGCCTCTTCGCGTGAAAAGCCATAGAGTTGCTGGGCACCCCGAGTCCAGAGAACGATGCGGCTTTCCAGATCGCGAACGAGGACCGGCGCCAGGTCGAGCAGAGCGGCTTGCTGACGGTATTCTTCTTCGGCGCGCCTGCGATCGGTGACATCGCGGAGAATCACGGTGAAAAGTTTTTCACCGTCGACCTCGGTCTGGGAGATGGAGGCCTCGATTGGAAATTCCTCGCCGTTGGAGCGCAAACCGAAAATAGAGTTCATGCGGCCCATCCTGCGACGGGTGGTGTTGGTTTCGCCAAAGCTGCGGATGTGGGCGGCGTGGTCTGGGCGAAAGCGTTGGGGGACGAAACGTTCGAGGGAGGAACCGAGGGCAACGGAGGCTTTACAGGCGAACATGGATTCGGCAGCAGGATTGAACATGGTGATGCGCTGGTCGGCGGTAACAGTAATGACGGCATCCATGGCGGAACCGATGATGGCGGCCAGCCGAGCTTCGTGCTCCGCGACCGACTGCTCGATACGGCGATTGGCGGTAATGTCGCGGGCGACCTTGGAAGCGCCGATGATGGCACCGGAAGAATCGCGAAGCGGAGAGATGGCGACCGAAACAAGAATGCGAGCGCCGTCTTTGCGGACGCGAGTGGCTTCAAAGTGACGAACGGATTGGCCAGCGGCAATGCGGCGGAGAATATCGATCTCTTCCATCAGCCGGTCGGGAGGCATGAGCATGCGCATGGATTGGCCGACAGCCTCGGATGCGGAATAGCCGAAAATGCGTTCGGCCCCGGGATTCCAACTGGTGATGGTGCCGTCGAGGGACTTGCTGATGATGGCGTCGTCGGAGGATTCGATGATGGAGGCGAGGCGGGCATTGGTGCGATTGGCAGCCTCGCCGGATAAGGCGAGATCGCGGCTGGCAGAAGCGAGCTGCTCGATGGAAGCGTTGAGGGAGCGCGTGGCCCAAAAGACCAAGAGCGCAAACATAGTGATATTGGCGGTGGCGAATATCGCAAGACCAAAGGCAGTGCCGTAGTATCCGTGACGCTGGAACGAGAGGCGAACCCAGGCGATGGCGATGGTCAGAACTGCGACGGAGGGCAGGAGGCGACGCGCCATGCCGCCGGCAATCCCTGGAGCGTTGAAGGCGGCCCCGAGACCACGATCGGGGCGAGCAGCGAAGACGGCGAGACCCAGCAAGAAGAAGAGAGCCGCAGCATGGAGAGCCATGGAATTCCCATGGAAAGTGCGGTAGAGATCCTGGAAATCGAAGAGATAGCCGAGAAGATGCAGCAAGGCGATATCGACAATACACAGGGATAGATATTGGGCGGGACGCGAGCCTTGAGGAGTCTCGAAGTCGAGAAGGAGCAGTGCCAAGCCGAGGAGGGCGAAAGCGAGGGCAGAAGCGACAGAAAGGCCGCCCGCAGCGGGGATACCCGTAGCATGGAACGCGCCAGCGAAAAAAAGATTGTCGAAGCGAAAATCGACGCCGACGGAGTATTCGACAAGGGTAGCGGTGCCGAGGAAGGCGACGAGCAGCGCCAAAACCTGAGCGAGACGAGATCGAGCGACAGCAGTTGACGAGCGAAGCCTAAGAAGGCAGAGCGAAGCACCGGAGAGAAGAAAGCATATGGCAGTGAGAGGCTTCATGGCCATGAAACGCGGCGACAAATTCGTCAGCCAAGGAATATTCGCTCCCCAACCGATCAAGACAGCGGCGGAAACGAAGATCGCAAGAATGCCCACGGCGAACGCGAACATTCGCAGACGCAAGTGAAGCGAAGTCATTGCTTGCCAACCTTATGAATAGAGCCTTCGCGGAGAGGTACGAGAGGCGTTGTTGGAAGGGGTGCTACGTTTCAGATGCTACCGCGATTTTCAGGGGGGCGCGATTGTTCGAAGGTTGGTTGGATACGAAAAAGTAATGCAGCGATTCGCCGAGTTATTGGGTGACGGGGGCGGTGGTGCGGGTCGCCAGATTGGCGGGGAGGGGATTCGTTGGAGTTTCTTCATCCCAGAGGATGCTGAGGACGTACCAACGATTTTGGTCGTAGAAGAGTTGGATGGAATTGATGCCGCGGGCGAAGGGTTTTTCGTTGGGGGCGTTGCGGGATTCGTAGCTGGAGAAGACCTGGGCGATGTTGCCGAAGCGGTCGACTTTGTTGACGATGGCATTTTCGTAGAAGGCATGAGATTTGAAGTAGCCGCCGGCGAGGGTGATGTATTCGTCGGGGCTCATGAGGCGGGCGGGGTGGTCGGCGGATTCTTTTGTGTCGGAGGTAAGGCGAGCGTCTTTGGCGAAGAGGGAGCGGAAGTGGTTCCAGTCGCGGTCGCCGGCGGGGCCGGAGATGACGGCGTAGAGGGCGGTGAGGATGGAGTCGATGGATTTGACGTCGGAGGGGTTGACGGTGGGGGCGGGTTGCGCGGGTGGTGGGGCGGGGGTTTGGGCGAGGGCGGGGAGGGTGAGGGTGATGGTGAGGATGGCAAGTGCGATGGGTTTCATTTGTGGCCTCGGATGGTTTGGTGATGGCGTTTCAAAAAGCAGATTCATCGCAAAAAAACGCGATGGCGAAGAGTACCGAGCTTCGCTCGGAATGACAGGGATTCTAGTTTAGTCCCAAGACGCAGCGACGGGCCGGGCGAGCCCGGCCCCTACAAAGGCGCGGCGGTTATTTTTCTTCTTTTTGTTCGCCCATTTGCATCGAGAGGTAGCGCTCGTAGCCGAGTTCTTTGATTTGGTGCATTTGGGCTTCGAGCCAGTCGACGTGGTCTTCTTCGTCGTCGAGCAAAACTTGGAAGAGGTCGCGGGAGCCGTTGTCTTTGCTTTCGACGGCGATGCGGATGGCGTCGTTGTACATCTTGACGGCGTCGACTTCGAGTTGGAGATCGCTGTGGATCATGTCCTTGACGGATTTGCCGACGGTGAGCGTGAGCGGCTTCATGTCGGGGATGCCGTCAAGGAAGAGGATGCGCTCCATCAAGCTTTCGGCGTGTTTCATTTCGCCGATAGATTGCATCTTGATGTACTTGGAGAGGCGCTCGTAGCCCCAGTTCTCGCACATTTCGGCGTGGAGAAAATATTGGTTGATGGCGGTGAGTTCTTCGCGAAGAGCTTTGTTGAGTTGCTCGAGTAC
>Ga0209006_10003511_pt1 | contig 14257 bp, 17 predicted proteins | sample JacPin_JW_Ref_O2_FD_188567 | JGI IMG/M metagenome (GOLD analysis project Ga0209006, IMG submission 188567) | Forest soil microbial communities from Algoma, Ontario, Canada - Jack Pine, Ontario site 1_JW_Ref_O2 (SPAdes) (version 2) | ecosystem: Environmental > Terrestrial > Soil > Boreal... | reverse complement strand
GGGGGTGTGGATTCCGCACTCCTCGCGGAGCCTGTCATCGGGCCGGCCACTTCGGGCCGGACCCGTTGGCTCGGCACCAGAATGACGCGATGTCAAAGGCGCGTCACGGACATGGCGACGGCTCTTTTGCCCGTCATACCCGGGCTTGAGGGCGGTTCGCTATTGTGGGCTGCGTTCGCTCGTATAATTTTGCAACGGACCGGCGGAAACCCAGGGAGGCCCCAATGTTGGATGGCGTGATGCTCCTGTGGTTTCTGTTGGCCGCAATGTCCCTGTTGTTCGTCGCCATCGACATCCGCACCACGCCGGAATCCCCGGTGCTGAAATGGGGCTTCTTGTTGGTGACCGTCTACACCGGCGTGGTCGGCGCGTTCCTTTATGTCCTTGGCTGTCGCGAGCCCTTGCCCGGGCTGCACGAACGCTACACTGCCGCGCGCTGGCGACAAACGCTGGGATCGACCATGCACTGCGTCGCCGGCGACGGCGTCGGCATCCTTGCCGGCGCGGTGATTGCGAGCGTCTTTGGTCTGGCCGGATTAGCCGAGGTTATCGTCGAATATATTCTTGGCTTCGCCTTCGGCTGGACGATTTTTCAGGCGTTGTTCATGCGCGACACGGCCGGCGGCTCTTATCGAGCCGCGTTGACCAATACATTTGTGCCCGAACTGCTGTCGATGAATCTTCTGATGACGGGAATGGTACCGACAGTGATGACGCTCAAGATGATCATCAAATCCGCGAGCGATCCTACGACGCCGAGTTTTTGGTTCGTCATGTCGATGGGGCTCCTCGTCGGTTTCATCGTCGCCTATCCGATGAACTGGTGGCTGGTGGCCAACCACCTTAAGCACGGCATGATGACGGTGCGCCCAGCGCGCGCGGTTGCCGGCGTGCCCGGTCACCGCGCTCAAGCCGCAATGGAGGACATGCCGGACGCTGAACCCCCTATGGCCATGGGCATGGGCACTGGCATGGGTGAAACGCCCCGACCATCGGTACCGGTGATGACGTTATTGTCGTTCCTGGTCCTGGCGGCAGGCGTGGCGGTCGCTTTCCTGCCGCGGCCGCTGTGAGGGCGGCGAACGCGCGGGTCGGCCCCGTGCACCTTGGCCTTTTCTGTGCCGCGGCCTGTTTTCGGCGCAAAGATGACGCCGGAAGCCTGATCAGGCGCATGCGCGTATAAATTTGGCGATTCCGCTTACAGATCATAAACGATCATAAATGTAAAACGGGCGACACAATTCTCTCATGCCGTTGGAGGTCGTTTGTGGCCGAAGCGAGTGGCGCGCAAGCCCCGACGGACGCACGAAACAATCCACGTGCGATCGTCCGCCGGTGCGGCTGGTTTGTCAGCTCAGTAGGCGAGCAGTTACGGGAATGCACCGTTTGGGACGAATCCATAACCGGCGCACGGCTCGTGATCGATGCGCCGGAGACGATTCCCGATATCTTCCACATCTACATGACGCTGGATTTTAGCTCACGCCGGCAGTGCCGGGTCGTATGGCGTTCAGACCGGCAAATTGGCGTTGAGTTTCTGAGTTGAAACACTCGCTCGTAGGATGGGTTGAGCGATAGCAAACCCATCGCTCGGTAAGATGACGCATGATGGGTTTCGCAAGAGCCCAACCCATCCTACGGCGCGACCATGCGCCGTCCTCCTCCCTCACACGCGAAATCCGGGATGGGCCGCGAGGCTGCACGCGGATTTCGTTTCACTCAATCCGGGCTGCGCTTGCCGACGATCAGTGATGAAAAGGAAGAATGGCGCGTAAGGCCGCAATCGGATCGCCCACCAAGCCAAAGGCGTGGAGAATTTCGGCAATCGCGAGCGCCACGATGGAGGCCTTGCCAAGAATGGCAACGCTGAACATGATCGGATTCTGGTCCAACGCAAACGTCCGCTGGTCCCACGTGACTCCACGCTTGATGTCGTTTTGAATCGTGTAGGCGGCAACGAGACCGAAGATCCCGAAAATTAGCGCAATATAACCGACCGGCATGGCGGGGCTCGTGTAAGGCGACGGCCGTCAATCGCATGGACCGGTTAAGGTCGGCTGAAGCGGTAACTACACCGAGCGTACACACACCCTAGACCGGCTGGTCATGGAGGCCGTCATGCGGAACAAACTGAACCCGTTAACGATCGCGCTGTGCACGATGCTGTTGTGGTCCTTAGCAGCGTACGCGCAATCCGGCCTACATCTGACGTCGCCAGATCGCGCTGCGATTTGGCGGAGCCTGGGCAAAGACGCGATGAGCACGTCGGTGCCTGCGGGTTTGCACGTCGGGGAAGCTGTTCCCGACACGATGCGTTTGCTGCCGTTCGGCCGTAATCTTCGCAACAAGATTCCGGCAATCAAGTCCTATTCCTATGCGCTCTTGCAGGGCCAAGTGCTGATCGTCGATCGGCGGGCGAGAACGATCGTTACGATCGTATCCGAATAGACGTAGCGCGTTTTGAGCCGTGCGAGAACCGGGCTACGCTTACCTGCCGCATTCCAAACAGGCCGGCAGATGGCGGAAGACGCCCGGTGACAAGTGCATTTGACAGAATTCGATGAGACTTTTCGCGCCCGCCTGCGCGATCTTTTCGTCTGGCGCCGGGATGTCCGGCGGTTTCGGCGCGACCCATTGCCGAGCGGCACGCTAGAAGCCTTCATCGAGCTCGCGTGCCTTGCTCCGTCGGTTGGGCTGAGCCAACCTTGGCGCTTCGTTATCGTTGACGACGAGAAGATCCGTGCGGCGATCCGGCAAAATTTCGCCATCTGCAACGCCGACGCGCTCGCCGCGCAGAGCGCCGAGCGAGCCGCGCTCTATGCCCGTCTCAAGCTTGCCGGATTGGAGGAGGCCCCATGCCACCTGGCGGTCTTCGCCGATCGCGCGACCGTGCAAGGTCACGGCCTCGGCTGCCTCACGATGCCGGAAATGACCGAGTATTCGGCGGTCACCGCCGTGCATACGATTTGGCTCGCAGCGCGCGCCCAAAGCATCGGCATGGGCTGGGTATCGATCCTGGACCCCAAAATAGTCGCCGCACTTCTCGACGTTCCCACCGCGTGGAAGTTCATCGGCTATTTCTGTCTCGGCTATCCGGAATTCGATGACACCGTACCCGAATTGGAGCGGATGGGATGGGAAGCGCGGCTCATCCCGTCATCCGTCATCATCAAACGTTAGGTCTCGGCAAGTAGCCCGGATTGAGCACCGCGAAATCCGGGACGGATCGCGAGGCCGCTCACTGTTTGTTTTGAACTCTGCCGTCATGGAAATCGGGATGGCCGGGACAAGCCGGCCATGACGCCGCGGCGTCAGCTGACCGGGACATTCACCGTCTTCCCCGGCCATTTGCACAAATCGGCGATCAAGCATTTTTCGCACAGCGGGCGGCGGGCGACGCACACATAGCGGCCGTGCAGGATCAGCCAATGGTGGGCGTGCAGGCGGTAACGCTGCGGCACGACTTCCATCAGCTTCATCTCGACATCGAGCGGCGTCTTGCCGACCGCAAGGCCGGTGCGGTTGCCGACCCGAAAGACATGCGTATCGACGGCAATGGTCGGTTCGCCGAAAGCGTTGTTGAGAACCACGTTGGCGGTCTTGCGGCCGACGCCTGGCAAGGCCTCGAGCGCTTCGCGGTCATGCGGGACCTTGCCGCCGTGCTCGGCGATGAGCTGTCGCGACAACGCGATCACGTTCTTGGCTTTGGTGCGATAGAGACCGATGGTCTTGATCAGCGAGCGCACGCGCGCTTCGCCGAGCTTGGCCATCTTCTCCGGCGTGTCGGCGAGCTTGAACAAGGCCGGCGTCGCCTTGTTGACGCCGGCGTCGGTCGCTTGCGCCGAGAGCACGACGGCAATGAGCAAGGTAAACGGATTGACGGACTGCAATTCGCCGCGCGGCGTCGGATTGGCGGCGGCAAAACGCCGGAACGCTTCCTCGACCTCGGCTTTTGTCCATTGCGGCAATTCGCCGTGGGCGGCTTCGACGTCGGCTTTGGCCCGGGCTTTGGGGTCCTTGAGGCGCGCCGCCTTGCCCTTGCGGGCCGCGTTGAGGCTTTGCCGAACGGTTTGCTGTGGCGTAGTCTTTTTAGCCATCGTTCCCGTATAATTGGCACCATGAGCGGCGACAACAACGCATTCCCCGAGCCGAAAATCTTTGCGGCGACGATCACGCCGCACCGCTCGCTGGGCTCGACCGGCTTTCTCATTCTGATGCTCTGCATCGGCGCCGTGAGCTTCGTGTCCGGCATGGTGTTCCTGCTGCTCGGCGCCTGGCCGGTGTTCGGCTTTTTCGGGCTCGACGTGCTGCTGATCTACGTTGCGTTCCGCGCAAATTTCCGCGCCGCGCGCGCCTATGAGGAGGTGACGGTCACCGCGTCCGAGCTGACACTGCGCAAGGTCAGCCACCACGGCGTGGTGCGCGAATGGACGCTCAACCCGGTCTGGGTGCAGCTCGACCGCATCGTGCACGAGGAATTGGGCATCGAGCGGCTGTTTCTGGTTTCGCGCGGCCGCCGCCTGCAGATCGCCGGCTTTTTGGGGCCCGACGAGAAGGCGAGCTTCGCCCGGGCCTTGTCCGCCGCACTCGGCGAGGCCAAACGCGGGCCGACAAGGACAGTGGGGCGAATAGGGAGTGGCGAATAGCGATTAGGAAGCAGGACCTCCATTCGCCATTCGCTATTTCGCCATTCGCCGCCTCAGGAATCGGGTGGTTTGGGCCCTTCCGGCGGCCTAGACGGGGATCAGATGATGGAGACGCCCATGCTATCGCCCGACCGTATCCCCGATCTCACCCTGCTCCATGAAGCGGCCGCCGACTATGACGTGGTGCGCCGCGCCATCGGCCACATTCGCAGCCACTGGCGCGAGCAGCCCGAAATCGACGCCATTGCCGAAGCTGCCAGCGTCACCCCGACCGAGCTGCACCACCTGTTCCGCCGCTGGGCGGGATTGACGCCGAAGGCCTTCTTGCAGGCGCTCACGCTCGACGGCGCGCGGCAGTTGCTGCGCGATTCCGCCAGCGTGCTCGACGCCACCTACGAGGTGGGCCTGTCCGGACCCGGCCGCTTGCACGACCTGTTCGTCACCCACGAGGCCATGTCGCCCGGCGAATGGAAATCCGGCGGCGAGGGTTTGATCGTAAAGTTCGGCTTCCACCCCTCGCCGTTCGGCAAGGCGCTGATCATGGCGACCGACCGCGGGTTGGCCGGGGTCGCCTTCGCCGACGCCGGCGAAGAAGACGCGGCGCTTGCGGATATGCGCCGCCGCTGGCCCAAAGCAAGCTATGTCGCCGACGAGGCGCGCACGGCGCCGATCGCGCGCCGCATCTTCGACCCGACGCAATGGCGCGCAGACCAGCCGCTGCGCGTCGTGCTCATCGGCACCGATTGGGAAGTGCGGGTCTGGGAAGCGCTGCTGAAAATCCCCATGGGCAGCGTCGCGACTTACTCTGGCATTGCCGACAAAGTCTGTACGCCCGCAGCCGCCCGCGCCGTCGGCGCCGCGGTCGGCAAGAACCCGGTTGCGTTCGTTGTGCCGTGTCATCGCGTGATCGGCAAATCCGGCGATCTCACCGGCTATCACTGGGGCATCACCCGCAAACGCGCCATGCTCGGCTGGGAAGCGGGGCAAGTGCTTCACTAAGACCCATACAAGGGAAGGTGGCGTGGCGCCATCGCTCCGCTCTGTCATTGCGAGGAGCAAAGCGACGAAGCAATCCAGGCGCCGAGGAATTCTGGATTGCTTCGCTTCGCTCGCAATGACGCTGCGTTACGCCGCCAAATCTTTCTTTTCCGCAACGGTCGAGTCGGCGTTGAGCCGGTAGATCAGCGGCACGCCGGTCGCGATCTCGCGCTCAACGATCTGTTGCGGCGAAAGGCGCTCCAGCACCATGACAAGCGCGCGCAGCGAGTTGCCGTGGGCGGCGACGATCGCGTTGTCGCCGCGCAACACGCGCGGCAGGATGTCCTGGATGTAATAGGGAAGGACACGCGCCGCGGTGTCCTTGAGGCTTTCGCCGCCGGGCGGCGCGACATCGTAGGAGCGGCGCCAGATGCGTACCTGCTCCTCGCCCCATTTTTTTCGCGCATCGTCCTTGTTGAGCCCTGACAGATCGCCGTAGTCGCGCTCGTTGAGCGCCTGGTCCTTGAGCACGGCAATATTTTTCTGTCCCATCTCCTCGAGCATGAGATCGAGCGAATGCTGCGCGCGAACGAGCACTGAGGTGAAGGCGACGTCGAAGCGCAGCCCTTGCGCCTTCAGCCTGCGGCCGGCGGCGCGCGCTTCCTCGATGCCTTTCTCGGTCAGATCGACGTCGCGCCAGCCGGTGAAAAGATTTTTCAGATTCCACTCGCTCTGGCCGTGGCGTACAAGCACGAGAAGCCTGTCACTCATCTTGTCTCCTCACGTTTGTCCCGTCATCCTGAGGTGCGAGCGAAGCGAGCCGCGGAATTTACCATCGGGCCGACCACTTCGGGCCGGACCCGTTGCGGCCGCCTCAGGACGACGAGTAAATTCAGAAATCCCCCAAACCCAACACGTCAGCCATGGAATAGAGGCCGGGCTTTTGTCCGCGCGCCCACAGCGCCGCGTGCAGCGCGCCGCGGGCGAAGATCATGCGGTCTTCGGCACGATGCGTGAGCTCCACGCGCTCTGCAGGGCCGGCGAAAATCACCGAATGGTCGCCGACCACGGTGCCGCCGCGCAGTGAGGCAAAGCCGATGTCGCCCGCCTTGCGCGCGCCGGTCATCCCGTCACGGCCGCGCGCCGAGCGGGCGTCGAGGTTAAGCTGACGGCCTTCCGCTGCCGAGCGGCCGAACATCAGCGCCGTACCGGAAGGCGCATCGATTTTCTTGTTGTGATGCATTTCCAGGATTTCAATGTCGTATTCCTCGCCGAGTGTCTGCGCCACGCGCTTGACCAAAGCGGCGAGCAGATTGACGCCCAAGCTCATATTGCCGGATTTGACGATCGGCGAATGGCTGGCGGCCTTCGCGATCACGACCTCCTCCTCGGCCGAATGGCCGGTGGTGCCGATGACGTGGACGATGCCGGCGGCCGCGCTGTGCTCCGCTAGCGCCGGCGTTGCGGCCGGAATGGTGAATTCGATCAGCCCATCGGCCGACTTCAAGAGCGGCGCCGCGTCACTCACGACTTTGATGCCATTCGCCCCGAGACCTGCAAGCTCGCCGGCGTCGCGGCCGATAACGGCCGAACCCTTAGCCTCGATCGCTCCGGCAAGCGTGACGCCCTTGGTTGCGGCGATGGCGTGAATGAGCGTGCGCCCCATGCGCCCACCGGCGCCGGCGATCACCAGCCGCATGTCGGAATTTGCGATAGCCATTAGGCTTTCTCCGGTCGCCGGGGATATAGCCGGAGCGGCTGAGGTCGGCAACGCGGCCGTGTTTTCCATCGTCCCCCGTGTAGGGGGGATAATTTAAGGCTGCGGGCCGTCGTAGCCTTCGACGATAATCAGGTCGACGATGGAATGCGGCTGCCGCACCTTGATGTTCGCCTGATATTCGGGCGAGCGGTAGCAGGCGACCGCCGCGGCGTAATCGGGGAATTCGATGACGACGTTGCGCGGCCGGCTTTCGCCTTCGACGCACTCGAACTTGCCGGCGCGCACGACGAAACGGCCGCCATACTTGCGGAAGATATCGGGATTGGCCGCGGCATAAGGCTTGTAGCCGTCCTCATTGTGCACGTCGACGCGCCCGATCCAGTACGCCTTGGCCATCTCGTTCCTCCTTCGCCGTCTCCCGCGCGATCTCGGCGACGATTGCTTCCGCCGCCGCCCGCGGATCCGAGGCGGCGATGATCGGCCGGCCGACTACGAGATAATCGGCGCCCGCGGCAATCGCTGTGGCCGGCGTCATGATGCGCTTTTGGTCGCCGGCTCCGGCGCCCGCAGGACGGATGCCCGGCGTCACCAGCACCATGTCAGCGCCGGCGACCGAGCGTACATTGGCAGCCTCTTCGGGGGAGCAGACCAAGCCGTCGACGCCGACCAGGCGTCCCTGTTCCGCGCGGGCGGCAACCAGCGCCTTGACGGATGCATCGTAGCCGGAAGCTTTGAGATCGCTGTCGTCATACGAGGTGAGCACCGTAACGGCGAGAATGCGTAAATCCCCCTCCCGCGCCTCGACCGCGGCCTGCATGGTCTGCGGGTAAGCATGCACGGTGAGGAAAGTCGCGCCGAGGCGAGCGACGCTCTTGACGCCCTGAGCGACCGTATTGCCGATATCGTGCAGTTTAAGATCGAGGAAGACGCGCTTTCCGGCGCCCGCGAGCTCCTGCGTGTAAGTGAGGCCGCCGGCATAAGCGAGCTGGTAGCCGATCTTGTAGAACGACACCGCATCGCCGAGCCGCGCCACCATGGCTTCCGCGGCCTCGACCGACGATAGATCGAGAGCGACGATCAGGCGCTCGCGCGGCGCAATCGGCATTCCGGCGACTCACTCCGTTGTTCGCGGCATCACGCTCGCAAGCTCGATAAGCCTTCGCACCATTTCCTTCAAGGCGGTCGCGAGGTCCTCGTCCCTGAAATTATCCATGTCGTCGAATGCCTGGTCGGCACGGCCGACATTGATTTGCTCAGGGATCACCAGCGCGCCGCAGCCGAGTTCCAGAATTTGCCGGAGCGCCATGAGGGCGCGCAGCCCGCCAGCGGCAGCCGGAACCGCGCAGCCGAGCGCGAAGACGCGGCCTTTGAACGCGGCATAAGCCGGCTCGTTGCCCTCGCGCACGCGCGTGACCCAGTCGATGGCGTTCTTCAAGAGCGGCGTGACCGAGGCGCTGTATTCTGGACTGGCAATGAAGACGCCTTGGTGCGCGCTCAACATGCGCTTGAGCTTGACCGCATTGTCGGGCGGTCCTGCGGCGGCGAAGACGTCGACATCGAGCAGCGGCAAGGGATAGTCGGCAAGCGAAATCCGCGTGACGTCGGCGCCGGCGAGCACCAGCTCCTTGGTGACCAAAGCTGCCAGCCGCCCGTTGTGCGAGCCCGATCGCAGCGAGCCGGCCATCACCAGGATTTTCGGAGCGGACATCGCCGGAAAAATCAGGTCTTGCGGTAGACCCACACCCGCGCGGGCGGGATATTCATCCAGATGCGCTCGGAAGCCTCGACCGAGAAACCGCCAAGCCGGCGCGGCAACGGCGATGCCACCGAGTAGGTGAATTGCACGAACGGCGCGCCGGGCAGCATGAGATCGAAGGCGTCGCGAATGAGCCGCAGCCGCATCCCGATCGGCTTGGTGACCAGCGGCAGGCCGGAGACGACCGCGGCGGCGGGCTGAATCAGCAGCGTTTCGAGCAAACGGCGCATGCTGTAGGCGTCGCCCTGGACCAATGTGGCGTCCGGGTAGCGCGCCCGCAGAATTCGGCAGAAGCCCGGATTGAATTCGACCAGCACCAGGCGCGACGGCGCGACGCCGGCCTCGACCAATGCTTCGGTGACCGGCCCGGTCCCCGGGCCGAGCTCAACGACCGGTCCATCGCTGTCGGGATCGACATATCGCGCCATGGCCCGCGCCAGCATCTTGCCCGACGGCGTCACCGCACCGATCGTCAACGGCCGCTCGATCCAGGAACGAATGAAGCGTACCTCGTCGTCGAGCCGGATGCCGCGCTTGCGCTCGAACTGCTTGATCTGCTCGTCGATCTTCTTGCCGATATCGTCGCGCTTACGCTCGAACAGCCGGATGCGGCGCCCGATATTGCGCTCGATAATGGTCTTCTTCAGCTCGAGGAGCCGCAATTGCCGCTCGATCCTCTGTTCAAATGTACGCAGGGCCGGAAGCGACATGGGCAAATCACACTGGCAAGTCACGCTGGCAATCACACGCGGCGAAAACGCCGCCTTTCTAGAACATTCAGTGCCTAAAGACTAGCCGCCCGGCCGGGCAGAGCGCCGGCAAGCATCTAAGCGGAATTGGCGCGGCCGCCGATGCCGTCGAGGAAGTCTTTGACCTTGCCAAAGAATCCCGACGATTCGGGGTGCGTTTCCGTGGACGAGAGGCGATCGAACTCGCTCAAAAGCTCGCGCTGTCGCTTGGTGAGCTTTTGCGGCGTCTCGACGACGACCTGCACGTACATGTCGCCGCTCTGCCGCGCGCGCAGCACCGGCATGCCCTTGCCCTGCAGGCGGAAGCGCCGGCCGGTCTGCATGCCCTCAGGCACCTTCACGCGGGTTTTGCCGCCGTCGATGGTGGGGACTTCGAATTCGCCGCCGAGCGCCGCCGTCACCAGCGAGACCGGCACGCGGCAATGCAGATCGGCGCCATCACGCTGAAAGAACGGATGCGTGCCGATCGACAGGAAGATGTAAAGATCGCCGGGCGGTCCGCCGCGCACACCAGCTTCGCCTTCGCCGGCGAGACGGATGCGGGTTCCGTCCTCGACGCCGGCCGGAATATTCACCGACAATGTGCGCTCGCGCATGACCCGGCCGGAGCCGGCACACGATGCGCACGGACTCTCGATCACCTGGCCGCGGCCTTGGCAATTCGGGCACGTGCGTTCGAGCGTGAAGAAGCCCTGGGCATGCCGCACCTTGCCGTGACCGGCGCACATCGGACAAGCCTTCGGCTTGGTGCCCGGCTTGGCGCCGCTTCCGGAACAGGCCTCGCAGGTGACGGACGTCGGGATGCGGACTTGCGCCGTCTTGCCCGCATAGGCTTCGAGCAGCGAGATTTCCATATTGTAGCGCAGGTCGGCGCCGCGCTCGCGTCCGGAGCCGCGGCCGCGGCGGCCGCCCATGCCGAACAGATCGTCGAATATGTCGGAGAAGGTGGTGGCGAAATCGGCGCCGAAGCCATGGGCGCCGGCCATGCCGTTACCATGCTCGAACGCCGCATGGCCGAAGCGATCGTAGACCGCACGCTTGTCGGGATCTTTGAGGACCTCGTAGGCCTCGTTGAGTTCCTTGAAGCGATGCTCGGCGTCGTTGTCTCCGGGATTACGATCCGGATGCCATTGCATCGCCTGCTTGCGGAAAGCGGCTTTGATGTCCGTGTCGGTCGCGGAGCGTTCTATCGACAACGTTTCGTAGTAACAGCGTTTGGCCATCATACCCCACCCGATGACGCCCAATTATTCCATATCGAGACGCCGTGCGTCAAAAACATGCACCCCCGTCTTGCGTCCGGGGGTGCAATTTTGACAGGTCGCAGCGGCATTGAAAATGCCTCGCCGATCAAGCGGACTTTTTGTTCTTCTTGTCGTCGTCGACTTCGGTGAACTCGGCGTCAACGACGTCGTCCTTCTTGCCTTCGGCCGCTCCAGCATCGCCGGCGGGCTGCTCGGCGGACTGCTTGTACATCGCTTCGCCAAGCTTCATCGAAGCCTGGGCGAGCGTGTTGGTCTTGGCAGTGATCGCATCCGCATCGCTGCCCTTCAGCGCTTCCTTGAGGTCGGCAATGGCGTTTTCAATCGCACGGCGGTCAGCCTCACCGACCTTCGAGCCGTGTTCGGCCACCGTCTTTTCGGTCGAATGGACAAGCGCCTCGGCGTGGTTCTTCGCCTCGACTTGCGCTTTGCGCTTCTTGTCTTCCTCGGCGTGAGCCTCGGCGTCCTTGACCATCTTCTGGATGTCGGTCTCGGAAAGACCGCCGGAAGCCTGGATGCGGATCTGCTGCTCCTTGCCGGTGCCTTTGTCCTTCGCCGACACGTTGACGATGCCGTTGGCGTCGATGTCGAAGGTGACCTCGATCTGCGGCACGCCACGCGGCGCTGCCGGAAGGCCGATCAAGTCGAACTGGCCGAGCATTTTGTTATCGGCCGCCATCTCGCGTTCGCCTTGGAAGACGCGGATCGTGACCGCGGTCTGACCGTCCTCAGCGGTGGAGAATACCTGGCTCTTCTTGGTCGGGATCGTGGTGTTGCGATCGATCAGGCGGGTGAACACGCCGCCCAAAGTCTCGATGCCGAGCGACAGCGGCGTGACGTCGAGCAGCAGCACGTCCTTGACGTCGCCTTGCAGCACGCCGGCTTGGATCGCCGCACCGACCGCCACGACTTCGTCCGGGTTGACGCCCTTGTGCGGCTCCTTGCCGAACAATTGCTTCACCACTTCCTGGACTTTCGGCATGCGCGTCATGCCGCCGACCAGGACAACCTCGTTGATCTCGGCCGCGGACAGGCCGGCGTCCTTGATCGCCTGCCGGCAGGGCTCGATGGTCTTCTGCACCAAGTCGTCAACCAACGCCTCGAACTTGGCGCGGGTGAGCTTCATGGTGAGATGCTTCGGCCCCGACGCATCGGCGGTGATGAACGGCAGATTGATTTCGGTCTGCGTCGTCGACGAGAGCTCGATCTTGGCTTTTTCCGCGGCCTCCTTGAGCCGCTGCAGCGCCAGCTTGTCGCGGCGCAGATCGATGCCCTGCTCCTTCTGGAATTCGTCGGCCAGGTAATTGACCAGCCGCATGTCGAAGTCTTCGCCGCCGAGGAAGGTGTCGCCGTTCGTCGACTTCACCTCGAACACGCCGTCGCCGATTTCGAGAATGGAAATATCGAACGTGCCGCCGCCAAGATCGTAGACCGCGATCGTACCAGTCTTGCTCTTGTCGAGCCCGTAGGCGAGCGCGGCAGCCGTCGGCTCGTTGATGATGCGCAGCACCTCAAGACCGGCGATCTTGCCGGCGTCCTTGGTGGCCTGGCGCTGGGCGTCATTGAAATAGGCCGGAACGGTGATCACGGCCTGCTCGACTTTGGAGCCGAGATAGGCTTCCGCCGTTTCCTTCATTTTCTGCAGGATGAACGCTGAAATCTGCGACGGCGAGTAGCTCTTGCCCTCGATCTCGACCCAGGCGTCGCCATTCGAAGCGCGCGTGATTTTGTAGGGGACAAGCTTCTTGTCCTTCTCCACCATCGGGTCGTCGTAGCGACGGCCGATGAGGCGCTTGACCGCAAAAATGGTGCGCTCCGGATTGGTGACAGCCTGGCGCTTGGCCGGCTGGCCGACGAGCCGCTCGCCCTCGTCGGTAAAGGCGACGATGGACGGCGTGGTGCGCATTCCCTCAGCGTTCTCGATAACCTTCGGCGTCTTGCCCTCCATCACGGCGACGCACGAATTGGTAGTTCCGAGATCGATACCGATGACCTTGGCCATGGTGTTAATCCTCTCTTTTTCGGCAGGTCGGGCAGGCCCGAAAGGCGCCCTTAGTCCGACCCCCTTGATAGTCCAAAAAAACCGACCGTCCCGGATGATTCCCAGGCGATTTCCCTTGGGTCATATAGGAGGGCGTGATCGAGCCGCAAGACAGGATTGCGCAACGGAAGGCACGGCGATTGGCGGCCAAAGCTAACAAAGGGGATGAACGCGCGGCGATGAATTTACCGTCGAATAATGCTGGTCTTCGTCTCTATCCGGGACACCTTGACCAGGCCGCGCAGCAAGGTTTGCTCGCCGCCGTGCGCGATATCTTCGAGGCTGCGCCGCTGTTCACGCCACGCATGCCAAAATCGGGGCGGCCATTTACGGTACGCATGTCGAACTGCGGGCCACTGGGCTGGGTCTCCGACGAAAACGGATACCGTTATCAGCCGACGCACCCCGATACCGCAGCTCCTTGGCCGCCAATGCCCACGTCGCTGCTGGCGCTATGGAGCGCGCTTGCCCGCTACCCGCAGCCGCCGCAGGCGTGTCTCATCAACCTCTACGCTCCGAGCGCAAAAATGGGCCTGCACCAGGACCGTGACGAGGCGGATTTTGACGCGCCGGTGATCTCGATTTCGCTCGGCGATTCCTGTCTGTTCCGGGTCGGCGGCCAAAAACGGAGCGAGCCGACGCAATCGATCCGGCTCAGCTCGGGCGATGTTGTCGTCCTCGGCGGCGCCGCCCGGCTTGCCTTTCACGGGGTCGATCGGATCTATCCGGGCACATCGCGCTTGCTCCCGGAGGGCGGACGGATCAATCTAACGCTGCGCCGGGTCACGCGCAGCACCTCCGACACGCGCCATCCACGAGCGCCAGAGTCTTCGCATGATGAGCCGTAACAGCTTCGGCCCTCTGGGGGCTTCCACCGCCCTTGCCGCGGTATTGGCGCTTCTGATCCTCGCCGTGCCGGCGCTGGCGGAGGACCCGATCTTTCCGACCGGCTCTCGCATCGGGCTTGTCCCTCCGCCCGGCATGGTCGCGAGCACCACATTCGACGGTTTCGCCGACCCGGGCAAAGATGCCGCAATCCTCATTACCGTGCTGCCGGCTGCGGCCTTCGCGCAGATGGACAAGACCCTCGACCTGGACACGCTCA
>Ga0209006_10003510_pt1 | contig 14258 bp, 13 predicted proteins | sample JacPin_JW_Ref_O2_FD_188567 | JGI IMG/M metagenome (GOLD analysis project Ga0209006, IMG submission 188567) | Forest soil microbial communities from Algoma, Ontario, Canada - Jack Pine, Ontario site 1_JW_Ref_O2 (SPAdes) (version 2) | ecosystem: Environmental > Terrestrial > Soil > Boreal... | reverse complement strand
GATTGCGCCGATGGTGGTGGCCAAGGAGCCGCGCATCAAAGAAGTCTTCCGCTGGGCGAAATCGAGTAGTCGCTGGCACCGGCGCGCGGCTTGCGTAGCATTGATTCGCGGTACACGGGCCCATATGTTTTTCCCCGAAGTCGTTAAACTGACGAATTTACTGCTCGCCGACGAACACGACATGGTTCAGAAAGGCCTGGGCTGGTTGCTGCGCGAAACCGCGAAGTTCGACGCCAAACGCACCGTTCCTTTTTTGATGACCATTCGGGAGCGATCTCCACGACTCATCTTGCGTACAGCATGTGAGACCCTTCCAGAAGCAGTAAAGAAAAAAATTCTTCAAAAGTAACTCAGCCATGCGCTGCGATTCCGCTGCCGCACGCCCGCGAACCACCGGCACAGCGGATAGAGCGTCACCACGACGATGACCCAAACCAGATAGACAACCGGAAGCGTATATCCCCAGCCCGGCGGCAGAGCCGTTGGAAAGGAAGAGACATTCGGAGATTGGAACATCCAGTACGCGTGGCCGTAACGCGCATAGCAGACGGCGACGGCCAGCAGGTGAATCAAGGGAACGTGCAACAGGTAATAGAACATCGGCACTTTACCGAAGATAAGCGCGGGGCGCAGCCAGCGCAGCGTTCCGTACTCCATCGCAAAGAGAAGTAGCGCCGCGGGACCGAGCGTCATCAGCAGGAATAACAGCGATGGCGGATATTTCGTAGTGTTTAGGAAAGAAAGCGCAGTGAATATCGAAGACGGCTGCGCACTCCACGGGACCGGATCGCCATATCGATTGATTGCGCGGAGGATGAAGAAAGCGGACGTCAGAGCCAAACCGAGTCGCAACAAGAATTTTTTACGGCGCTCGGCGGGCCAGTTGTAGATTTGCCCGAGGCCGAATCCGGCTGCAGCAACTCCAATCCAGGGAATCAATGGGTATGCTTCGATGATGGTAAAACGCGGCGTCGCCTGCAGAATATTGGGCACGTGGAGGATCGACCAAAACCAGTTCGTCCACGGCAGCGAATCAAGCAGGTTGTGAGTCGCGATCATCACCACACCGAACGTAGCAACCCAGGCCGGCCGCAAATAAATCAGCGCGGAAAGCACGATCATCGACCAACCCAGCGACCACAGCACCACAAGCGGAGTCACGCGATAGTCGAAGTTGAATTGCCATCCCAGGTCGCGAGAGACCGTCAGCTCCAGAAAGATGAGCCACAGCCCGCGCGTAAAAAGGAAGCGCGACAGTTCGGGCTTCGACCGGCTGCGGCCGGCAAGAAAGGCGCCGGTTCCGGTGAGCAGGCAAAAGGTCGGGGCACAGAAATGAGTGATCCAGCGGGTAAAAAATAGCGGGACAGTTGTGGTCTCAAGATTGGTCGGATTCAGGCCGCGATTGCCGAAGAAGTCGCGCGTATGATCGAGCGCCATCAGGATCATCACGACGCCGCGCAGAATATCGATGGATTCAATGCGCGGACGGCCCGCGACAGAAGGCCGAATCGCGTTGCCGGCATCGACCCGAGTAGCCATGCGGCACAGTGTAGCAAGGGCGGTATTCAAAGTGGCGAAAAAGGGACGAACTGCAGCTGCACGGATTCGGAAGCAGCTGCTGCAACAAACATGCAAGCGTTCGGCCCCACAAAAACCCGGCTCTTGTTTACAATAGGGGTTTGCCCATGAACCTGCCTGCCATTCAGTCTGCACTGCGCGAGCGCAACATCGACGCGTGGCTCTTCTATGACCATCACCATCGCGATCCCATCGCTTATCGTGTGCTCGGATTGCCCGCAAGCCTGATGGTGACGCGACGCTGGTTTTATCTGGTTCCAGCCGAAGGCGAACCGATGAAACTGGTCCACAAGATTGAGGCCGGCCATCTCGATTCCCTGCCGGGGAAAAAGCATCTGTATTCCGGCTGGCAGGAATTGTTCGATCAGCTCAAGGCGATCCTGTCGAAGCATCGCGATCTCGCCATGCAGTATTCGCCGAATAATAGTGTGTTCACGCTTTCACTGGTCGATGGCGGTACCATCGATCTGCTGCGCGGCCTGGGAAAAAACGTGGTCAGTTCGGCCGATCTGGTCGCGCAATTTGAATCGACCTGCAACGACGAACAGATCGCTTCCCACTTCGCTGCGCGCGACAGCATCGATTCCATTTTGGCGGAAGCCTTCAAAGAAGTCGGACGCCGCGTGCGCAACGGCGGAACGAAGGAGCACGAAATTCAGCAATGGTTCCTGGATGCGTTCGATCGCGAGAACATTTTTCCCGGCGACCCTCCAATTGTGGCGGTCAACGCCAACGCCGGCAATCCGCACTACGAGCCGCACTCCAGCCATCCTGTGCCGATTCGCGAGGGCGACCTGTTGCTGCTTGACGTCTGGGGAAAGAAGAAAACTCCGGACTCCGTTTTTTACGACATTACCTGGATGGGCTTCGTGGGCGCAGCGCCTTCGGGCAAGATGCGCGAAGTTTTTGAAGTCGTACGCGGAGCGCGTGACGCAGGTATCAATACAGTGGTCGATGCCATCAGCGCGGGACGCAACCTTGCCGGATGGGAGGTCGATCGCGCCACTCGCGGACACATTCAGAAAGCCGGTTACGGCGAGTATTTCATTCATCGCACCGGCCATTCCATCGCCACCGACATCCATGCCAACGGCGCGAATATGGATGACCTCGAGATTCACGACGAGCGGCAGATCCTTCCCAATTCATTCTTTTCCATCGAGCCTGGTATTTACATGCCGGAGTTTGGCGTGCGCAGCGAAGTCAATATGCTGGTGCGAGCAGGGTCGGCGGAAGTCACGGGCAAAATTCAAAGCGAGATTGTGACCATCTAGATGGCAAATTCCACCACAGAAAAAACCAAGGCAGGCGCCGCAGAGCCGGTTAGTACCATGAGCGTGCTTGCCCCGGCGGTGGGCTGGCTGATTCCTGGCGCCGGACACATGCTGCAGAGACGCTGGATTCGTGGCAGCTTGCTGTTCATCTCGATTACGACACTGTTTTTACTCGGCCTCGCCATGCAGGGCCGCATTTACAAAGCGAACAGCGGCGACATTCTCGATATGCTCGGCTTCGTCGGCAACATTGGAGCTGGCGCGTTGTATATTGTGACGGCTGCAATGGATTGGGGACAGGGAGCGATCGCCTACGCCACTGCCGACTACGGCACGAAGTTTATGATCGTGGCGGGATTGCTGAATTTCATTGCGGTCGCCGATGCATACCACATCGCCATAGGAAAAAAGCAGTGACGATCACGCTCAATCACTTCAGCGCGGCAACCGTGTTTGCACTCTTCGCGTCCATCGTATTCGGCATCACCCATCGCGAGAACACGCGCGACATGGTGCGCTACGGCCTCTACTGCTTTGCCATGTTTTTGGGTGGCGTGTTTGTAGCCGGTTGGGTGATGTGGCTGCTGCGCAGATAGCAGTGCGATTCGAGCCGCGAGCTCTGAGCAAGCCAATCCATCTCCCCCTTTAAAAACGACTCTTAGCTCATGACGCGCAGCTACCCTTCCCACACGAACGCATCAAAGATTCTCTTCGATTCGAAATTCAACCGTTTATAAAGCGTGATCGCACGTGTGTTAGCTTCTGTGACGGTCAGTGACAACATCGAGAAACTTCTTTTCATCAGATTCCCCACCGTCGCATCCAGCAATGATTCGCCAATCCGCCGCGACCGGTATTCCGGCAAAACACAAACTTGCGTGACGTGCCCCACGTCATTCCGAACCCGCGAGCACAAGATCAGTCCGATCAAACTCTTGGCCCGGCGATCGACGGCGACAAACGATGACTCAGCGTCGAAGACTCCGCAGCCGGGGAAGCGCACGATGTTATTCAGAAAGCGCAGCGATCCGCTGAGCGTGTGGTACTGATCGTTGATCTGCGCGTCGACGTGCCCGCGATATGCGGCCGTGATCACCGCGGCAGAGGGTTGGTAATCGGCCTCGCTCCATGGACGGATTTCGACTTCGGGATGCGTGGGAATTTGAGGCTGCGTCAAATTTCCCAGAGGCAGCACCATAAACAGCCGTGGATGCCGTTGAAACCCCGTATCCAGAAAGGGACGCGAAACTGCGTTGGCCTCGTGCGCTAAGAGCTGCGCCTCTACACGATGAATTCCTGGCGACTGCTGCAGAGTTTCGATGACATGCATGAGCAGCCTCAACTCCACCTGGCGCCCATCGGGCAAGCGCGTCCCGTTCATCACATAAAGGTCGCCGATGACCCCCTTGCTGCCTTCGTAAACAAAAAACGAATAGCCGAATACACGGCCGCGATCGACCGCGGCATAACCAGGAAGAATCTTTGCGTCGACGTAGCGGAGAATCATCTCGGCTGAGCCGGAATAGTCCCAGGAAAGCAGGCGCGACCATAGTTGCGATTCGTCCTCAAGCAGAGGACGCAGGTCGGCGGAAGAAAAATGCCTGAGATCAAGAATCTCCAAGGACGGTCTCCAAAGGGCTCCTGCAGGGGCGCTGCGCGTCGGCGAGCGGACCGAATGGCACAAGAATCCGAGTGTAGTGGGTTCCGCGAGCGGAGGCAAACCAGGTGAACACGCGGCGGCAACAGTTATTTCGCTGCAGGCGCGACCCAATAGTAGTCCACATCCTGCGGCGCATCGTGGCCAAGAAATGACACGCGACGGCCGGCGGTATGATCGGCGATGGCAACGTTCCAGGTCGGCGCGGCTACGAGCAAATGCTCCTGCGCGGGTGTCTGACCCAGTTCGTAGCGGGAGATCGTTTGATTGCGATAGAAAGCAAGCCCGTATTCAAGTTCGCGTGACGCTCCACAGACTGCCACCGGCAGCGTATGTGTCTCCACACTGGCCAACTCAACCGCCAGCGGACGCGCCGAGAGCGTTTGATCGATCGCCGTGGTTCCCAGCTTTAACACGGCGGCTACCGCTAACACAACCGGGATCAATGTGACGAAGCGCAACATGTTCAGCCCCGCGCGGCTGACAAGTGTGAGCGCAATCGCGACACAAATTACAAATCCGACCGCCAAGGCGATGAACATGGGATGCCCACCGGGCAGGCGATGCTGCATGACGAGGTATGCGACCAGCATTGCGGGAATCACCGGCGCGGCGGCGATCAAAGCATGAACAATTGCGATCGACTTCGAGAGCGGCTGCGACTGTGCGAATCGCCGGCGCAAATCGTCAGCCAATAAAACCGCGCCGGCAGGGACCGCCGGCAAAATATAGCCTGGGAGTTTCGACCGCGACAGCGAAAAGAAAATTACCGGAACGACGAGCCAAATGCAGGCAAAGAGGTTGAGCTGCAATTCGAAATCAACTGACGTATCCGGTGATTTTCGCTCTGCCCACCATACGCGTAGAACCTTTAGGAATGCCAAGCTCACAAACAAAACCCATGGCGCCAAAGCTAAGGCAATCACGGGCAGATAGTACCAGAGCGGCTCGGGATGATGATAGAGATTCGTGGAAAAGCGGGCGAGATTGTGTTCAAGAATGAATTCGCGAAAAAACTGCGGGTTGCGCGCCTGCACCGCGAGATACCACGGCAAACTCACGCCGCAAAATACCAAAATGCCCGGCAGCCACAGCGTCTTGGCAACAATTCGCCAATCACCCATCGCGGCAGCGAATAGGCCGATGATCACTCCGGCAAGAAGGGGCGCGACCGGTCCCTTCGCAAGCGTGCCCAGCGCCATCAAGACGTAAAACAGCACAAGATAGACACGTTTCTCGCTCTCGCGCCACGCCCACCAGGCCAGCATCCCGATGGAAAAAATCGAAGCCAGCACCATGTCCGTGGAAGCGGCCCGCGAGTAGCCAACCACTCCCGCGCTCGAAGCCGCAATCAAGGCGGCGTCAACTTCGACTCCAGGCCGAAAGCGGCGGAAGAAAAGATACATTGCGACAATCAGAAATGTCGCGTCGAGCGCCGACGGAATGCGCGCAGCAACATCGCTGATGCCGAGCACGGAGTAGGCCAGCATTGCCTGCCAGTAATAAAGTGGAGGCTTTTCCAGCCATGGGTGCCCAGCGAGCGTGGGCGTAATGAAATCGCGGCGCTCCAGCATCTCGCGCGCAACCTGAGCGTAGCGCGGCTCGTCCGCCCCGATCAGTCCGAACTGGCCGGTGCCGTAGAAGAACAGAAAAGCGCAGAACCCTGCGAGCAGCAGGATGTCGGTACGAGTGCGCGTGGTCATGAGGGAAAGTTTTGATTGTTGATTTTTGATTGTCGATTGAAAAGTCTACAAAGCAATTCAGCCGACGGATCTCAATCAGCAATCACAAATCAACAATAGCTTCTCATTGTACGGAAGATCCATGCCGAAGCTGGGAGAGAACGTTCTGCACGGCGTCGGTGAGCGGGCCTTCGATAGAGCAGCCACTCGCGCATTCATGGCCGCCCCCGCCAAATTGCTCGGCTACATGGGCGACATCAAGTTTGCCCTTGCTGCGCAGGCTCACCCGATAGCGGCCTTCGGGCAACTCGCGAAAGAATGCCGCAACTTCGATCCCGCCAATGGAAAGCACGTAGTTGACCAGACCTTCGCAATCTTCTTCTTTGGCTTCGCAGCGCTCCATCTGCTCGAGTGTCACCCATGCGTAACCGATGTGGCCTTCGATATTCAGATTGCGCAGCGCCTCGCCCAGCAAACGAATCTTAGCCACGGAGTGCGCGAAATAAATTCCGCGGGCGCAGTGCGCCGGATCGGCGCCGGCCAGCACCAATTCGCGCGCCAGCGCGAATGTATTCTCATTCGTCCCCTGAAACATGAACGAACCGGTGTCGGTCATCAGAGCTGTGTACAAACAAGTCGCAATTTCAGGAGAAAATTTTACGCTGGCTTCGCGGGCAAGTCGAAAAACCATTTCGGCTGTAGCCACAGCGTGCGGATCGATCCAATTCACATGCGCAAACGGGCGTCCGCTGACGTGATGATCGATACTGATCAGAAACTGGTCTTCCAGGCCTTCAAGGCGCGTGCGATGAATGCTGTCGCACTCGAGAATAATTGCGGCTTCGTAAGAACCGAGAACTCGATTCGACTGCACGACCTCGTCCGCAAAGGGCAGCGATCGATAGATGCGCGGCACGCCGTCGCGCAGCACGACGTCAGCCTGCTTGCCCATGGCGCGCAAGACCTGGCAGCAGGCCAGCGCGGAACCGATGGCGTCGCCGTCGGGACGGGCATGCGACGTCAGCACGAATCGCTCGCGCTGTCCGATCTGCCGGAGAACATCCTCGAGCATGTCGCTATGCCTTCTTTCCACTGGACTTCGTGCTCTCTTTCTCTTTATTGCGCTCTTTGTTGCGCTTCTTCGCCCGTGCCAGCAATTCTTCTACCCGCGCCTGCTCGCGCTCGGCGCGATCGAGCCGGAAAAATAATTCCGGCGCTCGTCTCAGACGCAAGCGGTCCGCAAGTTCGCGGCGAATATACGCTTTGGCCGCCTCGAGCCCTTGCATGCTGCGTTCGGCTTCTTCGTCGTCTCCATCAATGTCGACCAGAACCTGCGCCGTGCGGCCATCGTCAGCAAGATGCACGCCGGTCACGCTGACTAGACCGATGCGCGGATCGGAGAGTTCACCCTCGACGAGAGCTTCAATTTCTTCGCGGAGAGCCTCTCCCAGTCTTCCGCGATGATACTTGGCTGCCCGTTTTTCCACTGCTCTTCGCTCTTCCCCGAGGTAAAACGCTTGAGAATATCAGAAAAAGCCGCGCAAGTGTTGACCTGCGGGCCCTGGTCTTCGGGCAGGTACTTCGCTTAAGTATCGAGACGTTTGCCGAAATTACGGTAACTACAGAGGTAACAAGGTGTTAGACAGATGAGAGAGGCAGCGGCCCTCACAGGTATTCTACGAACGAATCCGCGACGTCGGCCCCGTGATTGTTGGCGATGCGCGTTGCCGCCTGCTCCACTTTCTTCATGAGTCCGTCGAGATAGTCCCTTGAATCGGAGATGCTGACCACGCCGATGGTGGCGCGATTCCACAGTCCAGAAGCATCGAGTTCGGCAACGGAAACGTTGAAGCTGCCGCGCAGCCGGTCTTTTAGGCTGCGAACCACCTGGCGGCGATCTTTGAGCGATTGCGCGGCTTCAATGTGAAGTTCGAGGGTAAGAAAAGCGATCAAAGAAGTTTCCAGTTTCCAGCTTAAAGTTTCCGGTTTCCACGGAAGACGCGGGAAACTGGAAACCAGAAACTGGAAACTGTTTATGCGATGACTTCCGCCGCTACTTTCTCGGTAGCGAAGGCTTCGATCACGTCACGGGCTTTAATGTCGCCGTAGTTGGCGATGGAGATGCCGCACTCCATACCGTTCGTGACTTCCTTGGCGTCGTCTTTGAAGCGGCGCAGCGATCCGACCTTGCCTTTGAATACCTGCACACCATCGCGCAGCAGCCGCACTTCGGAATCGCGCTTGATCAATCCATCGAGTACGCGGCAACCCGCGATCGTACCGACCTTCGGGATGCGGAACGTTTCGAGAACTTCCGCGCGGCCCTGATACGTCTCTTTGTAAGTCGGCTCGAGCAAGCCGCTCATGGCGCGCTTGATCTCGTCCTGCAACTCGTAAATGATCGAGTGCAGCCGGATATCGACTTCTTCCTGCTCGGCCAGTTCCTGCGCCTTGCGCTCCGGGCGAACGTTGAAGCCGATGACGATCGCATTCGACGCCGAAGCGAGAAGCACGTCGGTTTCGGTGATCGCACCCACTCCTGAACGCAATAACTTCAAACGCACCTTGTCGTTCGAGAGCTTGGCCAAAAGATCGCTGAGCACTTCCACCGAGCCGCCCACATCGCCCTTGAGGATGATGTTGAGTTCCTTCGTGCCGGCGGTCTTGATCTGCTCAGCCAAACCTTCGAGCGATACGCGCGAACTCTTGGCCAACGTGGCTTCACGAGCCTTCTGCTCGCGGTATTCAGAGATGCCGCGCGCCTTGTCGCGATCGGCGACGACAACGAATTGATCGCCTGCCTGCGGCAGACCTTCCATGCCGAGAATTTCGACTGGCGTGGAAGGTGGCGCCGATTGAAGCGCCGCTCCGCGGTCGTCGAACATTGCGCGTACTTTCCCGTAGACATTGCCCACGACGAAGTTGTCGCTGGCGTTGAGCGTTCCGTTCTGCACCAGCACAGTCGCAACCGGACCACGTCCGCGATCAAGTTTGGCTTCGAGGACAACGCCGGACGCCGGACGTTCGGGGGTCGCTTTCAACTCCGCCAGATCGGCGACCAGGCAAATCATCTCCAGCAGAAGGTTCAGATTCGTTTTCTTCTTCGCCGAAACGTCGACGAATACCGTTTTGCCGCCCCAATCTTCCGGCATCAGGCCGCGATCGGCGAGTTGCTTCTTCACGCGATCGGGCATGGCTTCGGGTTTGTCGACCTTATTGACCGCAACAATGATCGGAACTTCGGCCGCATGCGCGTGGTCGATAGCCTCAAGCGTCTGGGGCATCACGCCATCATCGGCGGCGACGACCAGCACAACAATATCCGTGGACTTGGCGCCGCGGGCTCGCATGCGGGTAAAGGCTTCGTGGCCGGGCGTATCCAGGAAAACGATCTCGCGGCCGTAAGCCGGAGATTCTTTATCGGTGATGCGAACTTTGTAGGCGCCGATATGCTGCGTAATGCCGCCAGCCTCGCCTCCGGCAACGTTGGTCAGACGAATGGCATCGAGCAACGTGGTCTTGCCATGATCGACGTGGCCCATGATGGTGACCACGGGCGGGCGCGGCACAGCGCCAACCGAACTTTCTTCGCTTCCAGCAGCTCCCTGGTCAGTGTCCTTGGCAGCTTGCTCTTCAAACGTAATGACGTTCGTATCCGCGCCAAAGAAGCGCGCCATCTCGCTGGCCAGTTCGGCGTCGAGCGTCTGGTTCACGGTTGCGAAAACGCCGCGTCCCAGCAGACGCGAGATCACATCTTTTACGCGGATGTCGAGCTTCTCCGCCAGATCTTTTACGCTGATGCCTTCCGTGATCGTGATATTGCGCGTGATCGGAAGCGGCTCGTTCGACACCACCATGCGCGGCGGTGGCGTGTAGCCCTTCATTGGGCCTTCTTTTACACCGCGCGGCACGTAGCGCTGACCAGGCCGGCGCGAAGGCGCTCCTGGACGGCTGCCCGGACGAACTGGCCCCGGAGGCGGCAATCCCGGTCCAACACCAAGCGGACGTGATCCCGCCGGCGCAGAGCGAGTGGGATGCATAGGCCGGCGCTCACCCGGACGTAGCGGTGGACGCGGCGCTCCAACACCGCCCGGACCTTGCGGACGCGGACGCTGGAAAATTGGCTGGCCGGGCACGGGACGTCCAGGCATAGGCCGTCCGGTCATGGGGCGAGCCGCGATTGGAACACCCGGTTGTGGCGGAGGCGGTGCAGGCCGCGGCGGCGGAGCCTTGTATACCGGGCGCGGGCCGGTCTGCGGCACGATCATGCGCGGCGCAGGAGGCGTCGGTGCAAGCGGAGCAGCCGAAACTGGCGGAGCAAGCGGGCGCGGGGCAACCGGAGTTTGCGGCGCAGCCGAGGCTGTCATGCTCGGAGATGCAGGCGCTGCCGGTGGCGCAACCACCGCTGGCGGAGCACTCACTGGACGCGGAGGCGTAACAGCCGGTGTCGAAGGCGCAACGGGAGCGGACGGTCTTTCCGCAATCGAAGGAGCCACAACAATAGGCCGCGCAGCAACCGGCGGAGCCGCCGGGGTAGCCACAGGCGATGAAGCAGAGACTGGAGGCGCGCCTGGTTTCGCAAGCGGCGGCACAGCAACTGGCCTGGCGGCGATTGTCGGCGGCACAGCTGGACGCACGGGCGGCGCCGGCACGGCAGCCGCTTCCTTACGTTGCGTAATAGCTTTCAGCACATCTCCCGGCCGGGAGATGTTCGACAAATCAATCTTGGTCTTAATTTCATCGTCGGCGCGCACCGGGCGCGCGCTTTTGGCGGACGATGACTGTGCCTCGGACGAGCCACGGAGGTGCTTGCGCACCTTTTCCGCTTCATGCTCTTCTAAAGAACTGGAATGCGTTTTCTTCTCCGTTACCCCGACGGCGGTCAGCACGTCGAGGATAGCCTTACTCTTAACTTCCAGTTCCCTGGCTAGATCGTTGATTCGAACCTTACTCATCCGGCCTTTCTTGTACCCCGCGTTGTGCTTAAGTCTTCATCGCAGCCTCACGGAGTTCAACTTCTGCACGCGCATGATATCGATTTCATGTCGCGTGCCATAACTATTCAGTTGATTCTGGAGTCGAGCCCTCTTCCGGCTTCGACTCTTCTTCAGTAGTTTCTGATGCCGCAGATTCTTTCTCGGATTCCGCCGATGCTGTCTGCTCGCCTTCAGCACTGGCCTCGACCGCAGCTTCTTCAGTTACAGCTTCACCTTCAACTGCAACACCTTCCGCTGTAACTTCACCTTCCGCAGCTTCACCCGCCTCCAGGCTGGCGAAGTAATTATTCACCGCCAGGCTGATTTTTTCCACCGTCTTCGGTCCGATACCTTCAATGGCCTCAAGTTGCTCCGGCGTCATATCGGCCAGGGATTCCACCGTGGTCACACCCGCGGCAGTCAGCTTCTCGACGATTCCCTCGCCCAGGCCCGGCACACTCTCGAGCGGAGTCGTCGGCGGAGGAGCCATGGCAGCCATCTGCAGCTCGACTTCCTGGCGCTTCTCTTCTTCGCTCTTGATGTCGATCTTCCAGCCCAGCAGCTTGGCCGCCAGCCGGACGTTCTGGCCCTTCTTGCCGATGGCAAGCGAAAGCTGGCTGTCGTCGACCACAACTTCGAGGTGCTTTTCCCCGCTGTCGACGATGGTGACACGGCTGACCTTCGCCGGCTGCAACGCCTTCTCGGCAAACGTAACCGCATCTTCGTGGTACTCGATGATGTCGATCTTTTCCCCGCGCAACTCGCGGATAATCGACTGTACGCGCATGCCCTTCATGCCGACGCAGGCGCCAACGGCATCCACGTCTTTATCTTTCGACATGACAGCAATCTTCGTGCGTTCACCGGCCTCGCGCGCGATGGCTCGGATCACGACCGTCCCGTCATAAATTTCCGGCACTTCGGTCTGAAACAAGTGCTGTACCAACTCCGGCGCGGCCCGCGATACCACAACCCCGGGCCCCTTGGAAGCCCGCTCCACCCGCGCTATCACTGCCCGCACACGCTCGCCGATAGCAAACGACTCCAGCCTCGACTGCTCTTTGCGCGGCATGCGGCCTTCCGCCTTGCCGATGTCAAAAATCACATCCGGCCCTTCGACACGCTTCACCGTCGCGTTGACGACCTCGCCCACGCGCCCGATGTATTCGTTATAGACCGTGTCGCGCTCGGCCTCGCGCACCTTCTGGAAGATAACCTGCTTCGCAAGTTGCGCCGCGATGCGCCCGAGAATTCCATCAATCGTCTTGGGAATCAGCAGCTCTCCGCCAACTTCCAGACTGGGATCGACCTTCTGCGCCTCTTCCAGCGTGACCTGCAGGTTCGAATCTTCGATCTGCTCGGGAGTTTCTACGACACTCTTCACCACATAGGCGCTGATCTTGCCCGTGTCTTTATCAAGCTTGGCGCGGAAATTTTCCTGCGACTTGTAATGCTTGCGCGTGGCCATGACAATGGCATCTTCCACCGCGCCCACCACAATCTGCGGATCGATTCCCTTTTCCCGGCTTACGCCTTCGATGATGTTGTAAAGCTCGCTAGCCATAAGAAATCACGTTTCAAAGTTTCAAGGTTTCAGAGTTTCGAGGTCTTTGAAAACCTTGGAACTCTGAAACATTGAAACCTAAATCTCCGGCACCAGATTCGCCTTCTCTACGTTGGCGAATTCAATTTCAATTTTCTGTCCCGCCGCCGCGCCCATCTTCTTGCGCGACTTGTGGCTCGCCACGCTTAAGTCCAGCGTCAATCGACCGTCTATAAAATTTTCCAGCCGTCCTTCAAAGTGCCGGTTATTCTCGACCGCTTGGCGTGTCGCCAACTTCACGCGGCTGCCAACAAAGCGACTGAAGTCCGCCGCTTTGATCAGCCTTCGATCCAATCCCGGCGACGAAACTTCCAACGTGTACGGGCCCGATACTGCATCTTCCACGTCGAGAATGGTGCCGAACTCGCGGCTGAACTTCGCACAATCTTCGTGCGTCACTCCGGTCAGCGGATCGGCGCTCGCGCCCAGTTTATCCAGAAACACGCGCAACATGCGCGCGCCTCCGCCACCGAGGAACTCGACTTCGACCACTTCGAGTCCGCTGGAGGCGGCTACGCGATCAGCAATTTCCCGCACACGATCAACGTCAAGCGCCATGAATCGAATGACTTACAGGCTATGGCAGTCACAACCGCGGGCTCCAACGAAAAAGTGGGCTTGCGCCCACTGGTGTGCTTCGCCAAATGCCGGTACACAGCAGTTCTCGAGTTCTAATATACGCCCGCGAAGGGGGAAAAGACAAACAGCACTGTAGCGAGCTGAGCGCCTGCAACAGCTCGCCTTGCGTACAGGGTGTAAGATTTCTCGCCTAACCAAATCGGCGGAGGCGGTGTGTCCGTGCGAAAGCGATTCGAGGTTGCAATTCATCTCGCCGCACTTCTTCTCTTAGGTGGACAGGTGGCCCTCCCTTCACAGATTTTTCTGTCTGCAGTTCCAGGCTGTGGGTGCCCCATCCTTGCGCCTTTTGCAAGGGTGGGTATGATGCCGCCAATACCATGGGTAGTTGGGTTTAGATCGAACCCGCTACTCCGACTCGCGCCCGTACATTTTCCACAACCCTCCGCACAAAATATCTCCTGCTTGTGACATCCAACCTTGCCTCGCAACGGAAATCAGCCCATCCTGATAAAAACAATGATCTCGAAAGCAGATCGCGGCGAAATAAGCGGCGTAACTTATTTGCGGCTCAAGATTTTGCCCGTAAGTGATTGAGCCCCAGAGATCAAATCGCATTTTCGCCGCAACCTGATGATTACTAGAGATCGAGGGGGAGGGGGGTATACCACCCTATGGTGGGAGAAACAAAAATGATTAGCAGCATATTGCGAGAATCGGTATTGGCATCGCCACCATTCGGTAGACCCGCGGCTTTCGGCCGGGGCGAGCGAGGCGGAGCGAAGGATCTCCCGCTCAACCGGCCAATTGCGTAAGCCAAACTACTGCCGCATCGCCGCCACATTTGCCCAATCCTCTTCCCGTCTCTACAATAAAAGTTCGCCCGCATTCCGGGAGATCCCAAAAAACATG
>Ga0209006_10003508_pt1 | contig 14259 bp, 14 predicted proteins | sample JacPin_JW_Ref_O2_FD_188567 | JGI IMG/M metagenome (GOLD analysis project Ga0209006, IMG submission 188567) | Forest soil microbial communities from Algoma, Ontario, Canada - Jack Pine, Ontario site 1_JW_Ref_O2 (SPAdes) (version 2) | ecosystem: Environmental > Terrestrial > Soil > Boreal... | reverse complement strand
GCGCCTGCTGCACGAGAGCTTCGGCATAGTAGTTCATACGCAGGATGGTCCATGCCGGCGCCGTGGCGATAAGATGCTGCTCGCCCCGCCAGTAGGAGGCGCCGAGCGCCGGCTCCTCCTCCTGCCGCGTGCCCGCGGCCGACATGAAGACGATATGCTTGACGCTCGCCTTCACGGCCGCGTCGATGGCAGCGATGTTCTGCGCCCCGCGTTTTCCGGGTTCCGGAGCGACGGTCGTGATGATGAGCAGACGATCGAGACCCGCATAGGCCTTCGCAAGGCTTTCGGGCCGGTCGTAATCCCCGAAGCGTCCCTGAGCCGGTCCGGTGACGGTCTCAGGCGTGCGCGAGATCGCCACTACCTCGTGCCCGCCGGCACGCTGCAGCAGTTCCGAAACGACGGCTCTGCCCAAATGGCCGCTGGCCCCACTCACACCGATTTTCATGTCAACCTCCAACGCGTTCGAATCAAGATGGATCGCCCTCACTTCGTGTCGCTTAAAGTGATGGCTGAATGAGTACGGATGGTAGCGGCAGGTATCACTTCTCAAAAGACGGTATATTGAGATGCAATCCATCTACTCTAGAGATGGAAGGACAGTCGAATGCTTGAAGGCGTCTCCCTGGACCAGCTTAGAACCTTCATCACAGCTGCTGATGAGGGCAGCTTCTCGGCCGCAGCTCGGAAGCTCAATCGCGTTCAGTCGGCGGTGAGCGGCTGGATCAGCGGGCTGGAGGATCAATTCGGGGTCGTGCTCTTTGACCGCTCAGGTCGGTTCCCGAAACTCACGCCAGAAGGGGTGCTTTTACTCGCAGATGCCCGCAGCATCGTGTCGGGGGTGGCCACGATGAAGGCCCGCGCGAAGTTAATGGCTTCAGGCCTGGAGACCGAGCTCTCTGTGGTGGTCGACGTGTTTTTCCCGACTGCTGTCGTCAGCGCGGCCGCGAAGGCGTTCGCGAGCCGGTTTCCGTTGACACCGCTGCGCCTCTTCGTCGAGGGCTTGGGAGCGGCATATCAACCTGTTCTAGACGGCCGATGCAGCTTGGGGATATTGGCGACGATTCCGGTGCCATTCCCGTCACTGGTCAGTGAGCGACTGGGAGAAGTACCGTTGGTCGCGGTCGCTTCATCGAGTCACCCCCTCACGGGCTTTCGTCATCGGATACCAAGGCACGAGATGGCGAAGCACCTGCAACTCGTGCTGACCGACAGGTCCGACCTCATGACCGGTCGCGACTTTGGCGTCGTGGCCCCATCAACTTGGCGCCTCGCGGACCTCTCGACCAAGCACGCGTTCCTCAGAGACGGCATCGGGTGGGGCGGCATGCCTCTGCACATGGTCGAGAAAGACATCGCTTCCGGCTCCTTGGTCGTCCTGGATGTCGATGACGTGCCACCCAATGGCTTCATGTTGACCATGTCGGCGTATCACCAGGGTTCCGAACCGCCAGGGCCTGCCGGCAGATGGCTCATCGACCACTTGAAGGATTCCTGGGAGCATCCTTCGCACGTCAAGCGCGAGCCGTGAGTCACCAAAACCCTAAAATACCGTCACAATTTTCCAAAGGTGGGATACTTCAGGCGAGCAATTGTTTCGCGCTCTGCGCCTCCTCGTGCTCGAAAGCTGCGTCGCACAATGCGCCCGCAGTAGCATCCTCAGCGAGTTAGCGGCAGAGCAGCGTCCGCCACGATCATCCCGAAAAAGCCTATCGCCGGTATCAGATGCGAGACGCGCTCACGCCCTCTCAGAAGCGTCACAATCGCGGCAAGAATCAAGAGCGACAGTCCAATGAGTGCGATTTGACGCGTGGGTGGAAGCAACAGAGCCGCCGCGCCCGCGAGCTCCAGACCCGCGGTCAATAGGCGCCATCCCTTGGGGTAGCCCCAGCGTTGGAAATTCGATTCCGCGCCGCCGACATTGAAAAGGTTGGCGAGCCCTGCAGCGGCGAACGCCAGCGCCGTGATGCCGTTCAGAACTGCGGCAAGACTCATCGCGCCGCTCCCGGTTGCATAGGGATTGCGCCCATGTGGGCTAATTGGACGGGGTTGCGCAAGACGTTTCTCCATTACTATGAGACGATACGGAATCGTATCGCATCTAGACCAATTATACAAGACGAATTCGTATCGTATGAAAAGCACTGACTCTCGTAAATGGCGCCCGGATGACCCGCGCAGGCTCCGCATGGCTGAAAAGCGCGCCGAAATCCTGCGGGCTGTGCGTCCCATTCTGCTCAGGGATGGCCTGGGTGGAACGACGCTGGACCGGGTCGCGGCTGAAGGGAAGATCTCCAAAATGACCCTCTATCGGCACTTTCCCAGCAAGGAAGCGCTGTTCGAGGGGCTGGTCACGGCCATGTGTGACTACATGCGCGAGGGCCTTGAGAACGCGCTATCGGCGAACGTTGATAAACCCGCGGCGAAAAGACTCGCGGATGAGCTACGTGCCTTCACCTCGGCACTGATCGAGCCGGACGCGCTAGCGCTTTATCGCTTGATCGTCGCGGACGGCTGGCGCTTTCCTGATCTTTCGCGCGTCTTCGATCAATCCGGCATGCGCATCATCCGGCGACGGATCGCCCAATTGCTCGAATCCGGCGGAGTGCCTGCCAAGAAGACGAGGCAAGTTGCGGCCGAGGTCGTGGCAATGGCGTTAGGTGATGCGTACCAGCGCGCGGTTCTTGGCATCGTTGAAGAGGGGGACAGCGAGGCGTTTGCACAGCAAATCGCAGCTGCTATAGCGTACGCGCTTAGCTGGCGAGCGTAGCCAGAGTTGTCAAACGGTCGTGGCTCAGATTCGGCTGTAGTTCCAGCTCAGCATACGCCCGTCGCTATACGGCATTACCCCATGAAACGGACGCGAGTCAGCATCGAACACGAGCGGTAGAAAGTGACGGTCACCGTCCCACAAGGGCAATTTCTCGACTTCTTCTATTTCGATCCATTCGAGCGTGCCTTCCGGATTGCGATCGAGCGGCGTGCCACTGAACTGCGTGACGAGGAACAAAAACCCGAACCAGTCTTCTCCGTGCTTGCCGAATCCCGGCCAGCTTATGGTGCCGCGCAGGTTCAGTTGGAGGCATTCGACGCCCGCCTCCTCACGAATTTCACGGCGCATGCCCGCAGCGGCGTCCTCGTTCGCTTCGAGCTTGCCGCCAAGGCCGTTATACTTACCCAGATGGTGGTCGTCGTCGCGGGTGTTGCGGTGGATCATCAGGACGCGCCGACGATCTGGCGAGAGCACGTAACCGAGCGTCGCCAGAATCGGTGTGTAGGGCATGAAAGCACCATAACAGGGAGGACACGAATCGCATTCTACGCACGAGCGCGGGCCCCATCTCGACCACGAACTCGGCTGTGCCGCTCGGACTAGCCTGCATTGTTCTTCGCTCCTTGATTGCGATTACAGAATGTCAGCTACACGTGGCACTGATCACGTGGCACTGATATGGGGTGATTGGTACCGATAGTGGGCGATAGATGCCGAGAGGCTGACCCGAGGGGACCACTAGAATACCAACTGATACCGACTCCCGGCCCCCTTACCTAATTTCTGCAGAAACTGCCGATCCGCCAGAGTCTTCAATGCGTACTGAATCGTGCGCCGCGAAAAGCCCGTGATCGACTCGATCTTCGCCACCTGCAGGCGCTGTTCCGGGCTGCTCTTGAAACAGGCCAACACTGCCACCGCAGTTTCCGACAGAGCCTGCAGATCCGCATAGCGTTTGCGATAAATGGCTATATCGGCCAATGCGTCGCCGATCATGGTCAAAAAAAATCGGCACAGCGGCTCGTAGCGGTAGCGACTCGCATCCTCTTGAAATCTCCCATCCGAACACTGCTGCAGTACCAGGTAGTAATGGGCTTTGTTCTTTTCGATGTGGCGGTCGATCGCCACATACGGCGCCACCGCTTCCAGATGCTCATCGCCGGAATGTAGCAATGTCATCAGGAACAGCGCTCTTCCTACTTATAAAACAAATACTTGAAATAATTTTGGTCTGCAATTCAGGCGATTCAGATTGTCGCCTTGGACCAAATCGAACTATCTATGAATTAGGTTACAGGGTTCACGACCGCACACGGGACTGAACTCAAACTCGCCGACTGCCTCAAAATGGTCACTTGCGGCCGTATACCTGGACAGCACAAAGAGCAGCCCCCTGCCTGCCAGCACGTTCGCATGCCCGCATTGGCTCAGACGTGTATCAACACCGGGCACTCGACGAAAAACTCAATGATTTCCCAAGCCCGGCATTCCGGAGCGGCGAAAACCCCGTGATTTGTAGGCTTTGGCGCAATCCGGAAGTCCGTCTGACGGTAAAATTCCGAAAAAAATACGGAGAGAAATTTTACCGTCAGATTTACCGTCAAAACCATTCGCTTGGGGGCGATAGATGTAGATAGACGGCGAAAGGTGATCTTTTGAATTTCAGTGAGTTACGCCCGGGAGCCGATAGACGGCGATAGATCCCGAAAGGCCCAATTCACTCCCACTCGATCGTCGCCGGCGGCTTCCCCGAAATGTCGTACACCACCCGCGATATTCCCGTCACTTCGTTGATGATGCGATGCGCGACCTTGTCCAGGAACTCGTACGGCAGGCGCGCCCATCGCGCCGTCATGAAATCAATGGTTTCCACCGCGCGCAGCGCGATCACATAGTCATATCGCCGTCCGTCTCCCATCACGCCGACCGACCGCACCGGCAGGAACACGGCGAAGGCCTGGCTCACCTTGTCGTAGAGATCATGGCGCCGCAACTCCTCGATGAATATGGCATCGGCACGGCGCAGCAGATCGGCATGGGCCTTGTGGATTTCTCCAAGGATGCGCACACCAAGTCCGGGTCCCGGAAAGGGATGGCGATGCACCATCTCGGCCGGCAAATCGAGCGCCAAACCCAACTTGCGCACCTCGTCCTTGAACAACTCGCGCAGCGGCTCCAGAAGTTTCAGTTTCATGTGCGACGGCAAGCCGCCGACATTGTGGTGCGACTTGATCACATGCGCTTTGCCGGTCTTCGCCCCGGCCGACTCGATGACGTCCGGATAAATCGTGCCCTGCGCAAGCCACTTCACGTCCTCGAGCTTCGCCGCCTCCTCGTCGAACACCTCGATGAACACGCGGCCGATGATCTTGCGCTTTTTCTCCGGATCCGCCTCGCCCGCCAACGCCGTCAGGAAGCGCTGTTCCGCGTCGACGCGTATCACGCGCACGCCCATGTGCTGGGCGAAGGTGGCCATCACCTGATCGCCTTCGGCGAGGCGGAGCAACCCGTGGTCCACGAACACGCAGGTGAGCTGCGCGCCGACCGCCTTGTGCAGGAGCGCGGCCAGAACCGATGAATCCACTCCGCCGGACAATCCCAGCAGCACCTTGTCCGTTCCCACCTGGGCGCGGACGCGCGCCACGCTGTCCTCGATGATGTTGCGCGTCGCCCAGGTCGCAGCGCATCCGGCGATCTCGCGCACGAAGCGCCGCAGGATTTCACCGCCTTGCAGGCTGTGCGTGACCTCGGGATGAAACTGCAGCCCATAGAGCCGGCGCTCCTCATCGGCCATGGCGGCGAACGGGGCATTGTCGCTCGCCGCGATGACCGTGAAGCCGGGCGGCAGCGCGACGACGCGATCGCCGTGGCTCATCCACACGTCGAGCACACGCCGGCCTGCGGCATCGCGGTTGTCTTCCAGGCCATCGAGCAATCGAGAGGCGGTCGTGGGTCGGATCTGCGCGGCGCCGAATTCGCGGTGACTGGACGACTCGACCTGGCCGCCCAACTGCGCGGCCATGGTCTGCATGCCGTAGCAAATGCCGAGCACCGGCACGCCCATGTCGAATACTTCCTTGGGCGCCTCGGGACCTTTGACGTCGTAAACGGACTCAGGACCGCCCGACAGGATCACGGCCTTCGGCGCGAAGCGTTTGATCTCCTTGGGATCGACGTCGCAGGCGTAGATCTCCGAGTACACGCCGAGTTCACGCACGCGGCGAGCGATCAACTGGGTGTACTGGGCGCCGAAATCGAGGATCAGAATGCGATCGTCATGAATATCGGGCATCAACCGATCCGGTAGTTCGGAGCTTCTTTGGTGATGGTCACATCGTGCACATGACTTTCGCGCACGCCGGCGCTGGTGATTCGCACGAATTGCGGGCGCGTTCGCATCTCTTCGATGCTGCTGCTGCCCGTGTAGCCCATGGCCGCACGCAGGCCGCCGGACAGCTGATGCAATATCGCCACCAGGCTGCCTTTGTACGCGACGCGGCCTTCGATGCCCTCCGGCACGAGTTTTTCCAACTCGGTGGTCGTGTCCTGAAAGTACCGGTCGCTGGATCCGTGTGCCTGCGCCATCGCACCCAGGGAACCCATGCCGCGATACGCCTTGTAGGAACCCCCTTGGTACAGTTCGACTTCGCCCGGCGATTCTTCCGTGCCTGCAAACATCCCGCCGATCATCACGCAATGCGCGCCGGCGGCCAGTGCCTTGGCGATGTCGCCGGAATAGCGGATGCCGCCATCGCCGATGACCGGCACGCCGGTGCCCTCGAGCGCCTTTGCAACCCGGGAAATCGCGCTGATCTGCGGCACGCCGACGCCCGCGATCACGCGCGTCGTGCAAATGGAACCGGGACCAATGCCCACCTTGACGCCGTCTGCGCCGTACTTCACGAGATCCAGAGCCGCCTCCGCCGTGACGATATTGCCGCCGATGATCTGGAGATCGGGATACTTCTTCTTGATTTTGGCGACTGTTTCCAGCACCCCGCGTGAATGCCCGTGCGAAGTGTCGACCACCACCACGTCGACGCCGGCTTCACGGAGCGCCGCCACGCGATCCAGAGTATCCGGAGACGTGCCCACCGCCGCGCCCACCCGCAGGCTTCCAACGTCGTCCTTGCACGCATTGGGAAATTCGGTCGCCTTCTGAAAATCCTTGACGGTGATCATGCCCTTCAATACGTGATCGTCGCCGACCACGAGAACCTTTTCGATGCGATGCTTGTGCAGCAGCGCCAGCACCTCATCCTTGGGTGCATTCTCACGGACGGTGATCAGGCGCTCCTTGGGCGTCATCACCGACGATACCGGGGCGTCCAATTTGGTTTCGAACCGCAGATCGCGATGCGTGACGATGCCGACGACTTTGGTTCCGACTACCACCGGCACTCCGGAAATATTCTTGGCGCGCGTCAGTTCGATGACCTCCCGGATCGTCATGTCCGGTTTGACTGTGATCGGGTCGCTGATGACTCCGCTTTCGAATTTCTTGACGCGGTCGACCTGTCTGGCCTGATTCCCGATCGACATGTTCTTATGGATGATGCCGATGCCGCCTTCTTGCGCGATGGTGATGGCGAGACGGGCTTCGGTGACGGTGTCCATCGCGGCGGAGACCACCGGGAGGTTGACGCTGATTTCGCGGGTCAATCGGCTCGCCAGCGAGACTTCGCGCGGCAGGACTTCCGAATATGCCGGGACCAGCAAAACATCGTCGAAGGTGAGTGCCTCTTCCAGAATCCGCATAGGTTCGCGTTCACAGGTTCGTCTAAGAGGCGGCGCATTGTACCTTGCGCGTACTCCCCGGTAAACCGCAGTATCATGGAAGGATGGACACAGCCAACGATGGCCCCACCAATCGTGGCCCGGCGGACGGCCACCCCGCCGAGCGCGGCGGCCCGGCCGAGCGCCCTGGCCGTAAGATGAGCTCTGACCGCGATATTTACACGGTTTCGCGCCTCAATCGCGAGGTTCGCGTGCTGCTGGAGCGCGGTTTTGGAATCTTATGGCTGGAAGCGGAGATCTCGAACTTCGCCCGGCCGAGTTCCGGGCACTGGTATTTCGGCTTGAAGGATGCAGGCGCCCAGGTGCGCTGCGCCATGTTCCGGCAGCGGAATATGTTGTGCCCATTTATTGCGAAGGACGGCCAAAAGGTGCTGGTGCGGGCCCGGATCGGGCTGTACGAGCCGCGCGGCGAGTACCAACTCATCATCGATCACATGGAGGATGCCGGACTCGGTGCGCTGAAACGCCAGTTCGAGGAATTGAGCGCGAAACTTGAGCGCGAGGGGTTGTTCGCCACCGCCCGAAAGCGCCCGGTGCCGGGCCTTCCCCGCCGCATCGGCGTCGTCACCTCGCCCACCGGCGCCGCGATACGGGACATTCTTCACGTGCTGGCGCGGCGCTTCCCGGCCGTCAACGTTCTCATCTACCCGGTTCCAGTCCAAGGCGCACAGGCCGCGACCGACATTATCGCCGCACTTCGGCTGGCGGGCCGGCGCGCGGAATGCGACGTTCTGATCCTGGCTCGCGGCGGCGGATCCTTGGAGGATCTCTGGTCATTCAACGACGAAGCTTTGGCGCGCGCCATCGTCGCCTCGCCCATCCCCATCATCACGGGCATCGGGCATGAGGTGGATTTCACCATAGCCGACTTCGTGGCCGACGTGCGTGCGCCCACCCCATCCGCTGCGGCGGAGGTGGCGGTCCCCGATGCCGTGGAATGGCTCGACGCCTTCCTTCGCCTGGAAACGCGCCTGCAACGCTCCCTGCGTCGACGGATCGATGAACACGCGCAACGGCTGCGCTGGCTGATCGGACGAGCCTCGTTGGTGAGTCCTTCCGCCAAGTTGGCGCAGCAATCCCAACGCCTGGACGAGGTCGAACAACGCCTGTCGCGGGCCCTACGGCGCCGGCTCAGCGCATCGCGCGAACGCCTGAGTTGGTTGACGGGCCGCGCTGCGCTGGTGAGTCCCGCCGCTCGCGTGGCCCAGCAGCAGTTGCGGTTGGAGAGTTTGCGGATGCGCTCGGATCGAGCGTGGCGGCAGCTCATCAGGCACGCACGCGAACGCTTGCAGCCGTTGGTGCGCACTTTGAATGCGGTCAGTCCGCTTGCAACGCTCGACCGCGGTTACGCCATCGTGAGCACGGAGGCGGGAGAGATCTTGCGCGACGCCGCCCACGCCAAGCCGGGTTCCATCGTCGAGGCGCGCCTCGCCCATGGACGACTGCGCGCCAAGGTGGAGGATTCGACCTGAACGGCGCGGCGCGAATCGTGCTCGTGTTCGTGATGGTGTTCGGAGGGACGGCGCTCGCCTGCCGCGAAGCACCCGCGGCGAGTTTTGACCTGCCCCAGGAGAATGCCGTGCCGGGCGGCGTCAAAATCGTCCGGCTCGACGCACAAGGCTCGGTGCCGCCGCAGGTCGAAGCCGAAGGCCATCGGGTGCTCGTGGTGCAGGACGGCTCCACCTGGGTTGCCGTGATCGGAATTCCCCTGTCGGCGCCGCTCGGCGCGGAGCGGATCGCCGTACGCACCGCCGAGGGCACCAAGGAACTCAAGTTCGATGTGGGCTACAAACAATACGCGAGTCAGTCCCTCAAAGTGCCGCCCCGCCAGGTCAATTTATCCAAGGCGGATCTTGCCAGGGTGGGACGCGAACACGTGCGCATCGAGCGAGCGTTGAGCTCGTTTTCCGAGCCTCCGCCTGAATCCCTGCGCCTGCCGCAACCGGTGCCGGGACCGCGCAGCTCATCGTTCGGCATGCGCCGCATTTTCAACGGCGAATCGCGCAACCCGCATTCGGGCATGGACATCGCCGCCCCCGCCGGATCGCAGGTCTCGGTACCGATCGCCGGCACCGTCGTCGATACCGGCGATTATTTTTTCAACGGCAACGCGGTGTTCGTCGATCACGGACACGGCCTGGTCAGCATGTACTGCCATCTGTCCGCAATCGACGTCAAACCAGGCCAGCGTCTTGCCGCCGGGACGCGGATTGGCGCCGTCGGGATGACCGGCCGCGCCACCGGACCCCATCTGCATTGGGGTCTGTCGCTCAACCAGGTCTGGGTCGATCCAGAGCTGTTCGTGCGGTAGGTGCCGGTCCGAGTCTTACGTCCCGCTCAGCATTTGATCCACCGCCGGCGCTTCCAAGGCAGGCGCGTTGAGCGCAGCCTGCCGCTGCCGCGCGCTATGCTCCTGCACGGCTGCACCGGACGGCTGCATCTCGACCTGGCCCTGGAAAAATGCCCCGTCCTGGACTGCGACGCGGGGCGCGAACACATTTCCCTTGACCTTCGCCGTGGCGCGGATGATGACCGATTCGGTGGCGTACAAGTCGCCGTCCACCTTGCCGTCGACGACGATGACGCGGGCGCGGATATTGCCCGTCATCGACCCGTCCGTGCCGATCGTCAGGCTTTGCGTATGTGTAATGGATCCCTCGACGCTGCCCTGGACGATCAGGTCTTCCTGTGCCGACAGTTCGCCCCGAAAACGCAGGGTGGGACCCAGCACCGACGCCCGCGGCGCGGCTTCGGGTGCGCGCACCTCCGGTGCCCTCACTTCGATGGGCCGGGGTTCGGTGGCTTTGGTCTCGGCGGCGCGCTGCGTCGGTGTCCGCGGCTCGGGACGGACAATCGTCGGCTCGGGCGTGCTGCGGCTGCTCGCATTGGCATTCGTCATCTGTTCCTCTCCCTCATCCGATTTTTTGAACCAGGCCATGGTCATGCCACACTCGTCGCAGGCCGGGCCGGGCGGGCTTGGGCGGCATCCTTGGCGGTTCCCTGCGCGCCCTTCTTGCCGTCCATGTCGATGCGTCCGCTGAACGAGGCACCTTCCAGGATGCTCACGCTGGGCGCGAAAATGTTGCCGACGATCTTGGCGGTCTCCTTCACGAACACCGCCTTATCGGCCTGCAGATCGCCGTCGACGGTGCCTTCCACGACGATGAGCTGGGCGCGGATGTTGGCCTTGACGGTGCCTTGAGGTCCGACGGTCAGGCGTTGCGTGTGGGTGATGGAGCCTTCGACTCGCCCCTGGATCAGAAGATCCTCTTCTGCGGTCAAGTCGCCTTTGAAAAACAGAGTGGGTCCGAGGACGGACACGCGGTCAGTCGCGCTCTTGGACGGAGGATTGGTCATTCGGGTTTCTCCAGGTGGGAAGAAGGCGGTGGCCGTGGGAGACTACCTGGCATAATCGCTTTTCGCGTGCGACCCACATCACGAAATCACGCACTGCTACCCGCTATCGCACCGCCACAGCGACGGCCGCCGCGGCCATCAGCGTGCCGCTGCCGCGATTGATGGCCTTGTTCGCCCGCGGACTTCGAAACCAGACCCGCGCGCGAGACGCCGCCAGCACGTAGGAGCCCAGGGTGGACGGCATGATGATCGCGATCGCGGCGGCAATTTCGAGATAGCCATCCGGCCGCAAAGTCTCCAGCGGCACCACGGTGGGCAGCAGTGCGATGAAGAAGATCATGGGCTTGGGGTTGCCCAAGGTGAGCGTCAGGCTGCCCAGGAACAGCTCCGAAGGCTTCTTGTCGAGCGTCCCATCGCCCGTCGCCGAAAGCGGACGCGCCGGCATCGACCAAAACTTGTACGCGAGAAAGAGCAGATAAGCCGCTCCGGCATATTTGAGCAGCAGGAATACGGTGTGAGCGGTCTGTGCCAGCGCACTCAATCCCAGCGCGGCGCCCGCAAACCAGATGAGATCTCCGACCAGGAAGCCGGCGATAAAAGCGGGTGCGCCGGCGGAGCCCCGAGCCAGACCTTGAGCGATCACCGCCGCGACTCCGGGCCCCGGGGTTGCGACCGCGGCGAAATAGACCGCGCAGAAGGTGATTAGTCCGTAGGACGACATGGGCACTCCACTTTCGAGTGCTGCATAGTCTAGCTCAATATCGGCTCCGGCGGCCGCGCGCCGCCGTAAGCCGCGCCGGTTCCTACTCGAGACTTTCGCCGTGCAGGGAAATGTCCAGGCCTTCGCGTTCCTGCTCCTCGGTCACGCGCAGACCCATCGTCTTGTCGATGAGGGTCAGAATCACATAGCTGACCACGAAACCATAGACCACCGTCACGGCAACGCCTTTCGCCTGCACCAGCACCGACCCATCCATACCGCTGATCTCCTTGCTCGCGAACACACCCGTCAGCAACGCGCCGATCATGCCGCCCACGCCGTGCACCCCGAAGGCATCCAGCGAATCGTCATACTTGAATGCATGCTTCAGGGACGTGGCCGCGATGTAGCAGACGACGCCCGCCACCAGACCGATGATTACCGCCGGTGTAGGGCCGACGAAGCCGGATGCCGGCGTAATGGCCACCAGCCCAGCCACGGCGCCCGATGCGATGCCGAGCACGCTGGGCTTGCCCTTGCTCACCCACTCCGCCAACATCCACCCCAACGCCGCCGCGGCGGTCGCCATCTGGGTGGCCAGCATGGCCATGCCCGCGCGGCCGTCGGCGGCAACGGCGGATCCCGCGTTGAAGCCGAACCAACCCACCCACAGCAGCGAGGCGCCGATGAGGGTCAGGGTCAAATTATGCGGCGGCATGGCCTCCTTGCCGTAACCCAATCGTTTACCCAGTACCAGACAGCTCGCCAGCCCCGCGACGCCCGCATTGATGTGCACCACCGTGCCGCCGGCGTAGTCGAGGACGCCGCTGACGTTCAGCCAGCCCGTGGGTTCCCACACCATGTGTGCGATGGGCGCATACACCAGCAACGACCAGGTCGCGAGGAATACCAGCATCGCCGAGAATTTCATACGGTCCGCGAATGCGCCGGCGATCAGTGCCGGCGTGATGACCGCGAACGTCATCTGGAACATTGCATAGACGGCCTCCGGAATCGTCGGCGCCAAATGCGAAACCGTCAGCTTATTGCCGGCAGCGCTCGCGATGAATCTGATGCCGCCAAAGAGCGCGCGCGACGCGCCGCCGATGAAGGCGCTGCCCGGAGTGAATGCCCAGGAGTAGCCGATCAGCCACCACAATATGGTGACCAGGCAGGTGCACGCGAAACTCTGCATGAGGGTGGCGAGCACGTTTTTCTTGCGCACCATACCCCCATAGAACAGCGCAAGACCGGGTACCGTCATCATCAGCACCAGGGCGGTGGAGGTGAGCATCCATGCCGTGTCGCCGCCGCTGATCTTGTCCGCGCTCACCAAAAACGCCTCGGTCGGCGCTGCGGCCGGCGCGGCAGTTCCCGGTGCTGCCGCTTCGCTCGCGGCAGCAGCCGCGCTCGCGGGCGCTTCCTCCGCCCAGACCGAGGGCCCATGTAAGGCCAGTACGCCGAGCAAGGCCAATCGAGGCAAAATACTCATCAATGCGAATCCCCTTCTTATGTCCTAAAGTGCGCTGGCGTCCCTTTCGCCGGTCCGGATGCGCACGACTTGTGTCAGGTCGAAAACGAAGACTTTCCCGTCTCCCACCTTGCCGGTCTGCGCCGCCTTCATGATGGCCTCGACGACTTGCTCGACCAGCGCATCATCGACCGCAATTTCTATTTTCGTCTTGGGCACGAACTCGACCGCATATTCGGCGCCGCGGTAAATCTCGGTATGGCCACGCTGGCGTCCGAAGCCGCGCACCTCCGTCACCGTGACCCCTTGCACGCCCGCATCGCCGATTGCCTTTCGAACATCGTCCAGCTTGAACGGCTTGATAATCGCTGTGATCAGCTTCATCGAATGACATCCTTTCCACGCAGTCTTAAGTTTGGTGCTGGCCGCGCATCAAGCACCGTATGTGCCACCGCCTGAGACTCTAACGTGATCAGCGAGTTAGGGGACATACCCCCGCGCATTAAAAAATGATTTGCACCGTACGGGCGCGTTCGCCGCCCGGGATGCATTACTTTGAAGCACGCCGCACCGCCGCGGGCGCTTTCATTTTAGTGTCAATTCCAGGCGCACCATGCCGTCCTTGGGCACAGCCTTGTCGTTCCCCACCAAGAAGACCCGGTCCGCGCTCACCTGAGAGTCGGCCAGCAGTACTTGCTCCAGAGCTTTGGCGCGGTCCTGGCCCAGTGTCTGCAGGTCGCCCTCTCCCAGTTGGATATGTTCGCGAATGGCCTTTTCCAGGAAGTCGACCTTGGCCGCCACGATGTCGGGCTTGGATTTGATGCCGGTCACCGCATCGGGAAACTTCGCATCCGCTCCGAAATCTTTGGCGTAGAGTCGGGTCAGAAGCTCCAGTTTGGCCGGTGGGTCGAGTTCATCGTAGGACGCCGGGGTACCTGAAGCAGCCGTTTTCTTCGAGCTGCCCTTGACCGATTGCGCGGCGCCGAGCTCCGCGGTGAACCGCGCCGCGGCGAGCGCCGGCCGGTCGAGGTCGGGCACCACGGCGATCGGCACTTCGATCTTGAGCTGCGGGCGCTCGACGAGCGCCTTCGCCACCGTCTTGGCCTTGTCGAGCGCGGCCGGATCCAAGGTGCCCACGCCGGGCTGGAAATCGATGAACTGAAT
>Ga0209006_10003507_pt1 | contig 14259 bp, 11 predicted proteins | sample JacPin_JW_Ref_O2_FD_188567 | JGI IMG/M metagenome (GOLD analysis project Ga0209006, IMG submission 188567) | Forest soil microbial communities from Algoma, Ontario, Canada - Jack Pine, Ontario site 1_JW_Ref_O2 (SPAdes) (version 2) | ecosystem: Environmental > Terrestrial > Soil > Boreal... | reverse complement strand
GTAATAGAGCGAGATCTCGCCCCCCTCGTAGACGCCAGTGTCGTTGCGCACCGTGATGCCGTCGTGGACGCCCTCGGGCGGCGGGCGATAGGTCACCAGGCGGCCGATCGAGGGCAGGAAGTTGCGGTAGGGATCCTCCGCATAGATGCGGGTCTCGACCGCCCAGCCGTCGAGCTTCACGTCGCTCTGCTGCAAGGCGAGCTTCTCGCCCGCCGCGACGCGGATCATCTGCTCGACGAGGTCGATGCCGGTGACGAGCTCGGTCACCGGGTGCTCGACCTGCAGCCGCGTGTTCATCTCGAGAAAAAAGAAGCTCTTGTCCTGTCCGGCGACGAACTCGACGGTGCCGGCCGAGTCGTAGCCCACCGCCTTGGCGAGCGCGACCGCCTGCTCGCCCATGGCCTTGCGGGTGTGCGCGTCGAGCAGCGGGCTCGGCGCCTCCTCGACGACTTTCTGGTTGCGGCGCTGGATCGAGCACTCGCGCTCGCCAAGATAGATGACATTGCCGTGCTTGTCGCCGAGCACCTGGATCTCGATGTGGCGCGGATCGACGATGAACTTCTCGATGAACACGCGGTCGTCGCCGAAGGACGACTTCGCCTCCGACTTGGCGCGGGCGAAACCCTCGGCCACTTCCGATTTCGAGCGCGCGATGCGCATGCCCTTGCCGCCGCCGCCGGCCGAGGCCTTGATCATCACCGGATAGCCGATCTGCTCGGCGATCTCGACCGCCTGAATGTCGTCGGCGATCACGCCGAGATGGCCCGGCACGGTCGAGACACGGGCCTTGGCGGCCGCCTTCTTGCTCTCGATCTTGTCGCCCATGGCGGCAATCGCGCCAGGGTTCGGCCCGATGAACACGATTCCGGCCGCGGCGAGCGCCCTGGCGAAGGCCTCGCGCTCGGAGAGGAAGCCATAGCCCGGATGCACCGCCTCGGCGCCGCTCGCCTTGCAGGCGGCGACGATCTTGTCGATCACGAGATAGCTTTCCGCCGCCGGCGGCGGACCGATCGCCACCGCCGCGTCGGCCATCTCGACGTGCAGGGCGTCCTTGTCGGCGTCGGAATAGACCGCGACGGTCGAAATCCCCATCCGGCGTGCGGTCTTGATGACGCGGCAGGCAATCTCGCCGCGATTGGCGATCAGGATGCGCTTGAACATGCGGCGCGCTACGCGGCCCCCTTGGCCCCGGTGGTGCCCGGCAGCCCTAAGGGTTGCGGCCGCGATGGCGGAAAGTCAATCAGCAGGATCAGGCGGCGAGGATTGCCTTGGCGTGCCGGCCGCGCCGGTGCGCCGCGATCCACTCGAGGACGCGGATGTCGGTTGCCTCATAGCCGGATGGCGCCCAGGCGACGTTGACGGGGGCGCCCTCGCGCCGGGCAGCGAGCGCGGCGAGAGCTGCCACCGCGTCGATCGCGGCGGGACGCAAGCCGTGAGAGCAAACCTGTCTCATCTGCGCCTTCCCGTTCCGAGGTCGCCTCACTGGCGGGCCGCCCGTGGGTACCCCTTGTCTGAGTAAGTCGCGCGAACCCGCTGTCTGGTTCACGCACCGGAGCAAAAAATCTTCTTCCCGGAGCGCGGCGCGCGCACGGCCCGCCCATGGCGGCGCCAAGGCATTTTGTCCGCCGCAATGGGGCGCGGTCCTGCGCCAAAAGACGCGTCCCATCAGCGGCTTGGCCATTCCGGGCGAGGAAGGATTTTTCTTCGCCCGCATGCGCTGCGCGGCGGCGTTTCTACCAGCGGCGAAGAGCTTGGCGAAAAATACTTAAATCAAGCCGCCAGCTGGCCCGGTTCCGCGCGGCTGCTATATAAAAGTCGGGACGTTCGAGCGAGGCTGGACCCGCCAGCCCGCGATTTGTCCGATCGTCCGTCATCGAACGACACAATTCTCAAAAGGTGCACCCATGGCACTCGCAATTGGCGATACGGCTCCCGACTTCGAAGCCAACACGACCGAAGGCAAAATCCGCTTCCACGACTGGCTCGGCAATTCCTGGGCGGTGCTTTTTTCCCATCCCAAGGATTTCACCCCGATCTGCACCACCGAACTGGGCTACATGGCGAAGATCAAGCCCGAGTTCGACAAGCGCGGGGTCAAGATCATCGGGCTCAGCGTCGACCCGGTCGAGAACCACGCCAAGTGGGCGGCCGACATCAAGGACACGCAAGGATTCGCGCCGAACTACCCGATGATCGGCGACACCGACCTGTCGATCTCGAAAGCCTGGGGCATGCTGCCGGCCGCGGCGAGCGGCGACGTCGCGAAGCGCACCGCCGCCGACAACCAGACCGTCCGCAACGTTTTCGTCATCGGCCCGGACAAGAAGATCAAGCTGATCCTGGTCTACCCGATGACCACCGGGCGCAACTTCGACGAGGTGCTGCGCGTGATCGACTCGCTGCAGCTCACCGCCAAGCACAAGGTGGCGACGCCGGTGAACTGGAAGCAGGGCGAGGACGTGGTGATCGCCGGCTCGGTGTCCGACGAGGACGCCAAGAAGCAGTACCCGCAGGGCTGGAAGGCGCCGCGCCCGTATCTGCGCATCGTGCCGCAGCCGAAGTAGGCGCGCGAACGTTTCGCTCGCGTCGAGGCGCGGCCACCGCCGCGCCTTTTTGTCCGGTGCGAGTTGTCGGCGTGCCTCTTTGCAGATCCTTACTTGTGCCGTTCCTTAGGTTGCGAGGCATCACTCACGGATGGGCTTCGTATGCACGGCCGGGAACGCAGAGAAATCTGAGCCCCAATTGATTGGCGATTCGGTCGTTGTCCCGATTGGATACGACGACGTGGCGCCGAGATCTTACTCTCTCTTGATTGCGTTCGACCGTACGGGAGGCGGAGACGAAGAGTTCTTCTTCTGCATGATCGAAGCAAATCATGACGATAACACTGAGACTCGCTATTGGAGCGGACTGGACGTCGCCAGATTTGCTCCGGAGGCCGACCGTAAGCTCATTCGAACAACCCTGCTTGCCGGCACAGAACTGTTGCTGCGTCATAAAGCGCCGCAACGCGTATTCTGTTGCACACACGACTCACATCTGCCCGAAAAGGCGCTTACCAAACATTTGCTCGTTGCCCGTATTTTTGAAACGTGCGGATATATTGTTGCACAGCCTTTGTTTTTAGGAAAATATTCCTGGTGGATGGAACGGCGAGATGAAGGCTCGCATTAAGCAGAGATGAGGAGCGAGCAATGGATCGTCCGAAAGCCAAACAGATGCTCGAAAGCTCCGAAGAGCGGCGCAACAGACGCGTGGAAGAGCTTCTGAGGGACGATGCCGTAAAGTCTGCTATTCGACGCGATCAACGCCCTAAGGCTGGCAAGGATAAGAAATCCCGATCACCTCGGGTTGCTTGACCAATCCAGCCGGCCTCCTTGCTGATACCGCGTACTCGATTTCGCCGACCTGCACCCCTTCACTCCAACCACTCGGTGAGCGCGAAAGCGCCGCCGCTGGCGCAGCCCTCGCGCCACCGCTAACTTGCCGCCCGCTCACATACCTGCCCCAAGGACCGTGCTCCAGGACTTCTCCATGAACCTAGACGACGTCGCCGAAATTCAGCCGCCGTTCGGGCGCTGGCTCGGCATGAAGATCACCCATGCGTCGCCCGACCGCATCGTGTCCGAGCTGGTGGTGCGCGAGGAGTTCACCAACCGCAACGGCGTGCTGCACGGCGGCGTCGCCATGGCGCTCGCCGACAATCTCGGCGGCACAGCGACCTTCCTCAATCTGCCGCAGGGCGCCGCGACGACCACGATCGAGAGCAAGACCAACTTCATCGCCGCCTGCGCGCTCGGCGAGACCATCACCACCGAGACGACGCCGCTGCATCGCGGCCGCTCGACGATGGTATGGCAGACGCGGATCATCCGCGCGGACGGAAGGCTCGCCGCAATCGTGACGCAGACGCAGCTAGTGTTGCCCGGCAAGCGGGCCTGATAATGGCGCGAGGCGCGATGCTTGGCATCCATGACTTCTGGCTCTTCGTCGCCGCCGGCCTTCTCCTCAACATCACGCCCGGGCCGGACATCGCCTATATCGTGGCGCGCAGCGCGGCGCTCGGCCGGCGCGGCGGCGCGGTCGCGGCGCTCGCCATTTCGGCCGGCTGCTTCGTCCATATCGCGGCGGCGGCGCTCGGCGTGTCGGCGCTGCTCGCCGCCTCGGCGCTGGCGTTCTCATTGCTCAAGTGGATCGGCGCCGCGTATCTCATCTATATCGGCATCGCGATGCTGCGGGCGGGCCCCGCGCCGTCGGATGCGCCGGCGGGCCGCGTCCAGCAGTCAACGCCACTGCGCACCGTCTTCTGGCAGGGTTTCTTGACCAACGCGCTCAATCCCAAGGTCGCGCTGTTCTTCCTCGCCTTCCTGCCGCAGTTCATCCGCGCCGATGCGCCGCACAAGGCGCTCGCCTTCGCGGCGCTCGGCCTCGTGTTCAACCTCAACGGCACGATCTGGAATCTCGCCGTCGCCGCCTTCGCGGCGCGCGTCGCTACGACGCGCCCCTACGCGCGTGCCCGCCTGTGGCTGCAGCGCGCGATCGGCGGCCTGTTCATCCTGCTCGGTCTGCGGCTCGCCTTGAGCGAGCGGCCCTGATCAGGCCGCCGGGCCGGTCTCGACCGCGTGCGCGGCGTCCTCGGTCCACTCCGACATCGAGCCGTCGTAGAGCGTCACGCCCGGCCGCCGCAGCAGCTCGGACAGCACGAACCAGCTCGTCGCCGCCTGGTGGCCGGTGTTGCAGTAGCTCATCACCGGCTGGTCCGGCACGCCCGCAAAGAGCCGTTGCAACTCGGCGAGCGGCTTTAGCCGCTGCGCCGCCTTGTCGAACGCGAGGCCGTGGTCGAGATGCAGCGCGCCCGGCAGGCGGCCGGCGCGCAGCGCCTGCGGGCTCTTTTCCCGGCCCTCGAAATAGGATGTCGATCGGGTATCAAGCAGGATCGCGCTTTTTGCCGCCACCGCCCGCTCGACCGCCGCGCATTCGGCGCGCCCGGTCGCATCGAGCGCGACCGGATAGGATGAAGCGACCGGGCCCCTGCCGGCGCCCGTCTCGAGCGGGCGCCCCTCGCCACGCCAGGCGGCCATGCCGCCGTCGAGGATCGAGACCGGGCGGTGGCCGGCGCACTTGAACGTCCAGTAGACGCGCGCGGCGGCGGAGAAATCGCCGACCGTGGTGCCGGCCGCGACGATCACCACGTGATGCGCCGGCGTCACGTCGAGTTGACCGATGAGCCGCGCGAGCGTCGCGGTCTCCGGCAAAAGCCCGCTCGCCATCCCCTGGGTGCGGCGCCAGCCGTCCTTGGCGTAGTCGGTGTGCACGGCGCCTGGCACATGCGCCGCTTCGAACGCGGCGCGTGCGCCGCCGTCGACCGCCGAGCGGATGTCGACGATGCGCACGCCCGCGTCGTCGAGATGCGCCGCCAGCCATTGCGTCGACACGAGAGGGGAAACGTCGGTCATGTGCCAAGTCATATGCCAAGGATGGCGCCCGCGCCGCCTATAGCACGCCGCCGGGCGCGGCCGGAACCCGATGGAACCGGAAAGCCCCTTGGCAAGTTGATAGGCCACGAACCCCAGAGGCCCGGCCATGCGCCCTTCCCGCCTCGTTCTGCTCAGTACCCTTGTCCTGTGCACCCTGCCCGCCGGTAGCGCGATGGCGCAATTTCCATTGCCCGGTATCTTCCGCTCGGTGCTCGGCCGGGTGTTGCCGCACCCGCATTTCGGCTATCGGCATTATCCGGCGAGACACTACGCGACGCGTACGCCGGACGAACGGCCGGGCGACAATCCAGCCGCCGGCAACGAGGTCGGTGCGACCGGCCCGCTGTTCTGGCCGCAATTGGGCGACGATCTCTTCGACTACGTGCTCTGGCCCTCCGGCAGCGACGACCGTTTCTGGGCGCACGGATATAATGACATCGTCATGGGTGCGCTGCGGCCGGAGAGCCGAGCGACCATGCGGGCCGCAGCCGCGCCGGCACAGACGACCGGCTCCGCCGCCACCGCGCCGCCAAGCTGCACGAGCCTGCAAGGCGGCGAGACCGCCGACAGCGTAGTCTCCCGCATCGAGTCGACCATCCAGCCGACCGCTGCGCAGCGCGGCGCGCTCAACGACTTGCACACGGCCGCGCAGCAAGCTTTTGCCTATATCGACAAGGCCTGCCCGAAGTCGGGTCCGCAGACGCCAACCACGCGGCTCGACGGCATGGAAGACCGCATCTGGGCGGCGCGCCAGGCGGTGCTCGTCACCCGCGCGCCGCTCGCCAAGCTCTACGACTCGCTCACCGACGAGCAGAAGGCGCGCCTCAATGGTCCGTCCGCACAGACCGCGACGCGTGGCGCCGGCTGCAGCGAGAACAGTCCGGATCTCGCCCGCCTGCTCCAGGGCCGCGGGCGGCCCGACCCGAAACAGCGCGCCGGCCTCGAGGCCCTGCGAAAGACGTCAGATGGGCTCGCCAGGCTGCTCGCCTCATCGTGCCCGGCGACGCTGCCCGCGACCCCGATCGAGCGGCTCGATGCAGCCGACCGCCGGCTCAACTCGATGCTCTACGCGGTGGTGACGTTGCGCGCCCCGCTCGACGCGATGTCATCCTCGCCCGCCGCCGAGCCGAATGCACGCGTGAGCGGGCTGCGCCGCTAAAGCGTGATGACATTATCTTCGAATCGCCATCACGCTTTAGCTCATTGTTCGAGCATGATCTTTCCCAAAAACCGGTGCCCACCCCGGATCAAGTACGGGGCGGGCATTTTCGCGATCATGCTTTAGCCGGGCGCCAATCGTAAAGCATTCGTTAATCGCCGCTCCCTCGATGGCTTCGGCAAGGAAATCCCAACGGTTGACGTGTACAGTCGCCGCGACGGATCGAGGGCCTGCATTTCGTGCCGTGATTACTCCCGTCAATGCGACGGCGGCGATGCATGCTCACCTAACCACTAGGTCGGCGTGATCGTGCATGACGGCTCCCGAACCTCGAGACGGTGACAGCGCCGCGCTTCTCGCCGTGCTCGACGCCCTGCTCGGTCTTGCGGGCGACGCGGCGGCGCGCGCGACGCTGCTGCGCCGCGCGCGCGACTTCTTCGTCTGCGACCACGCCCTGCTGCTGCAGCCGGACGGCGACACACTGCGCTGCGTTGCCGCCCATCCTGCTGAGCCCGCCGAGACGCAGTGGCCCGACGCCGCGGCGTTGCTCGCCGCCGTGCGCAGCCGCGTCATCGCACTTGCCGGCGCGCCGAGCGAGGCACGCGCGCTGCTGCCGCCTGACCTCGTGGCGCCAGGCGCGCCGGCCCTCATGCTGCCGGTCGCGCTCGCCGGCCGCGCCGCCGTGCTGCTGCTGCGGCGCGACGCCGGCGCGGCGGATTTTGCCGCCGACAGCGTGACGAGCGCGCGGCTCTGCTCGGTGGTCGCGCTCGCCGGGCTGGCGATGCGCAACGCCGATAAGAGCGGCGACGACATCGCACGGCTGCGCGCGGAGGTCGCGGAGCTGACCGGGCATGCGCGCGCCGCCGACGACGAGCGCAACCTGCTCAAGGAGGTCGTCGATCTTTTGCCCGTGAGCCTCACGGTGCAGGAGGAGGACGGCCGCTTCATCCTGGTGAATGCGGTCGCGGCGGCCAATCTCGGCACGCCGGCGCAGACCCTGCTCGGCGCCTCGCCGGCCGATTTCCTGCCCGCCGAGGAGGCGACGCAGCGGCGCGACTGGGAGATCGCGCTGATGCATTCGGGAACCGCGGTCGCGACCGAGGAGCGCCATGACGACGCGAGCGGCGAGCGCATCTGGCTCACCTCGCACAAGCCGGTGCACGTGCGCGAGCGCAAGCTCCTGATGTCGAGCTCGCTCGACATCAGCGAGCGCAAGCACGTCGAGGACGAGCTCGCGCGGCGCGCCTATTTCGACGACCTCACCGGGCTGCCCAACCGCCTCGTCATCGAGCGGCGCGTCGGCGAGGCGATCGACCGCAACGACGCGCGCTTTGCGGTCGCGTTCATCGACCTCGACAATTTCAAGCACATCAACGACTACTACAGCCACGCGATCGGCGACGCGCTGCTGCGCAAGGTCGCCGAGCGCATCGGCCGGCACCTGCGCGCGACCGACATGCTGGCGCGCATCAGCGGCGATGAATTCCTGCTGCTGGTCGACCCGGTCGAGAGCGACGAGCAGGTGCATGCGCTGGTCGAGCACCTGGTCGCCGAGCTGAAAAATCCGTTCCACCTCGAGGCCTTCGAGATCTTCACCTCGGCGTCGCTCGGGGTGAGCATCTTTCCCGAGCACGGCGCGAGCTACGAGGCGCTGCGGCGCAACGCCGACAACGCCATGTACCGGGCGAAGAACAACAGCAAGGGCGCCGCGGTCTATTTCGATACCGGCATGGGCGAGGCGATCACGGCGCGCATGCAGCTCGAGCAGCGGCTGCGCCTCGCCATCCGCGACCGCAAGTTCTGCTGCGCGTTCCAGCCCAAGGTCGACGTGCAGAGCCAGCAGGTGGTCGGCTTCGAGACGCTGGTGCGCTGGCGCGACGAGGACGGCGAAATCCAGCCGCCAAGCACCTTCGTCGGCCTCGCGATCGAGCTCGGCCTGATCGACCCGATCACGCATTTCGTGCTGGAGGAGGCGGTGGCCTCGATCGAGCGGCTCGACGAGGAGTTCGGCGCCGGCACCACCATCAGCATCAACGTCGCCGCCAAGCAGGCGGGCGATCTCGACTTCATGCGCTCGCTGATGCGGGCGATCGACGAAAGCCGCTATGCGCGCCGCCTGATGCTCGAGCTGACCGAGGACGCGTTCCTGGCGCAGGGCCGGTTCCAGACCGAGGTGCTGCCGATGATCCGCGAGCTCGGCGTGCGGGTGTCGATCGACGACTTCGGCACCGGCTATTCGTCGCTCTCGGTGCTCGCCGACATCACGGCGGACGAGCTCAAGGTCGACCGCTCCTTCATCACCGCGATCCACCAGCGCCCGCGCAGCCAGAGCGTGCTGCGCACCATCGAGTCGCTCGGCCATGCGCTCGGCATGTCGGTCGTCGCCGAAGGCGTCGAGACCTTCGAGGAGCTCGCCTACCTGCAGGCCGCGACGCGCATCCGCCAGGCGCAGGGGTTCTATTTCTCCCGGCCGTTCTTCCTCGAGGACCTGAGCGAAATGCGCCGCATCGATGCGGACGCGCGCGGCGCCGGGATGGCGCGCCCGCGCGCGCTGGGGCGCGCGGCAGCGTCGGCGCGCGAGCCGGCGGCGCGCTCGGAGCATGGGTGAGACGGAGAGCGGCGCGAAAGGCGGACATGGCAGGGACTTCCGCGTCGGGTCAGGCGGAAATGTCTCGTGCGGGTGCCTTTATCGAGAACGGATGCATTTTTGCAACACATCCAGAGCGAAGGCAACCTGAAGGTGAGCCGCCAACGAAGCGCGACCGGGACCTTCGGCGGTCTGCCGTTCTCGAACCAGACCAAGATCGATGCTATCGGCCTCTTCACCGGCCAGGTCGGCTACGCTTGGAATAACGTGCTCTGGTACGTGAAGGGCGGCGCTGCCGTCACCGATGACAAGTATAACGGGGTGTCGCAATTCGCCGTCGGCGCCTTCCCGGCCGGCTTCGCCTTTGATCAGGCCAGTGAAACCCGTTGGGGTGGCGCGGTCGGAACCGGCATCGAATTCGGCTTTGCGCCGCGCTGGTCGGTTGCGGTCGAATATGACCATCTTTTCATGGGCAGCAGCAGCAACAACCTCATCACCCCTGCTGGAGCTTTCGATCGCACCGACAGCATCAAGCAGGACGTCGACATGGGCACCGTCCGCGTGAATTACCGCTTTGGCGTGAAGTACTAAGTCTCAACTCGAAAAAGCGGAGGCCCACCCTCCCCCGCTCTTGCGGGCGGGCAGCAGCGTGCGCTTCGTCGCGTTGCGCGCTAGCGCGGCGCCTGGATCGCGCGCAGCGCGGCGAGCGGATCGGGGCGATCGGTCGCCGGTCGGCGCAGCGGGCCGAGGCGGTTGGGGTCGAGCGCGGCCGGCGACGCGGCCGCGACCGGCGCGGCAGCCTGCGGCGGCGCCGGCGCACGCGCGGCGACGGGAGCGGGGCGCGAGTCGTCCGCGGAAGTGGCGCGGTTCATGGTCGCATTGCGCCAGCGATCGACCACCGAGGCGATGAAGTTGAGATCCTTGCCGGTCGCCTGCAGGGTCGGATCGCTCGCGAAGGTATCGCTCTTCGGCAGCAGGTGCGCGGGCAGCTCCGGAAAGGTGAGCCGGGTCGGCACCGGCACACCGACACCGAACGCCAGCGCCTCGCGCGTGCCGAGCGCCGGCACGAAGGCAAAAAGGTTCGCGGCCGAATCGGAGACCGCCGAACGCAGCAGCGCCTGGTCGCGCTCGTTCGACATGCGCATCGCAAACAGCGTGCTGCATTGGGAAATGATGGTGGGATCGAGCTCGGCCGGACGCTGCGTGACGAGGCCGAGATAGACGCCGTATTTGCGCCCCTCCTTGGCGAGCCGCGAGATCGCCCGCCGCGTCGGCGCGAAGCCGGTGGTGCGGTCGGCCGCCGCATAGCGATGCGCCTCCTCGCACACGAAAAGGATCGGGCAGGCGCCGTCGCTCCACAGGCCGAAATCGAACGCCATGCGAAACAGCACCGACACCACCGCGTCGGTCACCTCGGCCGGGAAGCCGGCGAGCTGCATGATGGTCATCGGCTTGCCGTCGATCGGCACGCGGAAGAGCTGGCTGATCGACTCCGACATGGTGTCGCCGCCGACATTGGCGTTCTCGAACATGAAGGCGTAGCGCGGGTCGTTGCTCACCGTCTCGATGCGCGTCATCAGCTTGTGATAGACGAGGCGCGAGGAGCGGTTCTCCAGCTTGCCCATGCGCTCGTTGATCTGGTTCAAGAGATCGGCGAGCCGGTACGGCACCGGCGTGTCGACCGTGTAGCCGATCGTCTTCGGATCGAAGCGCTTGACGCTCAGCCGGTCGGCGCTGCGGTACTGCGTATAGGTCGCCTTGGCGAGCGGGATAACCTCGGAGAGGATCTCGATCTCCTCCTCGAGGCCGGGCCGGCCGGCGAAGAAGACGTCGATGATCTCCTCGAAGTTGAACAGCCAGAACGGCAGCTTCATGTTGCCGGGGTTGACCACGAAGGCGCGCTCGCCGAAGCAGCGGCCGTATTCGTTGTGCACGTCGAGCAAAAGGATGCGCAGGTTCGGCCGCGCCTCCAGCACCTGCTGCAGGATCAACGCGACCGCGCTCGACTTGCCGACGCCGGTGGTGCCGAGCACCGCGAAGTGGTTGCTCAGCATCTCGTCGATGTCGACGCCGACCGTGATGGTCTGGTCCTGCATGAGCTGGCCGACCTTGATGACGCTCGCGTCCGGCGCGTCGAATACGAGGTGCAGCTCGGCGCTGGTGAGCGCGGTGACGCGATCGCCGATGGTCGGGTAGTCGGTGACGCCGCGGCGGAAGCGCTTGCCGCTGGTGCCGATCTCGCCCGTGAGGTCGACGCGCGCGGTGCCGCAATAGCCCGGCTCGCGCGACGCGACCTCGACCGAGAGCTCGGTGATCACGCCGATCAGCAGCGCGTGCCCGGTGTGGATCTTGACGAACTTGCCGACCGTCGCGCCGCTGCGATGCACGCCCTCGGTGCCGAGCAGGCCGATGCTCGCCTTCGAGCCGCTCACCGCATGCACGCGGCCGAGCGGCGCCGCATCGGTGTCCGCCGTTTCGCCCGGGCGGCGGGTCGTATCGATATCCGTCATCGTCAATGCTTGCCGGGAAATCCCGCCCCTCAAGTCGGCAACTCTACGCGCGAAACGCTCTAGAATCGGTAAAGCGCTCCCCCCTGAATCTGTCGGCGCAACGGGAAGGTTAAGGCATGCTTAACCATTTGCGCCGTGCCGCCGGGCCGACCGGCCACGCAGAAAAATGCCGCAAAGGTCGTCTGACTGGCGTAGACTTAGGGCGGAGTTCGGGGAATTGGGGTTCGGGGGAATGCGCAAGCGAGCCGGGATTGCGGCGGCGGTGTTGGCGGCATTGGCGCTGTCCGGCGCGGCGTGCGCCGAGGACCTTGCCGCGGCTGCGCAGGCCGCGATCTCGCAATATCGGGCGCAGCATGGCTTGCCCGCCGTGACGCCGGACCCGCGGCTGATGGCGCTTGCGGCCGAGCAGGCGCGCGCCATGGCGAGCGCCGGCGTGCTCGAGCACGACGTCGACCGGCCGTTCACCGTGCGGGTCGCGAGCTACGATCCGGACGTCGCGGTGGAGAACATCGCGTGCGGCACCCGCACATTCGCCTCGACCCTCGACGTTTGGGAGCACTCGCCGGGGCACGACGCCAACCTGCGGCGCGACGGCGTCACCCGCTTCGGCATCGCGGCGGCGCCGGCACCGCAGTCGAAATACAAGATCTTCTGGTCGCTGATCATGGCCGGCAGCAAGCCGCATCACGGCCTGCGCACCGCCGGCGGCCCCGGCGTCCTCATGCGCGCGGGACCGGACCAGGGCCCGGTCGTGCGCGCGCGGTCCGAGCCCGCGGCGGCATCGAGTTCCCCCAGCCTGCTCGCGACGGTCAAGGGCTGGCTCAAGCCGCTGTGGCCGGGCGGATCGGCAAAGTAACGGCAGAAGAATTTCGGCAAGCTCGCCTCCAGTCGAAGGCTCCGGCAGATTCCGCAAATCGGCGCAACATTGGATTGAGATCGTCCGTGCTGCCACTGAACGATCCCCTTTGGACCAAGCTCGATGACGCGCATTGCGACCGCGATATACCGGCATTGCTCCGCAGTCTGGCGGAGACCTGGAATGACGACGCGGCCAATTCGCTTTTCTACGACTGCCTCTGCCATCAAGAGACTTGCTACGGCGCGACCTATGCGTCGATTCCGCACCTGATCAAGATCGCCCAACGCCCGGATCACCACCATCAACGTCTGGAAATCGCGGTGTTCTTGGGCATTGTTGTGCTCAACGCTCTCGAGCCCCACGAGAACGATGACGAGGACAGCCCATGCGTGCTGCCCAATGGACTGCCCAGCACCCTCGATGAGTGGGATAAGAGGCTCGATGTCCTCCGCCGTTTCGCGGAGAGCTTCTCAGGACAGGCGAGAGGGATACGGACCATTCCGCCGATAGACGCGCGCGATCTCCGGAAGATCGAGCGCGTCAGGGCGGAATTCTTTGCGGCTCTGCCCGCGGTCAGGGATATCTGCGAACGCGCGTTTCTCGAAAATCCGGAGGACGATGTCGCGCATCTGTATTTGTTGAGCGGCGTCGCGGCGGCCGACCGCCAGGTCGGCCTGGCCCGCCTTCTCTCGCTCGGAGTCGACGGCGACTTCCGATGCTCATCCTGCGGTTGGCATTACAGCCATCTCTTCCTCGAGAATCGACTCGCCGTTTACGAAGATGACGAACTCAATGCAACGCTCAATGAGTCCGATTTGCGCCAACGCCGCAGTCTTGACGACTTCAAGGAGGGGGTGCCGTCGCGCTGCGATGGCTTTGTCGAGCCCGCCGCCGACAGCGACCCTGTCGATCCTTGCGTAGCGGAGCTGTTCGCGCTCGCGACGCGTGCGCCGAGTGCGCGCCCAGCCCTGCTGCTGCGTCATTTCCTAGGCAGCTTCCTCTGTATTCACTGCGGCTCGCGCGGGCCGATCTGCGGCTCCTGAGCGAGTGCGCGCCACCCAAACCGGCCACTTCAGGCAGGGTTACGACAACTGGACTGGCGCCGACGGCGTGTCACGGAGAGTTCCGTCTGCTAGAAAATCGCATCCTTTTGTCAGGCTTGAGATAGGTTGAGTAGATCAATTTTATTCAAGCTGCTCTCCACCGGCTGAAGAACGATCCATGATTCCCTGGTCCCTGCTCGATACAGCACAAGTGCCCGGAGGCGGCGAGCTCCGCCTCAAGCGGCGTGGCGCTGAATTCTCGATCATGTTGGGCCAGATCGAGCTGATGAACAGTCGTCTCAGCAGATCCGAGGAGGCGCTCGGCACAGTCGCTTGCGAGAGAATTCGCACCCGCGAGCGGCCGCGGATTCTGATCGGCGGATTGGGCATGGGCTTCACGCTCCGCGCCGCGCTTGCCGTGCTCGGAACCGAGGCGCGGATCATCGTCGCCGAGCTGGTGCCGCCTGTCCTGACGTGGGCCCGGGGTCCACTGGCGGAGGTCTTCGGCAAGAGCCTGACTGATCCGCGCGTCAGCATCTGCGAAGGGGACGTCGGCGGCCTCATCCGGCGCGGTCAGTCGACCTTCGATGCGATCTTGCTCGATGTCGATAACGGCCCCGAGGG
>Ga0209006_10003506_pt1 | contig 14263 bp, 15 predicted proteins | sample JacPin_JW_Ref_O2_FD_188567 | JGI IMG/M metagenome (GOLD analysis project Ga0209006, IMG submission 188567) | Forest soil microbial communities from Algoma, Ontario, Canada - Jack Pine, Ontario site 1_JW_Ref_O2 (SPAdes) (version 2) | ecosystem: Environmental > Terrestrial > Soil > Boreal... | reverse complement strand
CGCACACTTTCCTTTTAGTTTTTCGCAGACCATAGAAAGAGGTTCGTCATGAAAGCCGTCGTGATCAGCAAACCAGGCGGAAATTTCGAAGTCGTCGAGCGCCTAACTCCGCAGCCGGCCGCGGGCAGGTTCCTATCAAGGTCGCGCGGAGCGCTGTGAGCGGGTGGGTCGAGTTCAACTCGTAAAACCGCGCCCATGGATTGACCAGGTCCCAACGCATGATGGCCGCGGCCGCGGCAGCGTCGCTTCCGGCGAGAGCAAGGGCTGCGCCGGCGTGAAGGTTCGAGATCCCCTTCACCGCCATTGAACCCGCAATGCGATGTTCACGGCGCATTTGTTCATCAACCGTCTTTCGCTTCAGAGCCTCTTTGTAGTATTGCCATGAGATTTCACCATGCCGTAGGCAATCTTGATCAGAGCCGGAGACAACGCTTCGGGAGCACGCGTCACCTCGGCGGCATAGTGGTCGGCAAAATATTCACGAGTGCGGTTCAGAAGGAGAACGACGAATTGGCTGACCCAGTAGAACAGATAAGCGCCATAAGCGAGAGCGCGAAAACTCCTGATGTTGCGGGTGAAGGCATAAACCTGGTAAAGCAACAAGGGGCCAATGCGGCTATCGTCATCACCGCAAAATCCCAGTGTTCGATGTGGCCGATTTCATGGGCTAGAACGGCGTTTGCCTCGTCGACCGCGAGTACCTCCAGCAAGCCGCTCGTCACGACGACTCGAGAATCACCCGGTAGGTGGCCGAAGGAAAAAGCGTTCGGTGTGCAGCTGGGAATTACACCGATGCGCGGAACTTTCAGTCCTCGTTCCGCGCATAGTTTCTCGATGAACTCGCGGTTTCGGGCCGGTATCGCGGGATAAGATCATCCCATTGAATTTCAACCATCTTCTCGACCAGCCAAGGACCGATCACGTACTGGATGCCTATGAACACCACCGCGAAGGCAATTGCACCCCAGAGCGGGATACCAACCTGAGCCAGGTATAGATCTCCGATCGCGAAGACCAGGCCGTAGAGTGCGAGAAGAATAAGAATCGAGGGAGGGAGGAGCTTCACGCGAGCCTCCTGAAAGTGGCGGAATCAGGGGCCTGCCGTCAGGACGGGAGGATTCCACTACCCGCCCGCGAGAGGCGAAAAGGATTTTCCGGAAGCGAATTCGACGTCACATTCGACGTCACGATCGATTGACACGAAGTACTTTATAATATAAAGTACATTCATGATCGCACCCGACGAACCCTTCCTTGGTTCTCTCTCGAAGCGCTGGATTCCCCGCGAAATGATCACACCGCCTGCGCTCGATCGCAAGCAGCAGGTAGGGCCTGTCGAGCCGCACTATGCGCTCCTGATTAATCCCTTCTATTCCAAGGACGCCAATGCGAGCTTCGGCAAGCATGTGCTCACGCCGTCGCTGGCTCTTACCAGCTTTGCCGCGACCACTCCAGAGCATTGGCGCGTGGAGTACTGGGACGAGAACTTGCTCGACGGGCGACCGCCATTTCGCCCGATGCCCGGGGTGGTGGGGATCACCGTACATCTTACGTTTGCCCGGCGTGCGTTCGAACTGGCGGACTGGTATCGTGCCCGGGGTGCGAAGGTAGTCTTCGGCGGGCTGCATGTTCTCTCTTGTCCCGACGAGTGCGCGCCCCATGCGGACGCCCTCGCTTTGGGCGATGGTGTACAACTCTGGCCCCGCATCCTCGGTGACATCGAAGCGAACACGCTGCAGTCTCGCTACCTCGCCACCTATGAAAACGACTACCGTGAGGATCCGTCTCCGCGGCGATCCCTCCTGCCGCGCCGCAGCTTTCTAACCACCACGAGCCTGATTGCCACGCGAGGCTGCCACAACCGATGCGGGTTCTGTTACCTCGCTACCGATGGCTTGCGCATACCGTACCGGATGCGCCATCCCCGGCAGGTAGTCGAAGAGTTCAAGGCCGACGATCAGCCATACGCCGTGTTCATCGACAACAACCTGGGATCGCGCCGCGATTACTTGCATTCTCTTTGCGCCGCGTTGCGCCCGCTCAACAAAATCTGGAGCGCTGCCGTTACGATCGACGTCACCGACGACCCCGGTTTGATCCGAAACATGGCGTTGGCGGGATGCACCGGCGTATTCGTCGGCTTCGAATCGCTCTCCGATGACAATCTCGCGGATTCACACAAGAAGACACCGAAGACTTCCGACTATGCGCGGCGCGTGCGCATCCTGCACGACTATGGCATCCAGGTGAACGGATCGTTCGTGCTGGGTTTCGATCACGACCGCAAAGATGTTTTCGCGCGCACCGCGGAATGGATCGAAGAGAATCGCCTGGAGTGCGCCACGTTTCACATCCTCACGCCGTATCCGGCGACGCCGTTATTCCGCCAGATGGAAGCGCAGGAGCGCATCCTGCATCGCGATTGGGCACTCTACGACACCGGCCACGCAGTATTTCAACCAAAACACATGACTGCGGAAGAGCTCGAGCACGGATACGCTTGGATCTATCAGAGATTGTTTTCGCACGCCTCGATCTGGCAACGCAGGCCGGACGAGTGGCAGGCGATCCCCCTGTATCTAGCCATGTCCTATCTTTACAAGCGATCCAACCGCTTCTGGCACTGGCTGATCAAACACGACTTGGTCAACCCGGTGTGGAAGCCTCTGGTGGAGATGACCCGTTGGCGGCACCTGCGGTACCGTCGAGGGCTGGCGCAGCACGCGAGCCCGGTGGCGGCGGCCGGGCAAGTCGTGTCGGCAGGGGTTTAGGTCGAACCGGCCGAAACCATCGGCAAACCTAAGTAAAATGAGATTTTTCCGTCCCGATCCAGGAATTCCTTGACATTTTATACTGTGTCACATACAGTGTGTGTCGCATACTATATGCCGAACGGTACCACAGGCAGTTCAGATGTTCTCGAAAACTTGAAGTTAGAGCTGCGCCGAGGCTGCTTGATCGTCGCCGTCCTCGCGCAGTTGCGAGACGAGCAGTACGGATACACATTGCGCAAGGCGCTGGCTGACGATGGCCTGGCGATCGACGAAGGCACGCTGTACCCCCTTCTCCGTCGCCTCGAAACGCAAGGCCTGCTGGTAAGCCAATGGCGCGAGGAAGACAAGCGCAACAAGCGCTTCTATCGCCTGTCGCCGGACGGCGAGCTAATGCTCAAGCAATTGCTCGAGGAGTGGGAAAGCATCAACCAATCGTTGGGACGAATTCTTCAAGAGGCGTAGGGGCAAGCTATGGAACTTGTCGATAGTTACTTGAAAGCGGTCAAACGCTACCTGCCACGGCGGCAGAGGAACGACATTATCGCCGAGCTGTCAGAAGACCTGCGCTCGCAGTTGGAGGCGCGCCAGCGCGAGCTGGGGCGCCCACTGACCGAGGACGAGCAGATGGCGATCTTCAAACGGCAGGGTGATCCCATGGCGGTGGCGCTGCGTTATCGGCAACATGGCCGCAGCCTTACGGTGGGATGGGAACTGATCGGCCCCGAACTCTTTCCCGCGTATCTGCTGTTGCTGAGCTTTAATCTGATGATTACGGCCGCGGTCGTGCTGATCTTTCAGCTACTCGCGCACATCCCAGTTTCGGCCCAGCCGTTCTTCGTTCCCCTGCTCGCGCAAGTCATTTGTGTAACGCTCGTTTTCATGCTGCTGAATTCGCTGAAAGGTGTATTCCGGCGCAAGTTTTCGGACAACTGGATGTGGCCGCCGGCGGACCTGGCGCACCTGATGCCGCTGCCGCGCTGGTACTCGGCGACTGGATTCGTGGCGTGCGCACTGTTGGTCCTCTGGTGGATGGCTATCCCGTACTATCCCAGCCTGGTTCTGGGGTCGGCGGCTCCAGACTTGAAGTTCAGCCCGGACTGGCACCGATACTACCTTCCCGTCCTGTTGCTCATGCTGGCCGCCGCGAGTCAGCGGGCCGTGAATGTGGTGCGCCCGGATTGGAAATGGCTGTTGCCGATGGCCCGCTTTGGGGTCGATGGTGTCGCCGCTTTCGTGATGTTCTTCTTCCGGACTCACCCCCTGGTGCAGGCTGCAGACGGAAGCAACCTCGCGCAAACCGAGCACCTGGTTCAGCGCGTGAACGGTTTTTTGCGATGGGGCCTGTTCGGGCCATGGCTGTGGATCTATCTGGCGGTCAGCGGCCTGGTTTATGGGTGGTATTGCGTGCCCTATGTGCGGCGCTTCTTCCGCCGCGAAGGCAATGCAATTCGCAACTCACGTGAAGTCAACCCTATTTTCTAGAACTGAAGTTTTCGGAGCAAGGCTATGGAACTTCTCGATCGTTACTTACAAGCCGTTCGTTTCTGGCTGCCAAAAGCCGAGCAGCAGGACATTATTGCCGAGCTGTCATCGGACCTGCATTCGCAGATCGAAGATCGTGAGACAGAACTGGGGCGTCCGCTCCACGAAGCGGAACTGGAGGCCATCCTCAAGAAGAGCGGCAACCCAATCCTGGTGGCCAGCAGCTACCGGCCACCGACGCAGTTGATCGGCCCCGCCCTGTTCCCGATCTACCAGTTCGTGCTGAAAGTCGTGCTGCTATGGATCCTGTTACCGGTCTTCCTGTTCATCGTGGGGCCGTCGATCGTGCTGACATCAGCGCATCGCGCCCTGGCGATGTTGCAAACGTTTGGGGATTGGGTGCGGGCCGAAATATTTGCTGCCGCAATCATCACCGTCGTATTCGCGGTTCTGGAACGAACGCAGGCGCGGCTCAAGCTAGTGGACAAATGGGATATTCGCTCCCTCCCGCCCGTCCCTAAGCAGCCGCAGCCGCCTTCGCGGATCCAGTCTGTTTTTGAATTGGTCTTCGCAATCATCGGCCTTTTCTGGCTGTTGCTGGTTCCGTATTTTCCGTTTCTGATCCTGGGACCGGCCGCCGCTTTTCTCAAGGCGTCGCCGATGTGGGACACGTTTTACCTGCCGGTTGTTCTGCTCACCCTGCTGGGTCTGGCGCGGGACTGCTTCAGCATTGCCCGCCCGGACTTGACCTGGTTTCCGGCCTGCGGACGCCTGATGCAGACGGTCCTTAGCCTGTTCCTGCTGAATCTCATTCTGAATGCCGCGGCTCAGGTTCCGCACCTTCCGGGGGCCGACTGGGCGCCGTTTGTCATGCTCACGGACGGGGCGCGGGATTCGGCCCAGTACAAACGCCTGGCCTCCATCGTCAACGCCTCAATCCTGATGGCTCTGGCGGCGACGTGGATCGGCCTGGCCATCGCCGCGGTTATTCAGACCTGGGAGTGCCTGAAGCAATTCGGCGGACGCGGCGCTCGCGCGTGCAATACCGCGCTGCTGCGATTCCTATAGGCGGAGAATTTCTCCAACGATACGGCAAAGACCACGAGTGGGGTTATCTCACTCCAACAGGAACAGTTCGCCTTCAAGAGTCTCGTCAGGGAGGAACTTTATGAACAACGAATCATTAGCGGAATTGTCAGGCGTGAGCAAGCGCTATGGCAAAGTGGTGGCCCTCGACGGAATGGAATTGCAAGTGCGGCCCGCAGAACTGCTCGCGGTTCTGGGACCGAATGGCGCCGGGAAATCTACGGCGATTTCCCTGATGCTCGGACTGCAAACGCCCGACGCGGGCACCGCGCGCCTGTTCAGCCAGTCTCCCCTGAACCTTGCGAGCCGGCGGCACATCGGAGTGATGATGCAGGAGGTCGCGCTCCCTCCGGAGCTTCGGGTGCGCGAACACGTTGATCTGGTCGCTAGCTACTATCCCGATCCGATGACGGCCGAAGATGCGTTGCGGCTGACCCGCACGTTGCCGCTGGCCGCGCGGCCGTACGGGAAACTTTCAAACGGCCAAAAGCGCCAGGTGCAATTCGCGATAGCGGTGGTCGGGCGCCCGAAGCTTTTGTTCCTGGATGAGCCAACGGTCGGGCTCGATCTCGCTGCGCGAGAAATGATGTGGTCGAGGCTGCGGGAATTGGTCCGCCAAGGGGCATCGATCGTTCTTACCACCCACTACCTCGAAGAAGCTGAAGCGCTCGCGGATCGCGTGGTGGTCCTCGCGAAAGGACACACGATCGCAAGCGGTACCGTAAACCAGTTGCGCTCTCTGGTAGGACGGAAGCGCATCACCTGCGAGACTTCTCTCCCGCCCGAGTTGGTGGCGGCCTGGCCTGAGGTTCAGACCGTGATCCGCGATCGCGCACGGTTACACATCACCGCGAGCAATTCCGACGCCGTCGTAAAGCGGCTGGCCATGGCCGACGGCAACTTCCTGGACTTGGAGGTTCACCGCGCCGGGCTGGCCGAGGCTTTCACCGAACTTACACAGGCCGAACCGCAGTCTGAGTTAACCCAGGAGGTCGCGTCATGAGTGCAACAACTTTTTCCATCGAAAACAATCGGACCGGCAGGGGCGAGATGAGCCGTGCGAAGCTGTGGCATGCGTATCTCACGGAAACCAAGTACGAGTGTCTGCGAGCTTTGCGCGCCCCGGCATTCGCCATCCCTTTCTTGCTGCTTCCAATCGTGCTTTACGTTCTGTTCGGAGTGTTTCTTGCCGGTAGCATGAGCCATGGGGACCCGACCGTCGCCAAGATCATGTTCGTCAACTGGTCCGTGTTCGGCGTGATGGGGCCGGGGATGTTCGGATTCGGCATGTTTGTGGCGTCGGAGCGCGAGCAGGGCCTGCTTACGCTCAAGCGCGCTCTGCCCGCGCCTCGGGGGAGCTACTTGCTTGCGAAAATGATCATGGCCACGCTGTTCGCCGCGATCGTGATGGTGACTCTGGTTGCGGCCGCCGTAGCGGTGGGGCGTCCGGGATTAACCCTCGGCCAATACATTGGAGTTGGGTTGCTCGACATGGCCGGATCGCTCCCGTTTTGCGCCGTAGGACTGTTCATCGGCACGCGAGCCTCGGCCAAGAGCGCTCCGGCGTTTGCCAACCTCGCCTATTTACCGTTCATGCATCTGGGAGGACTCTTTTATCCACTCCCGCGGTCGGTGCAGCCGCTCGAATTTATCTCGCCCGCGTTCTATCTCGACAAGCTCGGGCTGCTTTTCGTAGGCGCGCCCAGCCTCGACCAGTTGGCAGTTGGAGCGGCCGGCCCATCGAGCCATGTAGGGCCGACGATCGAGGTCATTGTGCTCGCCGCAGTGGCTTTCACGTTCACCGCGCTAGCCATTCGCCGGCTGGCGCGTGCGGGATAGCTCTTAGCCGGACGAGCCGGACGCCCAGAGGTAAAAGCCGAGAGCCAAATGCGATAAGATCAGAGCTTATGAAAACGTCCAATGTCGAGGCTGCGACAGGCGAGAACGCCGCGACTGTGCCTCGCCCGTCTAATTTCATACGCGACATCATTCTCGAAGACCTGAAGACCAATAAGTACGATGGCCGGGTGCAGACGCGCTTCCCTCCCGAGCCCAACGGATATCTGCATATTGGGCACGCAAAGGCGATCTGCCTCGACTTCGGACTCGCCGACGAGTTTGGCGGACACACGAATCTGCGGTTCGACGACACCAATCCCGAGAAGGAAGAGACCGAGTACGTCGACTCCATCATGGCCGACGTGAAATGGCTAGGCTTCAAGTGGGACGGACTGTTTTACGCGTCAGACTATTTCGACCAGCTCTATGAGTGGGCTGTGAAACTCATTCGAGACGGCAAGGCCTACGTCGACGATCTTTCCGCAGAAGAAATTCGCAAGTATCGCGGGACGCTCACCGAGCCCGGCAAAGATAGCCCGCATCGGAACCGCTCCGTGGAACAGAATCTGGATCTATTTCGGCGCATGAAGGCGGGAGAATTTCCCGACGGCTCGCGTGTGCTGCGCGCGAAAATCGACATGGCCTCGCCGAACCTGAACCTGCGCGATCCGGTGATGTACCGCATCCTGCATGCCGAGCATCACCGCACCGGCAACAAGTGGTGCATCTACCCCATGTACGACTACGCCCACGGGCAATCGGATTCGCTCGAACGAGTTACCCACTCGATGTGCACGCTCGAATTCGAGGATCACCGCCCGCTGTACAACTGGTTCATTCAACAGCTGGGCATCTTTCCGTCGCAGCAAATTGAGTTCGACCGCTTGAATCTGACGCACACCCTGCTCAGCAAGCGAAAGCTGCTGCAATTGGTCGAGGAAGGCCGAGTGAGCGGCTGGGACGATCCGCGCATGCCGACGCTCGGTGGCATTCGACGCCGTGGTTATACTCCCGAGGCGATCCGCAATTTCACCGCTTCCATCGGAGTTTCGAAGACAACCGGCTCGATTGAGCTGGCCATGCTCGAGCACTTCGTTCGCGAGGACTTGAACAAGCGCACGCCTCGCGTGATGGCCGTCCTTCGTCCCCTGAAAGTGGTGATCGACAACTATCCCGAGAGCCAGGTCGAGGAGATGGACGCGGTCAACAACCCCGAAGATCTGGCCGCGGGTAGCCGCCAAGTCCCGTTCTCGCGCGTGCTCTACATCGAGCAGGATGACTTCCGCGAAGTCCCTCCCCCAAAATATTTCCGTCTGGCGCCGGGGCGCGAGGTGCGGCTGCGCTATGGCTACTTCGTCACTTGCAAGAGCGTCGTCAAGAACGAGAAAGGTGAGATCGTAGAAGTCCACTGCACCTACGATCCAGCGACCCGTGGCGGAAATGCTCCCGACGGCCGCAAGGTGAAGGCGACCATCCACTGGGTTGCCGCGGGGAGTGCAGTCGATGGCGAAGTGCGCATCTATGAAAACTTGTTCACCAAGGAGAATCCGGCCGAGGTGGAAGAAGGCCAGGATGTTCTCGACAATCTCAATCCGAACTCATTGGAGATCGTCGCTGACGCGAAGCTGGAACCATCTCTGGCCAATGCCCCCGCCGGCACCCGCTATCAATTCGAACGCCTCGGATATTTCTGCGTGGATCCGGACTCAACTCCAGGGAAGCCGGTCTTCAACCGCACCATCGCCTTGAAAGACAGTTGGGCAAAGGTGGAGAAGAAGCAGGGCGGGAGGGGCTAAGATTTTGGGTATTCGCGGACCAGTCCCAGCCATCCGAGGGAAGGTTGTAAATCCCTCGCTAAGGTCTGAGCCGCAGTTCGGCGTTGTCCAACTGTGAGCGTAAGGTCTCGAGGAAATTCAGCTCGGCCCCGGCATTTGTCCAGGCTACGTTTCCGTCGCGATCGACGAGGACCAGCAACGGAACCGCGGTTGCACCCCATGTCTTTCGGTGTGTCTCACCGACGTCGTGCCAATTCTTCCAAGGGAACTTCTGCGATGAGAAATAGTCATCTCCACGTTCGGGCGTTTCGTCTTCATCCACACTCACAAGTGCGAGACCGTTATCGATATACGATCGGGGCAGTTGTGCAATCGCTTTCATCTCTTCGGTACAGGCCCGGCACCACGTCGCCCAAAAGTCCACAAGGGTTACCTTGCCCCGGAGCTCAGTGAGATCGAATGAGCTACCATTGTTGTCGACCAGTTTGAGTGCAGGCGCTGCGCTTCCGATGGTTAAGGGCGGCGACATTGGCTGGCGGGCATCGTCGATTAAGGAGGCATTCGCGGGCGGATTGAACTCGAACAGCGACGGATCGGGCGCCGTGTCCAGATCCACTCTTGTGTAGGTGATCTCGACAGTTCGCGTTTTACTGTTTTCATCGTCATCAGCCGATCCCGGCCCGCTGGTGGAGAGGACCGTCTTTCGTACCAGCCCAGTTGCCTTTTCAATCCAGTAGGTGTGATCCCGAGTCGAGTTCGTTCCCTCCCGAAAAGACATCGAATGCACCGCATGAACGACGTAGCAAGGAAACTTTGTCTTCGCGATCCTCACCAGTTCGTCATGCTGCAACACGGAGCTATCGGCATCGTCGTCGAGCTGTAGAAGGCTGTGTATCGCCGATTTGATCCAGCCCTCCGTAGTCCCTCCCGCCGTGCCGCGAGCCTGCGAACCTGACTTCGTCGAGTCCGGAGACTGCACGCTGTAGGCATGCGCGCCTGGACGATAAAACCAATCGCTCTGGCTGTCGCTGATGCGGAGACCCGTCAAGCCACTTCCTTTTTGCTCCCAATGATATTTGTGATCCGCAGCAGCGACGGCGTACATCTGCTTCGACCAGCCATGCGAATAGGGTGACGATGAGGTAATCGTAGTTTCAAACTCAAGACGAAATGACTTCGAGTTGCGATAACGAGCGGCCGCATCGTGCAGCAGCGACTTTGCGTTCGGTGGTAACCCGAATAGCGGCGAAAGCCACAGCAGAAGAGTTGCAAGCGTAACTGGTATTCGCATTCTGTCCTCCCAGGCAGGAGAGAGGGGAACCTTGGCCAGCCGAGTGCCGGCTGACGCCTAATTATGTATGTGCGGGCTCTGCGCAGGATTGCGACGCGGGCCAGGCGGTTCCTTCACGACCTTCACCTCGAAACTTACCGGCAGCGTCTTTGGCGGGAAGCACTGAGCGTTGTCGCAGGCTTGGAAGCGCAGCACGCCGTGCATCACGTATTTCCCCGGCACCACCGCGTGCAACGGATGTACGGCCACCGCAATCGTGAAATCTCCACTGTAGACATTCAGTTTTTCATCCGGTGAAAAAGGGAAAACGAGATCTTTTCCTGCTGGATATTGAATCTTTCCCAGAATGATGTCGGTCGGCAGGTCCATCTTCAGATTTGTAGGAATCAGGAACTCCGACTTCGGTGTGTTGGAGTTGATGTGAAATCCTGAGGCCACTCGAAAATTCAGGTCCACCATCGTCTGCGCCGCCCGTGGTGCCGTAACCACCGAAACCGGTGCGAACGACACCGAAGGCGCCTTTCCTCCCTGCGCCCAAGCACTTCCCGCGAGCAGGGCCACGAGCGAGATCACCGTCGATTTGTGCTGTCTCAGAATCATTCCACATCAACCGAATGGTAGAACTATATGGTAGAGCTATCGGGGCCCCGGTTCCTATTGTCACTTCTGAGGCTGCAAAGCGGCGGTTGCCGACTGCGAGTTCGCCGGTTCCGTGTTCAGCGCCTTCTTGATCGAGTCTTCGATCTCGCTCTTGCCCTTCAGGCCGATAATCTTGTCCACAATCTTTCCATCCCGGCCGATGAAGAAACTCTCAGGCAACGCTGGGACGCCTCCGTAAGCGTCACCGACCGCTTCCTTGCCGATCAGCACGGGATAGTTGACTCCCATTTCCTGTGCGAACTTGGCGATGTCTTCCTTGCTGGAGTCGTCCATCGCGACGCCGACGATCTGCAGGCCTTGGGCTTGGTACTGCTTCTGCAATTCGATGAACCAAGGCATTTCGATTTTGCACGGACCGCACCAGGTGGCCCAGAAGTTCAGCAGGACTGCTTTGCCACGGAAGTCCGACAGCCGCATGCTGTTCCCGTCGAGCGATTGCAGGGTGAAATCCGGCGCGGGACCGGACTTGGTAATAGCCGGCGGGGCAGAGCGCCGGGCCATGTGGAAGCCGAAATACAACATTGCCGCAGCAACCAGTGCGACCACGACCAGAGCGAATGGATTTCGCTTCCCTGCGCTCATCTGCGGCTGAATTGCGCCGCCGTCTGCCTGGGGCTTGCCGCCGGCGACATCCGAGACAGAATGCGGGGCGCCGCACGCCCCGCAGATAATCGTGCCGGCAGCGTCGGCCTGCGGATCAAACGACGATCCTCTCTCAAGCGGCGCGCCACATTTCGGGCAGCGCCCCTGAGATTGATCAATCGCCGTTGTGTAAGATTTGTCGTCTACAGCCATGAGATTCATCCTCCAACTACAAAGCAAAACGATTCAGGAAAGACAACCAACTCGAGATCAGAGTAAAACGCCCAATGACCAGCAACACACCCAATGCGATCAGCAGGCCGCCGCTCGTCACTTCCAGGACGTGCATGTGCGATCGGAACCGGCTGTAAAACTTTAAAAAGCGCTCCATGAGCAAGGATGTAAGCAGAAACGGCACCGCCAGTCCTAGCGAATAGACTGCCAATAGGAGAATGCCCTTCACCACGGTGTCCTGCTCGCTGGCCAGAGTCAGGATTGCGGTCAAGATTGGCCCCAGACAAGGTGTCCATCCAAAGGCGAAAGCGAATCCGATCACGAATGCGCCGATCGGGGTGCTGCTGCCCTTCACGCTATGCAGTCGCGTATCCGTATAAAGTGCCTTGATTTTGAAAATCCCCGTGAGGTGCAGACCGAAGATTATGATGACCACTCCTGCCACGATCGAGAGTGTGTGTTTGTAGCGCGCCGCCATCTGCCCGAGTTCGGTCGAGATCGCTCCGAGGGTAACGAACACCACGCTGAAGCCCAGGATGAATCCAATCGAATTCACCATGACCCTCCGCATCAGCTGGCTCTGCGGCGACTTCAATTCCTCGACGCCGGCGCCCGAAATCAAAGACACATAGCCCGGCACCAGCGGAAGCACGCAGGGCGACAGAAAAGAAATCAGGCCGGCGAAGAACGCGGCGATGGGAAGCGGGAGGCTCTTCATCAGGTCTTATTGTAGCTGCTGCAGGCTACCTCTATAGAATAAGACGCGCGGCGCGGCGTTAAGTTGCAGGGTTTCGAAATCGATGGTTGCGCCTCAGCGCTGCTTGGACTGACTGGGAGCAGGCGAGGCTCCCGGCGCCGTCATCAGGTCCGGCGAATCCCCCAACTTATGAAAAATTCCAGCTGGGAGTATGGCGGAAAGCACGGCCCGGTTCTGTTGCTGACGCACCTGCAAGCTGTCAAAAAAGGCCCTCACATCGGCGTCGGTACCGGTCGATCCGACCGAAACCTCCGCGCTACGAAACATAGCCAGAAAAACGTTGACCTTTTCGGCGATTTCGCGCGCGTCGTCATCGCTCCCTGCCCAAGCTTCCGCCCGCAGATGCAGCACGTCGATGCGAATGGGCAAATGCAGCGGGTTGTAGCTCGCCGAGATCACCAGGTCGGCAGGCTTGGGAAAAATCGAGGACCAGGACCCGAATTGTTGCGCCAGGGGCTCAACGCGGGCCACCATCCAAATCGGGCTGGCCAACTGCACACGCTTGTAATACCGCCGCAGCAGAGCCGGACCTCCAAACGGGGACGCCAGCCTGCGGGAACGATCGACGATCCCGCGGATCACCGCCGGGTCGTCGTGATTAGACGCGGCCACCGTGTCCACCGCCAGAATCGCAATGCGGAAGGAGCGTCCGTAGAGGGGAATGGTAAAGATATCGATCGAGTTGTAGGTCTCGACCGATGCTGCAGTCCGTTTCAGGTAGGCCAGGCATCTGCTCCCATCAAACCTCCCCGTGAAGACTTCAGAAAAACGAGGTTCCGACGCCGCCCCTCCCGTCCCCCCGCCCGGCCAGTTCTCTGGGTAATGAACTGCGAAAGCCGCAGAGTCAAGGTCGCGCTCGAAGTCAAAACCAGTTTCTTGGATGAAGCGGTCGTATTCCGGATCGTGGGCCACCGGGAGTAGAAGCTTTCCGCCATTCGCCTTGCGAGCCCAGCCCAGATTGGCGTACACAAAGCCGTCCGCGCCAGGAAGCAGCCGCGCCGGTTCAGGGGGAGCAATTTTTCGCAGTTGGACGGCGAGAGTCACCGCCGCAGCCACAATCACGATCGCCAGGGTGATGGGGAAAGCGCGTCTAATTCGCATGCCGGTGCGGTCAGGGTTGAAATGATATCACCCTAAGCCGGGATAGTGGGCGCCGGACCTACTTCGACTCGGGACTCCCCGAGATGAGCCACCTGTTCTGCCAACGCAGGGTCGAAGCAGAAGGGAAGTGTCGATCCGCCCCCGCCAAAAGCACCGCTCCGGTCGCATGGTAGCCCATCTCAGAAAGGGCGACGAATTCGGCATAAGCCTCTTCCGACATCGGCCCCTTCAAAGACCTGCGAAGGGCGTTCTCCATGGCCGAGCAGCTCTGGAACCTTGGCGATATACCCCTCGACATCGCGCTGTTTCTCCAGATCCTCCAATTTCTCGTGTCCGTTCATAAGCAAGGTTGCACTACCTCCATCATGATCGCAACCAGGAAGTTCCATACCTGGGTTTCGGCCGGGGACATGGCAAGCTGGTATGGGCCCAGACTTTCGGTTGTGCCGGGCGACTTGTTCCGAAGGTTGAAAAGGAGTATGGATTGGCATGGCGGCACCTGCGGCACCCTGCGGCACCAACCACGGTTGCGTCGAAACTTGCCCTTGTGATAACTTAATAAATTGTCCCGGACATCTGGGAGGGATCAGAGGGATAGGTTTGCGCGCAGGTGCGACTTTCCCCCGGAATTGCTGGCGTAGCTCAGTCGGTAGAGCATCTGATTTGTAATCAGAGGGTCAGG
>Ga0209006_10003505_pt1 | contig 14267 bp, 10 predicted proteins | sample JacPin_JW_Ref_O2_FD_188567 | JGI IMG/M metagenome (GOLD analysis project Ga0209006, IMG submission 188567) | Forest soil microbial communities from Algoma, Ontario, Canada - Jack Pine, Ontario site 1_JW_Ref_O2 (SPAdes) (version 2) | ecosystem: Environmental > Terrestrial > Soil > Boreal... | reverse complement strand
AGGCGCAACGCGCCGCTCCGAGTAAGCCAGCTTTATCGTTGGTGACGACCTGGACTGGAATTGATTCTACCAGGGGACGGAGGCGGCCTTTATTCAGGAAAGCCTGCATGAACGCCGGGCCCGTGAGTTTGGGGAGAATCTTGGGCGTGATGCCGCCAGCCAGGAACAAGCCTCCGGTGGCCATTGTTTTCAGGGCGAGGTTGGAAGCTTCGGCGCCGTAGACGGAGATCCACAGATCGAGAGACTTCACCGACAGCGGGCACGATCCATCGAGCGCGGCCCGGGAAATTGCGGCGGCAGCGTCATCTTTTGTAATTTCGGCGGCGAGTGCGGGCAATTCTTCTCCGTGACCATTGTCGCGCAGAAATTCGTAAACGTTGACGAGTCCGGGACCGGATACGATGCGCTCGTAGCTGACGTGTCCGAAACGAGCCTGCAGAGAGCGCAACAGTTCGATTTGCAAATCGCTCTGCGGAGCAAAATCGGTGTGGCCACCTTCGCAGGCAAAGACCTGATGATGTTCGCCGTCCCAGAATAATCCTGCTTCACCGAGGCCGGTCCCGGGAGCGATCACGGCCTGGTTTCCGACGGTGGGGCCGCTGACTCTGTTGAGCGGAACCAGGTCGCTCGCACCAAGAGCGCCGATGCCCCAGGCACTGGCTTCGAGATCGTTGATGAGGAGCGTCGCGGGAAGATGAATCTGTTTTGCCAACCGCGACTGTTCGATGATCCAGGGCAGGTTCGAGGTTTCAACGCGGCCATTACGGACGGGGCCGGCAATTCCGAAGCAGGCGACGTCCGGGACGGTGGCGGAATCTTTCAGGAATTCGGTTACGATCTCACCGAATTCAGTGTGCTCACGGCTGGGGAAGACGCGCTCCGAAACGAGACGCAGATGTCCATTCTGGGGTTGAAAATACGCCAGCCTGGCATTGGTCCCACCAATATCGCCAGCCAGAATCATTTCTCGAAGTTCCTCCAGCGGCGACCGTCACGCTCGAGCAATTCGTCGGCCTCCTTCGGTCCCCAGGTGCCGGATGCATAATTGGGGAAATTGCGGGGAGGGAGCGCCTTCCAAAGATCGAGCACGGGATTCACGACGGACCAGCCTGCTTCGACCATGTCGGCGCGCTGAAACAGCGTCTGATCGCCGATCATGCAGTCATGCAGAAGGCGCTCGTAACCAGTACTGGGCTGCTTTCCGAAATATTCCTGATACTCGAAGTTCATGTCGACTGTCCCCAGGCGCATGACAGGGCCGGGAACCTTGGCCGCGAATTGCAGCGAAATTCCTTCTTCGGGTTGAATGTGCAGGACCAGTTGGTTCGGCATCAGGTGTTCGACCGGCGTGTCGCGGAACAGCACGAAGGGTGCCTGTCGGAACTGTATCACGATATTCGTGTTGCGCATGGGCATCCGCTTTCCCGTACGCAGGTAGAACGGGACATCCGCCCAGCGCCAATTATCGATGAGAAGCTTCATGGCGACAAAGGTTTCGGTGCGGGAATCGGGAGGAACGTCGGGCTCGGCGCGATAGGCGGTGACGCGCTTGCCGTCTTCGGTGCCGTCGCCGTACTGGCCGCGCACGCTGCGGCTGAGAACGTCCTCATCGCTGGTGGGCTGAATGGCGTGGAGAATCTTGGCTTGCTCGTCGCGCACCGCGTTGGCGTCGAAAGAAATGGGTGGCTCCATCGCAGTGAGGCTGATGAGCTGCATGATGTGGTTGGGCACCATGTCGCGCAGCGATCCGGCGGTGTCGAAATAGCTGCCGCGGCCTTCGACGCCGACGGTTTCAGCCACCGAGATCTGGACGTGGTCGATGTAGCGGCGATTCCACACCGGCTCAAAAATTCCGTTGGCAAAGCGGAACGCCATGATGTTCTGGACGGTTTCTTTACCGAGATAGTGGTCGATGCGGTAGATCTGTTTTTCGTCGGCAACTTTGAGCAGTTGCTGGTTGAGCGTTTTGGCCGACTCCAGATCGTGGCCGAACGGCTTCTCAATAACCACGCGTCGCCAGTGGCTGTTGTCCTGCGCCATTAATCCGGCGTCGGAGAGTTTCTGGACGATCGGACCGAAGAAACTCGGCGCAGTCGCCAGGTAGTAGAAAAAGTTCTGATGCGCGGAGTGGTCCTGATCGATCTTGGTGAGAAAGTCTTTGAGTTGCGGATACAGTTTGTCGTCGCTGAAGTCGCCCGCGAAATAATAGAAACGCTGGGTGAACCACTTCCACAGATCGTCTTCAACACATTCGCCGCAGTAGGCCTTGACGTCGTCGTAGACTCTTTTGCGGAAATCATCATTCGACAATTGCGTGCGGGCCACGCCCACGACGGCAAACTCTTTGGAAAGCAAGCCGGCTCGTGCCAGGTTGTAGAGGGCGGGAATCAGCATGCGTCCGGTGAGATCGCCGGCCGCACCGAAGATCACCATAACGCAGGGATCGCCCTGTTTCCCGATGCGCGGTGCGGTCGGCGCCGGTTGTTCCGCTATTTCAGCCATGAATGAATTCCTCTGAGACTTTGTATAGAGATTGACTCTGACTAAGCAGTTTTCTTTTTAGGTGCGCCCGCTTCAACGTGGCCACCGAATTTCTGGCGCATGGCGGAAAGCATCTTCTCGGCAAACGTGTGCTGCTGGCGCGAGCGGAAGCGCACGTACAATGCCGCGGTCAAAACCTCCGCGGGCACAGCTTCTTCGATCGCGGCCTGGATGGTCCAGCGGCCTTCGCCGGAATCCTGAACGAAGCCTTCGTATTCCGAGAGCGTTGGATTTTCGGTCAGAGCCATCGCGGTCAAATCGAGCAGCCATGAACTCACTACGCTGCCACGCCGCCAGACTTCGGCGATGTCAGGCAGATTCAGATCGTAGCGGATGTCTTCGGGCAGATCTTTACTAGTCGCATTCTTGAAAATGTCGAAGCCCTCCGCATAGGCCTGCATCATGCCGTATTCAATGCCGTTGTGGACCATCTTCACGAAATGGCCGGAGCCGGACGGGCCGCAGTGAATGTACCCATCTTCGGCGGTGCCGCCGAGTTTTTCGCGCCCGGGAGTTCTCGGGATGTCGCCTTTGCCGGGCGCCAGGGTTTTGAAAATGGGGTCGAGGCGTTGCACGGCTTCGTCGGGGCCGCCGATCATCATGCAGTAACCGCGATCGATTCCCCACACGCCACCGCTAGTACCGACATCGATATAGTGGATGCCTTTGGGCCTGAGTTCGTTGGCGCGGCGGACATCGTCTTTGAAATAGGAGTTGCCGCCGTCGATGATAGCGTCACCCTTCTGCAGGTGCTGCGCGAGCTTTTGTACCGTCTGCTCGGTGGGGCCGCCGGCGGGAACCATGATCCAGATGGCGCGTGGGGGCGTGAGTTTAGAGATCAGGTCATCTAACGAAGTCGACCCGGCAGCACCTTCGCCGGCCAATTCCTTGACGGAATCCGGGCTGAGATCGGAGACGACGAGTTGATGTCCGCCCCGCATCAAGCGGCGCGTCATATTGGCGCCCATGCGCCCCAGGCCTACCATTCCTAATTGCATGTGTTGCTCCTCGCTCTGCCGTAGCGCCGGACCTTCGATTTCGCAGGACAGGCGGCCGGCTGACGCTATTTCACAGTCAATAGATGCTAGAGAGCTTTTAGCACGGCCGATAACAATCCGGCCAGGCCGGCTTTCAGGTTGCTTCCCAGATGGACGCGCAGCGCGCGCCGTCCTCGTTCGGCCAAAACTTGCAGGTCTCCGCGAGCCTGCGCTGCTTTCACGACTCCGAACGTGTATTTCTGTCCGGGCACCGGCAGTTCGACCGAGTCGTCGCAAGTGATCTGCAGAAACACCCCTGAATTCGGACCGCCTTTGTAGGCCTGTCCCGTGGAATGCAGAAAACGCGGGCCAAAGCCGAGGCATGTCGCGACGCGTTTGCTGTCGCGTACGGCGTGGCGGATGGCCTGTAGGCTCTGCTCGTGTTCGGTGTTCATCTGCACATAGGCGAGCACGGCGAAGTAGTCGCCGGGCTTTATGCGGCGCAGATGGGCCTTGAGATATCCGGCCAGCGTAGCATCGCCTCCGGATGCTTTCGCGAGTTCCGCGGCATTGATTTCGTCGGCGAACAGTTTTACGCCGTCGTCTTCGACCACCGGCGTTTCGGCCGGCAGGGAGCCGTTCTTCTCGTATTCGGAGGTCAGGCTGCGGGTCGCGATCTTGCTAGCTTCGACGTCGGGCTGGTTGAAGGCGTTGATGCCGATGATGGCGCCGGCAACGGCGGTGGCGACCTCCCAGCGGAAAAATTCCGCACCGAGATCGTAGCTGTCGGCCAGGGCGATGCGCACCACGGGATGCCCGGCCTTCTCAATTGCGGCGACCTTTGCATCCTGATCGGTGTCGGCGCCGGATTCGAGCCGCACATAGACGAAGACCCTGTCGTCGCCGTAGACATCCGCTGTGCTGAGAGCCTCCCGATCGACCGGGATGATTCCCTTGCCGACCTTTCCGGTCGATTCGGCGAGCAACTGCTCGAGCCACGCGCCGAGGTCTGAGATGCCGGGAGATGTGATGATCGTGACCTTGTCGCGTCCGGCCTTTGCTGCGGCTCCGAGAATCATACCCAGCGCGGCGCCGGGATTCTGTTCAACGGTTGCGTCTGGGCCGCAGGCGCGAACCATTTCGGCAGCCTGCGCGAGAAATTTCTTGGTGTCGATTCCAATCACGGCAGCAGGAATCATGCCGAAATTGGAGAGCGCAGAATAACGCCCCCCGATCGAAGGACGTCCGAAAAAGACATGCAGAAAACGATCGGCCTCAGCGACCTGCTGCATCTTCGATCCGGGGTCCGTAATGGCGATGAAGTGACTCCCTACTTTGACCGCTCCCACGGCCTGCTTGGTGCGCTCGAAAAAGTATTGCTTAAAGATATTGGGTTCGAGAGTGCTGCCGGATTTGCTGGACACGACAAACAGCGTCTTCGGAATGTCGATCAGATGCTCGAAACTCTTTACCTGCGCGGGATCGGTGGAGTCGAGCACGTGCAGGGTGGGGAAGTGAGTGATCCGGCCAAAAGTTTTGCGCAAGACTTCAGGACAAAGGCTGGATCCGCCCATGCCCAGCAGCAGGACGTGCTGGAAGCTGCGCTGCTGCACTTCTTTGGCGATTTTCTGGAGTTGATCCTGTTGAGCGACCTGTTCTTCGACAATGTCCAGCCAGCCCAGCCACTTGGCTTCATCGTCGCCGGTCCAAAGCGACGCGTCGCGCTGCCAGAAGCGCTTCATCTTGCCGCCGGCTTGCCAGTCGGCGGTCGTCACTTTTACGCCCGCCGCCAGCGAGTCGGGGAGCGAAGTCTTCAATGCGCTCACTGTCTATCCTTTTTGCTGAGTGCTTTTCGCGACCGCGGCCAGCAATTTGTCGAAGGCGTCAGCAAAGAGTTTGACGGCATCGTTGGTGAGTTTGTCGGTAGCTTCTTTGATGGAAATACCTGTGCGCGCGAGGTCGTCCATTACTTTCTTTGCGTCGGCCACGTCTTTTGTGAGCGTGGTCTGCACGACGCCGTGATCGCGGAAAGCGTCAATCGTCGCGGGTGGCATCGTATTCACCGTGTCGGGCCCGATCAATTCTTCGACGTAAATAACGTCACGATAGGCGGGGTTCTTGGTGCTGGTGCTGGCCCACAGAACGCGCTGGGTCTGTGCTCCCTTGGCGGCTAGAGCCTGCCAGCGCGGACCGCTGAAAATGCGCTGGTAACTCTGGTAGGCAAGCTTTCCGTTGGCGATCGCGACCTTGCCCAGCAAGCTTTTCAGCTGGGACTGCTGGCTTGCGTCGGTGGTAGCTTTAAGTTTTTCGTTGAGCAGGGAATCCACGAGACTGTCGATGCGGCTGATGAAAAAGCTAGCGACGCTCGCCATCTTTTTCAGGTTGCCGCCGCGCGCGGCGAGTTGTTCGAGTCCGGCGATGTAGGCCTCAGCGACCTGCTCGTAGACCTGCTGCGAAAACAACAGCGTGATGTTGATATTGATGCCTTCGCCGATCGCCTGTTGGATTGCGGGCAATCCTTCGGCTGTGCCGGGAATCTTGATCATTACGTTCGGGCGGTCGACAGCCTTCCACAAGCGGCGCGCTTCGTCGATCGATTCCTGAGTTTTACGGGCGAGGTATGGAGAAACTTCCAGGCTGACGTATCCGTCACGCGCGTTCGAGGCATCGTAGACGCCCCGCAGCGCGTCGGCCGCAGATTGGATGTCTTTGATGGCGATCTGCTCATAGCGGGCCGTTGTGTCGAGATCGGTGCGCGAGGCCAGCGATTTCAGTTGATCGTCATACAGCGAGCTATCGGCGATGGCCTTCTCGAAGATGGCGGGGTTGGAAGTCATTCCACGCAAGCCGTCGTCATCGATTAATTGCTTGAGTTTTCCGGTGGCGAAGAGGTCGCGACGGATATAGTCCAGCCACATGGACTGGCCGTAGGCGAGTAGTTCTTTCAGCGGATTCTTGGTGGTTCTCGAATCTAGTACTCCAGTTGGTTGCATATATGATCTCCAAATCTCACTTCTTCCAGACGCGCTTACCGCGGCTGTTTGGCGGTGTGCGGAGATGTAACAAGTTACGTCTCTACACGGTTAGCTTGCGGCTATTGTTTTGCGGGCTTCTGCTATTACTGCTTCCACCGTGAAGCCGAATTTTTTCAGCAAGTCTTTCAGAGGAGCCGAGGCCCCGAAGCGGTGCATACCAATGCTGCGGCCCTTGGGGCCAAGATAGCGGTCCCACCCGAATGTGGCCGCCATTTCGACGGAAACTCTTGCCGTTACTGCCGCGGGCAGTACGCTCTGTTTGTAAGCGGCGTCCTGCTCCTCAAAAATCTCCCATGACGGCATGCTTACCACACGCGCGTTGACGCCTTCCGTTTTCAGTTTTTCGTAGGCGTCCACGCACAACGACAATTCGCTGCCGGTGCCCATCAGAATCACATCCGGCTTTCCGCCGGGTGCATCCGCCACAACGTAAGCGCCTTTTTGCACGCCGGAGGCAGGAGCATACTTTGAGCGATCAAGCGTAGGCATCGCCTGCCTACTTAGGACCAGCGTGGCTGGCCGGTGCGTCTGCTGGATCGCGATCTTCCAGGCCTCCACCACTTCGTTGGCGTCGCCGGGGCGGAGAACCAGCATGTTATGCATGGCGCGTAAGGAGGCCAGTTGCTCGATGGGTTCGTGCGTGGGTCCGTCTTCGCCCACACCGATGGAGTCGTGGGTCATCACATAGAGCGCGGGAATTTCCATCAGGGCCGCCAGGCGCATGCTGGGGCGCATGTAGTCGGTGAAGGTGAAAAATGTCGAGCCAAACGCTTTTAGTTTCGACAGAACCAGTCCGCTCACGGCCGCGCCCATGGCGTGTTCGCGCACGCCGAAGTGCAGATTGCGTCCGCCATAGCTGAATGACTGGAAATCGCCCGCGCCGTCGAACGCGAGGTTCACTTTGTTGGACTTAGCCAGATCAGCCGAGCCGCCAATCAGCCAAGGAATATTCTGCGCCAAGGCATTCAGCACCTTGCCACCACTTTCGCGAGTGGCTATGCCCTTGGCATCTGCGGGGAAGGTGGGAAGATTGTTGTCCCAACCGCTCGGCAGTTCGCGATGCTGCATCTGATCGAGCTCTTTTGCCTGAGCGGGAAATTGTTTCGCATAGTCCGCGAAAGTCTTTTCCCATTGCGACTGTAACTGGGATCCGCGTTTGCCGATGCCTTCCTGGAAATGTTCGTAGACGCCTTCAGGAACCAGGAACTTGGCGTCCTCGGGCCAGCCGTAGAACTTCTTCACCAGCCGGACTTCCTGCTCGCCCAGGGGTTCGCCGTGAGCTTCGTAGGAATCCTGCCTGTGCGGGGAGCCGTATCCGATGTGGCTGTTGACGATGATCAGCGTCGGCCGGTTTTTATTTTCGGTGTTGGCGAAGTCACCGAACGCCCTGCCTAGAGCGTCCAAATCGTTGGCGTCGGGGATGTGGGTGATGTTCCAGCCGTAGCCCATGAATCGGGAAGCCACGTCTTCGCTGAATGACCAGTCGGCCGGACCGTCGAGGGTGACGCGATTGTTGTCATAGACCCAGCAGAGATTCGCAAGCTTGAGATGTCCGGCGAGTGAGGCGGCTTCGCTGGCCACACCTTCCATGAAGTCGCCGTCTCCGCAGACCGCGTAGACGTTGAAGTTGAACAGCTCGAAGCCGGGCCGGTTAAACTGCGCAGCCAGCCATTTGCTGGCGATAGCCATGCCGACGCTGTTGCCTGCGCCCTGGCCGAGGGGTCCGGTGGTCGTTTCCACGCCGGTGGTGATGTGGGATTCCGGATGGCCCGGAGTCCGGCTGTCGATCTGGCGGAAGCGCTTGATCTCCTCCAGGGAGACGGAGAGATCTTTGGAAACTTCACCCTTCGCGTTCGCTGCACGCACGCCAGTCAAATGGAGCATGGCGTAAAGCAACATGGAGGCGTGTCCGGCCGAGAGTACGAACCGATCGCGGTTCATCCAGAGCGGATTCTGCGGGTCGTAGCGAAGATAATTCTGCCAGAGGGAATACGCGACGGGCGCCAAACCCATGGGCGCGCCAGGATGGCCGGAGTTGGCCTGCTGCACCGCGTCGATGGCCAGAGTCCGAATCGTGTTGATGGACAGTGTGTCCAGTTGCTTTCCGGTGATCAAGACCTGTTCACTGGCTACCATGCGACTTTGCTCCTTCGGCCCGGTAATTATGATGGCGACTCGCTACCGATAGCGAGTTAGAGTTCCCGGACATAGAAAGGGTTCACTACGGAGAAAGTGTATCAATTTCCGGCGAGGCGTGGATTACGGTGCAGTGAAAAGGGTCGCGGCGGACCATAAACCGCTAAGGACATTAAGTATCGCTCAAGAGATCAATGGCTCGGAGCGGTGAGACGGCAGGTTCGCTTCGTTTGCCGGACAGCCGAGGCGGCTGTCGCCCCGCGAGCATTTCGACTACTTCAGGAATTGGAAGTAGCCGTTTTCGTTGGTGGAGGTGCGGGTGGTCTCCTGCACGAACTTCAGGAACTGGCGCAGACTGTCGCGCTCGGCGGCCTGCATGCCGTCGAATCGCACCCGAACTCCGGTGGTAGGACCACTGCGGGTGACGACTCCGCTGAGGGCGAAGCCTTTGATCCATATTTTCCCGTTGGGGACCCAGAGCGCGATATCAACTTTTGCTCCGGACTTGACCGGAGTCGCGGTCTCTACCAGGCATCCGCCGACACTCGTATTGGAGAGATTGCCCCAGATCGGAATACTGATTTCATCAACGCGCAGCTCGACCGCCACAAAACACTTGATCCGTGGATGGCGGCGGCGGTCGCTGCCAAAGTTAGGACTGAACAGGTCAGGTAACGATCCAGGCTCAAACGGAGGTGTAGCGGATGCAGGAGTGGGAACGGATTCAGGGGCCGACGACATGGTTTGCGTTTCGCCGGCTGCACCGGTTCCGGCCTTGATTTCACGCATGGCGGTCAGCAGGGCCGCTTCCCGTTTCTCGGGAGGAGCCTCGCGGTAAGCCTGGAGCAGCTTGCCTACATGCCGAACCAGGTCGGGATCTGAAAGTATTCGAGTCCAGTCGGTGCCGGTAGCCGTACTCATGGAATGCGATTATCCGTTCTTGGCGCGTGTCTTCTGTTGTCAGCCGCTTCTCTAGGTTGAACTGAAGGTCACCGCGGTTCAAGATGACCTAAGTCACAAGTTCCAACGGTTGCCCCTTGGAATGCGGGGATTGCAATCTGGTCTTTTCAGAAATCAGCGCGCTGAAGCTCCGGCAAATAGGCTGCCAGCGCATTGCTTTGCTGTCCGGAAAGCGAGAGAAATTCGAAGCCGTAATGATATCCCCGGCGGTGGCGCAGCACCGCGCGTACCGTCCAGGGCTCAGACGCACCCGGAAGCGAGAATACGAGGGAAGCGACTTCGCCGGGAGTGAGCTCGGCGGCGACCAGAACGGCGATTCCGCCTTCGGACAGGTCCTTGCAATGAGCGCTCAGTTCGCGGTGTCCCTCGCTGGAAAACATGTTCACAGAGACCGGAAACTCGCACCGGTAGCGCGGATAAAGGCGTGGCCGGCGATCAGGGGCACGTTTGAAGGCCTTTCCGAGGCTCGATGGCATTACTTTCCGGTCCTATAAAGTTTCTTTGGTGGAGTCTGGTGGAGTCATTGCCGCGCAAACGACAGTTGGATAACCTCGGTGGTCTCGTTTTGAGCCGTCTCAAATTTCCATTTTGCAATAGCGACCAGCGCGGCATCGACCAGCACGGGATTTCCACCCATCACGCGTGTGGATTTGACGGTGCCGTTGGGGCGGACGACAGCCTCTACTTTTACGACGCCCTCGAGGTGCATCCGTTTAGCGAGTTCAGGGTAATCGGGCGGGACACGCGTGGCTACCTTTCGGGATTGGGACGGCGGTGGGGACTGCTGAGCAGTCACGCAACCGGCCAGCGTCAGAACGATGACCGCGGCAACGACAGCGAATTTGGTCGACCTTGGCATCAATCCTTGAGGCCCAACTCCTAAGACAACTCCTAAGACAGATTAACGGGCGGACACGTTCCGGGCAAAACACCGAAGGCATTGCACTTCGGGGATACCCTAGGTAGAGACCTCAAATCCTTATAACGGCGCCGGTTGCACGGCGTTTTAGAAGGAATATGCATGATCCAGGAGAGACTTTCTGAAGAATCCTTTTGCATCGCACGCCCAGAAAAGCGAATCCAAACCACGATGTTTATGAAATGGCCAAGAAAGGCGTCCCGATTTCACGATATAGAGCAGTGGGACGATTGCAACGTTCGACGATGCAGGCGATTTTGAGGGTCTTGCGCAAGGCTTTCTTCTGTTTGACCGTTGCGTTGATCTCCATGCCTTCTCTTTTAGGCCAGGCTGCCGGAGGAAGTTCTCCAGCCCCTACCGTGACACTGCCGGGTACGCAGAATCCATTTTTAGGCAGTGACGCGGAAAAGCCGACGGCGGGGGTCCTTAGGATTGACTTTACCGAAGCCATCGATCGAGGGTTGCGCAACAATCTGGGACTACTGCTGGCGGGCGACCAGACCGAGTCGGCTCGCGGCGAGAGATGGAAACAATTGAGTGGCCTTCTGCCCAACCTTAGCGGGCGGGTTCAGGAGGATGTCCAGACGCAGGCCCTGGCTGCGCTCGGATTCAATAAGCTATTTCCTCTTTTCGTTGCTCCGGGGAGCAGCACAGCCGCCATTCCCCGGGTCGTTCCGACCTTTAACTACTTTGACGCGCGCGTCACTCTCAGCCAGTCCGTTTTCAATTACAACAGCATCGAGAAGGAGCGCTCGTCTGCTGAAAGTGTGAAGGCGGCGCAGTTCAGCTACAAGGACGCGCGCGAGGTGGTGGTGCTCGCAGTGGGCAACGCATACCTTCAGGCGATTGCCGGCGCCGCCCGCGTGGAAACGGCGGAGGCGCAAGTTAAGAGCGCGCAGTCGCTTTACGATAAAGCGGCGGACCAGCAAAAAGCAGGCTTGAGTCCGGCCATCGATACGTTGCGATCGCGTGTGGAACTGCAAACCCGCCAACAGCAACTCATCGTAGCCCGCAATGATCTGGCCAAGCAAAAACTGACAGTGGCGCGGATCATCGGGCTGCCACTAGAGCAGCAGTTCGTGCTGACGGAGACGGCTCCGTACCAGGCTCTGACGGTGCTTCCTTTCGAAGCGTATCTGCAACGAGCGTACGAGGCGCGCGCCGACTATCAAGCGGCGTTGGCGCAGGTGCGGGCGGCAGAATTGTCGCGGAGGGCAGCGACGGCGGGGCATTACCCCACGGTAGATCTGGGTGCGAATCTGGGGGATATTGGCGTAACTCCGTCGCAGTCGAATGGAACCTGGCAGGTGACTGGCGGCGTCAACATCCCGATTTTTGCCGGCAACAAGGTGCATAGCGATGTATTGAAAGCGGATGCCGAGCTTAAACAGGCGCGCTCGCAACTGGGAGACTTGCGCGGCCGCATCGACTACGAGGTTCGCACGGCGCTGCTTGATCTGAACGCCGCCGCCGAACAGGTGGACGTGGCACGCAGTTCAGTGGATCTGGCGGAGCAAGCGATGACCCAGTCTCAAGATCGATTTTCAGCTGGCATCGCCGACAATCTGGAAGTAGTGCAGGCCCAGGAAGCCCTGGCCGGAGCGCACGAGAGCTACATCGAGAGTCTCTATGCTCACAATTTGGCGAAGGTGGAACTGGCTCATGCCATCGGCGACGCTGAGGCCAATGTAAAACGATTTTTGAAAGGCACTCCATAACGTATGGCAGAAACCACACAGAGTCCCCCTGCGGAATCCGTGCAGCCGGAGATGACCAGGGTATTGCCGTCGACTGAGAACGAGAGTCAATCCCGCAAGAAGCGCGGTTCCGCCTTCCGTATCGGCGGAGCGATTGCCGTCATCGTGCTGCTGATCGTCGGATTTTTCGTTTACAGACACATGTCGAGTTACGAATCGACCGACGACGCCCAGGTGGATGGCCACGTGAACTCGGTCAGCACACGGATCACTGGCCACGTCGTCAAGCTGAACGTCGAAGATAACCAGTATGTGCAGGCGGGCACGGTGCTGGTGGAGATCGATCCGGCCGATTATCAGGTGGCGTACGAGCGGGCCAAAGCGGATTTCGAGGACGCGCAGGCGGCCGCGCTTGCAGCGGGAGTCACGATTCCGATTACATCAGTGAACACGACCAGCCAGGTGTCGTCGAGCGAAGCGGACGTCAACAGTGCGCGGGCCGGCATCCAGATGGCGCGGCAGCAATTCGAAGCCGCCAAGGCTCAACTGCAAGAGGCGGAAGCCAATAACGTGAAGGCGCAGAACGATCTGCTTCGCTACAAGCAATTAGTGGATAAACAGGAGATCTCGCAACAACAGTACGACCAGGCCACGGCAACGTCCAAGGCCAGCACTGCCGCTGTGGAGGCCGCGCGCGCCAGCGCGGATGCAGCCGAGCAGCAGGTTACGCAGGCTCAGGGCAAATTTACGCAGGCGCAAGCTAATCTCAGCTCCGCCAACACCGCGCCCCGGCAATTGCAAGTGATGCGGGCCAAGGCGGCTTCTGCCCTGGCCCAAGCGCAGCAGAAGAAAGCGGACCTGGATCAGGCACAGCTCAACTTGCAGTACACCAAGATCGTGGCTCCGGTGAACGGAATCGTCAGCAATCGCACAGTTGAAGTGGGGCAGAACGTCGCTCCGGGCCAGGAGTTGATGAAGGTCATCAATCTGGATGATGTGTGGATTACGGCAAATTTCAAAGAAACCCAGCTGCGGAAGATGAGAATGGGGCAGCGGGTCACCATCGACGTGGACGCCAACGGCAAAGAGTACAACGGCAAAGTCGACAGCATCGCGGGTGCGAGCGGAGCGCGTTTCAGCCTGCTGCCTCCGGAGAACGCCACGGGAAATTATGTAAAAGTAGTGCAGCGCATTCCGGTCAAGCTCGTTCTCGATCCGGGTTCGAATAATGACCATGTGTTGCGTCCCGGCATGTCGGTTAATCCCAAGGTGTGGATTAAGGAATGAGTGCGGCGGCCGGCACGATGGATCATGCGGCCTGGCGCCCCGCGGTAAATCCGTGGGTGATCGCTCTGGCGGTTACGTTGGCGACGTTCATGGAAGTGCTCGACACTTCGATTGCAAACGTCGCACTCCCGCACATTGCGGGCAGTCTCTCTGCTGGTCAGGACGAGAGCACCTGGGTCTTGACTTCCTATCTGGTTTCGAACGCGATCGTGCTTCCGCTCAGCGGTTGGCTCTCATCGATCATCGGGCGCAAGAATTTCTACATGAGTTGCGTGGCACTGTTCACAGTCAGCTCGTTTATGTGCGGGCTGGCGCCGAATCTGGCCACGCTGATCGTTTGCCGGATTCTGCAGGGCATCGGCGGGGGCGGATTGCAGCCCAGTGAGCAGGCGATTCTGGCGGATACTTTTCCTCCGGCGAAGCGCGGCATGGCCTTCGCGGTGTATGGGATCGCCGTGGTTACCGCGCCTGCGATCGGACCGACTCTGGGCGGATGGATCACAGACAACTTCAGCTGGCGCTGGATCTTTTTCATCAACATTCCGGTTGGAATTCTGTCCATTCTGCTGACTTCGCGGCTGATTCAGGATCCGCCTTATTTCAAGCGGCGGAAGCTCAGCGAAACCCGGATCGACTATGTTGGCTTGGGCTTTGTGGCTCTGGGCCTGGGAGCATTGCAGATTGTCCTCGACAAAGGGCAGCGCGACGATTGGTT
>Ga0209006_10003503_pt1 | contig 14268 bp, 14 predicted proteins | sample JacPin_JW_Ref_O2_FD_188567 | JGI IMG/M metagenome (GOLD analysis project Ga0209006, IMG submission 188567) | Forest soil microbial communities from Algoma, Ontario, Canada - Jack Pine, Ontario site 1_JW_Ref_O2 (SPAdes) (version 2) | ecosystem: Environmental > Terrestrial > Soil > Boreal... | reverse complement strand
AAGCTCGGTGACTTCCAGAAACTCGTGAACGATCCGGCCCGGATCAAGCAGCTGTACGACGTCGTGCAGATTGGCGACGGGAAATTCCTGAACAACGTGAAGAATTCTTTCAATGGCCTGCGGTTCGGTTTCGGCATCCCGGAACAGCAAATCAAGATCGCTGTGGCGCTGCACGGCCCCGCCAATATGCTCAATTACGACGACTACGTCTGGGAGAAGTACCAGATCGGCGAGTGGTTGAAGGTGACCGATTCGGCAACAGGGAAGCCCGCGGTGAAGAACCTGTTCTACGCCAGCAAAATTTCCTTGAAACAAGCGCCTGCCGCCAACAATCCGGACGATCAGGATTCCATCTATCAGGACTCCAGCATGCAAGCGCTGCAATCGAGGGGAGCGCAGTTTCTGAGTTGCCAAACCGCCCTGGAAGAACAGGTGCGGGTCCTCATCTCCCGCAACAAGCTATCGCAACCGCCGGAAGATATCGCGAAGGACATGCTTGCGCACACCGTTCCAGGAATCCTGGTAGTAGCTTCGATGGTCGCCGCTATTGCGCTTCTTCAGGCCGAAGGCCATTACACCTACATCACGGTTTAGCCGAGACGGCGCGAGGTCGTGACGGTCGCGCGGGTCCCCTTACCGTCACTCCCATGACGCAAGTAGGAACGCGTCAACGGTTGTCAACCCTCGCGGTTGGCAGCACGATTGCAATCACCATGGTTGAGTCGGTCGTTACCCCCGGGGTGCTGAAATACGGCTCATGTTACCCCGGCAGGACAGGAGGAGACCATGATGGACAGCAATTATGTGTTTCTTTGCGGTGTGATGTGGTGCAGGTTCGGACAGCAGGACGCAGGCAAGGAACTACTCAGGGCTGCCGATGTTGCAGATCCAGATATGAAAGCTCTGGCCTCGGCGATGTTTTCGAAAGGTCTGCGTCGCTTGAGAGAGGTGGAAAAACGGACGCAACCCTCTTCCGGCACGATCCTGGAGAGAGAGCTATGTGGATGAGATCGGCCACGATTCGTCAAGCGTTTTTGCACAAGTTTCGGCTGCGCGATTCCTGGCGTTGCCGCGGATGGATTGCTCGGGCTGCTGGAGCTCGAGAGATCAAGGAGGTCGTCATGGCCAAGGTGATCGAGTTTTACATACCGACGCGCTTTCGCAGACCGTTGAAGACGGCTCCGCAGGCGCAGTTTGGAAAAATTATAGGATTTGGTCTGCCGGCGAAAAAATCGGCTTAGCGTCTGAGCAACAGGTACAACGCTCAATCACCTTGCAAGCATTGTGAGGGTGTATTTGCTCTTGCTTGTTCCTGCGTACGTAGCGCGAATCATGCTTGGAGTTCCCCTAGGGGCAGATCGATAAATGCAGTTGTCGGGCGTGTTCGTTGGCAATCCGGTCGAATTCACCAAGGATGAGGAAAAGGCGATGAACGATGAGAAGAAAGACAAGATGACCATTCAATGCTGGTCATTACGTGGAAAACACGGGCGATACTGACCTGGTCTTTCTGGAGCTCTTCAAGGCGAGCGAAGTCTTGGACGTCTCTCTCAACCAATGGATCAGGCGGCTTCCTCCCGAGATGGTTTATTCGCATTTGAAACCTGATAAGAATGCGATCCGAACCATCCCCGCAGAAAAGCTGGAGATCGTGCCGCGATAGCTCTTCGCCGATGAATCCAGAGATGGAAGGCGCTGTTTCCCGAGCACGAAAGCGGCGCCTGTAAAGTCTCGTGCTGAGATGTTCTGCAACTTTCAATAAAAGGGGGATTCATGTTAGAAGGAATATTGCAGCCCACGCATTTATTGGTGATCTTTGGAATTGCGTTGCTCGTGTTCGGACCTAAGAAGCTTCCCGAGCTCGGCAAAGGAATCGGAGAAGGTATCCGCGGCTTCAAATCGGCGATGAAAGAGCACGTGGATGCCTCCGACAAAACCATCATCGCCGATCATGACTCGAGCGCTCGAGAATCGGGCCCTCGATGACTGTGATTCTTTGCACCGGAGAGTGATGTGGCTACCGCTTCGTATTGCTGCTGTCAATCTGACTAGTGAAGACCATTCTTACAAAAACATCCGGCGATACGTAACCACTGCCCCATTTGGCATCGAAGTCTTTAGTCGGCGCTGCGGCCACCGCTTCATCGATTGTTTTTCCCGGCACCGCCAAAACCTTGATGCGCTGCCGAACCTGCACCAACATGTCACGGTAATCCTGTAGATCTGAACGAGTCGCGACTGGCCCATGGCCTGGGACGATCTTTGTCTGCTGGTTAGTTTGCGCCAGAATTTGATCGACGGAATGGATCATGCCATCGATAGATCCTCCCGACGCCAGATCGATGATGGGGTAAAAGTGATTCGAGAAAATGTCGCCAACCACGGCAATATTCGCCGGAGCGATGTAGATAATTGTGTCTCCGTCCGTATGTGCGGGACCGTAGTTAACCAATGTCAACTTCTGAGCATCCTGTTGCAAGGTCGTGCTGTCGGAATAATTCACTGTGGGTAGCGCCTGGGTTGGATAACGGCCGTCGCGCAAGCCTGTGAAAGGCACGTTCTGCACCGAAGATAGCCGCTTCTTTACGTTTTCCTGAGCTAAGATGGTTACGCCTCCGGAGCCGAAATAAACGTTCCCTCCGGTGTGATCAAAGTGCCAATGAGTATTTACCAGCCGCGTGACCGGGCGCCCCGTCGCTTTAAAGATCGCATCGCCCAGCTCAGAAACCCGCGAGTCTATTCCGCTATCGATCAGCAGAGTGCTACTTGGGGCCACGATCGCCGTAGCGTTTCCTCCGTCCCCAGAAAAGATCCACACGCCTTTGTCCAGAGGTATAGTTTTCAGGGGGCTGCTCTCAAACTGCTCAGTGGCCTTCTGGATGACCGTCTCGCCTGTTCCCACTTGTCCCGCTGCTCGCGAAGCAGTTCCCGCGATCACTGCGACACAAACAAACGCAATAAAGGCAAACGAGGGCCTCATATTCCGTAGCTTCTTCATTTTGTTGCTCCTTTTAAAAGTCGACGTTAGACTCCTAACAATTGTTGTGCGCTCCGTCTGCCCCTAGGAGAAAGCGCCCAGACTAATCTTCACAACATCTTCAGCAGTTGAAGGTCCATTGGATGGTCGCCTTGCTATAACATCCGACACCACGGCACGTCGCTACTATCCACACCCCGCTGCTCTCAACGGTGACGCGAAACATCGAGACCGTCCGAATGCCGACGCGCTATCAGCCTGCCGACGCGCGAGACCTATTCGAGCTTTGCTGCTGAGCACAAAACCTTGGAAAGCCGCGTGCTTGGGGCGAGGCAGTGTTTAGAGATCTGGAGGCGATCTGTCGAGATGACGTAGCCGCCCAGAACTCACGCCCTTCTCTCGGAATGACTGCGGGCTGACGAGCGTCGACCGCGGGCGGTCCCCCGACCAGAGGGGAGGCAAGTTTATTCCACCAAATCGCGATCGTAGCAGTGCTAACCTTTCCTGCATTCAATCACTTGCCGCGATCTTCTCCTGTGTTCAGGTTTGGTATTCCTAGTGCATATGCATGGTCCGGAGCTTGGTGTTCTCGTCTGAATGCCAAGCCCAAACACGACCAAATTAGGAGAAAACCAGAATGAACACTTTAAAGAAAGTGATTGTGTCCATGGGATGGCTATCAATCCTCTGTGCCATCCCCAGCATGGCGCAGATCACCAATAGCGTGAAGTTTAACGCGCCAGCCGCGTTTTATGCGGGGAACGCAAAGATGCCTGCAGGTAGTTACACCGTGACTCAGCCTGACACGGCTGCCAACCTTTTGTTGATCGAAGACGACAACGGCTCACACTCGGCCTACGTGGAGTATGAAATTGTCACCTCAAATACTCCTCAGGCCCAAAGCGATGTCACTTTCAACAAGTATGGCAAGGTCGATTTCCTGAGCGCCATCTGGGTCGAGGGTCAAAATTCCGAGATACAGATTATGCCGTCGAAAGTCGAACAAAATGCAGCCAGAGCTGCCGCCGCAGAAAAACACATGCTGTCAGCCAAAAGTGCTGGCAAACCGTAATAACGAAGCCGGCCCTGCCGGATGTTTTCAACAAACTAAAGGAGAAATCATGAAGGTACAAAACACAATATTGTTTTCGATCGCGATGTTCTTTGCATTAACCGCTGCGTCATTCGCCGAGCAGGTGAAGACCGACTACGATCACAACGCAAATTTCGGACAATACAGGACGTATTCCTGGGAGAAGGTCCAAACGAAAGATCCGCTATTGGTCGACCGTATTAAGGACGCTGTGAACGGGGCGCTGACAGCAAAAGGCTGGACCCAGGTCGACTCGGGCGGCGATGTCTCTGTCGTAGCGATGGAGATCGCGCAGCAGCAACAGACTCTCAACACTTTTTATGACGGCTTTGGAGGGGGTTGGGGCTGGCGAAGATTCGGGGGCGGAGGCTTTGGAGACGCAACCACGACAACTGAAACCTACAAGGTCGGTTCTCTCGTAGTCGATCTGTTCGACGCCAAGACCAAGACTCTAATCTGGCGGGGCTCGTCCAGCGATACACTCTCCAACAATGCACAGAAGAACACCAAGAATCTCGACAAGGGAGTGCAGAAGATGTTCGCACATTTCCCTCCGGAGGAGAAAAGGTAACGTCGAACGTGGGTGGCAGCGGATCGGGCATTCGCGTTTAGATTTCAGTGTTACTCGCGACCGAGCCGCTGCGTCGTTCTTGCTCCGCCACCCAACGTCGCGCCCACGCAGACTCGGAAGTGTTTTCGGTGAAACCAAGTCTGCCGGGACCAACTCTAAATTAGTGGCGAAATACTTGCGAGCAGGCGGAGGGAATCTTAACGGTGCGTCATAAGCAACCAAGTTGGAAGGCAATTATTGCGGTTATTTTAGTTTGCCTGTGGTCACGCACTGGCTGGTGCCAATACGCCCCAACTTCAGGGCCATATAAGGTACTGACGGTCGACAATATCTTATTGCGCGATCCGGCGCGCAATAAGAACATCCCAATCAAAATCTATTATCCCGCTGCTTTAGAACGGTTTCCGGTCATCATTTTCTCCCACGGGGCACTGGCATCCAAAGATTCTTACTCCGGACTAGGCCAATACTGGGCCAGCTACGGATATGTAAGCATTCATCCTTCTCATGCCGACTCCGTTGCCGACTCCGGCTTCAGCGGCACCCTGCGCCAGGCGCTCAGCGACCCCCAGGGATGGGAGAACCGCCCCGAGGACGTTTCCTTCATCATCGATTCGCTTGCCCATGTCGAAACCTTTGCTCCGCAACTCGTGGGCAAACTCGATCTCCGGCATATCGGCGTGGGTGGACACTCGTTTGGCGCGTATACGGCTGGTCTAATCGGTGGCACGACGATTCTGCTGCCGGGAAAAGCCGCGCCGCAGACTTTTCGAGACAAGCGGGTCTCTGCCGTTGTGCTGTTATCGCCTCAAGGGGAAGGCATCCTGGGGCTGAGCGCGCGCTCGTGGGATGCCGTTCGTGTGCCCCTGCTGCTTATGTACGGTTCGCGTGATTTCGGCCCCTTCGGCCAGGAGCCAGTTTGGCGAAGTGAGGCATTCGCAAAAGGGCCCGCGGGCGACAAATACGAGGTCGAACTCGAGGGTGGAACGCACATGGGATTCGCCGGCCTTTTTCGGGACGAAGGCCATCGTGTTCAGGTATTCCAATGCGCGCAGCTCGAAACGCTTGCGTTCTGGGATGCCTATTTGAAGCAAGATCCGAAGGCCAGGCAATACGTAGAGTCCCATGGTTTGCAGAAGTTCAGCGGAGACATTGCCCGGTTTGCAAACAAGTGATGACGGGAACCGATGCAACAGCGAATAGAAGAACTCGATGCCCTTCGCGGCCTGATGCTGGTGTGGATCACCTGCACTCACTTGCCAACAATCCTGAGCACATACGTGAATCAGCCGTTTGGCTTTTTCGCCGCCACGGAAGGCTTCATTTTTCTTTCCGCTCTGTTTACCGGCCGCATTTATTCCCGGATCGCCGAACGCGACGGCTACGGCGCGATGTGGCGGAAGTTAGGGATGCGAACCGGCAAGCTGTACTGCTACCAACTGTTACTGCTGGCGTTTGCCTTTGTGGTAGAAGCCCCGATTGCGGCGCACGGCAATAGACCTGCGGTGCATAATCTTCTCGACTTTTACTTTTCCGCGGGTCGCACACGCGCTTTCACCGATGCGGCATTGATGCTCTACAGGCCGCCGCTGCTGGATATCCTGCCGATTTACATCGTACTGCTCGCGTTGACTCCCCTCGCACTAACACTGGGGGAGCGATTTGGATGGAAGTACGCTCTCAGTGCAGGCTTCACACTCTGGCTGCTCGCGCAGTTTGGATTCCGGAGTTTCGTATATCACGTGCAAAGTCGCGCTTTCGGCCTGCACATCCCGTTGAACGCGATGGGCGCGTTCGATCTTTGGGCATGGCAGCTATGGTGGTTAGTCGGGCTGTGGCTGGGAGTGCGTTGGGCTAAGAACGATTTTCGTCTCGACTGGGTGAAGCAGATGGCGGTTCCGGCGGCGATAGTGGCGGGGTTTTTTCTGGTATTGCGCTACGCGCAACTAGCCGGGGTCGTCACATTCGGGAAGTCCGGCTTGCTGTTCGATAAGTGGGATTTTGGAGTGGGCCGGATGATCGATTTCACTGCGGTCGCAGTCTTGGCGATCAGGTTTCGATCGGTTTTGAGGCCTTTAGCGGTCCGGCCCCTGGTGATGCTCGGCCAGTCCTCGCTCCCGGTGTTCTGTGTGCACCTGTTGTGCGTTTTCTTCGCACTCACCCTCATGAAGAACGATCCGGTGATGCGAGATTGGAGAGCAATCGTCGTTATCCTCGGAAGCTTGTCAGCGCTCCTCGTCACCGCCAAAATTGCCACCCACCGACGCGCGAACGCCAAGGGAACTCGCGCTAGCGGCCCCAAGCTCCCGGCCCCACCCGGTGCTGGATACGAACCGGGGTTCGCGGCGGAGAAGGTGGTTTGAGAGGCCGCTCACAACAGGCGATTCTCCACCACGAGAAAATGGACATCATTACTGCCTACCAGTACTCCGGGCGTGAGAACTAACTGAAAGTGTCCGAGGCTGCATCAGTATTCTTAGTGATCTTCAGAAACAGGAATGCGACAGCATTGCCGTTATCGAGGGCATTCAACCCCTTGTTGTCTCATAAATACTTTCCGTTCGCGGCAATTGCGTTGCGGAAACCATCGTTTCCTAGATGGCAAACGCGAAGCGAACGCTTGCATTGTCACCCGCTACTAAATAGCGGAGCTCCTGATTTCCGTCCGTACGCTTCGTATACTACCTCGGCAATCTGCTTGGCAGACGAATGGGTCGCCATCTGCTTAGGATCGGTAATCAGACCTAAGACCTTGTCGACCATTTCTTTGGGACCGAACATCAATGCTCCGGCCTAATGCGAACCGATTCCCAGGCGGTTTTGGCAGAACAGTCACTTTGAGCCTGTGCTGCTGACCAGCTTGCCGCAGCATTCGGGACGCTCCGGCAAACTTGATCGGTCCCACCCTCCGCCAAGGGCCTGAATCAACAACACGGTGTTGGCCATCCGGCGCCCCAAAATATTGACCGCTGTCACTTCGTCCGTAAGTGCGGCATTTTGCGCGGTAATCACCTCGAGATAACTTGTAACGCCGCCCTTGTAGCGCGTGATCGAAAGATCTAACGAACGCTGGGCTGCGACAACCGCTTGGTCCTGAACTTGGGCCTCGTTTTCCAGAATCCTCACCGCCGCCAGATTGTCTTCCACCTGTTGAAATCCATTCAGCACCGTCTGTCGATAGTTCGCGACTTGAGAGTCATAAGCCGAACGCGCCTGGTCGGTGAGAGCGCGACGTCTTCCCACGTCAAAGACGGTCCCAACGGCCGACAGTCCAAGAGACCAGAGGCCGCTAGGACCATTAAGCAAGGTAGTTATGCTGGAGCTTTCAAATCCTCCCGAGGCGCCCAAGCTGATCGTCGGGTAGTAGGCCGACTTCGCAACTCCGATCTGGGCGTTGGCGGATGCAACCAGTCTTTCTGCAGCTGCAATATCCGGGCGTCTTTCCAGCAGTACCGAAGGCACACCAACAGGGATGTGAGGAGGCGGTGCGGTGAGGGGCAGCGGAGGAAGGCTGAACTCCGCGGGTGGTTTTCCGATCAGAATTGCGACTGCGTGTTCAAACTGCGCTCGCGCCACGCCAACATCGATCGCTTGTGCCCGGGTGGTCTGAAGTATGGTCTTTGCCTGTTCAACTTCTACCTCCGAAGCAATACCTCCCTGGAAGCGGCTTTCATTCAATTCCAGGGCTTGCTCATACTGTGTAACCGTAGTGTTCAGGAGTTGTTCCTGGGCATCCAGGCTGCGAGCCTGAAAGTAATCAACAGCCAGATCCGCGTGCATGCTCAGGTTAACGGTAGCCAGGTCCGCGGCGCTGGCTTGCGCTTGCTCTCGAGAGGACTCCACGGTTTTTCGAACTCGTCCCCAGACGTCGGCCTGATAGGAAACGTCGAAGGGGAACACAAAGTCGTTGAAGGTGGTGCCGCGCAACAGTGAACTGGTAGGAGCATTCGCGGAAACGCGCGTTCGGGTCGCCGACGGCCCAGCCGTCACGGTTGGGTAGTAGTCAGCCCGGTTGTAGCGCAGGGCGGCTCGCGCTTGCTGAAATTGCGCCTCTGCGGCTTTCAGGTTCTGATTCGATACATCGACCTGGAGTTCCAGCGCGTCCAGTTGCGGATCCTGAAAAACGGTCCACCAATTACCGCCAAGATTTTGGTCATTGGGTTCGGCAGGCTTCCAGTCCCCTACCTCTTTATAGGCAGGAGGAGCCTGTACCGCCGGCTGGTGGTACTTCGGACCAACCACGCATCCAGTCAACTGAAGTGCTGCTAACGCTACCAGAACCCGCACGGCCGCGTTACGTGAACTACTGAAAATCAGTTTTTGAGGTCGCTTCACTTGGTATCTCCCGGCAATGTTGCCTGAGCAATTTGAACTGCCTGTCCGGAAAGGATTGAGTCGGGTGGATTGATGATGACTTGATCGTTTGCCTTGAGGCCAGCCACGACCTCTATCTCATTGCCGAAATCGTGGCCGGGAGTGACTTGAGTCAACACAACTTTCCCGTCCTTAACAACTCCGACACGCAAACCTTCTGTCCGGAAGAGCAGAGTATTAACCGGAATCAAGAAGGTGGAGGGCTGCGTCGGGATTGCCAGGTGGACCTCAGCATACGAGCCGGTGAGCAGCGTGCCCTTCGGATTGGCGACATCGATTTCGATCAGCAGAGTGCGGGTCGTCAAATTAATGTCGTCGGCAGTGCGCACGACCTTTCCCTGAAACTTGCGGCCGGGAAATTCCGCGAGACTAAGATCTGCGGTCATCCCAACCTTGATTCCTCGCGAGTATTCTTCCGGGACGTTTACGTACACACGCAGTGTTTCGGGTTTTGCGATGTGAAAGAGATCGGTTTTCACATTGCTACTGCTCCCAGAATTAATCAGGTCGCCAATATCGGTGTTGCGCGCCGTGATCACACCATCAAATGGCGCGTAGACTTTCTCAAAAGATACCAACGCCGAATACTGCTGTACGGCCGCCTTGTCCGCTTCGACGATTGCGCTATTTGCATTGAAGGTTCCGACCGCGTTGTCGACATCCTGCTGGGAGACGGCGTTCGTTTTCAACAATCCCTGATACCGGGTTTTCGTAATTGAAGCGAGCTCGAGGTTTGCCTGCGCTGTTAATAGGTTGCTACGAGCCTGCTGGAGTTGCTGATCGACCTCCGGCGTTTCGATTACCGCAAGTAGTTGCCCCTTTTTGACGTGTGCTCCAATATCGAAATACCACTTTTTCAGATAACCATTCGTACGGGAGTAAATAGGTGAAGTGATGAATGGTTGGACGTTTCCAGGCAGGACGATTTCGTCGGCCGGCGCAGTCCGTTTAGGCGAAACCACGGATACCGCCGTCAGAGCTGCCTGATCCGTCTCAGTGTGTAGGGTGGTCCGGGCCCGAACCCGCAACCAGATGCCCGATACGAGGAGAGCGGCAACCACAATCAACGCAATCCCCAAACCCAGCCAATGCTTCTGCGAACGCCGTCCGGTTTGCACGTTCGGCGGCATCGTTTCACCGCTGCTTCGTGTTGTATTTTCACTTTGAACCAACATAAATTAGCTCCATACCGCTCGATATCTAGTGTGCTTTTTCCGCCTGGGTTGAATGCCGGCGGGAACTTTGAAGAACGCTGAAAAATGCCGGGACAAAAAACAGCGTCGAAACCGTCGCGAATATCAAGCCGCCGATCACCGCCCGGCCGAGCGGGGCATTTTGTTCGCCGCCGTCACCTAGTCCGAGAGCCATAGGCACCATGCCGATGATCATGGCGAGGGCGGTCATCAGCACGGGGCGAAAACGGGTAAAGCCAGCTTCGAGCGCGGCCGCAACAGAATCCATTCCTTCCGTCATTTTCTCTGTGGCAAAACTCACAACCAGAATGCTGTTCGACGTTGCGACACCCATGCACATGATGGCTCCCATGAGCGCGGGTACGCTTAGGTTCGTGTGCGTGATAAACAGGAACCAGGCAATGCCGGCGAGTGCAGCGGGCAGCGCGGAAATCATGATCAATGGATCGAGCCATGACTGAAAATTGACAACGATCAGCAGGTACACGAGCCCGATCGAGAACGCGAGCCCGCTCAAAAGACCGATATAGGATGCTCGCATCGTCTGCACCTGCCCGCGGAGCACGACTCGAGAACCGCGCGGTAATTGCGAGCGAGTTTCGTCAAGAATCTTGTTGATGTCCCCCGCTACGCCACCGAGATCGCGACCCGCGACGGAACCGAAGACGTCAATAACCGGCGCAACGTTGTAGTCAGAAACTACAGCCATTCCTGCTCCTCGCTCGGTGGACACCAGACTGGCCATGAGCGACGGGGGAGCGTTGGGATTGGTACCTGTGATTGGAACGTTCTGAATGTCCTGCAGGGTATCAGCGCGATATTGTGGTGTTTGAGTCGCGATTTGATAGCTGACATGGTTTTTTGGGTCAAGCCAGAACGACGGCGAAGTCTGGAAGCTGCCGCTCAGTGACACGAGGAGATTTTGTGCGATGTCGTGCGCGGTGAAACCAAGTTGTTCTGCTTTTGTCCGTTCGACTCTCAGTCGGAGGTAGGGTTCATCGAATGGCTGCTGAATCCGCAAATCGGTCGCTCCAGAAACATACCTCATCTTCGCGAGCAGTTCGTCCCCGTACTTTCGGTTTCCCTGCACGTCGTTTCCGACGACCTGAACGTCGATTGGAGCGGGCAATCCAAAATTAAGAATCTGCCCGACCATGTCGGCGGGCAAGAAAGCAAACGAAACCCCAGGAAACTGTTTCGGAAGTGTCAGACGAAGTTGGTGAATGTAGTTATCCGTGGGATGGTGGTTGGCGGAGAGGGTCACAAGAACGTCGGCATCCTGGGTGCCAACCGGGGCTGAATTGCTGTAAGAAAGATTGATGCCGCTATAGGGCAAGCCGATGTTGTCTATGACGCTCTGGACCTCCGCGGCTGGAATCTGCTGTCGAATTGCCCGTTCGACCAGATCACAAAGGTTCGCGGTTTCTTCAATACGCCGCCCAGTGGGAGCGCTCAGGTGAAGCTTGAAAGTGCCGCTGTCAACATTGGGGAAGAAATCCTGGCCCAGCCAGGGAATGAGAATTGCCAAAGAACCCAAGCAACTCGCGAAGAAGACAATCAGGAAAGCGCGCCTGTGATGAAGACAAAAACCCAGTGCCCTCCGATAGCTGGTACGAAATTTATCGAACGCCTCCTCAAAGCTTTTTTGAAGTCGTACCAGCGGATTACGGCTGGGAGCGTGCCCGGCCTCCCTTCTTTCTCCTCGCAACAAATACTTCGCCATTGTCGGAACGATGGTCCGCGAGAGGAAATACGAGGCTAGCATGGCGAATACGACCGCTTCGGCCAGCGGCACGAACAGGTATCGCGCCACCCCTGACAGCAAGAACATCGGGGCAAACACGATGCAGATGGAGAGGGTGGAGACGAAAGCCGGAGTCGCGATTTGCGATGCGCTATCCAGAACAACTCCGTCGAGATCTTTCTCTGGTTCTGCTTCCCGGTTGCGATTGATGTTCTCGACTTCGACGGTGGCGTCGTCCACGAGTATGCCGACCGCCAGAGCCAGCCCACCGAGCGTCATGATGTTGATCGTTTGTCCGATCGCACTAAGAACAATGATGGAGGTCAGGATCGCCAGCGGAATTGAGGTTGCAATGATCACGGTGCTCCGCCAACTGCCCAGAAAAGTGAGAATCATGAACGCCGTCAGGCACGCGGCAATCAGCGTTTCCCTGACCACTCCGCTGATCGCACCACGGACAAAAATCGACTGATCCGCCAGCGGGGTCATCTTCAGTTGAGCCGGGACGGTCGCAGCAATTTGGGGCAGAAGGGCCTTGATGCCTGAGATCACGTTCAGCGTTGATGCGTTCCCCGCCTTTTGGATGGTCAATAGTACAGAGCGCTGCCCATTCACCTTTACGATGTTCGTCTGCGGGGGAAAGCCGTCGCGCACCCAGGCAACGTCTTTCATGTAGATCGTGGTTCCGCCGATCGTCTTGATCGGAATCCGGTTCAGGTCCGTAATTGTCTGGGGTGCTGCGTTCGGAACGGAAACATCGTATTCTGTAGGGCCGATCTTGGATGTTCCCGTGGGCAAAACCAGATTTTGCACGCTGATCACATTGACTACATCCAGCGCGGACAGGCCCTTCGACTGCAATGCGGTCGTGTTCAAATCGACCTGCACCTGACGTTGCTTGCCACCGTAGGGATAGGGCACCGATGCACCAGGCACGGTGATGAGCTGCGTCCGAATAAAATTCAGGCCATAGTCGTTGAGTTGTTGTTCTGACAGATTCTGCCCCGACAGAGCCAACTGGAGAACCGGCACGCTCGATGCGCTGTAGGCAATGATGAGGGGCGGCGTGGTGCCGGCTGGCAATTGCCTGAGTTGGGTCTGAGAATTTGCCGTGACCTGCGCAACGCCCTGTTGTATGTTCGCGGTGGGCTGCAAGAAGACTTTGACCACCGCGATTCCATAGAGCGACTGAGACTCGATGTGCTCGATGTTGTCGACGGTGGTGGTAAGATTCCGCTCCGTAATCGTAACAATCCGGTCGGCCATGTCCTGCGGGATGAGACCGTTATAGGTCCAGATGATGCTGACGACAGGGATGTTGATATTCGGAAAAATGTCGGTTGGAGTGCGAACCATCGCGAGCCCACCCATGATCAGGATGAGTATGGACATGACCACGAATGTGTAGGGCCGCCGTAATGCTAGTCGAACAATCCACATGATTTTTGCCCCGATCTTTCTTGCGACCTAATTTGCGTTACTCTCTTCCTTCCTTGCTCCAACTGGCTGAGGACTGTAGGTCATTGCCGATTCGCGCATGCCCGCTTTTAGCAACAAAATGCACGCCGCTGCCCAATCAAATGCCAGTTAGCTTAGTCGCGCGTTTTCAGCGAAATAGACCACCCAGGGGATGGGGCTGTGAATAAGGGGACGTATCCTGCGGCGGACGCGAGTGTCCGCATATCGACTTGGTAGGGACTTTAACGAGGTCGAAGGCCGAATCGCAGAGAAACGCGTGGCCTTGGGTTTTCAGTGTGATGCTTCAAGAACGTGCAAGGCAAGAATCATCAAGAATAATGAATAAGCTTGGCTGTCTCGGAGATGCGAAGAGCATGAGCCGCCTTTGCAGTGGAATGATGAAACGGGAGTAGGCGGGACTGCGAAGGCGACTGCTGCTCTTGGCACATTGCCATATACCGATCTGATGCTGCGGGGCGGAACTCCGTTGCGTAAATGTAATCGACATGAGGTCCTTGAGCACAACTACCGGTCCTCTTGTTTGGAACAGGAAATGCATTCAGTCCTAAGTGGGTGGCTTCTTTGACAACCGGACGGCGCCAGCGGAGTCCCTGGCACTTGCCTCCGAAACGTGGAAGCCCGGAAACTTTTCTTTCGCGAGGTGCTTATGCAGTCAATGAAAATGAATTGGATTACGGTCGTGGGGAGTGGGGATGTGATATCGGGCATTCTGAATTGGGTGTGCCCTGGGTGCGGCGGAAGAATGGGTGGACCTGGCAAAGAGTTCAAGTGCCAGGGTGAATGTCTGACGGACTGGCGTCTGATTTGGGAGCAAAATTTTCGGCAGGGACGCTGACC
>Ga0209006_10003502_pt1 | contig 14270 bp, 14 predicted proteins | sample JacPin_JW_Ref_O2_FD_188567 | JGI IMG/M metagenome (GOLD analysis project Ga0209006, IMG submission 188567) | Forest soil microbial communities from Algoma, Ontario, Canada - Jack Pine, Ontario site 1_JW_Ref_O2 (SPAdes) (version 2) | ecosystem: Environmental > Terrestrial > Soil > Boreal... | reverse complement strand
GCATGCGGTGCAGGAAATCTGGTTGTGGGCGTGGCTGCTTTCCAGGCGTCCGATCTGCGTCGGCTGATTCAGATGACAGGTGAGACAGATTTTGTCGGTCGCCGCGGGAGTGAGGTTCGCCGGGTTGCGAATTAACGCCGGGTTCGCCGACTCGGCGTGCTTCTGGCCGGGGCCGTGGCAGGACTCGCACGCCCGCCCCTGCCATGCACGCTTGGCATCCATATCCACGTGGTGGTGCGCGCTGTTAGCAAAAGCCTTCGCGAGATCGGCGTGACATCCCGCACAGGTCTCGGAGCCTACGTAACCGGGCGGAAGCGTTGGCGCGGCTGGCTGTGAAGACGCTACCGCCGCGATTGTTAAACCGAGCACGACTGCGTGCCAGCGAGCCATCTATGGAGTGTGTTCCGCGTCAACCGCGAACTGCGCGCCCGCGGAATGGCACACGCTACAGCTCTCTCCCAGCGAGTCCGTATTCGCCAGAAAGTGCGACGCCTCGTCCTTGGACACATGACACCCGCTACAAGCCGAGGAAATAGGCCCAACCGGATTGATCCAACCCTGCGGATCGGTCACCTGATGCAGATTGCCCATCAGCGGCAGGTCGTTTTGCTCCGTGCTATTGACGTGGCACACCGCGCAGTTTTGCATGTACGTGGCCTCTCCGGAGGGGCTCATCACCGGGAAGAGTGTCCCCGAGAAGTTGTTAATGCTCCCCATATAACCCACGACAATGTAGGGATTCTTCGGGCTGTCGGCCGCGGCATTGACGCCGTCATGAAGGCGATGCACCAGCAGATTGAAATTGATGCCCTGCGCGGGCTGGGTCCGATACGACTTGATCGCGGCGCTGGGGCGTGTACTGGCATCCGTGTTCGACGGATTGTGACACAGCACGCAGTACTCGTTGTTATTGCGCAGCGCGCCGTGCTCGGAAAGAAAGACATGGCAGTTATTGCAATTGCTGAGCGAGATCACCGTGCGACGCGGCGCTACTGCCGAGCCGTCCACCGAGAAGTTGAACACCGGGTTGCTGGCGCCCACCTCGAAAGTTTGCGCGTCGGTTGTGCCTGCCAGCACGGTCACGCTTTCGCGTGCCTCGCCGCCGATGGTGTAAGTTCCGCTGGCGGCCGCTGGAATGGCATGCGTAAACGTGTAGGCGCAAGCGCCGGAACTACAGACCGCCTTCAGGGCGCTTTCCGTCACATAGCCCGGAGTGCTGGTGGTGCCGCTTCCGAAACTGGTGTAGCCGTAATCGGTGGTAGGACCGGCCATGGTGAAATTCAGGGTGTCGGCCTTCGCTAAGGCGATATTGTTCCCTTTATCGTCTTCGAGAGTGAAGTTGACGGTGGGCGTTTGCCCGGCGGAAGCATTGGTCACGCTGCTAATAGCAAGGTTGATGCCGGCCAGCAGCGTATCCGGGTTCTGCGGGTAAGTGGCAGCAGTATCGGCGGGCACCACGTGCGCGCCAAGGATGGAGGCATCGAAGGGCAACTGGCCCTGCGGAATATGGCAGGTGTTGCACTCGGTGTCGTTCTCTTGAGGTCCGCCGGGGTGGTTGACCTCCGGACCATTCGAAAACCCAGTGGCGAAATTGATGTCGTTGTGGCAGGCGCCGCAGGCCGCCCGGCTGGGCTGGCTCAAAAAGGCGGTGGCTTGCGCGGCGCCGCTGGTCTGGCTGTGGCAAACCTCGCAACGGCGCGGGTCGGCGGGGTCGACCACCGTGGAAAAGTTGCTGATGGCGTTCATGTAGCCGGCAATCTCGAAGGGGACGCCGGGCGTGGTCTTGGTGCCCAGCACGCTGGGCAACTGCGATCCCATGTGGATCTGGTGAAAGAAGACCTTGGCGTCCAGCGTGTTGCCAGTGACCGGATCGGCATTTTGCGGCTGGTGGCAGAGCACACACATCTGCATTCCATGGGCATAACCGCCGTGGAAGGCCAACTGGTAGTGGCAGCCGTTGCAACTCTCGGTGCGGATGACATCGCGCGTCACCGAAACCGGCGAGCCATTGGGGACGAAGTTGAAGGTGGTGCCGGCGTAGCTGGTGCCCAAGTCGAACGGCGTGAGATCGCGGTTGCCGTCGACCGCGACCGTAGTGGTCACGGTGGGGTCAAATCCCGAAGGGGCTTTAGCAGCGAATGTGTATTGGTATTGGCCTGGTCCCAGAGACTTGAGCGTCCCGCCGCTCTGTTCGAAATCCGGACGGGTGATGGTGCCCAGCACCGGGCCTGTGGCCTGCGAAACTGTATAGGCCACATATTGCTCCTGGCCCTTGGGGATGTAGGAGGCCACATATGCCAGCGAAACGACACCCGGTGTGGTGGCGCCGGTGGCATCCAGAGGCAAGCCGTTGGGATCGGCCAGCGTATAGCTGACCGTGATTGCGCCATTGGCAGCGATGGCGGCCGAGTTGATGGTGATCACCAGGCCAGGGGTTACGAAATCAACCAAGGCAGCCTTGTCGATGAAGACATGCGCTTGTTTCTTCGTCTGGCCCGTGAGGCAGAGGGCGAGTAGCGCGGCGAACACTGCGGCCCGGAATGCTAGTTTGAACCGCATCATCAGAGTCCTTATCGGTGGTCGTTTCGAGAACGCTAACGAGCCCACAGGGTCGGAGCTCCATCCGCAATGTCATCTGCTTAAGGAGCTAAGTAGTGAAAGTATGAGGGATTCGGCCTAAGCCAGTCTGTTCAGAATTGCTCACACGGCTGGGTGTGTTCCGCTCTTGGCCGGCCGGTTGCGTCGGGGTGGGAGTTCACCCGCGACGCCTGGTTCGGGCAGGAACATGGGCGAGCCGGAAAAGGCGGCGGGATCGCAACCCTACCGGATCTATTTGGTGTTCCTGGCTTGTAAATTGAAACGTTTGGTCGGGCTGCCGGGATTTGAACCCGGGACCTCCTGCACCCCAAGCAGGCGCGCTAGCCAGGCTGCGCCACAGCCCGAATTCCCTATTCTACCGCACCTGGCCGCCGCGCCCCTATTTTGTCTGCTATACCTGAGTGCTGATGCTTATCCTGGCCGCTAGCCTGGCGATCTTTGTGTATGGCATGACCGCCGCCATGCTCGGCACCATTCTGCCCGACCTCTCCGCCAAGTTCCATTTAACCCCCAAACAAAATGGCACCATCGCGTTTTGTCAGGCCATGGGTTTGATCCTGGCCTCTATCGCGGTCGGTCCGCTCATCGACTACCAAGGCAAAAAAACCGGTTTGGTTCTAGGACTCGCCCTCAGCGCCCTGGCCGTCGCGCTGCTTCCGCGCTCTAACGGATTTCGCACTATCGCCTCGCATCTGTTTTTACTCGGCATCGGCGGCGGCATTATCGTTACCGCTGCCAACGCTCTCGGCAGCGACGTCGATCCCGCTCATCGCGGGACGGCGCTGAATCTCCTGAATATTTTCTTCGGGCTCGGCGGCTTTGCCACTCCCTTTGTGTCCGCCAATTTGCTGGGTAAGAACTCCACGCGGCTGTGTCATCTGATTGCCGGTTTAGCCGTGGTCACGCTGGCCGTCAATCTGTTCGCTCCCATTCCTGGGCCCACCTCCGCGCAAAGCTTCGTGTTCTCGGACATCGGGAGCGTGGTCGGCCGCCCTGTTCTTTGGCTTTGCGCGCTGCTGTTGTTCCTGTACGTCGCCTGCGAAGTAGGCGTGTGGAATTGGCTGGTGCAGCACTTGATCGCGCAAGGTGTGCCGCAAATTCGAGCGCTCAATGTTCTGTCGTTCGGCTTCGCGCTGGGACTGCTGCTCGGGCGCGTAGTGGCGTCTCAAATCCTGATCTCGGTCTCGGGCCTCACCGTCACCCTGGCCGCATCCGTCTTAATGGCCATCATGACGTTCGCCATGTTGCAAACTCGCAATCCAACTGTCGCGTGGATACTCACATTTCTCGTGGGGATGTCCATGGCGCCGGTTTTTCCCACCACCGTCGCGCTCATTGGCGACTTATTTCCGCGCATGACGGGAACTGCGATTGGAATCGCCATCACATCGAGTTGGATCGGGCTGGCGGTCAGCTCACGCATCATTGGGTCCATCGGGGCCGGCGACCCGACGCGCTTAAAGAAAGCACTGCTGGTGCTTCCCGGGATGTCCGTGCTGATGATCGCCGTGAATTTGGCCTTGCGCGCGGTCACCTCGCGGTGAGGCGCTGATATGTGGGTGAACTTTTTTATCGCAGCTTCGGGCGCATCGGCGGCGCTCGCGGGTCTCGTTTTCGTAGCCCTGTCTGTGAACATCACCCGCATTATTGAGGTCCCGCATTTGCCGGCCCGCGCGGGAGCCACCATCGCCACGTTGATCCTAATTCTGGTGTCTAGCATGGCTGCGTTGCTACCACAGCCGGCGTTCGCACTTGGTGTCGAGATCGTCGCGTTTGGCATCTGTGGCTGGCTGCTGAAATTCTGGTCTGCATACCGCGCGATCGCCGACCGGGTGAAGACCCAGCGCCCGGTGTTCGAATCGGTAACGGAGACCGTGCTGGGCCAAATCCAGGTGCTGCCATTCATTGCCGGCGGAATCCTGCTGATAGCCGGTAACGATTCCGGTTTCTATTGGGTGGCGGGCGGTGTCATCGCCGTTTTCGTTTTTTCCGTTTTCAACGGCTGGGTGTTGCTGGTGGAAATCTTGCGGTAAAAACTCAGCGAGTTGTCGCCCTGTTTGATGGCTCGATAGCGCTCCAACCCCCCGTATTCTTCTCGCGGGGTGAAATGCGATGAATGCTGAACGATCACCAGCCCAGTTTCAGACTGGTCGAGCGCGGCCATCGAAGCTTCGTATTCCTTGGACATTTCATAGGGCGGATCGAGAAAGGCGATATCGGCCCGTGCCCGCTCCAGCGCCGTTGCGGCTTTGCTACTGAAAACTTCGGCGCGGCTTTGGAGGCCCAGAGCCGCCAGGTTTTCGCGGATTACATCCACGGCGGCGCGATTCTTTTCGATAAAGATTGCGCGGCGCGCGCCCCGGCTCAGCGCTTCGATGCCGACGGCGCCGGTGCCGGCGTAAATATCCAGGAACACGCAATCGGGAATTCGCGACGCAAGCACGTTAAACAGCGTCTCGCGCATGCGATCCGGCGTGGGGCGCGTATTTAAACCGGGCAGGCTCTTCAAACGGCGGCTGCGAAACTCTCCCGCGATTACCCGCATCAGCCCACCTGCACCAGTCCATAGCGGCGCTGCCAATGCTCGCGAATGTAGGTCACCGCGTCGCGCAGTTCCTCGGCCGAAGGCGGACTGGCGATGAAGGTCTGCGCCTCGCTGCGTGCGATTTCGAGGACGTCTTTATCGCGAATGATGTTCGCGATGCGCAACGCGGGAAGCCCCGATTGTTTGGTTCCGAAAAATTCGCCCGGGCCGCGCAGCTTCAGATCCATTTCGGCGATGTAAAAACCGTCCGTCGACTCCACCATCGTGCGGATGCGTTCGCGCGCGGAATCGCCCAGTTTGCCCGTCACCAGGATGCAATAGCTTTGCTCCGCGCCCCGTCCTACACGCCCGCGGAGCTGGTGCAACTGCGCCAGGCCAAACCGCTCGGCTTGCTCGATCACCATCACGGTGGCGTTGGGAACGTCCACGCCCACTTCGATCACCGTGGTCGATACCAGGATCTTCACTTCTCCCCGCCGAAACTGCTCCATCACCGCTTCTTTTTCGTCCGCTTTGAGCTTGCCGTGCAGCAGCCCCACGCGAAAGTCCGGGAAAACTTTTTGCGAGAGGTGTACATACATCTGCTGCGCCGCTTTCATGGCCTCCGATTCCTCGATCACCGGATATACCACGTACGCCTGGCGGCCCTTCACAATTTGCCGCTGCATGAAGCTGTACACGCTCTCCACGCGATCATCGGTGACGTGGCTGGTCTCGATGGGCTGGCGGCCGGGCGGCATCTCGTCGATGACGGAAATATCCAGATCGCCATAAATGGTGAGCGCCAGTGTGCGCGGGATGGGAGTCGCGGTCATCACCAGAACGTCGGGATGCTTGGCCTTGGAGACCAAACGCAGCCGCTGCATCACGCCGAAACGGTGTTGCTCGTCGACGATGGCGAGGCCCAGGTTTTTCCATTCGACGTCCTCTTCGATGAGCGCGTGCGTGCCGATGCCGATATGCGCTAGCCCTTCCGCCATCAGCTTCTTCAGTTGCGATTTTTCGCGCTGCGTCGATGAGCCAGTGAGCAGCACCGGCACGTAGCCCATTTTGTGGAACAAATTCTTGAAATAGAAATAGTGCTGGCTGGCCAGGATTTCGGTGGGCGCCAGCACTGCCGCCTGATAGCCGTTTTCAATGGCGATCACCGCCGCCTCCGCTGCCACCAGCGTCTTGCCGCTGCCGACGTCGCCCTGCAACAGCCGGCTCATGGGATGCGGCGCCTTCATGTCCTGGGCTATCTCCCGGAGCACGCGCTTCTGCGCGCCGGTGGGTTTGAACGGCAGCATGGCTTTGATCTTTTCGCGTACGCGATCGTTCAATTCGAACGAAATCCCCGGCTGCAATCGCGCTTTGGAGCGCTTCAACGACAATCCGCATTCCAGCCAAAAGAATTCTTCGAATATCAGACGCCAGTGCGCGGGCGTGCGGTAGGCGTTGAGCATTCGCAGGTCGGAATCGGGGGCGGGGAAGTGGAGCGCGCGCACGGCAGTCCAAAGATCGGGAAGTTTCATGCGCTCCCGCAAGGTTGCCGGAAGACGATCTTCGAGTGGTTCGATGGATTCGATCACGCGATGCATCAGCGACCGCAATGCGCGCGTGGTCACCTTGCCCGCACCTTCGTAGACCGCGACGATGCGGCCGGTGTGCAGCGCCGCGTCGCCATCGGAATCGTCGCCCGTTAGGATTTCAAACTCCGGATGCATGATGAGCAGGTCGCCGGTGTAGCTGTCGAGCTCCACTTTGCCGTACAGGGAGACGCGCGCGCCGGGAAGGAACCGGTCGGCCAGATATCCGCCGTGAAACCACTTCGCGAGCAATCGCCCTTGGGATGAATCTTTGAAAATGGCCTCGAACAATCCAAGATTGCGCCGCCGGAATCCGCGCAGATGTGCGGATTGGACCTCCGCGATCACGGTGGCCATTTCTCCCGGCGCGAGTTGGGCGATGGTCTTGACGTTACTGCGGTCCTCGTAACGGAATGGCGCATACGCCAGCAGATCCTCAACGGTGACCAGCCCTTTTGCTTCGAGCATCTCGGCGCGGACCGGTCCCACGCCTTTGACGTACTTGAGCGAGGTGGAAATGTCCAACGCGGGAAGCTTCTGAGGGTGCAAGTGCCAGTGTACAATGCGCTCCGAAATTTCGCGCCAGCAGTTGAGGCTACTGAAGCGATATGCTGTCGACATCGGAGATCCAATGACAAAGCTGGCCGAGAAACACTGTGTTCCGTGCCGTGGAGGCGTCCCGCCCTTGCAAGGCGCGGAGCTGATTCCATTTGCCGAGCAACTGCCGGACTGGAAGATCGTCGAGGAGCATCACATCGCGAAGAGTTTTCTGTTCCCCGATTTCAAAGCCGGGCTCGATTTTGTAAATCGGGTCGGAGCGGTGGCGGAAACTGAAGGCCACCATCCCAGCTTGTGCCTGATGTGGGGCCAGGTGGACGTGCAGATTTACACCCACAAGATTCACGGGCTCACGGAAAGCGATTTCGTGATGGCGGCGAAGATCGACGCAATGTACTTAGGCTAGCTTGTCCCTACTTCTGTTCCGGGGCTTCGGGCGGTGGCGCAGAGTCGTTGCCTTGGACCGGGCGGCGGCGCTGCAATTCCTCCCACTGCTGTTCAGTGAGGACCAACCGAAGTTTTAAGCTTAACCGAGTGAGCGTGCGCGTCAGATCGCTGCGCGCGTCCACTAGCCGCTCGATGGCCTCGTTGGTTTTCCCGGGATCCACGGGATTGCGATTAAATTGATCCGCCAGTTCCTGCTCGGCCTGGTTCACTGCTGCGCGCACGTTCAAAAGATGCGGCCGGTATTGTTGCACGGTGGCGCGGATCTGTTCCCGCTGCGCGGGTGAGAGATTCAGATCGCGCGCGATCTGAGGGCGGCTCCACCAGGCATAAATCCCCTTCGGCATTTGCGCGAAGAGGGCGCTTCCCAGCAGCAATGCCAGAACTAGGGAACGGATCATTATTTATTCCTGCCGCTATTCCTGGAACAAGCCGTGAATCGGCTGAATGGCTTTGGGCTCGTTACGCTGTTCCATGGCGGAGAGGTCGGAGAATAGCTGGTCATCGGATATGGCGGGGGAAACGCCCCGCGCGGTTTTTAGCCGTTGCAGCGTAAGTCCTCCGGCAAGCATGCAGACCAGCAGCGCGAGCGACAGCGCCCAGCGCAGCGACGGCCAGTTGCGGCGCGGTTCGCCCAGCTGGCCATAGATGCTGCGGCGTTGCGCGGCTAGAAACTCGGAAGACACCTCCGGCTCCGGCAGACTTTGTGTTCGCTCATGCAGCCATTTCTCAAAATCAGTCTGTTCTGTGTGTTTCATTTTCTTCCCGATCGCGAAAGTACAGATCGTGCAGCTCCTCCCGAAGCTTTTCCGTGGCACGAAACAGATGCACTTTCACAGTTCCAACATCCAGTTGCAGGATCTCGGCGATTTCGGCCAAGCTCCGATCTTCATAATGCCTCAGTGTGAATACCGCGCGCTGGCGCAGGCTCAGGCGTTTGAGCGCGCGAGAAAGCCGCTGCGCGATCTGGCGCGCGAAGAGCTGGTCCTCGGCGTTAGGAGCAGTGGCCGCGGCCAGGTTCAATATGGCCGATTCGTCCTCGGCCTTCGGTCGTTTTCGCCAAAATTGCCAGCGGCGCGAGCGCAGCCGGTCCAGACAGGTATTGACGGCGATCCTGGTGAGCCACTTGCCGGGATCGTCCAGATTTTTCGTTTCCGGACGCTGGAGAGCCTGCCAGGCTTTCAGGAACGTGTCCTGTGTAGCGGAATCCGCCTCCCCGACGTCCTGAAGCATGCGGCGGCAAAGCAAGAACACGCGTTTCTGCTCAGAAACCATCCACGTACCGAACTCGCGGGTCTCGGCGCGCGCATCGATGTTGGCTTCCAGGCTATCTGCCATCGCGGCCATCATATCGTCTGGACGGACCTCAGGCGATTTGGTTGACAGAAACTATAAGAGGAGCTTCAACCGGCTTCGCCGTTGTTCAGGGCCGCGGCCAGCTGGGCCGTGTTTCCGGAAGCGGCTGCTTGTTCCAGGAGCCGGGAAACGGCCGCTTTGCTGTCCTCTGACAGCGATTTGGTGCTGAAAATAGAGCAACCTTTGGCGATGTGCTGCAGATCTGGCTTATCTTCTTCAACCAGCATCTCGTGCTCCACCCAGCTGGACAGCGGGATGTTCCGGAAATAGAGGCGTTCTTGCAGAATCATGGACTTCTGTCGAGCCGCCGCCGACTTGTTTTCGCGGAAGTAGTGCCGCTCTTCCACTCGGAAGTCCTGCATGAATTCGTCCAGGGCGCGCCGCCGTGCCTCCTGCTCGGTGGCCTTGACGCGTTCCTCCATGGTGTTCTTTTGGGTGCGGACTTCGGCGCGAACCTCGGCTAAAACCTCTCGTTCCTTGGAGATAGCCACTTCCATGCGAGCCTGCATGATGTAGAACGACAGCAGCGCAGACCCGGCCGCGATGAAGACCGGCAGGAGAATCCACAGTAGGGCGTCAATCTGCATACGCGATTTTATATCGGCGGTAGGCGGGGGGAACGTTAGGTACTAAAGTGAAGTGGTGATAAGGTCATTTCGTTTATTTCGATTATAGCATTTATTTCGATTATCTGCTACAATCAATCCAGTGGAGGAACCCATGGCACCGTCAGTATCCGCAAATCAGCAACCGAGTGAGAGAGATTTTGCCCGGCTAAAGGCACTTTACCAATTAGTGGCAGCGCAGAAGGACATTGCATTGAGTGCACCCAATCAGCAGCCAATTCCCATGCCGGGATCGCTGGTCCTGGTTCTCCGGCAGATCCTTGGATTCATGAGCCAGGGAAAGGAAGTCGCGGTCACTCCCATCTTGCGCGAGTTAACCACCCAGGGCGCCGCGGATCTGCTAGGCGTCTCACGGCCGTTCCTGATTGAGCTTTTGAACAAGCAAGAGATTCCTTTTCACCTGGTTGGTACGCACCGCCGGATCTACCTCCAGGATCTGCTGCGGTATCGCGATCATCGGGATAAGCAACGCAAGGAAATCTTGAACAGGATGGCGCGTGAAGCCGTCGAGAACGGTGACTACGATCAGGTCTATGCGGCCGATGACGGTGAATGACATTTGACCGCCCCGTGGTGCTCGACGCCTGCGTCCTGGTGGCCGCGGGATTAAGAGACACGCTATTGCGGTTGGCCGAGACTCCCGGGCTGTACGCTCCCCGATGGAGCGACGACATCATGGTAGAAGTTGAGCGCACCCTTCAAAAGCGATTCAACAAATCGCCCGCGCAAACCGGGCACCTGGTGCAAGAACTGCGGCGGTCCTTTCCCGAAGCATGGGTGTGCGGTTACGCGCATCTTATCCCGCGCCTGCTCAATCATGAGAAAGATCGGCACGTCCTGGCGGCCGCCGTCGGCTGCGGCGCTCAAAGCATCGTCACCTTCAACACGCGTCATTTTCAACCCGGCGCCGTGGAGCCCTACGACATCGAGGTTGTTCATCCCGACGATTTTCTGCACGCCCAGATCTGTCTCGATGAAGCGCTCGTCCTGTGCAGATTCACTGAGCAGGCGAACAATATCGGACGGACCGTGGAGCAACAGCTGCGGGCATTTCATGACGCCGGAGCGCTGCCATCGTTCACCGCGGCCGTCTCAAAAGCCTTGGGCCTCCAACTATAAACCCGCGCCGCCTACAAAATCGCGCTCTGCGACCCATCGATCTTGGTGTTCGAAATAAGTGCCGCGAACAGCGGGATGCGAAAGGTGAATAGCGCTCCCAGTATCGTTTTGATGCGGAACAGCAGGCCGCTGGCAAAGCCGTAGTGTTTGGTGAAGAATACCACCGCGCCGTGGATGCGGTCGGCTGCCAGAATGGTCCGCGCGGACTCGGCATAAGGCGAACCCGGCGTATAAAGCGCGGTTACCTGCGGAAGCGCCAAAGTCTTTCGGGAAGCTCGCTGGATTTGATAGCAGAGCTCCGCGTCGGACCAGGAGTCGCCGTAGCGCTCATCCAGGTAGTTAATCCCTTTGACGAAAAACTTCCGCACCAGGAAAGCTTGAAACGTGGCGTACTCCACCGGGAAAACCTCGGCGCTCTTGTCGACGCTGACCGGCGTCAGATCCGCGCCGGTGGCGGGCGTCGGCAGACGGAAAAACTGCTCAGCTATGCGGGCCTGGGTATCCACAAGCAGTGGGCAGACGGCCACGGTCTCCGGGTCGGACTCCAGTCTCGTCACCAGCGATGGAATGGTAGTTGGCAAAACTTCCACTTCCGGCGTCATGAACAGCAGATACTCGCCAGTGGCGGTGCGGGTGCCGATGTTGAGCGCCTTGGTGCGGCCGAAATAGCGCGGCAGGCGCAACATGGTTACATTGGAAAACTCGGAATCCAGTTGCGCGCTTTCGTCGTGCGAGCCGCAATCCACCACCAGGATTTCAATGGAAGCGCGATCGTTGGATCCTTCGAGCGCTGCCAGGCAGCGTCGCAGGGCGGGCGCGCTGTCGTAGGAGAACACCAGTGCCGTCACTTTAATAGTGGGCGGGAGATCGATCTCCTGAGGCTGCGGCTCCGGCTCCACTGCCACGATGGGGGCGGCCTTGCGGGCTTCTACTTTGCGTTTGCTGGCAACGGGCATGTGTAGTTTAGAAGAAGAGCGGAATTTGTATCATTTCGAAGTTGTCATCAGGCAATCGGCGGTGACTAGGACCACTCTGGTCGGCCGTACTTTTAGAGGAATCGAGAACGCGGCCGGATCGCTTCCGGCAGCCAGCCAATAAACATTGCTTTTGCTTCCAGTCTGCACTTCCACCGGCACGTATGCGCTGAAGGCGTCGTCGACATCCCGTTGGGCGATGGTTCCTGAAAGTTTCGTGCCCCGCCAAGTATAGGATAGCTTCACGGCGGGCAGGCCGGTTCCATAGACCCAATTGTCGAAGAAGATCTTCAGGTCCGGATCGGGCGACTTGGGGGCGTATTGGCCCGCCAGCTCGCGAAACTCTTGCGTGCTGATGGAATGATGGTGGCTGGCAATTTCCCTCAGCAATGCTAGAAATTTGTCATCGCCCAATCGGCGGCGAAGCATATGTATGATCCAGGTGCCCTTTTCATAAGTGATGGCGCGCCACGCGTCGGGCGTCAACGAGGACTCCAAGCGGTAGCCCCAGATGACAGGGCCCGCCGACTCCAGGGTACGCCCCGTCGCGGTCTTGGTGAGCAAATGCGTGCGATAGTCGTCTAGCACGTCATCCAGCGCCTTGACGCCTTTCTTGCGTTCCAGCAAGAGCAGAGCCGAATAGTTGGCCAGCGATTCGATGAGCCAACCGTCGTGATAGCTGGCCGGAACCACCAGGTTGCCCCACCATTGATGCGCCACTTCATGGGTTTCCAGCAACTCGGAATAAAAGGTTTCCTCGGCGCGCTCGCGGAGGCGCGGGGGAAGCTGGCCGGGGTTGACATAAGCGAGCGTCGAAAGGTAAACCAGACCCGGAAAGCCCTGGCCGAAGCCACCCGGGATGGGCGTGACGGCGATATTGCGAATCGGGCTGGGGCCAAATTCTTGAGTCATAAAGTCCAGCGCGTCCAGCAAATTCTTAGTCAGATGGTCCATGCGCGCGGCGGGATCGGGCGGTTCCGCGGGCGAAGCCCCCAGCGGGTCGGTCGGGGAGCGCCGCCGAAACGGCTCGTCTGTAATCAGTGGGCTCAGAGGAACGGATTTCGGGGCAAGGGCGGTTTCCAGCTGGTGATTGGCGTACAGCTCGATTCTATATCCATTGTGCTCTTGAACCATGGATTGGAAGTTGCCGAGGTTGAAGCCGGCGAATCGGATAGGGACGTCCGTCTTGACGTGCGTGATGCGCCAGTCCCCGTCGATGCGGTCTTCCACCGGCGTTCCGGTAGCCGCCACGGTCAGGCTCTTCGGATAACGGAAAAGCAGATCGTAGCTGGTAAGGCCGCCCCCGGTTCGCGGATACCAGGTGCCGCGCGCACCCACGTAGTAAACCTGATTGCCCGCATCCCGGACAACGGCGCCCGCGTGATGGATTTCGATCTCGTGCGGCACGGCTGGATCGAGCGGCGGATTGCAAATCAACAGGAATTGGCGGTCGTCGCTATCCGGGCTGAAGTTGGAGGCCTGAATCAGGTCGGACCGTAACGATTGGCGATCGAACACCTCGGCCGGCCGTCCGTCCACGGTAGCCGCGGTGATGCGCATGTTGGGGGACAGATCGAAAGGGACCACCGATCGCGGCTGCGGCTGGCGCCAGGTCAGCGTGGCGCGCGTCACGGCCTGCATCGTCAGATCCGGCTGGATGGTGGCTTCGATACGGATGTTGTCCCACGCGTAATGAATGCCGTGCGGCGCTGCTCCGTTGCGAAACGAGCGGGCCTGAAACGCCGTCCAGGTATTGAAATAGGTGCGATTGTCGCGATAGCCGAGCTTGCCTACTACGATCTGGTCTTGCGCCGTGGGATCGTACAACACATCGAAGTTGTCCAGCTGATTCCCCGAGACCGCCATATAGAACATACCGTTGTCGCGCTGCGCCGACAACACGTCGTACACCACGCGCGCATCGAAACTCGTGATCAGATTGCTTAACACCTGCGTCCAGCGTTCGGCGATGAGACCGCCCATTTCCAAGCTTTTCTTGGAGGCAGGGTTATTCTGGAGCTGAGCCAGAAGGTCGTCGCCGGTTCCATCGGTGAAGACAAAAACCGCGGATTTGAAATGCTCCTCCAGATTCGGAGAGTTCGTAAAGGTGGCTAGCGACGAACGCTCGCTGCGTGTGGGAGGCAGCAGCAACACGTCGGCATCGCCGCCTTCCGAGTTCGCCACAAAGACCGCTCCCAGATGCATGCCTTGCACCGGCTTGCTGAAGACCAAGTAGCCGGAGCCGAGGTACACCTTCACATCTTCTTTGTTGAAGTTCAGATCCAGAACGCGGTAGCACTCAGCGGGGTCCAGCGCCGTGTGCTGGATCTCATCGTCCAGGTCCGCTGCGGTGAGGGCGCAAGCGGAGCGGAGGCTCGCAAACAGGATCACGGCCGGCAGGAAGCGGAACACATTATCAGTTTAGCGGGCAAATTGCCTGGCCATCCAGGAATGTTGTGGAAGATTCCCCTTGAGCGCGTCT
>Ga0209006_10003501_pt1 | contig 14270 bp, 8 predicted proteins | sample JacPin_JW_Ref_O2_FD_188567 | JGI IMG/M metagenome (GOLD analysis project Ga0209006, IMG submission 188567) | Forest soil microbial communities from Algoma, Ontario, Canada - Jack Pine, Ontario site 1_JW_Ref_O2 (SPAdes) (version 2) | ecosystem: Environmental > Terrestrial > Soil > Boreal... | reverse complement strand
GCCGTCGAGCGTGACGGTGCCGGCGGTCGGCCGGTCGAGGCCCGACACCGCGCGCAGCAAGGTCGACTTGCCGCAGCCGGAGCCGCCGACGATCGCGACAATCTCGCCGAGCGCGACCGTCAGGGTCACGCCGTCGAGCGCGCGCACACCGTTCGGATAGGTCTTGCCGACATTTTGCAGCGCGAGCACGCGTCCTCTCCGTCAATCCTCGCCCTGGCGCGCCCCGAAGGCATCTTCCCAGCGCAGGAACGGCGCCGCGACGGCGGCGAGCAGCGCGTCGGTGAGCTTGCCGAGCACCGCGAAAATGAGAATCGCGGCGACAATCTCGGTCGGCTTGCCGAACTGCTGGCCGTCGATCAAGAGATAGCCGACGCCTTCCGAGGCGCCCATGTACTCGGCCGCGACCACGAACATCCAGCCGAGGCCGAGCCCCGCCCGCAGCGACAGGACGTAGCTCGGCAGCACCGCCGGCAGCAGGATGCGGCGGACCATGGCGAATCCGGAGAGCCGAAACGCGCGCCCGACCTCGACGATCTTGCGGTCGACCGAGAGGATCGCGCCCATGACGCCGAGATAGACCGGAAAGAACACGCCGACGGCGATGAGCGCATATTTCGAGGTCTCGAAGATGCCGAGCCACAGGATGAACAGCGGGATCCACGCCATGGACGGAACCGCACGCAGGCCCTGCAGGGTCGGGTCGACCAAGCGGCGCGCGAGCGACGAATAGCCCGCGAAAGCGCCGAGCAGCGTGCCGGCCGCGGCGCCGAGCCCGAAGCCGATGGCGACACGGGCGAGCGTCGCAAGCGTATGGCGGATGAGATCGCCGTTGCGCCAGAGCTCGGCGAATTCCTCACCGATGCGCGAGGGCGGCGGCACCAGGCGTCCGTCGGACAGGCCGGCGCGCACCGCGATCTCCCAACCGAGCGCAAGGCCGACGGGGATTGCAAGGCCGACGCCGAGACGCCGCAATCCTGCGGATGCATCTGCGCCCTGCGTGCGCGCGGCCCGATCCGGCGCCTCGGCGGGTTTTGCTTCAACCGACATGCCGACAGAAGACATGGGACACAATCGGATTGCAATGCGGCCAACGGCGCCAGCGCCGTAGCCCGGATGGAGCGGAGCGTAATCCGGGGGCGGTCCCGCATTCCGCTCCGCTTCATGCGGGCTACGCGTTACTGCTCGCAATGACGAGGTCAATTCCCGGCGATCGGGCCCTGATCGGCGATCAGGTCGTCGAGCGCCTTCTTCACGTCGACGTTGGGCTCGATCACGCCCGCCTTCTGCAGCGCGAGGCCGGCGGCGAGGATCGAGTCGTGCTGCGGCGCGCCGATACGGCTCGAGGTCAGATCGGTGCGCTCCTTGAGCTGCTTGTCGACCACCGCGTCGGGCAGATGCGTCACCGCGATGAAGCTGTGCTTGAGCTCGTCGTAGTGCGCGAGCGAATACTTGCGCGCCTCGTCGTAGACGGCGAGCACGCGGCGCACGAGCTCGGGATGATCCTTGAGGAACGCCTCGCGCGTATTGAGGATGCCCCAGGTATTGGCGGCCTTGTTGCGATAGAACAGCCGCGCGCCGTTCTCGATCTCGGCCTGCGCCATCATCGGGTCGAGGCCGGCCCAGGCGTCGACGTCGCCGCGGATCAGGGCGGTCTTGCCGTCAGGATGCTGCAGCAGCACCGGCACGATGTCCTTCTCGGTCATGCCGACGCTCAAGAGCGCGCGCACCAGGAAGATGTGCGGATCGGTGCCGCGGGTCACCGCGACGCGCTTGCCCTTGAGGTCGGTGATCTTGTTGACGGCCGAGTCCTTGCGGACGACGAGCGCGGTCCATTCCGGCTGCGAAAAGACGTAGATCGACTTGATCGGGTTGCCGTTGATCCGCGCGAGCAGGGCGGCGGAGCCAGCGGTCGAGCCGAAATCGATCGAGCCGGCATTGAGGAATTCGAGCGCCTTGTTGGAGCCGAGCGTCTGCACCCAGCGGATCGAGATGCCGTCCTTGGCGAACTCCTTCTCCAGCCAGCCCTTGTCCTTGAGCAGCATCGAGACCGGATTGTAGGTCGCCCAGTCGATGCGGATTTCGCTCGGCTTGTCGGCCGCGCGGGCGATCGGCGCCGCGAGCGCGGCGGCGGAAAGTGCAAGAAGGTGGCGGCGGGAAAGCAGGGTCATGGCGACCTCCAGCGCAAGGCCGCACCCGCGCCGCTAGCGCACGCGCACGACCGGTTGATGAAGACGGGATTTTTCGGCCCGCCGTCAGCTCGGCGAGGGGCGGACCCCACGCTTTAGCTGCATTTGTTAAGCGCCCGCAAGCTGTTCGCTCAAATCGGCGCTGGTTTTCTTCTACCGCTGGTTCAACCGGCAGGTCAACGAGAAAGTATCGACCGAAAATAGCAAGATTATTAGATGAATATTCTGCAAGCCGAATTCGACCCCGTCATCACCAAGCTGCGACGCGATCGACAGGCCGCGTGACAGCGCGGCGGCGCTCGTCTATCCGGGAAGACGATGACGATCATCGACCATCCGTCCCGCGCAAGCGGAGAGCTCTTCGACACCGCGGCGATGTCGGCGGAGCTCGCGCGGCTGGCGCAGGATTTCTCCGGGCGCGACCGCGAGCTGCGCACCGCGGTGGCGCAGCGCCTCAAGGCTGCGCTCGCCGATGCGCGCATCATCGCCGAGCAGTTGCTGCTCGAGGACCGCCACGGCCGGCGCTGCGCCGAGCGGCTGTGCGCCCTGCAGGACGACATCATCCGCGTGCTCTACGACTTCGCGGTCGGCCGCCTGTACCCGCCGCAGACCGCCTCGGACGCCGAGCACATGGCGATCGTCGCGACCGGCGGCTACGGCCGCGGCCTGATGGCGCCCGGCTCCGACATCGATCTGCTCTTTCTCCTGCCCTACAAGCAGACCGCCTGGGGCGAGTCGGTCGCCGAGACGATCCTTTATTGCCTGTGGGACATGGGCCTCAAGGTCGGGCACGCGACGCGCTCGGTCGACGAGTGCATCCGCCAGGCCAAGGCGGACATGACGATCCGCACCGCGGTCCTCGAGGCGCGCTTCCTGCTCGGCGACCGCAGGCTCTACGACCAGCTGGTGACGCGCTTCGACAAGCAGGTGGCGCACGGCACGGCGGCGGAGTTCGTCACCGCCAAGCTCGCCGAGCGCGAGGAGCGCCACCGCCGCGCCGGCCAGTCGCGCTACCTGGTCGAGCCCAATGTCAAGGACGGCAAGGGCGGTCTGCGCGACCTGCACACGCTGTTCTGGATGGCGAAGTACGTCTACCGCGTGCGCGAGCCCGAGGAGCTGATCGAGCGCGGCGTGTTCGACCGGCACGAGTACCAGCTGTTTCGCCGCTGCGAGGATTTCCTCTGGGCGGTGCGCTGCAATATGCACTTCGTCACCGGCCGCGCCGAGGAGCGGCTGTCCTTCGACCTGCAGCGCGATATCGCGATCCGGCTCGGCTACACCTCGCACCCCGGCCTGCGCGACGTCGAGCGCTTCATGAAGCACTACTTCCTGATCGCCAAGGACGTGGGCGACCTCACCGCCATCCTGTGCGCGGAGCTCGAAGCGCGCCAGGCCAAGGGCGTCGCCATGCTCAACCGCGTGGTCGCGCGCTTCCGCCGCCGGCCGCGCCGGGTCTCGCTCGACGCCAAGGGCTTCATCGTCGACCACAACCGCATCAGCGTCGCCGACCAGAAGGTGTTCGAGCGCGACCCCGTCAACCTCCTCCGCATCTTCCACCTCGCCCAGCGCCACAGCCTCGATTTCCATCCCGACGCCATGCGGCTCGCGACGCGCTCGCTCAAGCTGATCGACAAGTCGGTGCGCGAGGACGCGGAGGCGAACCGGCTGTTTCTCGATATTCTCACGGCGAAGAACGACGCCGAGATCGTGCTGCGCCGGATGAACGAGACCGGCGTGCTCGGCCGCTTCATTCCCGACTTCGGCCGCATCGTGTCGATGATGCAGTTCAACATGTACCATCACTATACGGTCGACGAGCATCTCCTGCGCTGCATCGGGGTGCTCGCCGAGATCGAGGCGGGCAAGAACGTGGAATACGGGCTCGCCAACGAGCTCATCCGCACCATCCAGCCCGAGCACCGCACGGTGCTCTACGTCGCGCTCTTCCTGCACGACATCGCCAAGGGCCGCGTCGAGGACCACTCGATCGCCGGCGCCCGCATCGCGCGCAAGCTCGGGCCGCGCTTCGGGCTTTCGCCCGCCAACACCGAGACGCTGGTGTGGTTGATCGAGCAGCATCTCACCATGTCGACGATCGCGCAGTCGCGCGACCTCTCCGACCGGCGCACGATCGAGAATTTCAGCGCCGTGGTGCAGTCGCTCGAGCGCATGAAGCTCTTGACCCTCCTCACCACCGCCGACATCCGCGCCGTCGGCCCCGGCGTGTGGAATGGCTGGAAGGCGCAGCTTCTGCGCGCGCTCTACTACGAGACCGAGCCGGCGCTCACCGGCGGCTTCTCCGAGGTCGACCGCGCGCGCCGCGTCGGCATGGCGCACGCCGAATTCCGCGCCGAGATGAAGGACTGGGAGCCGGCCGAGATCGACCGCTACGTGGCGCGGCACTACCCGGCGTACTGGCTCAAGGTCGACCTGCCGCGCAAGGTCGCGCACGCGCGCTTCCTGCGCTCGGCCGAGCAGGTCGGCAAGACGCTCGCGACCTCGGTCGGTTACGACGCCGGCGCCATTACCATTCTCACGGTGCTCGCGCCCGACCATCCCTGGCTGCTCTCGGTCATCGCCGGCGCCTGCGCGGCCGCCGGCGCCAACATCGTCGACGCGCAGATCTTCACCACCACCGACGGGCTCGCGCTCGACACCATATCGGTGTCGCGCGAGTTCGAGCTCGACGACGACGAGGGAAGGCGCGCCATCCGCATCGCCGATTCGATCGAGCGCGCGCTGCACGGCGACATAAAGCTGCCCGAGGTGGTGGCGAAGCGCTCGGCGCCGAAGGGCCGCATCAAGGCCTTCGCGGTCGAGCCAGAGGTCAACGTCAACAATGCCTGGTCGAACCGCTACACCGTGGTCGAGGTAAGCGGCCTCGACCGCCCCGGCCTGCTCTACGAGCTCACCACCGCGCTGTCCAAGCTCAACCTCAACATCGCCTCGGCGCACGTCGCGACCTTCGGCGAGCGCGCGGTCGACGTGTTCTACGTGACCGATCTGCTCGGGGCGAAGATCTTCTCGCCGCCGCGCCACGCGGCGATCAAGCGCGCGCTGATCGCGATGTTCACGGGCGGCGCGGAGAGCGAGGCAGCGCGCGGCGCGGCGGCGGGGTGACGCGGCGAGAGCAACCCAACGCTTATTAACCTTGCCACGGCGCTCGCGCGGAATGCCGAATGTGGAGGACGTCGATCCGGCCATCGGATGCACGTCGAAAGCTTTCGCCGCGAGACTACTTCCAGCCCTACACCTTCACCGCCTTCGCGATCACCTCCGGCGGGGTCGCCGCCGTCTCCTTCACCAGCGCTTCGATGTTGGCCCCCGCCTGCGGGCGAATGATAACGATGATGTGGCGCGCTTCGGCTTCCGCGAGCAGCGCCTGATCCGCCGCCGCATCGAACACCGCGCGCAAGGCCGCGACGCGGTCGACGGGCACGCCGGGCGGCGGCCAGTAGGCATAGCCGAGGTGCGTTGGTGAGGCGGCGGTCGGCGTCGTTCGTGATGAGTTCGGCGAGCGGCGGCACGTCGGCGAGATCGGGCTCGCGCTGCGGGCCGACCTGCACCAGGACGTTGATCTTCTTCTGCGCCAGCCACTCCGGCCGGCTCGACGACAGGCTCGCCCAGCTCTCGCCGCCGCGCCCCCATCACCTCGCCGCGCTCGGCCGCGAGGTTGAGCGCCTGGCCGCCCGCATAGCCGGTGACGGCGCGGAATTTCATGCCGAGCAGCGCGTTGAGCACGGTCGGATAGATGTAGGAACCGCCGGTGACATGCCCGCCATATGCTCGTTTTCCGTGCACACGAGACGTTAACCCACCCCTGATATAGGCAGACGATTGCAAGGGCGTGTGGGCATGAGTAGCGTTGCCGGTGATCCCCCGAGCGCCGAGCCGACCGAGCGTCCTGCGGCGCGGGGCGGGCGGTCGCTGCTGTGGCGGTTGATCGTGCCGATGTGCTTCGGCGTCGTCGCGCTGGTGTGCGCGATCGCGTTCTATGCGCCGCACGAGGTGGTCGCGACCGCCCTCAACGAGGCGCAGGTGCGCGGCATAGGGACGGCGCGCCAGCTGCAGACGCTGCGCAGCTTCTACTCCGAGCACGTGGTCGCGCGCGCGACCAAAACCGGCACCAGTGCCTCGCCCAACTACAAGACCGACGGCAAGTCGATTCCGGTGCCGACGACCTTCGTCCAGGACGTCGCCGAAGCGTTCAAGGAAAACGGCGTCCTGGTGCGCCTGGTGAGCCCCTATCCATGGCCGACCCGCCAGGGCCGCGTGCTCGACAATTTCCAGAACGAGGCATGGGCCCAGCTCAACCACAATCCCGGCGGCATCTGGTCGCGCCGCGAGCAGCTCGACGGGCGCGAGGTGCTGCGCGTCGCGGTCGCCGACCGAATGCAGCAGAGCTGCGTCAACTGCCACAACGCGAGCCCGGATTCGCCCAAGCGCGACTGGAAGGTCGGCGACGTGCGCGGGCTGATCGAGGTGGTGCAGCCGATCGAGACGATCCTTGCGGGCTCGCGCGCGCTCTCGCGCAACCTCGTCGCCGGTGGGACCATCGCCGGCGTCGTGCTGCTCGGGCTCCTGCTCGCCAATGCGCTGCAGCTGGTCCGCCCGTTGCGTGATCTCACCCGCTCGATCCACGCCATGGCGCGCGGCGAGCAGAACGAGCCTATACCGCATACGGGCCGCACCGACGAGCTCGGCACCGTTGCCCGCGCGCTCAAGCACCTGCAGCAGGAAACCGAGGAACGCGCGCGCGCCGAGGCGCTCGTCACCCACATGGCGCACCACGACGCGCTCACCCGGCTCCCCAACCGCCTCCGGTTTCGCGAGGAGCTGGAGGAAGGGCTCGTGCGCGCCCACCGCGACGACGCGCTGGCGGTGCTCTGCCTCGACCTCGACAACTTCAAGGCGGTCAACGACACCCTCGGCCATCCGGTCGGCGACGCGCTGCTCAAGGTCGTCGCCGAGCGCCTGCTCGAAGGGATCGGCGCCACCGACACGGTCGCGCGGCTCGGCGGCGACGAGTTCGCGATCGTGCAGACCGGCGCGGCGCAGCCGGTCGGCGCCACCGTGCTCGCCCAGCACCTGATCGAGACGATCGCGGCGCCCTACGAGATCAACGGCCACTCGGTCGTCATCGGCACCAGCCTCGGCATCGCGATCGCGCCCAACGACGGCACCGACCCCGACGCCATCCTCAAGAACGCCGACCTCGCGCTCTATCGCGCCAAGGCGGAAGGCCGCGGCGTCTACCGGTTCTTCGAGGCCGCGATGGACGCGAGCATGCAGGTGCGCCGCCTGCTCGAGCTCGACTTGCGCTCGGCGCTCGCCCTCGATCAGTTCGAGCTGATGTATCAGCCGCTGGTCGACCTCACGACCGCCGAGGTGAAGGGTCTCGAGGCGCTGCTGCGCTGGCGCCATCCCGAGCGCGGCCTCGTCTCGCCCGCCGAGTTCATCCCGCTCGCCGAGGAAATCGGCCTGATCACCCAGATCGGCAGCTGGGTGCTGCGTCGCGCCTGCGCCGAGGCGGCAACCTGGCCGAACCATCTCACCGTTGCGGTCAACCTCTCGCCCGTCCAGTTCACCAGCCGGACGCTGGTGCTCGACGTGGTCACGGCGCTCGGCGCCTCCGGCCTTCCGCCGCGCCGGCTCGAGCTGGAGATCACCGAGGCAGTCCTGCTGCAGGACACCGATGCGACGCTCGCGACGCTCACCCATCTCAAGGAGCTGGGCGTGCACATCTCGATGGACGATTTCGGCACCGGCTATTCGTCGCTGAGCTATTTGCGCAAGTTCCCGTTCGACAAGATCAAGATCGACCAGTCGTTCATCCGCGATCTCGACAATCGCCCCGAATCGATGGCGATCGTGCGCGCGGTCGCCGGGCTCGGCCGCTCGCTCGGCATCTCGACCACGGCCGAGGGCGTCGAGACGCTCGATCAGCTCAGGACCGTGAAAGCCGAGGGCTGCACGCAGGTGCAGGGCTATCTGCTGTCGAGACCGCTCGCCGCACGCGATGTTCCGCGCGTGCTCGAGGCCTTCGCGGCCGCGAACAAGAGCGCCGCGTAGGCCGTAGCCCGTAGCCCGGATGGAGCGCAGCGAAATCCGGGGACACCCTATCCACGGTGACGCTTTCCCCGCATATCGCTGCGCTGATGCGGGCTACGATGCGGATTGCGGCCAACTCCCTGCTTCTGTAACAATCCCACCAGCAGCAATCGGAGCAGGCATTCATGGCCGAGTGGTTCGTCGCCAAGGCGTCCGAGCTGATCGACGGCGACCGGCGCATCGTGACCGCCGGTCGGCACGAAATCGGCGTCTTTTGCAGCAGCGGCGCCTACTACGCCTACAGCAACACCTGCCTGCACTCCGGCGGCCCGGCCTGCGAAGGCCTGCTGATCAACCGGGTGGTCGATCTGATCGCGCCCGACCGAACCTACCAGGGGCAGACCTTCTCCGACGACCTGCATTTCGTCTGCCCGTGGCACGGCTACGAATACGACATGAAGACCGGCGAATGCGCCGGCGACCGCAAGCTCAAGCTGCGCAAATACGACGTGGTGCAGCGCGGCGAGGACCTCTATGTCGTGGCCTGACGGACGAACGTCGCGGCGCGAAGCAGGAATCTGGGAGAACGGCCATGGACATGCCCCGCTCGGAAGTGCGCAAGCTGCGGTTCGACGAGTATTCGGCGACCAAGCACCTGGAGCACGCGACGCGGCAGGCGCACGAGCGCAACTACCAGGACTTCCTCATCGTCGACGTCGACTCGCACCATTACGAGAACGAGTCGTACAAGGAGGTGTTCTCCTACATCGACAACCCGGTGATCCGCCGCGCCGCGATGGAGTCGACCAAGCGCGGCGGCCGCTCCTCGATGATGAATACGCAGGTCGGCTACCAGGATCTGGGCGGCCGCATCACGCGGCATGAGCTGCGCAAGTACGAGAAGGTGCCGAGCGACGTCCACCGCGACATCTCGCAGACCAAGATCTGGATGGACGCCATGGGCGTCGACTACACCTGCCTGTTTCCGACGCCGATGCTGTTTCTCGGCCTGCATCCGCAGACCGAGGTCGAGGTCGCGATGGCGCAGGGCTACAACCGCTGGCTTTGCGAGCGGATCCTGTCCGCCGAGCCGCGGCTGACCTCGATGCTCTACCTGCCGTTCAACGATCCGGAAGCGGCGTACCGGACGGTCAAGGAATTCGGCGACAAGAAAGGCGTTGTCGGATTCATGGTGACGTCGCCGCGCTACAAGCCGGTGCACGACAACGCCTACGTCAAGACCTACGCGCTGCTCGAGGAGATGGGCAAGCCGATCTCGTTCCACGCCGCCTACAACTGGAACGACCAGTCGCTGCAGATGACCAACCGCTTCATCTCGGTGCATGCGCTCGGCTTCATGTGGTTCAACATGATCCACATGACCAACTGGGTGATCAACGGCCTGCCCGAGCGGTTCCCGAAGCTCAAGGTGATGTGGATCGAGAGCGGGCTCACCTGGGCCTACTGCCTCATGCAGCGGCTCGACCACTCCTACATGATGCGCACGTCGGACTGCCCTTCATTGAAACGCAAGCCATCAGAATACATGCGCGAGATGTACTACTCGACGCAGCCGATGGAGGTGCCGGAGGACCCGTCGATCCTCGAGGCGACCTTCAAGATGATCAATGCGGAGACGCAGCTCGTGTGGTCGTCGGACTATCCGCACTGGGACTTCGACCTGCCGAGCGTGATCTACGACCTGCCGTTCCTGTCGGAAAAGGCGAAGCGCAACATCCTCGGGGGCAACGCGGCGCGGCTGCTCGGCCTCGACCCGACGCCGGTGAAGAAGATTCCGTAGGGCGTGGCAGCTTCGTAGGATGGGTTGACCCGCGCGAAGGCGGGGGAGACCCATCGGCTTGAGTCGCGGGGCGGCAATGGGTTTCCCCCCGCCTTCGCGGGGGTCGACCCATCCTACGTACCTGCGCCCCGGCGCCCGCCTATCATCGCGCTATCGAGCCGCAATGACATCGAAGCCTCCCGATCCCAACCACGCGACCACCGGCACCGACATGTTTGGCGCCGCCGTGCGGAATCATCAGTCCGGCCGCCTCGCGGAGGCGGAGGCGCTCTATCGCAAGATCCTCGGGCGCGACCCTTCGCATGTGGGCAGCCTGCATTTTCTCGGCCTGCTCGCGCACCAGACCGGCCGCAACGACGATGCTGCCAAGCTGATCGGCCGCGCGCTCACGCTCAACGGGGCGATACCCGATTGCCACTATCACATGGGGCTGGTGCAGAGCGCGCTCGGACGCCTCGACGCGGCGGCCACCCATTTCGCCAAGACCGTCGAGCTCAAGCCCGATCATGCCGAGGCGCACATGGACCTCGGCACCGTCCTCAAGCGGCAGGGTCGCCCCGACGCGGCGCTCGCGAGCTACCGCCGCGCGCTCGCGCTGCGGCCGGCCGCCGCGCAGATCCGCTACAACCTCGCCAACCTGCTCGCCGAGCAGGGGCGGCTCGACGAGGCGGTCGGCGAATATCATGAGGCGCTGCGCCTCGCCCCGACGGCGGCACCGATCCATCACAATCTCGCGGCCGCGCTGCTCGCGCAGAGCAACCTCGTCGGCGCGGTCGCCGAATATCAGGAGGCGCTGCGCTGCGACCCGAAGCTCACCGACGCCGGCCGCAATATCGGCCGCGTGGTCGACCGGATCGTCGCCGCGATGCGCGCGGGCGGCGGCATGGCGGCAAAAACGCTGTTCGTCCATTGCGTGGAAAATCTCAACCTCATTCCGGACGAGGTCGACCTGCGTGCGCCCTTGATCGAGGCCTTGACCGAGCCGTGGGGCCGGCCGAGCGACCTCCTCGGCGTCGCCAAGGCCGTGCTCAGAAAAAATCCGGCGATCCGCGGCGCGATCGAGCGCGCCCGCCAGAGCTGGCCGACACGCCTTGCGGCAACGCAGCTGTTTGTGGATACCGACCGCGCCGTGGTCGCGGAAGACGCGCTGTTTCGCTGCCTGCTCGAATCGACGCGCGTCTCCGACGTCGGCTTCGAGCGGCTGCTCACCAATCTGCGTGCCATCGTGCTCGACGAGGCGACGCGCGCGACGGGTTGCGACGAGGCGGACCCGCTCGCGTTCGACACGGCGCTGGCGCAGCAGTGCTATCTCAACGACTACGTTTACGACCTCGCCGATGGCGAATTGGCGCGGGCGCAAGCGCTGCGCGACCGGCTCGCGGCCGCGTTGCGCGCCGGCGACCCGATCGCGCCGACATGGATCGTCGCCGTCGCGAGCTATTTTCCGCTCGGCACGGTGCCTGGCGGCGAAACGCTGCTCGCGCAGTCCTGGCCGCTGCCCCTCGCTGCGCTCCTTGCCCAGCAGATCGCGGAGCCGGCCGAAGAGGAGCGCCTGCGCGCGCGCATGCCGCCGCTCACGCCGATCGAGGATCGCGTCTCGCTCGCGGTGGAGCGGCAATATGCCGAGAATCCCTACCCCCGATGGGTCAGGCTGCCGCTGACGGACCAGCCGATGACGCTCGACGAGCAGCTCGGCGCGTTGTTTCCGCACATGCCGTTCCGCCGACTCGGCAAGAGCACAGCCGACATCCTCATCGCCGGATGCGGCACCGGCCAGCAGGCACTCGATGCCGCCAACTTGTTCGCGGCCTCGCGCCTGCTCGCCATCGATCTCAGCCTGCCGAGCCTCGCCTTTGCCCAGCGCAAGGCGCGCGAGCTCGGCATCACCAATATCGAGTTCGCGCAGGCCGACATCGTCGCGCTCGGGTCGCTCGATCGCACCTTCGACAGCATCGAGGCGATGGGCGTGCTACATCACCTCGCCGACCCGTGGACCGGCTGGGCGGTGCTGCTCGGGCGGCTCGCGCCCGGCGGCATCATGCGCATCGGCCTCTACAGCGAGCTTGCCCGGCAGGACATCGTCAGGGGGCGCAAGATCATCGCCGAACGCGGCTACCAGGCGACCGCCGAGGACATCCGCCGCGCCCGCCAGGCGCTCATCGCGGTCGCGGCCGATCAGCAGCTCCTGTTCGTGCGCGACTCGTGGGATTTCTTCAGCATCAGCGAATGCCGCGACCTCCTGTTTCATGTGCAGGAGCACCGGATGACGCTGCCGCAGATCAAGGCGTTCCTCGCGGAGCACGATCTGCAGTTTCTCGGCTTCGAGCTGGCCGAGCCGCACTGGCGCGCGTACGGGGCGCGTTTTCCCGCCGACACGGCCCGGATCGACCTCGACCTTTGGCACCAGTTCGAGACCGAGAATCCGCGCACGTTCCAGGGCATGTATCAGTTCTGGGTGCAGAAGCGGGCCGGTTGAGGCGCCCACGCGCGAGGGCCGATTGCGGCGACTTTCCATGCTGTTAACCGCCACGATCCGGCCGGTTTGCCGCCGGTAACGGCCCCTTAAATCGCCGCCGTTAGCGTGCGCATTGGGATATCGGGCGGCGCCCGCGGGGCTAGGCGAGCATGGCGGTGAGGATCAGACGCACGGCGGAGCGGCGCGAGCCTGTCGTCGACGTCGCGCCGGCACCGCGCCGGCGCATCCGCCGGCGGCGCGGCAGCGGCTCGCGTCTTGGCCGCATCGTCTATTGGGGCGCCGTGGCGGCGCTGTGGTGCGTGATCCTCGGCATCGGCGTGCTCTTTTGGGTCGCCTATCACCTGCCGCCGATCGAGTCGCTCGAAGTCCCCAAGCGGCCGCCCTCGGTGCAGATTCTCGCGCTCGACGGCCACGTGCTGGCGAACCGCGGCGAGATGGGCGGCGCCGCGATCCCGCTGCGCGAGATGCCCGCCTATCTGCCCAAAGCCTTCGTCGCGATCGAGGACCGCCGCTTCTACCATCACTTCGGCGTCGATCCGATCGGCCTCGTGCGCGCCGTCATGGCCAATGTGCTGCACCGCGGCGTGGCGCAAGGCGGCTCGACCATCACGCAGCAGCTCGCCAAGAACCTGTTTTTGACGCCCGAGCGCACGCTGACGCGCAAGCTGCAGGAAGTGGTGCTCGCGCTCTGGCTCGAGCACAAATACTCCAAGGCGCAGATCCTCGAGCTCTATCTCAACCGCATCTATTTCGGCGCCGGCGCCTACGGGGTCGAGGCGGCGGCGCAACGCTATTTCGGCAAGTCGGCGCGCAACGTGACGCTCGCCGAGGCAGCCTTGCTCGCCGGCCTCGTCAAGTCGCCGTCGCGGCTCTCGCCCACCAAGAATTTCGACGGCGCCGAGGAGCGCGCGCAGCTCGTGCTCGCCGCCATGCGCGACGGCGGCTTCGTCGACGCCGCGACCGTCAAGGTCGCCATGGCGCATGCGCCGCGCATCGTGCAGCCGAGCGCTGGCGGCTCGGTCAACTACGTCGCCGACTGGGTGATGGACGTGATCAACGACTTGATCGGCCATGTCGACCGCGACATCGTGGTGGAGACGACGATCGATCCCGGGCTGCAGGCCGCGGCCGAGAAGGCGCTCGACGAGGAGCTGACGCAGAAGGGCGCGAAATTCTCCGTCACGCAGGGCGCCCTCGTCGCGATGACGCCGGAGGGTGCGGTGCGCGCGCTGGTCGGCGGGCGAAACTATGGGGAGAGCCAGTTCAACCGCGCGATCGCGGCGAAACGCCAGCCCGGCTCGGCGTTCAAGCCGTTCGTCTATCTCACGGCGCTCGAGCGCGGGCTCACGCCCGACGCGGTGCGCGAGGACAAGCCGGTCGAGCTCAAAGGCTGGCGTCCGGAGAACTACGGGCACGAATACTACGGGCCGGTGACGCTCACCCAGGCGCTCGCCCTGTCGCTCAATTCGGTGTCGGTGCGGCTCACCCTCGAATGCGGACCGGCGGCGGTGGCCAAGACCGCCTATCGGCTCGGCATCACGTCGCAGCTCGATCCCAATCCGTCGCTCGCGCTCGGCACCTCGGAGGTCTCGCCGCTCGAGCTCGTGGGTGCTTATGCACCTTTCGCCAACGGCGGCGTCGCGGTGGTGCCGCACGTGGTCGAACGCGTGCGCGCGGCCGACGGCAAGCAGACGCTCTATGTCCGCGCCGACACCTCGTTCGGCCGCGTGGTCGATGCGCGCTACATCGCGATGAT
>Ga0209006_10003500_pt1 | contig 14271 bp, 14 predicted proteins | sample JacPin_JW_Ref_O2_FD_188567 | JGI IMG/M metagenome (GOLD analysis project Ga0209006, IMG submission 188567) | Forest soil microbial communities from Algoma, Ontario, Canada - Jack Pine, Ontario site 1_JW_Ref_O2 (SPAdes) (version 2) | ecosystem: Environmental > Terrestrial > Soil > Boreal... | reverse complement strand
GTTTCGTGATGTTTATAGTCCTTCCGAAATGGAGCGAGATGCTCGAGCCACTGGTCGACGTCTTCAATCAGACCGTTTTCGTCGTCGTTTACGTATATGCCCGCCGTGATGTGCATCGCTGAGACCAGTACCATGCCTTCGCGAACCCCGCTCTTGCGCACGAGTTCCTCCACCTGCGGTGTGATGTGTACATATGCACGATGCGTCTTAGTGTGGAACCTCAAGTATTCCGTGAGCGTTTTCATTTAGCTGAGTCGGCCACGCAAAGTCATTGCACCAATCACCTGACGATCTCCGCAAGTCTCCCGCTCGCAATCAGTTCGGAGATGCATACCAAGTCTTTATACATCACGCGGTCTTTTTCCATCGTGGCACACACAGAACGGATCGCGGTGTGCGCTCCCTGTCCGCGCCTCGATGTTTTCAGCGGAGCCAAAAAGTCCAGAGCCTGCGCCACAACCATCGCTTCGATCGCCAGAACGTTTCGGGTATTTTCCACGATTCGTTTCAGCTTGATGGCCGCAGTCATGCCCATGGACACATAGTCTTCCTTGTTGCCCGAAGTAGTAATCGAGTCGACCGATGCTGGATGCGCGAACACCTTGTTCTCGCTGACCAAGGCGGCGGCTGTGACCTGCGCCATCATGAAGCCAGAGTTCAGTCCAGCGCCGGGCGCGAGAAACGGCGGCAAACCTTCGCTCAAAGCCGGATTCACCAGTCGCTCAATCCGCCGCTCGCTGATGCCCGCCAGCGCGCTGAGCACAATGGCTAGAAAATCCAGAGCAAATGCCAGCGGCTCGCCGTGAAAATTTCCACCGGAGATCACGTCGCCTTCGGCGCTCTTCGCATCGGTGATGAACACCAGAGGATTGTCGACCGCGGAGTTAGCCTCTGTCTCGAAAACCTCCCGGCAGTGGGCCAGTGTGTCGCGAACCGCTCCATGCACCTGCGGGATGCAACGCAGCGAATAGGCGTCTTGCACGCGCCCGCACTCGCGATGGGAGTCACGAATCTGGCTGCCTTCGAGCATGCGCCGCAGGTTCGCCGCGCTCTTCATCTGCCCGTGATGCGGACGCGCCTTGTGAATGCGTTCGTCGAACGCCGCGTCCGTGCCCTTAAGCGCATCGCAACATAGGCCGCCCAGCACGTCGGCGGTGTCGACCAGTGTCTCCGCGGCCAGCAAAGCGAGCGTGCCCACCGCGAGCATGGCCTGGGTTCCGTTGATCAACGAAATAGATTCTTTCGACTCGAGCGCAAGAGGCTTGATCTGTGCCCGCTTAAGCCCATCGCCACTGGGAATGCGGGCGCCGTTGTCGTCTAAGCATTCGCCTTCACCGATCAGCGCGAGGGCAAGATGCGCCAGAGGAGCCAGATCGCCGCTCGCGCCCACGCTGCCCTGCGACGGTACGAACGGAATCACTCCGCGGTTGAGCATTTCGCAGAGCGTGTCGATGACGATGCCCCGCACTCCGGAATGTCCTTTGGCCAGCGAATTTGCCCGTAACAGCATCATAGCGCGCGTTTCGGCCCTCGAGAGGGCTTCGCCAACGCCGACGGCATGAGAGCGCACTAGATTGACCTGCAGTTCGCGGATCTGGTCGCCTGCGATGCGCACATCGCTCAGTTTGCCTACGCCGGTGGTAATGGCGTAAGCAAGTTTGTTGCTGGCCACAATCTCGTCCACAACAGATCGGGCAAGATTGACCGCCATCCGTGCATCGGGAGCCAATAAAACTGCGCGGCGAATGCCGATGCCCGCAACTTCGCCTACCGCTTCCAGAGTGAGATCGTTTCCGTTGATGTGCAATGCGTTCAAGAGAAGTTCCTGTGGCTTACTTTCCAAGAGCGGTGTGAAACGCTTTCAAGTATTTTTCCGGCAGTGGCGCCACCTTCATCTCGGAGTTCGTGACAACGTGCGTTGTCTCACCCTCTGCCAAAAGCTTCCCGGTGTTGGCCCGCACCAGGTCGTAAGTGAAAACCACGACCGATTTGCGCACGCTCTTCAGCCGGGTCCGGACCACGACTTCCTCGTCATAGTAAACAGGAGCGCGGTAGCGGCACTTGGCCTCAGCTACGGCGATGAAGCAGCCGTCCTCGCGTTCCATATCGCGGTATAAGAAACCCATCTGCCGCATGAGTTCTACGCGGCCGACTTCAAACCAGATTAAATGGTTTGAATGGTAGACCACGCCCATTTGATCGGTCTCGGCGTAACGCACGCGCAGCCGGGTCTCATTGACCGTCGCTTGGCTCATTTCCCCGTCCAGACCGGTTTTCGTTTTTCGAGGAACGATGAAATTCCCTCACGAAAATCGGCTGTTGTACGGATAGCAGCGTTCTCTCGCGCAGCGGTGTCAAGCTGGGAGTCGAGTTCGGTGCGTGCATGCGCAGTCAGGAGCTGTTTTGTCGCCCGCAAAGACGACGGACTGTTCTCCATGAGAAGCGCGGCCAAAGCGCGAGCCCGCGTCATGAGACTCTCGGCGGGCACGATTTCGTTGACCAGACCGATGCTCGCCGCTTCCTCGGCACCGAAGATCCTGCCTGTGAGGAGCAGATCGCGTGCCTGTTTCTCGCCGACTTGGCGGAGCAAAAATGTCGAGACAATCGCCGGCACGAACCCGATGCGCACTTCTGTATATCCGAACTTCGCTTCCGGAACGGCCAGCGTGAAGTCGCAGAGCAGCGCAATTCCGCTCCCGCCCGCAATCGCAGCTCCGTTTACTGCCGCGATGGTGGCAATGGGAAATTCATAAATAGCGCGGAATAGCTGTACCATTTTTTCAGAGTCTTCCAGGTTCTGCTTTGGCGTTCGCCCCAGCAGACCTTTCAGGTCTTCAAGGTCCAAACCCGAACAGAAGGCCTTGCCCGCGCCGGTGATGATCAGAACGATTGCGCCCGACTTCGCGAGATCGTCCAGAGCGCGCAGTAGATCGTCAATCAGTTCGAAACTGATGGCGTTGCGCTTCTCCGGACGATTCAACGTAATCGTAGCGAGGCCACCCTCGGATGCGACTTGTATTGTCTTGTAGCTCATGTCAGAAACTAATCTGCAGCGTGCGAACTGGAAAACTTTGCTCCGATTCCGCTCGTTGCCTTCAGTAGGGAATCCAACGGCTTCAGCGTCGGCAACGCCGCGCCCCGCTGGCCAAGGATCTCGATTACCTTCTCGGTCGCGATGTTGCCAACCAAAGCGTCCTGCGCAAATGGGCAACCACCCAACCCTCCCAACGCAGAATCGAACCGCCGGCATCCCGCATCATAGGCCGCCAGTATCTTCTCAGCGGCCTGGTCAGGCCGGCTGTGCAAGTGAACTCCAATCTCAAGGTAGTCGTATTTCGCAATCACTGCACTCACCAATTCACCAACCTGCTGCGCGCTGGCCATGCCGACGGTATCGGCAAGGGAAATCATGCGAAGATTCTCGATTTCCATCAGCGCGATGGCTTCGATTACTTCCTCGGGATTCCACAAGTCGCCATATGGATTCCCGAATGCCATCGAAATGTAGACAACGACATCCAGTCCCGCGGCGTCCGCCTTGTTCTGGATCTTCTCCAGTTCATCGAGCGCGTCTTCGGGCGACTGATTCTGATTCTTCCGCAAAAACGTCTCGGAAATCGAATAGGGAAACCCCAAAGTTGTTACAGCCTGTGTCTCGATCGCGCGCTGCGCTCCCTTTTCATTCACCACGATGCCAATAATTTCCACATCATCCGGCGGGTCGAGTTCCTTAAGCACTTCTTCGGAGTCTGCCATCTGAGGCACAGCCTTGGGGGATACGAATGAAACCGCGTCAATGTGCTTAAATCCTACGCTGATCAAGGCCTTTAAATAGTCCGTCTTCAGGTCAGCCGGGATGATCCCTGGTAACCCCTGCCAGGCGTCGCGCGGACATTCGATGAGTTTTACAGTCTCAGACACGTCGATACCCACCACGGATCTCCAGGAATTCTCACGGATTACTCTGAGTAAAGAAGCTAGTTCATAAGCCCGTGTATCTCCGTGCAGATCCGCGGCAAAAGAAGGTGATTTTACGTTTGCAAAACTCCCACTTTGAACTCGGCAACATCCGGGTTCAGCGCCGCAGCTTCGAGGGCCTGCGTAATCGCTGCCCGCGTTTCGATCGGATCGATGATCTTGTCGATCCAAAGCCGCGCCGCCCCGTATCGCGGATCGGTCTGCTCGTCGTAAGTGCGTTTTACGGATTCGTAAAGCTCTTTTCTCTCTTCTTCGCTGAGCTTCTTGCCGCCGCGCTCCAGTTGCTTAACCTTGATCTCGACCAGCGTACCCGCCGCCGAATCGCCACTCATTACGGCATAACGCGCTGTCGGCCAGGCGAACACAAAGCGTGGGTCGTACGCCTTGCCGCACATCGCATAGTGCCCGGCGCCGAAAGACCCTCCCACGATCACAGTGATCTTCGGCACGACGGAATTCGAGACCGCATTTACCATCTTGGCACCGGCCTTGATGATCCCGCTCCACTCCGCGTCCCGCCCCACCATGAATCCGTTGACATCCTGAAAGAAAATCACGGGAATCAGATTCTGATTGCAGTCCATAATGAAGCGGGCGGCTTTCTCAGCCGACTCGGTGTAGATCACTCCTCCGAACTCAATGCGCTTGTGGCCTTCGTGATCGGTCTGCTGTGCATGCAGTTTCTGATTCGCCACAATTCCGACGGCGAACCCGCCGATGCGCCCATATCCGCAGATGAGCGTTTTTCCGTACTCCGCTTTATATTCGTCGAAGCGGCTGCCATCGAGGACGCGCGCCAGCACTTCCTTCATGTCATAGGGCCGCGCTGGCGAAGAGTCGTAAATTCCGTAGATCTCCTCCGCGGCGAGAGCCGGTTCGATAGGCTTCTTGCGGTCCCACGGCGAAAGCCGACGGTACCCCCACTTTTCAACAATTGAGCGAATTCGTGCGATGCAAGCTTCATCGTTCGCTTCACGGAAATCGATTGTCCCGCTGATCGCCGAATGCATCACTGCGCCGCCCAGTTCGTCCGCCGAAACCTTCTGCCCAATCGCGGCCTGCACCAGGGCCGGACCTGCCAGAAACAAGCCGCTGCCATCCGTCATGAGCACGTGATCGCACATTACCGGAAGGTATCCGCCCCCGGCGACGCACATTCCCATGATCGCCGCGATTTGCTGAATCCCCATTGCCGACATCACGGCGTTGTTGCGGAAGACGCGCCCAAAGTCATCTGTGTCAGGGAATACATCTTCCTGCAGCGGCAAAAACACTCCCGCCGAATCCACCAGATAAATCGTCGGGACGCGATTCTCGAGAGCGATGTTCTGCGCCCGAATGACTTTCTTCGCGGTCATTGGAAAAAATGCTCCAGCCTTTACCGTAGCGTCGTTGGCAATGATCATCACCAGGCGGGTATGCACACGCGCCATGCCTGTAATCACACCCGCAGCCGGCGCTCCGCCCCACTCCTCGTACATCCCGTGAGCGGCGTAGAGTCCGAGTTCGAAAAACGTCCCCGGATCGGCTAATAGTTCGATACGCTCGCGCGCCGTTAGTCGTCCCTTGCCGTGCTGGCTTTCGACGCCTTTGCTACCACCGCCCTCGCAAATCGTTTCTTCCTCGTTGTGGACTTGCGACATCAAGTCCGCGAGAAATCGCATGTTGGCTTCAAAGCGTGCCGAAGTGGGGTCAACCTTCGTCTCCAGTACGTTCGCAGGGGCGGAGGAGTTCGCGGCGTAGGTGTCGTTACGGTCGGCCATGGTCCTGGATGCGGACTGATTACGGTATACCACGCGGACGGAACCGCGCAACGCGCCAGCTTAGGGGACTCTGCCGCGCCTCGGCGGAGAGCATTCCCCCAGGTGCGGAGCGACGCCTCGGCCGCGGGATCGGCGCGTCGGGCACCGCTCCCTCGCCTAATTCGCGGGAGGAACACGAAAGTAACGTGATGTCTTCAGTTCAGTTTGCCGAAAGTCAACCCGGGTATCACTTGCAACGGCGAACATCCGCAGGTGCGGACAGAGGAGTGTCTCGTGCGAAGTAGAATCAAGAACTGCGTTCTCCAACTGTTTGTTGCACCGCTGGTGATAGCCGGACTCGCCGCGGCGCAGGCCCCAGGTCCCGGCGCTCAAGAAAACGTCGAGTTGCTTACGCAGCAAGTCAAGGAACTGCAGCAACAGGGCCAGGAAATGCAAGACCGTATCCGCCAGTTGGAGGCTAACCAGAAAAGCGCCCTTTCTCCGGTCGCAATCCCGACCCCAGCACCAACCGCGACGACATCGGTAGTGCCCCCCGAAACTGAGCCGCCGCGGGAGTCGCCGCCGCCTGCGGCGCCATCACCCGAACTGCATATCCTTCGAGGCATCCAATGGCGCGGCTTCGCGGAAGCCGACTACAAGGTGTTGGATCAGCGTGTCCCGGAAACCGGCACGTACGGTTTCGTGCCGGGGTCCGCGGGGAACTTCTACACCGGCGACTTTGACCTGTTTCTCACATCACGCCTCACCCCGAAAACCAGCGTGCTCGCTGAAATTGACTTCCAGGAGGGCGATGCGCAGAGCTTTAAAGTGGACTTGCGGCGCCTTCTGCTCAAGTACGACTTCAACGACCACTTCAAGTTCTCGTTTGGCCGATATCAAACCAATATTGGATATTACAACTGGGCTTTTCGCAGCGCTTCCTGGCTGCAAACGACGGCAGATCGGCCCCTTGTGATGGAGTTTGCCAGCGATGGCGGTATTCTCCCCACCCAAGCGGTCGGGATCTCGCTTACCGGAAGCATTCCGTCAGGCGATCTCGGGTTGAACTATGTGGCGGAGTACGGATCGGGCGATACCATTCGTCCCGACATCAATGGCGACGCATTGCTCAACGACGAGAACAATGGTAACCAAATCAACATTGCCCTGTTTGTGCGTCCTGATCACGTTCCAGGACTTCAAATTGGCGCCTCAATCTATCACGATCAAATCAGCGACTTGGTCTTTCCGGCCGCAAGTAGCCAGACCGAGAGTGCGCCTGAATCGCCCTCGGCTCGGTGGAATCAGACCATCGTAAACGGCCACGTGGTCTATGTTTCCAGGGGAATCGAATTCCTCAACGAGGGATTCTTGATTCGACACGCATTGATCGGGACTTCGGAGACTTTCAACACTCCGGCGTTTTATTCTCAACTATCCGATAAGTTCGGCCCGATCCGGCCCTTCATCCGATTTCAGTACGTAAATGCGGCCGCGCGTAACGTCATATACGATGACGTTGGCCTGCGTTACGGTCCATCCTTCGGCGCTCGCTACGATCTGAACGATTACTTCGCCTTCAAAGCGCAGCTTGATAACACGATCCGTCGCGGACTGCCCGATCTGAATGACTTGCACCTGCAGTTGGCGGTCACTTTCTGATGGCCGTCGTGAGGACAAAACCGATTGTCATGTTTCTCTCGTTGTTGGCGAGTCTGATCTTCATGCCCCAGGCGTTGGCGCAGGGCACCGTCTTCGCGGTAGTCGTGAATGCCAACAATTCAGTGACCAATCTCAGCCTGCTCGACCTGCGCAAACTCTTTTCCGGAAGCAAGCACAGCTGGCCGGGCGGTTCTCCCGTCAAGCTCATCGTGCGCGCGCCAGGATGTCAGGAGCGGCTTGCCCTGCTCCGGCTACTCGGCATGTCGGAAGGCGAGTACAGACAATATTGGACAGGACAAGTGGTCCGCGGCGAGGCCGACGCCGAGCCCCTGGTCGTTCCCTCGTTCGGGATGGCTAAGGAAGCCGTCGCGGCCTTTCCGGGAGGGATCACCCTGGTGGAGGTGACCAGCATCCAGCCGGGCATGAAAGTTATCAGGATCGATGGCCACCTACCGAGCGATCCGCGCTATCCGCTGCACTGAGCTGATGGCTATGTGCTATTCCCGACCCACTCCGCCAGCCGGCAGCCATCTTCCTCGAGCAGAAACGTTCCCACCCCAAAGCACTCACCGACGATGTGATGCGACTCCGGATCGCGCGCGGCGCGGGTGATCCACTGCTGGCCCACGCGGTATTGCACCGCGGTAAACCACTTCTGTGGCAGAACTTCGACCAATCCCGCTTGCAGATAGAAGACAAAAAGCGCAAACGCAGGTTCGTCGTCCCTTATCGCCTTATAACTGGTCGGGACAATCAATTCATCAATGCTCCGCAGTTCCACAGGCACTTCGACGTTATGCATGCCCGGCGGCAGCGCCAACGAAACTTCGAGTTCAGCCACGGGCGCCGTGGTCGCATAAATGCGATCCGAAGATGGCTTGAACCAGCCCGCGACTTCGGCGAGGTCAAACCCTTTCAGTTGATCGGGATCAAAATACGTGATGCGAATGTTTCTTCCTTCCGGGCACCAGACACCCAGAGAATGCGGCGGCACCAGAAACGGACGGCAATAGGTGTTCAGCGCCAGACGGGCTTTGTCGGGTTCCTGCTCAAGCCCAAGAGTCACCAGATGACCGATCGGACCTTGCTCACCGTGATGCGTCCAGACAAAGGACTGTCCTGCCAGCGAACGAAAAGGTGGAAAAGTCTTCCAATACCAGGGTGTCGGGCCGACAGTCCTCCAGAGAAGATCCTTGATGCGCGTGGAGTTTACGGCCATCAGCCGGCCGCCGGCACGCCCGGCCCCTTCACGTGTGCGCGAATGAACTGGACAATGTCATCCATCGCTGTGCCCGGCTGGAAAATCGCAGCCACGCCCGCTTGCTTCAGTCCGTCAATGTCCTGGTTTGGGATGATGCCGCCAACCACTACGATCACGTCATCCATCTTGTGGTGCTTGAGTAGGTTCATCACGCGCGGCACGATGGCGTTGTGCGCTCCGGAGAGAATTGACAATCCGATCACCTGCACGTCTTCCTGCAGCGCCGCGTTCACGATCATCTCCGGCGTCTGCCGCAGTCCAGTGTAGATGACTTCCATACCCGCGTCGCGCAAAGCGCGAGCGATGACCTTTGCTCCCCGATCATGCCCGTCGAGGCCGGGCTTCGCCACCAGCACGCGGATCTTGAAATCTGGCATCCTTAGTTTATTTAACCACAGAGCGCACACGAGGTCCCAGAGAACGAAGGTTCTTGTTCGCCGCTCTGTTTTTCTTCGCTACAGGGTTTTGATGTCCAAACTCCTCCACAAATACCAGCAGGCCACGCTGCGATATGGCGACCACGCCCGTGCAATCTTCTCCATGTCTTTCGGTTTGGGCATTTTTCGCTTGCGATAATGCCTTTTCATTGCCGCCTGAATGCCATAATCGCCTGTGGGCAGCACGTCTTCCCGCTTCAAGGTGAACATCAGAAACATATGCGCCGTCCATACTCCGATGCCCTTCACCTGTGTCAGGTGTTTGATCACTTCCTCGTCTGGCAGTTCGTGCAATTTCGAAAAATCGAGCAAACCGTCGCGTGTCTTAGCCGCGAGATCTTTCATGTAGGCCGATTTCTGTTTCGACAACCCGACGCTCCGTAGTTGTTCATCGCTTAACTTGAGGACTCCTCCAGGTGTGAGAGGTTCACCTGCCAGCGCCGCGAATCGCTTGAAAATCGTCGCCGCAGCACTGCCGTTCAGTTGCTGGTAGACGATGGATTCGGCCAGGCTGGAAAATTCCGGTGGCCCATACTCCATGCGGCACGGGCCCACCCGCTCGATGATGGCGCGCAGCACGGGATCGGACTTCTTGAGATGACTAGTTGCCTTTCGCATGACCTATACATCTATCACAAAAATCGACGGTAGGCGAAGAAAAAACGAATCTCTTCTTTGTTCAACAGGAGGATACTCAGACAACTCTGTGTTCGCCGCGGCGGAAGTTCTCGATCAGATGTTCGGAAGTCCGCAGCGAAAAGGTCAGGATGCTGATGGTGGTCGTCTTGTCGGTGCAGTTCAGAAAAACGCTGGCGTCGCATACGTAAAGATTCGGCACGTCATGCGTCTGGCCAAAACGGTTGGTAACGAAATTCTTCGGATCGTTTCCCATGCGACAAGTGCCGGTCTCGTGCAGGCTAAATCCGGGAATCTCGGGCTCTCCGCCGAGACTTTCAAGCTCGCCTCCGGACGCGCGTAGGACGTCAGCGCACACCTGCTTCGAGTGTTCCCACATCTTCAAAACATTTTCGTCCCACTCGAAATGCAGGCGCGCCACGGGAATCCCATACGGATCTTTCACCTCGGGATCGAGGTCTAGATAGTTGGCGTCCGATCGCAGCGACGGTGCTTGGATGCCGAAGCTCACTGGAGCCGGATAACGTCTTTTTACCTCGCGCTTGAACGACGAACCGAAGCCGTCCAGTTCAGTGGCAAAGCCCGGGAATTCGGTGCAGCCGCCATCGGGATACACGGAATATCCACGAATAAATTTCTCTTCGCGCGGATCCTTCAGATTCTGCCAGCGTGGCATCCACGCGATGGTGCTATCGGCGACATGATCTGGAAAACTGGGCTGTCCCAGCAACTGCGGTAAATATCCGCGCGCCGATTCGCCATAAAGATGATCGCAGAGATTCCGGCCGAGCTGCCCGCTCGAGTTCGCGATCCCGTTGGGCCAGTGCCGCGACTTCGAATTCAGCATGATGCGCGCCGACTCGACGCACGACGCCGCCACCACAACGGCGCGTCCGTACACTTCCGCTTCCTGTTTGGTCTTGCGGTCGATGTAGGCCACGCCCGTTGCCTGGCCGTTTTCGTCGACCAGCACATTCTTTGCCAACGCATCCGTGCGAAGTTCCAGATTTTTTGTCGCCTCGGCTTTCGGCAGGAGGAAATACGGCGTCGAGAAAAACGCGCCCACATCGCAGCCCGTAGTGCACTCGCCGCAGAAATGGCACGCAGGATGACCCTCGTGCGGCTGCGTCAGCTGCGCGCAGCGATCCGGCAAGTAGGGAACGCCAACCTTATTGCATCCCGCCTCGAGAATGAAATCAAGGCAGCGATACTTGAACGGCGGCAAATACGATCCGTCGGGATTGCTCGGCCGATTCTGAACTGTGCTGGCCACACCGATCATCTTCTCAACGCGGGTGTAATAAGGGCTGATCTCGTCATAGGTGACCGGCCAGTCCACGTCGTAGCCATCGCGCGAAGCCGCTTTGAAATCAATCTCGCTGAAGCGCGCCGAACTACGGCCCCAGAAATTCGTCTTGCCGCCGACCGCGTTGCAGCGCGGCCACATCCATTTCGTCCCCGGAGCGGTTGTGAAGGGAATCTCATGATCCCATGCCGCCTTGGTGTACTCGTTGTCCATGTAGCCGAAAGATTCGCCACGCCGCTTGGGATCGTCCATGCCGTGGAACTTCATATCCCAAGGCATGCGGTGGTAACGGAAATCCTTTTCTGGATCGAGCCTCCGCCCCGCATTCAGCGCGCAAACTTTCAGCCCGGCTTCGCACAGCGTCTTGATCGTCATACCGCCGCCGGCACCGGTTCCGATCACGATCACGTCGTAGATTTGTTTGGCCATGGTTTCTAGGGTCGGAATGTTTCAGGAACTTGCCTGCGGCAAGTGCAGATGCTCCGGATTACCCTTGTGCGGACACTCCGGCGATTCGGAATAGAACTTCAATGACGGATTGTCCAGTTCCTTATATCCAATCTCGCTGGTATAGAAGCCGGTCACAGTAAATTCGCGCATCAGCCGAAAGAAGCTGCGGCCATCTCGCTCGCCTGGCCGCTCCTTATCTTTAAAACCCAACGGTTCGAGCAGGGAAGTCTGCTGCTCCGGTGTCAGCTCGATGAACTTCTTCCCCAAACTTCGCTCACTGTGTGCGTTTAGCCAAGTTAGTCCCGTGCGAAACGGATATTGAGGGTCGGGATCGTGAGCGACCATGAAATCGATAAACTCCCCGACGCCCGCTTCTTTCGCCCCCGGTGTAGCGTCACTGGGAATAATAATCTCGGTCAATCGCTCCACCGTCGCGTACTCAGTAGGCGTGAAGAATTGCGGCTGATAGCTCGACGGCTTGATCTGCAACTTCGCATTCCCAACGTGCCCGCAAGCGAAACTCCACTTGCTGAAGCCCGGAAATTGCGCCGCAGCCGCTGCTGTTCCCAGTATCCGCAATACTTCGCGTCGTCCAACGCCCTGTCCCGCCATTTGTTTCTCCGGGTTTAACTTGTCCTTCCGAGCACAGCGAGGAATCTGCTGCTCCTTACTAGGACAGGAATCCCACCGTCTTTTCCACCAGTTCCGCTGTCGGCTTGTATGGATCGCCGGGCGCATCGTACTCGATCGAACAATATCCCTTATACCCATTCTTCTTCAGAATGCCGAAGGTTCGCGCCAGGTCGACCTGCACAGATTTGCCTTGTTCGTTTGGTTCGCCGTCCTTCACGTGGCAGATGCCGTAGGCGTGGGCGAACATCGCGTCAATCGCGCGGTAGGCGAACTCAGGATCATGCTCATGCGCGACGACCGAGTTGCCAAAATCAGGAAGGGCGCGAAGCCACGGATTGTTCACTTTCTCGATCAGTTGCACAATGAAAAGTGGATCCTCGCTCACGGGATCGTCGTTTTCCAGATGCACCACAATATTCTTCTTTGCGCCATATTCGGCTACGCGCGAAAGCGTATCCGCGGCGAGCGCTACATCGGGCTTTGAATCTTTCGCCCCTTGGATATGTATCCGTATGCTCGGTGAACCTAGTGTCGCGCCCACATCCAGCCAGTGTTTGCTCGCCGCGACTGCTCTCTCGCGCTCTGCCACGTCGGCCGAATACTGGCTATGGCCGGCGTCTACGGCAATGTCCACGATCGTGGAGCGAGCTTTCTCCACTGCCGCACGAAGCTCCTCCAGATACTTCTCGTCGGTCGACGGGAAAACTGGGCTCCACAATTCAATCTTATGGATTTTAAATTTTTCGTCCACGTGCGCTGCAAAATCCTTCAGCTCCATCTGCTGCTCTCTGGGCACGGAACTGGGAGTCTTGCCGTCCCAACCCTTCCATCCCACGATAAATTCGCGAAACGGATACGCCGCAATCGCTACGCGGTCGTGCGGCGCGGAAGGAAAGTTAACAGAAGGACCGGGACCAGACGTGGCCCGGGCCAACTCCGGCAGAAGCCACGCTCCGGCGGCCGCACCCGCACACTGCCCAAGAAATTGTCTGCGCGAGATAACGCTCATGCGCGCCAGTGTACCAGACCGTCTCTACCTTACCGGTAGAGCCTTGGCGACAAAGTCAAGTATTGCAGCGTCGAATTGGTTCGGTCTTTGCAGCGGAGCGAAATGGCTCACGCCGGCTAGAAGGACGAATTCGGCGTCCGGAATGGCCTGGGCGAGGTATTCCGCGTGTTCGCGTTTGATAAATTCGTCATGCTCGCTTTGTACGACTACGACTCGAACGCTGATTCTCGCGAGGTCATGAGCGGAGTAGTTGGGTTGCGTCCGCTCCATCAGGCTGACGTCAGCGACGAGGTCTTTGAAGTGCACCGGCGTAGCCGATAACTCGGCGTAGTCTTTGGCGTGCCTAGCGAAGCACCGGTTCAGCGTCGGAGTGGCTTCGAATGGTTTTACGCCGCTCGGGTCCATGTTGCAGGCGAAATAAAATACGCCTGCTACGCGTGACGGGGCTTTCGCGGCCAGGATCAGTGCGGTGCATGCACCATCACTCCAGCCTACCAACGCAGCCTTTTCAAGACCCAGTGCATCCATCACTGCCAGTACGTCGGAAGCCATCAACTCATAGGAGAACGGTTGGGCGTCACGCGAGCTGCGGCCGTGGCCACGGCTGTCGACCAGAACGACGCGATAACCACTTTCGACTAGAGTTGGAACTTGATAGCCCCAATTTCCGCTATGACCGAGTCCGCCGTGCAGCAAGATCACCGGCGGGCCGGACCCATAAGTCGAATACCAGATCCGAGCGCCCTCGTGTTGAATGGAGCGCTCATCGTTTCGCACCGGTAGAGGTGCAGCGCCCTCAGCTTCGAATTTCCTGAGCTCGTCATCCTGAATGTCCATTTTGATCGTCAAGCAACGGTCAGTCAGTGTTCATCCACGGCCGCAGCCGTGCCGTCCGACCATCGTCCGATTGGAATCAGAACTAAGGTCAGTTGGTCCAGAGTGTCCTTAACGCCTAAAACCGGGGAGCCCGGCGGGCCTGCACCCCAAACTGCAGGGTCTGTGAGTGGAAGGAAAAACATCAAGTGGGGACGCCAGTGACCGTCACGATCGTTCAAGTACGGTCGTGTATCAGTTTGAATTTTGTGGACTAGTAAGGCGTTCCGCGCGTCCTTTGATGACGAGTGCAAAGAACACGATGCTAGCGCAGAATATGCTTG
>Ga0209006_10003499_pt1 | contig 14273 bp, 9 predicted proteins | sample JacPin_JW_Ref_O2_FD_188567 | JGI IMG/M metagenome (GOLD analysis project Ga0209006, IMG submission 188567) | Forest soil microbial communities from Algoma, Ontario, Canada - Jack Pine, Ontario site 1_JW_Ref_O2 (SPAdes) (version 2) | ecosystem: Environmental > Terrestrial > Soil > Boreal... | reverse complement strand
AGGACTGAAAACACGGCATCACCAAAGGCGCCGCGTCAGAAGATAACCATCGAACGCGAGTACAAGGCCGCCATCCAAGACGTGTGGGATTTATGGACGACGAAGAAAGGCTTCGAGTCGTGGTGGGGACCGGGTGGTTTCGCGGCGAAGGTGCTGAAGCTCGACCTTCGTCCGGGCGGTGAGATGCGTTACGAAATGACGGCGGTCGGTCCGGCGCAGATCGAGTTCATGAAGAGAGTGGGAATGCCGCTAACGGTTGAGGCGCGAATTGCTTATACCGAAGTTGTCGCCCTCAAGCGCCTCGCGTACACGCATCTGGCGGACTTCATTCCCGGTGTCGAGCCCTACGATGTTGCGACCGTGGTCGAGTTCCATTCGACTAAGCACAGTGTGCGGATGGTACTCACACTCGATCGCATGCACAGCGACGAATGGACCCAACGGTCGGTGATGGGCTGGGAGAGCCAACTCGGAAAGCTGGCGACGATTCTTGCTCCGGCAACTGCGGGGTTGGAGAAAGGAGCTCAAAGCTAATTCATTTTTTTTGATTTCGGTTCGGGCGGCGGCTGAATCAACGGGAAGAAGCCGAACAGTTTCCCGCAAACCTCCCCTCGGCATATTCATCATGTCCAGGCTGGGCGAAGCGTATAATCCGCTGGCCACACGTCTGACCAGAAATTCTGGTTCTAATCCAAATCCCAGCTGAAACTAAGGAAAAGCCATGTCTCACCATTATTCCGGCCCCGACTTTGGATTCCCCAATGGGGATGCCCAACTGGACTTTACCGATCTGTATGCTTTCCCGAAACCTGGCGATGCCAGGAAATCAATTCTGATTATGAATGTGCACCCGGCCGCTGGCGTGAACCCGCCAGGACCCACCACCAACGTTGCATTCTCGCCTAAAGCGATCTACGAACTCAGGATTGATACGAACGGCGATTACAAAGCCGACATCGCTTACCGCGTGAGCTTCAAGTCCTCCGACGACGGATCGCAGACCGCGACGCTTCGCCGCGCTGAGGGCGCGCAGGCCGCGGGGATAGGCGAAGAAGGGCAAATCATCGTCGAGGGAGCGCCGGTATCAACCGGGACGGAGACACGCGTAACGGACGCCGGTGACTACCGCTTCTTCGCCGGCTGGCGCGGCGATCCTTTTTTCTTCGATGTCCAGGGAGCCCTGAATAACCTGCAATTCACCGGTGACGATGGCTTCGCCGACCAGGATGTGTGCAGCATCGTCCTAGAGGTGCCCAACTCGGCCCTCGGGAGTGGGAGGATAAACCTGTGGGCTCGCACCATCGACGGCGCGACCGGAAAATGGGTTCAGGCGGATCGCGGTGCGAGGTCCAATCAAACTCCTTTTCTCGCCGGCGAACAGAACGCCGCCTATCTCGCAGCGGAGCCGGCGGACGACGCCCGCTTCATTCCCGCTTTCGCGCACGCGCTCGAGCATGCCGGTGGATATACGCCAGCGGATGCGACGCGGGTCGCAGGGATCATGCTGCCGGACGTCCTCCCCTATAACCCCACAGCGCCGGCGGTGTACCCGACAAATGGCCGCACGCTGACGGACGATGTCGTGAATTACTTCCTTCCTCTCCTTTCAAACGGAAAGGTAACGGATGATAAGGTCGGTCCCCACAAAGACCTGCTCACGCAATTCCCGTACGTGGGCCCGCCGCACCAGGTAAGGGCTACGCAACGAATTGCCGCTTAACCGATTCGGCGCAAGCCGCACATATTTCACTCTCGCTACCAGCGGACCCACACGCTGGTAGCGTTTGTGGAGCAACGCTCGTTTAACCAGAAGCGCGAAGTCGAATCGATTACGCTCTGGCTGAGGCGGCCTCAGGGTGTACGAGTGCTACTGGCTAAAACCCACTCGCCGCACCAGATTCTGGAACCGAGGGTCACCGCGCAGCGGATCATAGACCGGCTCTACATTGAGCGCGGTCAGACTATTGGAGCGCTGCGCGTACGCTTTTTCCAACCAGGCGATCGCCTGATCGTTGTTGCCCACCCCGACATACGAAAAGACGAGCACAATCGGGTCGACAGGGTGTCGCCGGTTCATGTCCAACAATTCTCTGAGTTTTTGTTCTGCTTTTGCCTGCATGCCTGCGCGACCATACGTGTAGACCCTAGTCGACAACAGCCAGGGGCCTTCGTCCGTGGATTGCTTGGCGATATCGGCCTCGGCTTCGGCGAACATTCCTTTTTGCACGTAGGCAGCATAGATGATTGCGGTACGGGAAAAGTTGGGGTCCAACTCCCGCACGGCAGTGAACTGCGCGATGGCTTCGTCATATCGACGGGCGAAATAAAGAATCGCTCCATTGTCAGCAGCGATAATGGGTGAGAGCGGGTCTAACTGGCGCGCGCGTTCATTTTCGCGGAGGGCCTCGTCGAAGCGGCCGAGCCATGTCAAATGCTCGGCATACCAATGATGGGCCGTGGCATCGTTGGGGTTCAACTCGATCGCTCTTTTGAATTCTCTTTCCGATGTCTGCCAATCGTAATCGTGGTTTTGTACGCTCAGAGCCAGCGCGGCATGAGCTTCCGAGAGGGTGTCGTCCAACTGCAGCGCGCGCTGTGCCGCCGCGCGTGCCCGGGACGTATACTGCGCCGGAGCGCCGCTGTAGGCATCCATTAATGTGTAGGCATTCGCCAAGCCTACGAAGGCCCGTGCATTACTCGGGTCTTTGGCCGTGGCCTGTTCAAAATAGCCGATAGCTTCTCTGAATCCTTCTAACGTTCTTTTGTTCAGGAAGTATTGACCCTTGAGAACGAAGTCGTGGGCTTCATAGGCATCAGCCGAGAGAGGCGGTTGAACCACGGAAGCGATCGGCTTGTGCTCGCCGAGAGCGGTCTGGATCTCGTCAGAGATTTCCCTCGCGATCTCGTTCTGCATCGCTAACAGATCCTTGGGTTCGCGGTCATACTGCTTGGCCCACAGGTGGGTCTGGTCTCTCATTTGAATAAGCTGGGCCGTGATTCGCACCTTATCGGGATCGCGCCTTACGCTTCCCTCCAGCACGTATTGCACTCCAAGTTCTCGGGCGATCTGCTGCAGCGGCTTCTGACTATGCTTGTAGTGCATCATCGAAGTGCGCGCGATCACGCCCACACGACGGGGATCGAGGCTCCCCAGTTGCGTGATCATTTCTTCCGTCATTCCGTCGCTGAAGTATTCCTGGGCAGCGTCTCCGGTGAGATTCTCGAACGGCATTACCGCAAGCATCGTTCGCTGGCCAGTGTTCACAGCCCGCAGACGAGACCCGGACCACCGCAGGTAACCTGCCGAAAGTGCGATTGCGATGAGCACCGTCCCGAGAATCGATAACGATAACCAAAGCAATCGCCGCCGTGGAGGCGGGGCAAGTGGCTGCTCGACGGCGAGGATTTGCGGCTCCGCGATAACCGGTTCGGGCTGCACTTCGGGAATCACTTCAGGAAGGACGACAGGAACGACAGCGGGAGCACTCTCAGCCGCTATCACCGGCGCGATGAAGCGGTAGCCTCGACCGATCACGGTCTGCAAAAAGCGGGGCTGCTCGGGATCGTCTTTCAGCACCTGCCGGATCTTTCGGATGGCCGCGTTGATGCTGTTGTCGGTATCTACAAAGACATCCTTGCCCCAGATTCTTTCGATGATCTGTTCGCGGGTAACCAGTTGACCCCGCTGCTCGACCAAAAGCAGCAGTATTTCCGCGGGAATGCGCTCTAGTTTTTGCACCCGTCCAGCGCGGCGGAGCTCGTAGGAGAGCAAGTCCAGCTCGAAATTCTCCCCAAACCGGACTCGCCCCGCTATTTTGAGCGGGTCAGACCCCATGATGCGCTCCCCGACTAGACCCCTCATTCTACATCGCTCGCTTTAATCGCTCCCAAGTCCAGTATTTTCCGCCGCTTACGAATTCATGCGGATTAAGGACGCTTCAGGCGTTCGCCATGGTCATCCGGCGATCATTCGGGCAATCATGCACCGCGTCCTGGAATCGCGTCCTTAAAACGGGATTCAGCACACCTTTCCCAGAAACTAAGAGGAAGAACCGATATGAAGAACGCAATCGTTAACGCGCCATCCAACCATAACTCTTCAACTAACGCTTTAACCTTAACCGACGCTTCGAAACCCTCCACCACCCTCCGAAAAGGACGGAACGTCCTCAGCATGATCTTTGGCCTGGCAGTCCTGGCTTGCATGACGATCGCCGCCTCGGCGCAAGTCACCTGGGAACCGCCCGCAAAACAATACGGTACCGGTTTTGCGCCGCGCGTTGCCGCCGATGGTGGAACCGTGGTTGAAGTTCACCAGCTGGATTCCGGATCGGGACCTCTCGAATACCGCACGGGAACGATAGGGACAACGGGCATTGTTACGTGGAAACCAGTCCACAAATACGACACCGGCTCTGCACCCACGGTCGCCATCTCGGGCACCAACGTCGTTGAAATGCATGTAGGCACGGGTAACGATCTCGTTTATCGCGTCGGCGTACTGAAGGCGGCCGGCACGATTACCTGGTCAGCCGGTGTCATCTTCGATCACGGATTTGCGCCGTCGGTAGCGATGTCCGGACCTGAGGTCGTCGAAGTGCATCAGGATACTCAGAGCAGTCCGGCCAACCTGTATATGAGTGCCGCCCAATTAAGCGCTGGCAAGCTCAGTTTTTCGTTTGCTTTTGCCTACACCCTCGGCGTCGCACCTGACGTTGCGCTCTCCGGCGGAACGATCATTGAAGTTCATGGGGCGGGGGGAACCTCCAATGGACTCTTCTATGAGGCCGGGACCGTAGCCGCTGGTAACGCTCTCAATTTCCCTGTGACTGGAGCTCAGTATGATAACGGCTTTTCGCCGTCTGTCACCATCGCCGGTCCAACCATCATTGAAGTGCACACTGCTACCGACGGGGTAAGTGGAGAGTTCAGCAGCGACGGACTTTTGCAGAGCAACGGAAGCGTCGTTTGGCTATCGGCCACGCAGTACGACACCGGCAATCTTCCCTCAGTGGCCGCCGCCGGACCCGACGTAGTTGAAGTCCATGAAGGGAACTCCCCAGCGCTCTTTAGCGTTAGCGGGCAGTTCTAGAGAATCTGGCAGGGCTGTCGGCAATCCCGGTCTGAGATCGGGACTCGAACTGTACAATCAGGTGGAATTTACTAAGGCCTCCGCATTCGCGGGGGCCCTTTTTTTCTAGAACGTCCCCGTGCGTCGAGAGTTGTGCCAGTCCGCCGTCGATAGTGAATTCGGATCAGCGACTTTTTCATAAATCCGAAACGCGCAATCCTTACTTTGATTGCTGCGGAATGATTGTGCGTATTATGCTTACTGGCCCAGCATCCCAGACGACACAGGCGTAACGTGCGCGCCGTGGGATTTGGTCGAGGAAGCGGTGTGTCCCAGTGAAGAGCCGGAATGCGGCGCTGGAAAGCGTCGGATCTAAGACCTTCGACGTCTGCGTCATTGGAGCCGGCGCAACCGGATCAGCCTCGGCGCTTGACGCGCAATTGCGAGGAATGAAAACGGCGCTGATCGATGCTGGCGACTTTGCCAGCGCAGCGTCCTCGGCTGCGACGAAGATCATTCATGGCGGGGTTCGCTATCTCGAGGAAGCCGTCAAGCACCTTGATCCCGCCCAGTACGAGGTTGTGAGCCGCGCACTTCATGAACGTGTGCGCATGTTGCACAACGGCCCATTTCTTTCGCGGGAGCTGGAGTTTCTGATTCCGTGCCCTGGTTGGCTCAGCGCCGGCTACCTGGGATTCGGAATGAAGCTCTACGAGTGGATTGCCGGGAAGGATAGTTTATTTCCCAGCAAATTTCTCCCGAAGAGCGAAACGCTTAAACGGATGCCCGGTCTCAATCGAGGAGGATTGATCGGCAGCATCGTATATGCAGATGGCCAGTTCGACGATGCACGCTACAACATTGGCCTGGTCAACACTTTCGTCGCTGCAGGTGGCGAGGTATTGAATTATGCGCGCGCGGTGGCCTTCACCAAGGATGCAAACGGATACCTTGAGTCGGTGGAAATTGAAGACCAATGGTCGAAAACGAGTTTTACGGTTCGCGCAACCAGGTTCGTTAACGCAACCGGGGCGCGTGCCGATAGCATTCGTGGACTCGCTACTCCCGGTATCCGCCCGCGGATGCGTCCTAGTAAAGGCGCACACCTGGTCCTGCCGCTCGAGGTATTCCCTACCAATGACGCTCTGTTGATTCCGAAGACCGACGACGGCCGCGTTCTGTTCGCCGTCCCCTGGTTTGATCGCCTGTTGGTAGGCACGACGGATGAAGAAGTTGGTCCAGAGGATGAGCTTTATCTTTCTGAAAAAGATGTCGCGTATCTGCTCGATCACATCAACCGATATTTCGCGGTTAAGATTCGTCCCGACCAGGTCGTGAGCGGTTTTGCGGGGGCGCGTCCGCTTCTCAGCGCCGGGGGCTCGCGCGATACCAAGAAACTTGCGCGCGACCACGAGGTTGAGATCGACCGGCAAAGCGGATTGATCAGCATCATGGGTGGCAAATGGACCACGCACCGCGCCATGGCCGAAGACACCGTCAACGCGGTGCAGAAATCCATGGGGCGGAAAGTCACACCGGGCGTCACCGTCAATCATTCACTCGACGGCTCGCAGGGATACACGGCCGATTATTGGACATTGCTGGTTCGCGATTATGGTGTGGGAGAAAAAACCGCGAAACATTTGTCACAGAAATTCGGGACCAATGCAGCCAAGGTCATTCAGATCGCTCGCGACGAACCGAGCTTGGCAGCACCGATCGTTCCCGGCTTCGCCCCGATCCAAGCGGAGATCGCCTACTGCGCGCGCAACGAAATGGCCATCACCATCGAAGACGTATTGATGCGCCGAACTGGTTTGCAGATCTTCAGTTGGCAAGCTGCCATCAGCGGCGCTCGACCGACCGCCGAAATCCTCGCACGGGAGCTTGGTTGGAGCCCGGCATTCGAGAAATCTTCGACCGAGGAATATGAAGTCCGCATCAAGCGATGGATTCGGCTGGCGGGATTGCCCGAACCGGCTGCGGTTGCGACTGATTAATTGCTGTCGCTTTATTTTCATCTCAAGATCGGACAGAAAGGGAAATCGCGGTGACGGCATATCTCGGCGCTATTGATCAGGGAACCACCAGCACGCGATTCATTGTTTTTGATCGTTCCGGACGAATCGTTTCTGTCGCTCAAAAGGAACATCAACAGATATTTCCCAAGCCCGGCTGGGTGGAGCACGATCCTGACGAAATCTGGCGGCGCACGAAGGAAGTAATTGCCGAAGCCATGGACGCAAACGGCCTTCGACCTAGAGACCTGGCTGCGATCGGAATCACCAACCAGCGCGAGACCACGATCGTATGGAATCGTAAAACCGGGCGCCCCGCCTACAACGCTCTGGTATGGCAGGACACTCGAGTGGATGACGCGGTGGCTGAGTTCCTGCGGGCTGACCGTAACGACCGCATTCGGGAAAAGACCGGGTTACCACTCGCCACTTACTTCAGTGGCCTGAAGATTCGCTGGATTCTGAAAAATGTTCCGGGGGCCCAGAGCGCGGCTGAAGCGGGAGAGCTGCTCTTCGGAAACATCGATTCGTTTCTGGTCTGGAAACTCACCGGCGGCGTGGAAGGCGGTATTCACGTCACCGATGTCACCAATGCCAGCCGCACTCAATTGATGAACCTGTCGACTCTAGCCTGGGACGAGGAGATGCTTGAGATTTTCGGCATTCCTGAAAGCATGCTCCCGAAGATTGCGTCGAGTAGTGAAATTTATGGCCAAGCGCGTTTGGAGCCGATCCGCAACGTCCCTATCGCTGGCATCATCGGCGATCAGCAGGCTGCGCTCGTTGGGCAGGCCTGTTTCGATCCAGGGGAAGCCAAGAATACTTACGGCACCGGATGCTTCATGCTCGAAAATACCGGCACGGAAATTGTGCATTCGAAATTCGGCTTGCTTACGACCGTTGCCTATAAACTCGGCGACAAACTCGCCCACTATGCTCTCGAAGGCAGCATTGCGATAACCGGCGCGCTCGTACAGTGGCTCCGCGACAACCTCGAATTGATTCAGAAAAGTTCAGATATTGAGCCGCTGGCGCGCACGGTCAATGACAACGGAGGCGTTTACTTTGTTCCCGCGTTCTCAGGACTGTATGCGCCGTATTGGAAGGCAAGCGCGAGGGGCGTCATCACTGGTTTGACTCGCTATGCCAATAAGGGTCATCTGTCTCGCGCGGTACTGGAGGCCACGGCGTTTCAAACTCGCGAGGTGGTGGAGGCCATGGAAAGAGATTCTGGCATTCGACTTAAGGTTCTCCGCGTGGATGGCGGAATGGTCGAGGACGATCTGTTGATGCAGTTTCAATCGGACATCTTGAACCTTCCCGTGGTCCGCCCCGCTATCAAGGAAACTACGGCGTTAGGCGCAGCGTATGTCGCAGGGTTGGCAGTGGGTTTTTATCGAGACCTGACTGACCTGCGGACGAACTGGTCCATCGATCGCACCTGGAACCCGAATATGGAAGAGCCGGTTCGCGAACATCTTTATAAGTCGTGGAAAAAAGCGGTTACACGTTCCTTCGATTGGCTTGAAGATTAGCAGCGGCTATACGACACTGCGTTCGCGCAGAAAGCAGGAGAAAAAATGGGTTCACCGTTTCTAGGCGAGTTCATGGGCACCATGGTGATGATTCTCTTGGGGAACGGCGTCGTTGCCGGGGTTCTGTTGAAGCGATCGAAAGCCGAAGGCGCGGGTTGGATGGCAATCACCAGCGGCTGGGCATTCGCCGTGATGGCCGGAGTATTCACCGCCATCGCGTGCGGCAGCAAGGCGGCCTATCTGAATCCCGCGGTGGCTTTGGGTTTTGCCGTTTCCTCGGGTAATTACACGAACCTGATATCGAATTGTGCAGCCCAATTCCTGGGAGCATTTGCGGGTGTCACGCTGGTGTGGTTGCAGTTCGGTCCGCATTGGAAGGAAACGCCCGATCCTGCACTCAAGCTGGCGGCGTTTTCCACTAATCCGGCAATTCGAAGCGCCCCCTGGAATTTTCTCAGCGAACTCATCGCGACGGTGGTGCTGGTGTTTGTGGTGGCCGCTATTTTTTCGAAACAGGTGGCCGCCACCGGCCCGGCCGCTGGACTCGGTCCCTATCTGGTAGGCGCACTGGTCTGGGGCATCGGTCTTTCGCTCGGCGGGACCACGGGATATGCCATCAATCCTGCGCGCGATTTGGGTCCGCGCGTTGCCCATGCCCTCCTGCCAATCGCGGGGAAAGGACCATCGGACTGGTCTTACGCTCCGATTCCAGTGCTCGGGCCACTTGCCGGGGCCGCAATCGCCGGGCTATTGATTCGGTGGCTGCAGTTCTAATAATTCGAAATTTTTCTAGGCGACAATTTTGTAGGGCCGCATCATTTCGTTGTCCTCATGTTCGAGGACGTGGCAATGCCACACGTAACGGAACTCGTCGCCGGGTTTGGTTGGCGTTCCTGCGGGGAGATCGAACTTCGCGATGACGCGTGTCACATATCCCGCATAGGTCTTGATCGTATCTTTCCACGCTGGGCGTTCGTTCGCTTCCGGGGGCCGGGGAATTCCGGTGAAAACCAGTTTGCCCGTCTCCATGTAAGTCTTCGGGTCGAACGGCTGTCGATTCAGAACCTGAAACTGAACCAGATGGATATGGATGGGATGAACATCGCCGGTGGCGTTGGCGAACGACCAGATCTCCATGGATCCGGCCTTCGGATCTTCTGTGATCGGGTCATCCCAATGTTTCTGCCCAAGCAGTCCGATCATGGTGTATCCGTCAGAAGGACGATCCATCTCGCTGAGCGCCAGGGTGCGCTCACGAACTGCATGCGCGGGATCGAGCGGAGTCCAGGGTACCAGCGTGTCAGGCAGCGAACTCATGTCTTTGCCGGCTAGTGGCTTCGTCACCTTGAACTGCATCACGTCCGTAGGAACAATCTCGCCGCCGCGCGCGTAGGGGGCTGGAGCGTCGTTAATCAATGCGAAGTGTTCGCCCTTGTGCTCCGAGAAATCGATGACGAGATCGAAGCGCTCCCCGGGAGAAAAGATCAGATAGTGGGTTAGCAAGGGTGCGGGCAGCAGGCCACCATCGGTGCCAATTTGCCGAAAAGGTGGAGAGTCTACCGGCCTGCCATTCGGCTTACCGGCTGAATCCGTGGGGACCAAAGTAAGGTGATAGAAACGCGAGTTCGATCCGTTGACCATTCGGAAGCGGTATTTCCGCGGCTCCACTTCGAGAAATGGAGTGGCCTTCCCATTCACGCAAATCGTGTCGCCGAAAAACTCCTGCATCCACATGGGATGAGTGCCATTCTTCGGAGGAGGATAGAGCACGGAACCATCGACGCCAAACTTCCGATCCTGAATCATCAGCGGAATTTCATATGCGCCTCGAGGAAGATTAAGCGCATCTTCTTCCGGATCGCGAATCAGGTAGAAGCCAGCCAGACCGGCGTACACATTCAAGCGCGTGATGCCCAAGGCATGATCGTGATACCACAGCGTGGTAGCCGATTGGTCATTCGGATAATGCGCAGGATTGGCCGGGGCGACAGAACCGGAGCGCCCGTCCGCCGTGACCCAGGCATCCGGATAACCATCGCTGTCGGGCAACACTTGCGCACCGTGAACGTGGGTGACGGTTCGAACCTCGGGCACGCCTTCCTCAGAGCCGTGGATAGTCGGGTCGATGGGAAGAAAATGCTTTGCCGGAAGGTGATTTGACCATTTAACGGAAAGTGGCTGGCCCTTGCGAACTTCGAATGTCGGTCCCGGCCACGTGGAGTTGTATCCCCAAAGCGTTGCGGCAGGCAGATCGCGATGCGCCTTGTGGCGGAAGGGGATCATGCGGATATTTATGGGCCCGGCACCTTGATTCGGACGGATCACTGGCGGAATAGCGAGAGGCGTCACATAGCTGGGCAGTACGCCGGCGGCTTGCGCGTCGTGAAAGTCGGGAACGGCTACGGCGTGCGATGCCGCCTGTCCCATCTTCATGATCGGCGTGGGCGTGGAAGTCGCAGGCGCTTGTTGGGACAGAACACCCGGAGGATTCGCGACAAGCCCTGCGCCTGCACAAAGGCTCATCCGCAACCAATCACGCCTGCTGAGGCTCAAAACGAAGTTCTCCCGACTAGATGTCTAAAATTCTCGCACCGATCGTAGCCCACAGCGGATGCATCTCGTGAAAATCTGATGAAAAGATGTCTTCTCCTACTCTTTCTCCGACTTTCGGACTTGTCCGCAAAACGAAAGCCGATCAGGGAAAGCGTACCCTGATCGGCCGGTTCGCTGATTCGAACAACTAGTCTTCTCTAAGTCAACTTACTTGCCAAAGTTAAACGCGTCAAACAGATCGCCAATGGCCGGACTATTTAACGGCACATAGGGATTCGTCTTCGACGTTTTCGGATTTGGCAGATTGTCGCGGCTGCGTCCGGTCAGTGGTCCAAGCCCGAAGTTCCGTTCGATGAACTTGGTTATGGAGACGTGATCGGTGTAAGTGTGGGTCATGTGTCCACCGGTTGAATAGGGCGACACGATCAGCAGTGGGATGCGGGTTCCGTCTCCGAAGAAATCCACCGGCTGAATGTAGCCTGAGTCATAGTAGCCACCGCCTTCGTCGAAGGTAATGAAAACTGCCGTGGTCGACCACAAATCCGGGTTGGCTTGCAGAGCGGTCACGATGTTCTTGGTGAAGCCTTCAAACAACTCGATCTTCGAAGACGCCGGATGACCATCCGACGGCCAGCCTGGCTTGACGATGGAAACGGCCGGCAGAGCACCGGCTTTGATGTCCTCATAAATGTTTTGCGAGTCGTTGATATGTTGCGTACGGTTTGAGGCGCTGGTCATGATATCCGTTGCATATTGAAACGGATTGCAGATGTTGCAGTAGGTGTCGAAGGGGTTGCTGAAAGTCGGGTCGGTCAGGTAGACGTTCCACCCATCGCCGTAATACTTCCAGGAAACATTCTTCGCCGAAAGAGCGTCGCCAATGTGGCGAACCGATGAACCGGGAATGGTGAACGGAGACAGCGACAACGACGACGAACCGTCGCCATTGAAGCCAGGATTATAGTTGTTCAGGATGTAAAAGTGTCCGGTATCGCAATTCGGATTGACTGGGCGAGGTAGCGATTCCAGGTAGTTGGTAATGGCCGGAACACCAGGCTGACTGAGATCGGCGCAGCCGACGTAGCTGCCGCCGCCGGAACCGCCGGAACCACCGTATCCATCATCGTCATACCAGTTGTTAGTACCGGGCTGCGGGTTCGGGTTTTCAATCTGATTGCTCGGCGGCGTCAGAGCGTTCCCGTTGCCGTCGCTGTACCAGATGGAATCCGCGTAACCGAACTCGATGTGGTTCGCCATGGTTCCGCCCATGACTGACTGGTGGAAGTTGTCACTCAAAGTGTAGTTATCAGCGAGTGACTTGAGATAAGGAGCGTCGCCGTTGGAGACGTTGTAGAACTCCATCGACGTCGATCCCTCACCGGTCGAGAGATAACTCGTCGGCGGTGTGGTGTATCCACTAGAGCCATCGCTACCTGCGCCAATCGTAACTTCCACCCACGGGAATAGATCGCTCGCGCAACCGCTGGGGTTCGATGCCGTCGATGTGGCGGCGCTGCAATCCGCTTGCTGCCACATCTGGTAAAAGCGGTGAACCGGGCTATTCGCGTAATCGTTGTAGGAGACTGCTGGGGTTAGTTGGAAGACACCCTCCGGCAGTGACAGGTCATTCGGAATACGGGTATCCGGAACGGTATACGCCTCGAGACCGGTGCCGCCAATGGTCAAATCACGATAGTAGCCAGGCGCTAGTTGTCCCGGTTCGATTTCCTTTGCTAATTGCACCGTGGGGAGAAACGGCGTCGTCGGCCCACCCGCTACGACGGGAGGAATGTTGGTGTAAATAGTTTTTTCCGGTGGGCTGATGGAGTACGTGCCAGATCCCACATCGGTGCTATCGACGGCGCTGTACTGCGCGGATTTCGAGTAGTTCGGTCCAGGCTTTCCGTTTACCTTAACAATTCCCTCGGAGAGCAAGTTCCAAACGGTCTCTCCGTTCTTGGGCTGGTAGGTCGCGAAAACGTGATCGAAGCTGCGGTTTTCACCGATGATCACGATAACGTGCTTAATGGGCGAAGTTGTATGTATCGGTTCAGCGGCCGAGGCTGTTGCCGGGGCGCCAAAATTAGCGAGGAGCGAGAACAAGCTCAAGCCGACGGCAAGACGCTGCCGAACTTGCGCAAAGAGACTCTGGGGAGACATAGCTTTCCCTCCTGGGGACGTTCGGAAAGATGTACCCCATTCTCCACCAGTCGGATTAGCCGTTGTGTAACGTAATGATGAATTTCAGGTTAAAAAATATCCACAGGTTATGGATCAACACTTGCTGACAGTAGTAGCGGTTGGCTGGCGCAGCCGTCTCTTGTGTATCTGCCTGAGATCTATCCGGTTGACGAACTGCAGTCCACGTATAACTCGTGGGATGCGCGTTCTCTCCATGCCAGTCGTAACCGTCCGTCATCCCCTTTATCTCGAACTTGCCGGCCATCTTATCGCCATCCATAGTTCCAGTGAAAACCAGAGTGAACGGTTTCGGCGGCCCTTGAAAAGCGAGGTCGAATGAAACCTTGTTGCCATCGACGGCCCCGGTCACTTTCGGAGAACCTACGCGCGCCTGTAGATTGCCGCTGAGTTTTGATTCGGCCTGCTCGAACTGAATCGTGCCGCGTTCGGTTCCAAAGCGAGCCTCCCAGGATATCTGCCATTTGCCGGCCACGGTCGCCGACTTATCCTGGCCAAGCGCAGCGATAGAAAACACCATCCACAAAAACGGAAGAAACAACGCGAGCGACCTGCTTCTCATTATCTTTGCTCCTCCGGAAATAAGGATTGGTTAAAGCCGACCAAGGGCGCGAAACCCCTGGCCGGCCATCGATTGAAACCACGACAGTTAAACCAACCTACTTCGTGAACGTAAATGCGTCGAACAAATCGTCCAGCGCGGGACTATTGGTCGGTACATAGACATTCGATCCAACGACAGGATTCGGGAAGTTATCACGCGAAGTAGCCGTGATCGTCCCCAGTCCCCAGTTTCGCTCGATGAACTTGATGATGGAGACGTGGTCGGCATAGCTGTGGTTGACCACACCACCAGTGGAGTAAGGGGAAACGATCAACAACGGAATACGCGTGCCG
>Ga0209006_10003498_pt1 | contig 14275 bp, 13 predicted proteins | sample JacPin_JW_Ref_O2_FD_188567 | JGI IMG/M metagenome (GOLD analysis project Ga0209006, IMG submission 188567) | Forest soil microbial communities from Algoma, Ontario, Canada - Jack Pine, Ontario site 1_JW_Ref_O2 (SPAdes) (version 2) | ecosystem: Environmental > Terrestrial > Soil > Boreal... | reverse complement strand
AGGCCGCGCGCGATCGAGACCCGCTGCTTCATGCCGCCGGACAGTTCATGCGGATGACGCTTGCCGAAACCCTCGAGGCCGACCAGCAGCAACGCCTCCTCCGCCCTGGCGCGCCGGTCTTTCCGGGAAACGCCGCGGAGCGTGAGCGGGAATTCGACGTTCTCTTCCGCCGTCAGCCATGGAAACAGGCTCGGCTCCTGGAACACCACACCGACGCGGTTGGGATCGGGAACGTCGATTGGCGCACCGCTGATCGAAATCGTCCCCGAGGTCGGGCGTCGCAGCCCGGCCATCATCATCAACAGCGACGACTTTCCGCAACCGGAGGGGCCGACCAGCACCACAAAACGGCCCGGCCTGACCTCGAGCGAAATGTCGGCGACGGCGGCGACTTCCTGGCCGGAGGTCCGGTAGATCTGGCCGACGCCGGTGAGTTGAACCGCGCCGGCGCGGGCGGCCGGCTTGAGCTGGGTTATGTTCGCCAATGGCTGCATCTCGTTTCCACCCATCGGACCAGTTCGTTGAAGGCAATCGCAATCATGGCGACCATCAGCACGCCGGCCAGCAATTGCCGCATCTGGAAATTCTCACCCCAGGTCGCGATCTCATGACCGATGCCCTCGCGCGAGGCATACATCTCGGCCAGCATCACGCCGGTCAGGTTGAAGATCATCGATATCCGCAAGGCTTCCAGCAGCACCGGCAGCATGCTCGGAAGATACACCCGCCACACGGTCTGGGCCGGCGTCGCGCCATAGGATCGCGCCACCAGCAGGTTTTCCGGCTTGACCGATTCGACCGCCGTCGTGGTCGACATGATGACGATGAAGATGGTGGAGAAGAAGCCAAATCCGACTTTCTGCACAAAGCCGACGCCGAACACCAGGATGAACATCGGCAGGAAAATCGATTTGGGAATGCTGAAGGCGAAAAAAAGCAGCGGCTTCATCACCTCGGCGAAGTAGCGGTTTTCCGCGATCAGAAGCCCGATCAGCGCGCCGACCGGCACCGCGATGATGAACGCGGTCAACACTTCGGCTCCGGTGACAACCAGATCGGCGCGCACGCCGGCGCGCGCCAGGAGATCGCCCAGCGTGGCGATGGTGTCGCTGGCCGAGGGCAGCAGCCGCGGATTGACTAGTCCGGTCCGCGACAGCAATTCCCACAGCGCGAACAGCGCTGCGACGATCGCGAAGCGCGCCAGTTTGACGGTCAGCGTGCCGGTCATGGATACCTCAGGGTTTTGTCGGCACCGGCTTGAATTGCGTCGAGATGATCTCGGCGGCGGGGACCATATCCTTCATGCCGCCAAGTTTGGCCATGTCGAGTGCCGATTGAAGCGCTTCCGTCGTGCCCGGCGCCGCCATGCTGCCGTCGGACTCGAGTTTCAAAATCGTATTCTCGTACTCGGCAGCGGCGATGTCGGCCGGCATCTCGTAAAGCTCGCCGATCAGTTTTATCGCAGCTTCGCGGTTGTTGCGCATGAACATCAACCCGCCATAGAGTGCGTTCAGGGCCTTCTGCACCACCTCGGGTTTTTCCTTGGCGAATTTGTCGGTCGCGATCCAGCCTGCGGTGAGGTTTGCCGGAACGGCGGTGGCGTAATCGAGAATGGTGCGCGCCTCGCCGGATTTCTTGATCTGGAAACTGAGCGGCGAATAGACCACGGCGGCATCGACATTGCCGGCCAGAAGATTCGGCACCAGCCCGCCGCCGCCGACCGGCACGCGGGTGAAGTCGATCTTCTTGTCCTGGACCGTCCATAGCGCCAGCAGGTCGGAACCCGAGCCGGCGGAGGTGATGGCGACTTTCTTGCCGTTGAGGTCCTTGACGTCGAGCGTCGACTTCGCCGGCACCATCAGCTGCCAGCCGAAATTCCCCATCGAGCCATTGGCGACCACCTTCGACATCACGCCCTTGTTGCGGCCTGCCGCCGGCAGCGACGGCGCATCGAGAATGAGATCGGCGGCGCCGGCCGCCATCGCCTCGAAACATTCCGCGCCGCCGCGATAGATCGTGAGCTCGGCGGTGATGCCTTCCTTTTCGAACAGTTTCTGATGCGCCGCCGCCTCGGCCACGGTAGTCGGCCAATAGGTCTTGGTCGGCAAACCGATCCGCACGGTTTCGGCGTGTGACGCAACCGGCGCAACGAGCAGTATCGCGATCAGGGTCGCGACACGCGTGCGGCGAGAAGTGGTCATCATGGCGTTTCCCCCTGGTATTCTTGATAGCGCCTGCGACCGAGGTTCACCCCCGGGCACGGCCAGCAATGCCGAGCATCGGCTGGCTCACGCAAAAGCGCAACCCGGAGCGGACAGGAACTTTCGCATGATGCCGGCGCGGGCGCGTCGATCCGTAAAGCCGTTGCTGCGGAGGATTTTCGCAGGCCGAACGTCTACTGGAAATGACCTGATTTGTTGCTAGAGTATGCCCAATCGAAACAAGAAAATCGCGCTCAACTCGATGACGGCGTCATCGGGAACGACGCCGGGAGGAAGCAGCGCATGAATCGGAACTTTGGCCTGTCCCGGCGCGGATTCTTGCTAGCGGGATCGGCGCTCGCCGCGCTGGGACAGTCCGGCCACGCGCAATCGCCGGCGGCGATGTCGGAGCACGAGAAGGCGCTGTTCGATGCCGCCAAAACCGAGGGCGGCGAACTCACCTGGTACACCGCGCATTCCGACGACATCACCGCGCAAGCGCTCGGCCGGGCGTTCGAGACGACCTACCCGGGCATCAAGGTCAACGTGCTCCGGACGACGGCGCAGGTCGCCTACCAGCGCATCACCCAGGAGATCAAGGCCGATTCCATTCAGTGCGACGTCTTCAGCTCGACCGATCTCGGCCATTATGTCGAACTGAAAGCCAAGGGCGAATTCGCCAAATATGTCCCTGACAATGCCGGCAAGGTGCTGGACATCTACAAGAACTATGATCCCGACGGCTATTATCATGTCACCTCAGCCGGCCTGATCATGATCGGCTACAACACCGGCACGGTGAAGGAGGCGGACGCGCCGAAGAACTGGACCGATCTGCTCGATGCGAAATGGAAAGACCAGATCGCGCTCGGCCATCCCGGCTTTTCCGGCTATGTCGGCACCTGGACGCTGACGCTACGCAAGCAATATGGCTGGGACTTCTTCGAAAAGCTCGCCAAGAACAATCCAAGGGTCGGCCGTTCCATCAACGACACCGTGACCATGCTTAACGCCGGCGAATGCATGATCGCGGGATCCGGACCCGTGGGAACGCTGCTCGACAGCGCCAAGAAGGGCAATCCGCTGGCGCTCAGCAAGCCTGCCGACGGCAGCGTGCTGATCATCGCGCCGTCAAGCATCATGAAGAAGAGCCAGCACCCCAATGCGGCCAAACTTTACATGGAATTCCTGCTCAGCGTCGAAGCCTCGAAAATCTGGCTCGCGCATTTCAACGAAACCATGCGCCCCGAGATCTCGCCCGCGCCCGGCATCCCCCAGGCCAAGGAGCTGAAGATCATCCGCCCGACCGTGGAGGAGATCACGAAAGGCGTACCCGAGGTGATCAAGCAGTGGCGGGACACGTTCGGTGTCTGAAGACAACACCGCGACATGAGCGTGGCTTTGACCAGGGGTCATCCGGCGGCAGGCGTGCGACGATTTGGTCGCTTCGATCCCAGCCTGCTGCTGTGGCTCGCGCTGATCGCGGTCCTTGCATGTCTCGTGCTCAATCCGCTGCTCCGGCTGATTCTGTCCAGCTTCCAGGCGGCGGACACTGGCCATCTCACCTTTGCAAATTATCTCGCCGCCTACGGCAATGTCAGACATCTGCAAGCGCTGGCGAACTCGCTCGAACTCGGGGCCGGCGTCGCGATCCTGGCGACGATTTTCGGCGTGCCGCTGGCCTGGGCGATTTCACGCACCGACATGCCGGCCAAGGGTTTTATCCGGCTGATGGCTTTCGCGGCGTTCATCACGCCGCCCTATCTCGGCGCGGTGGGATGGATTTTGCTGGCCGGACCGAATTCCGGCTGGCTCAACAAGATCTGGATCGGTTTGACCGGCTCGGCCCACGGCGTCTTCAACATCTATTCGATGGCCGGCCTCATCCTGGTGGTCGCGGTCACCTCGTTTCCCTACACCTTCCTGTTCACCAACGCCGCGCTCGACCTGGTGTCATCGGAAATGGAAGATGCCGCGCGCGTGCTCGGCGCGGGCACGCTGCGGATGACATTTCGGATCACGCTGCCGATGGTAGCACCCGCGATCCTCGGCGGCGCCATCATCAGCTTCCTCGAGGCCATCTCATTGTTCGGCGCGCCGGCCTTGATCGCGCTGCCGGCGCGCTTCAACGTGGTGTCGACGCAGCTCTGGCAATTCTTCGAATACCCGGTGCGGGTCGAAGAAGCCGCCGCCTTTGCGATGCCGCTACTGCTGATCACGCTTTTGATGTTCTGGGTGCAGCGCGCGATCCTCGGCCGCAAGGGCTATGCCACCGTGTCGGGCAAGGGCGGGGAACGCCGGATGATCCCGCTTGGTGGCTGGCGCTGGGCGATGCTCGGCTATTCGCTGTTCGTCTGCGCGCTCTCGGTGTTCCTGCCGATGTTCGTGCTGATCCAGGCCGCCTTCGCCAAAGCCTGGGGTCGCGGCATTTCCCTGCAAAACCTGACTCTCAACAATTTTCACTATCTGCTGTTCGAACAGACCCAGGCCAAGCAGACCATCCTCAACACCTTCCTGTATGCGGGCATCACCGCCTTCGCCGCCATCCTCCTCGCGCTTTCCATCGCCTATGTCGTCAGCCGGAAGCTCGTGCCATGGAGCGAGGCGCTGGCATTTCTGTGCATGGCGCCGTTTGTGATTCCCGGCATCGTGCTCGCGATCGGATTCTATGCCGCCTATACCGCCGCGCCCTTTGCGCTCTACGGCACCGCGACGATCCTGATCCTGGCCTTCGTCACGCGATTTTTGCCGATCGCCTACACCTCCAGCGCCTCCGGCCTCAAAAGCATCAACCCTGAGATGGAAGAGGCCGTGCGGATCCTCGGCGGCAGCCGGCTGCTCGCGATCCGCAAGGTGCTGGTGCCGCTGATCAAGAAGAGCATCGCCGGCGCCTGGATCCTCGTCTTCATTCCGGCCACGCGGGAATTGTCGTCGGCGATCTTCCTGGTTGGGCCGCACACGCGGGTGATATCGGTGATGCTGTTCGATCTTTCGGAGGAAGGCAATTTCGAGGTGCTCTCAGCGCTCGGCGTCATCCTGCTGGTCGCAACGCTTGTGATCGCGGCCATCGGCTTCAGGGTTATCGGACGCGATTTCATGCTGCGGAGAACCTGAATGACCAAACTTGCTCTCCACGGGCTGACCCGGCGTTTCGGGCAATTCGTCGCCGTCGACGGCGTCGACCTGGAACTGCAGGCGGGAGAATTCGTCTCGCTGCTGGGTCCGTCGGGATGCGGCAAGACTACCACGCTCCGCATGATCGCGGGCTTCATCGATCCGACCGCCGGCACCATTTCGGTCGACGGCCAGGTGCTGTCCTCGCCGAGCGGATCGGTGCCACCGGAGCGCCGGCGGATGTCGATGATTTTCCAGAGCTATGCGATCTGGCCGAATATGACGGTGGCTCAGAATGTCGCATTCGGACTGGAGCTACGTAGCCTGCCTACGGCCGAGGTAAAGCGGCGGGTCGGCGAGGTGCTGGACGTCGTGCAGATGGGCGCGTTGGCGTCGCGATATCCCGCCGAGCTCAGCGGCGGCCAGCAGCAACGGGTGGCGTTGGCGCGCGCCATCGTCATCGAGCCGGAGGTGCTGCTGCTCGACGAGCCGCTGTCCAATCTCGATGCCAATTTGCGCGAAGAGATGCGCTTTGAAATCCGCCGCCTGCACGACGCATTCAAGATCACCACTGTCTATGTCACCCACGACCAGACCGAGGCCATGGTGACATCGGACCGCATCGCCGTGATGAATCAGGGCCGCATCGAACAGGTCGACAAGCCGCATACGCTCTACAACAGGCCGCGGACGCGATTTGTCGCCGGTTTTATCGGCCGCACCAACATCGTGGAAGGCAACTGCGACGGTGATCTCATCGTGTTCGACCGTTTTGCCGTCCCGACCGGCCTGATCGCCGGAGGCGCCGGTCTCAGGGGCAAGGCGACGTTCTCGATACGTCCCCATGGCATGCGGCTGTTGCGCGACCGGCCGGATGGCAGCATTGCATCCGTCGAGGTCTGTATTCTCGAACGGGCCTATCTCGGCGAACATTGGGACTATATTGTCGCGCCGCGCGACGGCACCCTTCGGCTGAAGGTCGCCGCACCGCCGCTCCAAGAGTTCGCCATCGGCGAGGCCGCCTGGCTCGACTTCGATACACGGCAAATCGCGCTGATAAACTGATCAGAGGTCAAGAGGAAACAAAGATGCCATTCACGCCTGCGTCTTCGGCGCTTTCCCGCTTCAAGGTGCTCGATCTCACCCGCGTTCGCGCCGGCCCGACCGCGGCACGGCAGCTTGCCGACTGGGGCGCCGACGTCATCAAGATCGAACTACCGGCGGGATTGGAGCAGGACATGGGCGGTCCCCGCCACGGACCGGATTTTCAGAACCTGCACCGCAACAAGCGCAGCATGACGCTCAATCTCAAGACGCCGAAGGGAGTCGAGATCTTCAAGCAGATGGCCGCGAAGGCCGACGTGATCGTCGAAAATTACCGACCCGACATCAAGCACAAGCTCGGCATCGACTACGAGACCATCCGCCAGATCAACAAGCGCATCGTCTATGGTTCGATCTCCGGCTTCGGCCAGGACGGCCCCTATCGCGAACGGCCGGGCTTCGACCAGATCGCGCAGGGGCTCGGCGGATTGATGTCGATCACGGGACTGCCGGGCCAGGGGCCGGTGCGCGTCGGGATTCCGATCGCCGATCTCGGCTCCGGGATCTTTTGCGCGATGGGCATTCTGGTCGCGCTGCTCGAACGCGAAGTCTCCGGCGAGGGGCAATGGGTGCAGTCGTCGCTGCTGTCGGCACAAATTTCGCTGCTGGATTTCCAGGCGGCGCGCTGGCTGATGAAGCAGGATGTCCCGGGTCAGGCCGGCAACGATCATCCGACCAGTATTCCGACCGGCGTTTTTCCGACCAGCGACGGCCACATCAATATCGCGGCCGCCGGCCAGCACATCTTCAAGCGTTTTTGCAAGGCGCTGAACCTCGAAGCGCTCGAAACCGATCCGCGCTTTGCCACCGATAGCGCACGATCGGCAAACCGGAAGGAAATCAACGAAATCATCAGCAATACCACCCGGCATAAATCAAGCCGGGAATGGATCGAGCTGTTGAACGTTGCCGGCGTGCCCTCCGGTCCGATCAACAAGATGGACGAGGTGTTTGCCGATCCGCAGGTGCAGCATCTCGGCATGTCAGCCGCGGTGCCGGACGGGGCGCTTCACGATGTACATGTGGTCAACCAGCCGATCAAGCTCTCGCGAACGCCCAACAGCATGGCGATGCCGACGCCCGAAAAGGGCGAGCACACCGACGAGATTCTCAAAGAGTACGGCTTTGGCGAAAAGGACATCAAGGAATTTCACCAGGGCGGGATCGTTTAGAGCTGCGCGCGATCGGCGCCGCGGCTTCACGCAACAAAGCCAACAAAGAAAGACGATAGAGGATTGCCATGAAGACCAGTACCGAGCGGATGATCGCCGAAAAGGACGGGGCAACCGGATGGATGACGTTCAATAATCCGGCCCGTCACAATGCGGTTTCGATGGACATGTGGCAGGCGGTTCCCGAAATCCTCGGGGAATTCGAACGCGATCCCAACATCCACGTGATCGTGCTGAATGGCGCGGGCGGCAAGGCCTTCGTGTCGGGCGCCGACATTTCCGAATTCGGCGAGAAGCGTTCCTCGCCGGAACAGATCGCCGCTTACAATGCGACCTCGGGCAAAGCCAACGAGGCCATCATCCGCTGCGCCAAGCCGACCATTGCCATGATCGAGGGCTATTGCATCGGCGGCGGTCTCGGCGTCGCGCTGTGCTGCGACCTGCGGCTGGCAGCGGACAATTCGCGTTTCGGGGTACCGGCAGCGAAACTCGGGCTTGGCTATGCCTATAGCGGCATAAAGCGCCTCGCCGACGTCGTCGGTCCGTCCTTTGCCAAGGAAATATTTTTTACCGCGCGGCAGTTCGACGCCACCGAGGCGCTGCAGATGGGGCTGATCAACCGGGTGCGTCCGGTGGCCGAAATCCGCAGCTACGTTGCCGACTATGCCCGGATGATCGGCGGCAACGCGCCGCTGACCGTCGCGTCGGCAAAGTTCTCGGTGAACGAAGCGTACAAGGATCCTGATAGCCGCGACCTCGCCGCGGCCCAGCGCGCGGTCGATGCCTGCTTTTCTTCGCAGGATTATATCGAGGGTCGCAACGCCTTCATGGAAAAGCGCAAGCCCGTCTTCACTGGGCGCTGAGGCGGTTAGATCAATTGAGCGCGGCGTCGCTCAGGCGATACCACGCCACCGTGGCCGCGACATAAAGCTGCTGCAGGGCATGGAACGGAATCGGCTTTACCGGTGTGATCGGAAACGGCAGCGCTTCGGAACGCCCGGTCGCGCAATACTCCGCCAATGCGATGCCCATCGATGTCTCCAGGCCTATGCCTCGCCCCTGACAGCCGAGATTGACGATCAACCCCGGCTCCGGCTCGTGCAGATGCGGCAGATAATCCCGGGTGATCGCGACGCGGCCGCACCAGCGATATTCGAAGCCGGTTCCCTGCAGCTGCGGATAGAACCGGCTGATGACGCGAACGAGTTGGGCCCAGTCTCGTTCGCTCGTCGGTTCACGGAACGGACCGCGTCCACCCATCAACAGCCGCCCCTGATGGTCGAGCCGGAAATACAGCAACAGCTTGCGGGTGTCCGACGTGATCTGTCCGTAGGGCAGGATCGATTTGCGCAGATTGTCCGAAAGCGGCGTGGTGGCGATCTGGAAAGAGTTCGGCGCGATGATGGTGCGTTCTAGCCCGGGTACCAGCCCTTTGGTGTATCCATTGGTGCAGACGACAACTTTGCGAGCCTTCAGCTCAATGCCGTCTTTCGTGGTCAGTTTCCACCCCTTCCCGTCGTTGGCGATTCGTTCGACCGGCGTATCGCCATGGACGATGGCACCGGCGGCCTGAGCCGCGCGGCAGAGTTCGCGCGCGAAGCTGAGCGGCTGGATGGCGCCGCCGCGCGGATCGAGCCAGCCGCCGAGATAGGCGTCGTTACCGAGATGATCGGCGATGCCGGCTCGATCAAGCAATTTCGCGTCGACGCCGCGCCGCTGCCATTGCGCTGCCCGGCTGGAGGCTTCCGTCAGACCGGACCGCGAATGCGCGCCCTGGATCCAGCCCTTGCGAACATGCGGCACGTCCATGCGATGCTGTTCGATCAGGCGGAAAACATTGTCGGCGGTGCGGCCCATGAAATCGGCCATGGCGGCGCCGGCCTTGGGTCCGAATTTCTGCTCGAGTTCGTCCGGATCGTATTTGAGGCCGGGAATGACTTGCCCGCCGTTACGGCCGGATCCGCCCCAGCCGGGCTCGCGCGCCTCGAGAACGACGGCGCCGATGCCCTTTTGCCCCAGATGCAACGCCGTCGAAAGACCGGCATAACCGGCGCCGACGATCGCAACCTCGGTCTCCGCAGCTTGGGTGAGCGGAGGCGTCGGTGGCGCCGGCACGGCCGTTGCGTGCCAGAGCGAGGGTGAAAGCGGAAACGGGTCGGCGGCCATGGTAATCTCTTGGGCGTTCAGATCGGGTGCAGGACGCGGTGCAGGAAATCCTGCGTGCGCGGATGGGTCGGATGGGTGAGCAGCGACCGCGCCGGGCCCTGCTCGACGATCAGGCCATGATCGAGAAACAACACGCGGTCCGCGACCTCGCGGGCAAATCCCATCTCATGCGTCACCACGACCATGGTCATGCCGTCCTCGGCCAGCGCGCGCATCACGCCGAGCACCTCGCCGACCAGTTCGGGATCGAGTGCGGAGGTCGGCTCGTCAAACAGGATGGCCTTCGGCTGCATCGCCAGCGCGCGCGCAATCGCGACGCGCTGTTGCTGGCCGCCGGACAGTTGCGGGGGATAGGCGTCCTCCTTCGCCGCAAGCCCGACGCGTGCCAGCAGCGTCCGCCCGCGCTCCACGGCAGCTGCGCGCGGCTCACCCTTCACGAAGCGCGGGCCCTCGATCACGTTCTCCAGCGCGGTGCGGTGCGGGAACAGATTGAATCGCTGGAACACCATCGAAACCTGGGTGCGGACCGCCGTGATGCTTCGGGAATTGCAGTCGACCCTGTTGCCGTCGATGGCGATCGTGCCGCCGTCGTAACTCTCCAGCCCGTTGATGCAGCGCAGGATCGTCGACTTTCCCGAGCCCGACGGGCCGATGATGCAGACGACCTCGCCACGCTTCACCTCGGCGGAGACGCCGCGGATGACGTGAGCGGCGCCGAAACTCTTGTGGACGTTGGTGAGCGTGATCATCTTAAGCTTTGCCGAAACGGCGTTCGAGATAGCTGACCAGCATGATCAGCGGGATGCTCATGGTCAGGTAGAGCAGCGCCACCAGCGTAAAGACGGTCGAGTTCTGGAAGGTCGAAGAGGCGATCAGCCGTCCCTGCAAGGCCAGTTCGGCTACCGTGATGGTGGAGGCCTGCGAAGAATCCTTCAGCATCATCACCATGATATTTCCGTAGGGCGGCAGCACGATCTTGACGGCCTGCGGCAGGATCACGCGGCGCATCGTCATTGCCCAGCCCATGCCGATCGATTGCGCCGCCTCGATCTGCCCCTTGTCGATCGCCTCGATGCCGGCGCGAAAATTCTCGGCCTGATAGGCGGAATAGGCGATGCCGAGCCCGATGATCGACGCCTGCAACGCCGTGAAGGTCACGCCGAAATCCGGCAGAACGAAATAGATGTAGAACAGCTGCACGATAATCGGGATGCCGCGGATCACATTCACGACCGATTTCGCGATCCACGACAATGCAGGGATGCCCGATACCCGCATCATCGCCCAAACCAAGCCGAGCAGAGTGGAGAACAACAGAGAGCCGATCGTGACGACGATCGTCAGTCCCGCACCCTGCAGCAGGATCGGCAGGAATTCCGCCGATCGGGTGAGAAAGGATTGCATCGTCCCTCCCCTGTCGCGCAGACGGGCCGATGATTATTCGAGCCCCCATTTGGCGAGAATCTTCTGCACCGATCCGTCGGCCTTCAGCTTGGCGAGCGAGGTATTGATCTTCTGCAACAATTCGCCATCGGTCTTGCGGACGCCAATCCCAACCGAGCCGACCACCGTCGGCTTGTATTCCTTCACCAGGCGGGTCTGCGGGAAGTTGCCTTGCTGCAGATTGTAAGCGACGATCGGATAGTCGGCAAAGCCGCCCTTTACCCGCCCGGCATTGACGTCGCGCATGATGTCGGGGATGGAGTCGTAAAGCTTGACCTCGGGAAAGAAGCCGGTCTTTTTCAGCGGCTCGACAAAGGCGGTGCCGACCTGGGCGCCGACAACCTCGCCCTTGAGATCCTCAAACGCTTTATATTCCTTGGTGTCGGTCTTGGCGACAAACAGCCCTTCGCCGTAGGTGTAGACCGGTTCCGAGAAGTCAATCACCTCCTTGCGGGCGGCGGTGATGAACATCGCGGCGGAGATGATGTCGATCTTGCCGGAGGTCAGCGAGGCGACCAGGGCAGAGAAGCTCATCGGCTCGATCTGAACGTCGAAGCCGGCATCCTTGCCAACAGCCGTGATCAGATCGACCATGATGCCGTCGATCTTGTTGGTCTTGGTATCGAGAAAGGTGAACGGAATTCCCGTCGGCGTCGAACCCACCTTGAGGACTTGCTGGGCGAGCGCCGGACCGGCAAAGCAGGCAGCCATGGTAAGCGCCGCGAGCCCAAGCAACATTTTTTGACGAAATGCCTTACCGATCATCATCGATCCCCCACTCGCGAAGGCGGCTTGCGCCTGTTTCGGCCGCACCGCCGAACCCGATTTTCTTCCAAACGAAATTACGTCATGCTGGCGTTATGAAAGCAAGCGGATTTCGTATATTGAAGCCCATCAAGAAACTCTGGGGGACGCCATGACCAAGATATCGAAGGTGAAAAGCCTGGACATCCTTGCCTGCGACGCCGGCTGGAGGAACTACCATTTCGTCAAGATCACGACCGAGGACGGTGTGATCGGCTGGAGCGAATTCGACGAAGGGTTTGGCTCGCCGGGCGTTGGCGCCGCGATCGAACGGCTCTCGGCGCGGGTGGTGGGACAAAACGCCTTCGCCCATGAAAGAATCTTCGCCGAGCTTTTCGCGGCAACCCGCCCCGCCGCCGGCGGCGTGGTGGCGCAGGCGATCGGGGCGATCGAAAATGCGCTGCTGGACGCCAAGGCCAAACTGCTCGGTGTGCCCTGCTATGAACTGCTCGGCGGCAAAATCCGTGATCGCATCCGGGTCTACTGGTCGCATTGCGCCACATGGCGCATCAATCACCCCGACTGGTACAAGCCGGCCATCACCGATCTCGATGGCGTGAAAGCGATCGGACGCGAGGTTCGCGAGAAGAAATTCACCGCGCTGAAGACCAACATCTTCACCTACGATGACGGCAAGCCCAAGGGTTGGCGCCCCGGCTTCGGCGTGCCGTTCCATCCCGAGATCAATGTCGAGCGCAAGGTATTGCGCGACCTGCGCATGCATCTGGAGGCGATCCGCGAGGGCGCCGGGCCCGACATCGATATCCTGCTCGACCTCAATTTCAATGCCAAGACCGAAGGCTACCTGAAGATCCTGCGCGCCATCGCCGATCTCGACATGTTCTGGATCGAAATCGACAGCTATAATCCGGAAGCGCTCGCTTATATCAGACGGCACAGTCCGCACCCGATCTCGTCATGCGAGACACTGTTGGGCCTGCGCGAATTCAAACCCTATTTCCGCGAACAGGCGATGGACGTCGCGATCATCGACACGCCGTGGAACGGGGTGTGGCAGTCGATGAAGATCGCCGCTGCCGCCGAGGCCTATGAAGTCAACGTCGCGCCGCATAATTTCTATGGCCATCTCTGCAGCATGATGAACGCGCATTTCTCGGCGGCGGTACCGAACTTGCGGATCATGGAAATCGACATCGACCGCCTCGCATGGGATCACGAGTTATTTACCCATGTGCCCGAGATCGTCGACGGCCATCTCGTTATTCCGGACCGTCCGGGCTGGGGCACCGAGCCCGTCGAGGACGCGATTCGCGCGCATCCGCCGAAGGGCCATGGCGGGCTGTTGAATTACGGGCGCAAGGGCTAACGAGCCAATTCCTCGGCACATCGGCGCTTCGCCGGAGGGCCGCAGTTGCGGCCTTGCGTCATGATATATGACCGATATACGCTTGGGTTGGATTTGCCGGCATGCCGTCTGCGGGCTGTCTGCCGACCGCCGCGAGGGTCATTTGAAATCGAAACCAGCATCAAAACGTCCGGTGGCAAGCGAAGCGGAGGACGGCACGCTCACCGACCGCGCCTATCGTGAACTCGAGGAGATGATCGTCACGCTGCAACTGGCGCCCGGCACCGTCTTGTCGGAGCAGGCGCTGGCGCTGCGCCTGAAGATCGGCCGCACCCCGATCCGCGAGGCGCTGCAGCGGCTGGCGCGGGACGGCCTGGTCGTGATCATGCCGCGGCGGGGCATCATGGTTTCCGAGATCAATCTGAAACTGCAGCTGCGGCTGCTGGAGGTGCGGCGCGAATTGGAGCGGCTGATGGCGAGCCTCGCCGCCGAGCGTGCAACACCGGACGAGCGGCGCGAATTCGCCGAGGTGGCCGAAGCCATGCTCGCGGCCGCGGCCAAAGCCGATGACATCGCCTTCATGCGGCTCGACCAGCGCTTCAACATCCTGATTGCAACCTCAGCCCGCAACGAATTCGCCCGCCGCTCGATCGGGCTGATGAACGCGCTGTCGCGGCGGTTCTGGTATCAGCACTATCAGGAGGTCGCCGACCTGCCGCTGGCTGCGAAGCTGCATGCGGCGGTCGCAGACGCGGTCGCGCAGAAAAAAGCCAAGGCCGCCGCCACCGCCTCGGATCGCCTGATCGACTACATCGAGGATTTCGCGCGCAAGACACTGGATGCGTGAGTCTTCCCCCTCTCCCCGCTCTTTGCGGGGTCGAGACGAGCGAAGCTCGCTCTTGGAGGGTTGGGGTGAGGGGCTGTCTCAACTAGTCCGACTCGCGGAGAGTCCCCCTCACCCGGAT
>Ga0209006_10003497_pt1 | contig 14276 bp, 13 predicted proteins | sample JacPin_JW_Ref_O2_FD_188567 | JGI IMG/M metagenome (GOLD analysis project Ga0209006, IMG submission 188567) | Forest soil microbial communities from Algoma, Ontario, Canada - Jack Pine, Ontario site 1_JW_Ref_O2 (SPAdes) (version 2) | ecosystem: Environmental > Terrestrial > Soil > Boreal... | reverse complement strand
TCACGGCAACCACCCATTGCAGGGCCGCCTCCGCAGCTTGCAACGCCACCTTCAACACAGCCTCCGCCTCGTTCGGCCGCGGCGCCTCCCGTGCAGCCGACTACCGCACCGCCACCTCCGGCAACCGAACCAACTCCGGCACCGGTGCCCCCTCCCGCACCGCCGAATTCGCAAAACCTAACGGAGGCTCGGCGAACTCCATCCGCCCCCGTGCAAATCGAGTCGGGACGCCCTTTTCAGGATTGTCCCACTTGCCCCGAGATGGTGGCCGTGCCGGCCGGCTCTTTTACGATGGGTGGAAAGTCGGAGGATGATCGCCCGGCACATCACGTAGCGATTAAGACCGAATTTGCTATTGGCCGCCACGAAATTACATTTGAAGAATGGGATAAGTGCGCGGACGAAGGCGGATGCAAAGCGCACCCGGGTGATCGGAGCTGGGGCAGAGGCAAGCGTCCAGTGATCAATGTGAGTTGGCTCGACGCCAAGGCGTTCGCTTCCTGGCTATCACAAAGGACTGGTCAGAAATACCGTCTGCCCACAGAGGCCGAATGGGAATACGCTGCTCGGGCAGGCACCACGACGACGTATTGGTGGGGGCAAGAAGCAGGCTCGCGTCAAGCGAATTGCCAAAATTGCAATACCGGTGAGGCGCCAAAAACGTTGCCGGTCGGATCGTTCAAGCCTAATGCGTTCGGAATTTACGACACGTCCGGAAACGTTGCGGAGTGGGTGGAAGATTGCTGGCACCCAGACTACAAGAGCGCGCCGACTGATGGGTCGGCGTGGAGCGAGCCGCAGTGTCAATTGCGCGTTTTGCGGGGCGGTGCGTACGATAGCGATGCGATCTATGTAACCTCCAGCTCGCGCTTCAGATATGACTACGACGTGCCCTATAGTGCTAATGGATTTCGACTCGTGCGAGAGTTATCCAAATAGCGCATCCGCCAAGAAGATCGAGAACGTGAGCCATGGAAACTAGCGTTCTGGCGAAGATAAGTGCCGGGCTTCCTTGCGCTATAAGCATGCTTGCCGTTGCCGTTGCTGCACCGGCAGGGAAATCCGAGGAAGGAAATACGCCTTTGGTAGCGCAAGTTATCGTCGCTCGCACAACAAGCGGCTGCTTCTCCGAAGCCCTTCATGTGACCGGCTATCTCGTCGCTCGTGAGCAGGCCGTCGTGCAGTTGGCGCAGGGAGACCGCGTTGTCGACGTGTTAGCACAAGAGGGTGCTTTAGTAACGTTGGATCAAACGCTTGCCCTTGTCGAACGCCAATCGCTCGACCCTTCTAAACCGGGCGGCGGCTTAAAGACCGACACCATGGCGCTAAAGGCACCGGCGGCCGGCGTTGTCATTGCTAGCATCGCGTCCATCGGTAGCACTTTCGTTCCAATCCCACAGGCGCCACTCTTTCTGATTGCAGTCGATGGTGAAATTGAGCTCCAGGCCGAAGTACCGAGTATTCACGTCCCTCAACTTTCGCCGGGGCAGACTGCTCGGATTCAAATCAGAGACACACGCGAGCTGTCGGGTCGCGTTCGCTTATTGCCAGCCGAAATCGATCAAAAAACGCAACTGGGCGAGATACGCATCTCATTAGAGCGCGACCCAAATCTGCGCTTTGGGATGTTCGCTCGTGCATCGATCGACGCCGCTCGTAGCTGTGGCGTGTCTGTTCCGAGTTCGGCGGTTACCTATCGAACCAGTGGGACCACCGTCCAGGTTGTGCGGGACAATGTCATCGAGACTCGGAATGTACAAGTCGGAATCCACTCAGGCAGCTCTACTGAAGTCCGAAGTGGACTAACTGAAGGCGACATCGTGGTTGCTAATGCGGGAACCAGCTTGCGTGACGGCGATCGGGTGAAGCCGGCTGACACCGACTCAACAAACGCCGACACGCGGTAAGCTGGCAAGACTATCTAGATGATTTTTCAGGGCTGCCCCGTGTAGCTAATAACTTGTGACGAATTAACCGATCGACGTCCTTCGCCTTGTTTGGTGGATACGGGTTGCGGAAAGTCGCAAGAGTTTGGCTGGCACTAACTCCGACTCGCCGCGTAGTCTTTACCTCTGCTCTATCCACCACGCAGGTTTCTCATGAATCAGGGGATACCAAGTCTGGGCTGGTACAGTCGGCAGGGATATTTCAGCAAGTTCGTTGTTGCCTTCGTCAGCGTCGTAATTCTTGTCTTGGCGATAAATGACATTGTCGAAGCTTGGTTCGTGAAGCGCCAGACAACGGATGTCGCATCCAAGAGTCTATCGGATAATGCACAATCGGCCGCCCAGCGCGTCGAACAATATATGTCCGCCATCGAGCGCCAGATCAGTTGGGCTACACGAGCCAGCACTACGACGGTTGAACAGCGCCGCGCCGATTTTGCATTGCTGCTCCAACAGATTCCCGCGATCGACCGGCTGATTTACCTAGATGGTATCGGCAGAGAGCAACTACGATCGACGCGCCAAGAAACTGTCGTCGAGAGCAATCTGGACTATTCTGGAGACGCACGATTCAAGGAAGGCAAAGGCAATTTGGTGTGGTGGTCCCCCATCTATTTCGACGGCCGTAACCCTTTTGTGGCGGTTGCATTTGCGCATTCAGGCCAAACAGGCGGTTCAACAATCGCAGACATTAATTTGAAGTTCTTGGGCGATCTCATTAATCCAGGAGAGATCAACGGCGACACCCATGTTTATGTTGTCGACGCCAGGGGACGACTGCTTGCTGATTCCGATGCAAGCCGCCTGCTCGGTACAGATCTTACAAGCCTTCCTCAGGTCGATGCTCGCAGCAATCAAACAGACTTGTCGGCGATGATCGGACAGGACCTTAATGGACGATCCATGCTGAGCGGTACCGCTCCGATCCCCGCAATGAACTGGTATGTCTTTTCGGAACGACCGCTTAGCGTTGTGTTGCTGCCAATGTATAGCCTGCTCTATCGATCGACCTGGCTATTGGCGCTATGCATTTCCTTCGGCGTCGTTGCCGGCACACTCCTCGCACGTCGCCTCGTCACCCCCATTCGGGCGCTACAGGATGGCGCGCGGCAGTTGGAAAGAAGCAACTTTGACCATCGGATCAAGGTGCAAACCTCGGATGAAATCGGAGAAGTCGCCCAGCAATTTAATCGAATGGCCGACCAGCTCCAAAACTCCTACGAACAACTAGAGCAAAAGGTCAATGAGCGGACAAGAGACCTTGCTCAGTCCAACAGTGAACTCAAAGCACTTGAAGAAATCGGGCGAGCCGTCATCTCGTCGCTGGACATCGACGCAGTACTGACCACGATCGTCACTCGAGCGGTGGAGCTTTCGCGAGCGGACGCGGGGGCGATGTATGATTTCGACGCCACCCGCCGAATGTTCCACCTCGCGAAGGCCTATACGTTCGATGGGGACTATCAAAAAGCTGTGGTTGGCGACGGCATCAAATTCGACAAAAGTGTGCTAGGTCTCGCCGCGACGCAAAGGCAGCCGATTTCGATCCCCGACGTTGCCCATAGTAGGGGTGACCTGTTTGAGAATAAGGCGCTGGCTGCCGGGCTCAAATCCATGCTTGTCATCCCGCTTCTCAAGCAGGACCAGATCCTCGGAGCGCTCGTCCTTCAGCGCCGCGCCGCTGAGGAGTTTCCTCGCAGTATGATCTCGCTCATGCAGACTTTCGCAGACCAATCGGTCCTGGCAATGAGCAACGCTCGGCTGTTTCGCGAATTGGAGCAAAAGGGCCGCCAGCTTACCCTTGCCAGCGAGCACAAATCCCAATTCTTTGCTAACATGAGTCACGAGCTTCGCACCCCGCTGAACGCGGTGCTGGGGTTTGCTGAATTGCTCGCCGACGGCCTATACGGAACGATGCCTGAAAGAGCAACGGAAATTCTGGAGCTCATTAGAGCCGACGGGAAGCATTTGTTAGGGCTGATTAATGACGTGCTTGACCTGTCCAAAATCGAAGCCGGAGAGTTGACGCTTGCACTCGACGACTATTCGGTGGAAGGCATTGTACACTCCGTAGTGGCATCGACCAGTTCTCTCGCAAGCGCTAAAGGACTCAACGTCACCGCCGCCTTAGAAGAGCACCTTCCAGTTGGCCGTGGAGACCAGCGGCGCTTGACTCAGGTACTTATAAATCTCGTTGGCAACGCGATAAAATTTACTGAAACTGGTTCGATCGACATCGGCGTCAAGGCCGTTGGCGGACAATTCGACATCGCCGTTAGCGACACCGGCCCAGGAATCGCGCCCGAAGATCAAGAAAGGATTTTTGAAGAATTTCATCAGGTTGACAATAGCAGCACGCGAAAAAAGGGCGGCACGGGTCTCGGGCTGTCCATTTCACGCAGCCTGATCGAACTGCACGGCGGACGTATCGACTTAGAATCGACTATGGGTGTAGGCTCAACATTCCGCGTCATCATTCCGGTGCGCGTCATGGAACAGAGACGATAAGTGTGAGCAAGCGCATTCTGGTGATCGAAGATACCGAAAACAATCGTCGTATCTTTCGCGATTTGCTCACGCACGCCGGCTTCGAATTGCTCGAGGCCAGAGACGGCGAAGAAGGCGTCGCCATGGCGGCTGAAAAGCGTCCGGACCTTATTCTGATGGACATTCAGCTGCCGATTGTCGACGGGTATGAGGCCACCCGACGGATCAAGGCCAATCCCCAGTTGCATCACATCCCAATCGTCGCAGTCACCTCGTACGCTCTGTCTGGTGACGAGGCGAAGGCTCGCGCCGCCGGGTGCGACGGGTATATTGCGAAGCCGTTCAGTCCGCGGGAGGTCCTTGCGACAGTCCGTAGTTTCCTAAAGCTCTAACGCGAGGAGCCTGTTGCTTGCGCACGCCGCCTCGGATTCTCGCCGTAGACGACGGCCCTAACAACCTGGAAATCCTGCGGGTACGGCTTGCGGCCGCCGGGTACGAGGTCATTACCGCAGTTGATGGAGAGGAGGCGCTCGCACGCGTACGTGAATTTACACCGGATCTCGTGCTGCTTGACGTCTTGATGCCCAAGCTCGACGGCATCGCGGTTTTAAAGCAGCTTAAGAAGGAAACGGCGCATAGCTTCCTCCCGGTCATTCTCGTGACTGCGAAGGCGGATACCCAAGATGTCATTCAAGGCCTCGACGCCGGCGGAGACGATTATCTGACGAAGCCTTTTGAGCAATCCGCCTTGATCGCTCGCGTACGCTCACTGCTGCGAGTCAAGGAACTCCACGATACAATCCAAAAGCAATCGGAGCAGCTTGCCAATTGGAATCATACACTTGAGGAGCGTGTCACCCAGCAGATGACGGAACTCGAACGCGTCGGTCAGTTGGAGCGCTTCCTAGCTCCGCATGTGGCAAAAATGATTGCTTCCTCCGATACGCCGGACGACGCGCTGTCCAGCCATCGCAGGGAAGTGACGGTGGTATTCTGCGATCTGCGCGGCTTTACCGCCTTCACGGACCGGTCCGAACCCGAAGAGGTTATGACGGTCCTTCGTGAGTACCATGAAAACGTTGGAGAGCTGATATTTCAGTTTGAAGGGACGTTAGACCGTTTTATAGGCGACGGAATTATGATCGTCTTCAATGATCCAATTGCTTGCGACGACCACGCCGAGCGTGCGGTCCGACTAGCATTGGAGATGCGTGACCGCGTCAACTGCTTATCGGAGCGGTGGAGGGGCCGGGGCCACGAACTTGGATTTGGAATTGGGATTGCCTTGGGATTCGCGACATTGGGACTAATCGGATTCGAACGTCGACGAGAATACACGGCCATCGGCCGCGTGACCAATCTCGCATCACGCCTTTGCGGCGCGGCAAAGGCCGGACAAATCGTAATCGCTCAGCCCGTACAAGCTCGGGTTGAATCACAGATAGAATTCGCACCGCTTGGCGAGTTGACATTAAAAGGATTCAGTCGACCGTTGGCGGCATACGAAGTGCTGAGCTGGCGCGGCGATTAGGACCGAACTGATGTGCCTTTTTCAACACCGGTCAACTAATTTAGCCCGCGCGCTGTTCGTTCTGGCTCCTTTCACGCTGATGACATCGCTTTGGGCCGCCGACGCCGAAAGCACCTTGGCGCCTGCGGTTACAGTGGTCAAATCAAAGCGAAGCTGTTTTATGGATGGGCTGGAGGCTACGGGAGTCGTAGTACCTGCCCACGAAATATTGGTTCGGCCGCGACGTGAGGGTCTCGAAATTGCACAGGTTCTCGTACAGCGCGGAGATCCCGTTATCGCGGGCCAGGTACTGGCACGTCTCAAACCGCCCAACGGACTCGGCGCCAGCGCGGACACGGCAGTAAAGGCTCCCGCGGCTGGCATCATTTTTTCTACGTCCGCAAGTGTCGGAGCTGTCGCAACGGCCACCGCAGATCCACTCTTTAGAATCGCTCAAGGCGGTGAAATGGATCTGGCGGTGGAGACACCCGTCAACGAGATGCCGCGTCTAGCGATCGATCAAAGGGCGAAGGTTCAGATTATCGGCATCAAAGACGAATTGACAGGCAAGATAAGATTTATCTCTAAGACAATCAATCAAATGACGCAACTCGGCGAAGTTCGTCTCATTCTCGAGGCCGATCCGCGCCTACGGATTGGTGCGTTCGGCCGTGGTAAGATAGAAATTGGCCAGCGTTGCGGAATAACAATTCCATTGTCCGCGGTCCTTTTCGCACTCGGGAGTCCTGTCGTCCAAGTCGTCCGAGACGAAAAGGTCGAAACGAGGAAGGTCACCGTGGGCCTCACAGAGGGAGGCGATGTAGAAATACGCGATGGCCTTGGCGAAGGCGAAGCTGTCGTCATGCGTGCTGGCGCATTTCTCCGCGACGGTGATCGTGTTCGGCCGGCCGTAGCCCAGGGCTATTGACTTGGATATCCATAACGAGCAGCTGCCGCGCGCGACCCAAATTGTGTTAAGAGCATCTACATTCTGAACCAAATACTGAAGGGAACCGCATCGCCGGAACAGGACAATTCACCGATGTTGTGCTCCGCGATCCTACCTTTGTAGCGGCATTGCCGCCCATCAAAGGCCAAAGTTGCCTCGATTGGCGATTTTGCATCGATGAATTGCAAAATGATTTCGCCCTGGCTCTCCTGCGGCCCGCTGTGGGCGCAAACGCCAACGTGCTTAACAGTCAAAGGACCGGCGAGTCGATGCTGTGTACCGGACGTTTGTGGGTTTACTGTCGCGAAGAACTCATACTCGTCGAGATAACCAAATTTGCCCTTGATCTGCAGGCTTTCTGCACGCGCAGAGGTAGCTAGTACTGCAATCAGAAAAACGAGAGCCAGTGGTGCTCGCACAACGTCCTCTTCAGCGAGGAAGTGCCGGATCGCGAAGAATGATACATTGGAGAAACGGTATTGCAAAGACCGGTTGTCGCCCCGAAGGAGTCGGAAACCACGTACATTGATCTTGGCACGTTTGTTTCGCCCCCCGGCCAGCTTCGGCGCCCGCGAAATGACATCGCGCAATCTGTAGCTGCATGTCGGTTCTGACCTACAAGCCAATAAAAGGCTCTGGGCCACGGTATACACCGACTCACTAATAGCAATGCGCCGGTAAAATATTACTCTCAGGCCAGCCTCGGCATTCGGGATATATGTGTTCAAAATATTTATTGGAGAGACTGATCATTTCCTCGGTACCTATTTCCTCCCGATCGTAAGTGGAGACGATGCCAAGCTTAAATACCCAAAGACAATTCTGGCCCTCATGGGGCCGGACACAGATCACATCACTAAACGTTTCGGCAGTTCTTACAAATTGCACTTCAGTGCCCCCAACGAGTGGCTGACACGCGCCGTTAGGGGATGCCTTTGGCAGCTGACGGTTCGCGAGCTGTAAGGCGTTCATTTGAAGCATTAGCGCCCCATAGATCGCCGGATCGCCCGGTGATTTGCATGCAAATACGACACTATTCAAGATCTTACCCCACTCGCCGAGCGAAATAGTTCCATCGCCAGCAACTTCGATCTGTTCTGCCGCTATAGCCGGTAATGCCGCTATGAGAATAAGCGCAGGAATCGCATTCTTGAGCATGGCATGCTTTCCGAACGAAGCGAGCATAACAAGTTTGCCGCGTCGCCGACGCTGGGGGGCCCCACTGTCGCCAACTGCTTGGAGGGGGTAAGGTAACGCACATCACCAGTGGAGGACAAAATGTGGCGGCCTTGGATGTTCTTAGGGATGCTCCCGATTCTGGTGTTTGGTGCCGCCGCGTATTTTGTTCTTGTCACTCCGGTCACTCAAACACCCTCGGCGAAAATTGAAAACATCTTGGAGAGCGGCGCTAAGGAACTGGAAAAACATATCGACCAGCAACTCGACGCCTTGGGCGCCCCGACCTCCAATGACAACAAACTGCCAACGAATAATGACGAGCGATCCGAAAGCATAGCGCCCTCCCGGCCCCCCGCTAAGGAGAAACAAGAGCATAGCGACGAACAAATGGAAGCTTTATTTGGACATAGTGTTGGAGAGCTGGAGAAACTTAGCGACAAGCAATTGGACGCTTTATTTTCCCAAAGCCCGAGTCTGGAAGATTTGCAAAGACTAAGCGATGAGGAATTGGCTGCGATGGCAGCCCTAAACCACCTTTCGGAGGAGGCCCTGCTCGAGCGAAGGCGCCGCGGGAAAAAGCCTTAGTAGGCCGAAGTCGAGTTCGATGACGCTGAAGACGAGGTACTCGGGTGCCTGTTAGCGATGTCAGACAAAATTGCGCTCACCCTGAACGACGCAAGATCTCTTACGTCGAAAATCCCGCCGTTCGTTACGAACACAAACGATTTGACGGCGCGAAGGTTCGGGTTTCTATAAAGTGACGAGATTACCCGATGCGGCCGAAGCCGCATTACACACACGCTAACAACGGAAAGAATGGGGCTCAAATGCCGCAGGCCAAGGCGACCGTTCGGAAAAATCTCAAAAGAAAATCCGTGCCGGTGTTAAGCGCTGCCGGTTTGTCCCTGTCGCTAGCCGCCGGAACACCTACAGCAATTGACGCTTCTGCGAACGATATGCCCACGGGCTCAATACCGCTCAGTCATCAGCGACTTCATGAGGAAGAAATCACCGACCTCAGTCTGGCGACATTTCATATCTTTGAAGAAAAGGACAACTTATTACCTCAAAGAGGTGCACGGTTGAGCGGCGGCGGCTGCGGGGCTTGCGGCGGAAGCTTTTATCTTCCTCCGGTGTTTGGTCTGCCCCCCGGTGGACCTTTGTCTGGTCCGGGGAGATCCTCGGAACCGTACGCCACTAGGCCAAGGCGCCAATTTTTGGAGGAGGAGGAGGCTCCTAGGAGCCCGCGTATCCCTAAAAACCCGCAAGTTCCTAAGAGCGCGCAAGCGCCTAGAAAACTGCCAGCTCCCAGAAATTCCTACCAAAACGCCAACCGACCGACGGAGTCTAAGCTGGACGCCGGGACGAAAAACTCAATTCCAAACCCGCAGGCCCAACCGATTCAACAGACCCAACCGGTTCAACAAACCCAACCGATTCAACAGGTCCAACCGGTTCAACAGGTCCAACAGATCGAGCCTGCGCTCGGAGGCCAAGCAAATCAAAGCGCAGGGGAGCAAGCCGACCCTGAGACCGCTAGCCCCGCAACAAATGCGCCGAACTAATGTGCCCATGAGAAAGCTATTGTTGCCGGGCCAAGCTTTGAACTTGGTATTGGGCGATGACTCAGTCGGCGAAGCAAAATCGCTCGGCAGTATAATCTCAACCGAGAGCCGGTTTCCACGTGTCAGAATATAGCTTAGCCGCGTGGAATCACTTCGTTTTGTTTAGCCGTTCCAGATTTTTTTTGGCGTCGTCGTTTCCGCGCTGCGCACTCATCTCATACCATTTGTGTGCCTGAGTGTAGTCTTTGGGGACATCGAGTCCTTTTTCGTACACGGCCCCAAGGCCGTTCATGGCCGTCGCGTTGCCGGCGGCAGCAGCCTTTTCATACCATTGACGCGTCTGACCGTAGTCTTCAGCGACACCCCATCCAAACAGGTAAAGGGTGCCGAGATTAACCATTGCGATCGCATTGCCAGCAACAGCTGCCTGTTCGTACCAATTGCGCGCCTGACCGTAGTCTTGCGGGACACCCAATCCTTTCCCATACAAAACGCCTAAATCATTCATGGCGGCGACGTTGCCGGCAGCAGCTCCTTTTTCGAACCAGAGGCGAGCCTTCGTGTAGTCTTGCGGCCCACCCCGACCGTTCTGATAGTAAACGCCAAGATGATCCATCGCGGCGACATTGCCAGCATCTGCGGCCTTGCTGTACCAGGCGCGCGCCTTAGCGTAATCTTTTGGAACTCCCAATCCTTCTCCATACATTTTGGCAAGATTGCTCATTGCAACAGGATTACCGCGCGTAGCGGCACGTTCAAAAAACTCACGCGCCTTCGTGTAGTCCTGAGGACATCCCCACCCGCTTAGGTAAAGCGAGCCGAGGTTATTCGTTGCTTCGGGATTGTCTGCGGCAGCTGCTTTCTCAAAAAGTTGACGAGCTCTTACATAGTCTTTGGGGACGCCTAATCCCATTTGATAAAGGACGCCAAGGTTGTTAATTGCAATCGATTCTCCCGCATCAGCCGCCTTTTGGTATAATTGGCTCGCGTGGGTGTAGTCTTGAACCACTCCTTCACCATTTTGGTAGAGCTGCCCCATAAGAGCGGTGGCTAGAAGATCGCCTTTGTCTTCCGCTTCCTCGAACAACTCTCGAGCTCGTGGATAGTTCTTGGTGACACCCTGACCTCTTAGGTAAACGAGACCCGCATCGGTGATTGCAATACTGCTGCCCATACCCGCGGCCCTTTCAAACAATCGCAAGGCCTCGGTATAATCCCCTTGGGCATGCGCGATGCGACCTGCTTCGAATACGAAGCGCGCCACATCTGGATGTTGTTTCATAGCTTGGTTGCAGGCTTTCAATGCGGCTACGACGTCGATTTCCTGTTGGAAAACGCCAGTGATTTCGGGCGGCCGTTGCCGATCTGAAGGATGGGCCGCCAGTCGATCGCAGTCGGTTACCGAGTCCGCACGGAATGAAGATTGCATGGAAGGTGATTTGAGACTGAAATCTTCATCGAGTGAGGATGAGAACCAGGGTACAAGCCGGTTTTGACTGCGCCGCAGCACATCCATCCGGGTGCGCCTGAATACCTCCTCGAGAGTATCATCAGAGCTTTGCACTTCTTTCAAAAAGTCCGTCACGAAGCTAGGCGTAGTATCATCGTTCACCACGGAGCCCGGCAGAGCGGAGGTGAAGGCCAGTGTTCCTTTCGGTGATGCGAGGGGAGCGAGTCCAGCGTACTCCTTCCGGAAACGATGCTCGTATGGATTTTTGCGAGCGGCGTCCAGAATTACAATTTTTACGCGAGCGCCCCTGCCATTCATCTCCCCGAGGATCGTTTCCAGGCTATAGCCATCGAGGCGAATATCAGCCTCGTTCCAAATCTGCGCAGTTACAGGTATCAAATAGTTTAGCCGATCCGATTGAATTCCGAACCCGCTGAAGAAAAAAACTGCGGTCGCTCCAGGCTTGATCCTTGCGTAAAACCGCTCCAGCGCCCGTTGCATTTGTTCCTTGTTGAGATTTTTTCCCACCTCAACGTCAAATCCACGCGGACGCAGCTCATCGCCGAGCGCACTCGCGTCAGTCACTGGGTCTTTCAATGCATCCGTATCCGGATATTTAGCGTTCCCAATCAGGAGAGCTACTCGGGTCTCCGGCTCGGCAAAACCGGCCGATGCTCCAAACATTATAAGCAATAGTACGATAAATCTGGTCCGCCGTTTGAGGATCATTCGAAATAGCCTGGGCGCAACCTGACATGCCATAATGCCCCCGCACATGTGCATCACTGATAAACTCACTACGAGACCTGCGATCGAGAACCCCACACTAGAATGTTATGAAACATACATAATTCTCGGACTGCTGCAACTCCAGGCGCCGATCAGGTGTACCCTGATCCGCATCTGGTCAGCTGGATCAATTGGGCTTAGCCTCAGTTGGTAAAATGTGACGCCAGGCACAAGAAGTTCGTCGCCGTGCGATAGGGAACGCAAAGAGGAGCGGATCATGAACAAGTTGTAGTGTCTGCAGCTGCTGTTGCGGCGCTTGCAATTGGCACCGCGGCCGGCCTGGCGCTTTCAACACCATAACTTGAAGAGTCGTCGTGTCCTGAGAAGGGAACAGCTGTAGCATCCAGCTGCCCGGCGCCGCGCTTGATGAAATGAACAGAACGATGACGAAAACCATGACGGAAGAAAGCGAGTCGGGAAAAGCGGACGAACAAGCTGTTCTCAGAGAGATGCGCTAGGTTTTTGGGGAAACGACGGTTCAACATGATGTGACGGTGGAAGATTCAGACGTGGTACTCGCCCTTAGAGAGCTATTTCGATAGCGCATGCTATTGCGAATGCTGCGGCGCGTTCGACCCATTCGAAGGGTAAACAGATATGGGGAGATAAATGAAGGGGAATGTTGCAGGATTGGGCGCGGTCTTTCTCGTGGTGGTTGCCGGCGCGGCACATGCGGCCAGCAAGACCATTATCATGAACTCCATCGACGCTAATGGCATTGGTAACAGCATCGGTACACTCGGTCTGTCGGACACAAAAGCGGGCTTACGGATCAGGCCGCGGCTCGCTCACCTCCCGCCGGGCGAGCATGGGTTCCATGTTCATGTTAACCCAAACTGCGGCCCCAGTGGCGGCTCCAACGGCCAGCCTGCTGCTGGCATGGCGGCAGGCGGCCATTTCGACCCCGCCAATACGGGCAAACACCTTGGACCTGAAGGAGAGGGCCACAGGGGCGACATGCCGGTACTCACGGTCGATGCTAGTGGCAAAGCTACCGAGGCCGTTACCGTGCCGCACCTCACTCTGGCCGAGTTGAAAGGTCGCTCAATCATGATCCACGCCGGTGGCGACAATTACTCTGATCAGCCTGCGCCATTGGGCGGCGGCGGCGCGCGCATCGCCTGCGGCTTCGTCAGGTAGCGGGATGATGATACTTTCGAAGGTATTTTAGATCTCGCCTGGTTTGGAGGGGAGTAAGAACAGCACCGTCATGTCGCGCGGAGGCTGGGAACGCTGGAAGGCGCATGAAAAAGCCCCATATTCGCCGCGCGTACCAACCGGCTTGGCATCGTTGTTGGAAGCCTTTCCGAAACAGATCCAAAATGATCTGTACTGCAGCGGCATCGTCAAAGTCGATGTCCAAGGCGGGATCCAATGGCGTGAAGCAGGCTATAGCAACCTTTCCATTAGCTTGATGTGGTCAGAGGCGGTGGTGGCCGAGGTCGTTGTATTCTTCTCGCTCGGCCCTTGGCTGATTGCCCGGCTTGGTTTGGCGGGAGCGGCTACGCTTTCCGCGGGTGCCGGCGTGCTGCGTTGGAGCGTGATGGCGAACACAACCGCGGCGCCTGCGCTGGTCTGTGTCCAAAGCCTTCATGGATTGACTTTTGCCTTGATGCATCTGGCTGCGATGGGCATTATCGCCCGCTCGGTATCCAACCGCTTGGCTGCGACGGCGCAGACCGTCTATGGCACCGGCGCGCTTGGCATCGCCTCAGCAACCATGACCTTCGCGTCAGGATATTTGTACGGCCTGTTCGGGTTGCACGCCTTTTTGGGCGATGGCTGCGGTTTGCGCAGTCGCCATTCCTTTATCGCGAGGCCTTTATAACATGCAGTAGGCTTTGCGCCGACCGGCCACGGCAGGGAAATGACCTTAAAGGACAGCGGCGAAGCCGCATCTGAGCGAACGCCGATCGCGAGGGAGGGCCCCACCGGTCGCTGCACCCGTCAAGAACGACGTCGGCGGCCTGACGATCCTAGCGTCCCTTGATCGTGGTTTGCCGCCCAACTTATCGTTCCCCGCTTGCGGCGAAGTGATCGCGAAGCAATGCGATATGCCACACCAGCAGCCGACCGCCCATGCGATCCCCCCAGGGGGACAGAGACGTGCCTCAACCGGGCAATGGTGCGCAGCTTTCCAGGAGCACCGCAGACCTCACTGGTGGCGGATAGCACCAGCCGATCATCCAGCGTTCACCGCGCGTCGGCCGGTGATGCACTCGCCGGCGCGGGTGCAGGTCTGGGCAAGGCGGGTCGAGCGCATTCTGAGAGCCGAGTGATCACACGTGCAATCTGCCGAATTCGACTACAGCGCTCCCGCTGAACTGTTCCTGGCTAAGCCCGCGAGGCTCTGTCGCAACAAGTACCGCCAGTTCGCGACGGCGGCAGAGGCGCTACGTTT
>Ga0209006_10003496_pt1 | contig 14279 bp, 12 predicted proteins | sample JacPin_JW_Ref_O2_FD_188567 | JGI IMG/M metagenome (GOLD analysis project Ga0209006, IMG submission 188567) | Forest soil microbial communities from Algoma, Ontario, Canada - Jack Pine, Ontario site 1_JW_Ref_O2 (SPAdes) (version 2) | ecosystem: Environmental > Terrestrial > Soil > Boreal... | reverse complement strand
GACGAACTGGAAACGTCGGCAAAACCCGCGGTCGCGCAACGGTTGTTCGCGACACCGGAGGACGCCGCCAAAGGGCCCAGCACGATGGTCCCACCAGCCATTGCTGTGAAGTCGGAGTTAGCCTGGCATGCCCAATCCGCGAATCGTGATGTGCGGTTTCGACATGAAAGCCCCCGAGAGATATCCGCTGGTCCAACTTCCAATTCCCAGAACCACCACTCCTCCGGCGGGCGGAAGGCGATCCACAGCCGCCTTAACGGTTTGTCCCGGTTGGGCATAAACGACCAAGACGTTAGGAGGAAACTCAGGGGGTTAGCCGGGTGTCCGGCACACCCAGACATCAAAACACCGATGAAGAGCAAACCTGTTCCAGCTCTTCTCATGGCCGGATCTCCGCTCATATGCGAGCAAATCTGTGCTTGGCAGATGGTGTCGCCAACTGCATCAACGCTTGCTGGTCATACACCGCGTTGCTCCTCGCTCTCGCTCGCTCCCGGAGTTGAGGGCACAATATTGGCAGATCCGATGATAAGCTTGCGAATGATAGCTCTTGCCCGCTTCGCTCATTCGTACCGTCGCATTGGGGAATTTGGCCACAATTGCGAAGCAGCAACGCCTCATAGGCTACCATTGAGAAGGGTCCAACCAAAAGCCACTCGACAAATGAACAAGATTCGAAGCGCTATTTCCAGACGATTTGAAGGGAATCCGGCCGGAATTGCGCTGCTGCTGATTGCTCGTCGTTCTTGGAGTGGGCTGACGAGCTCTATCATGGCCTTTTTGCTCAGGGCTCCAGGTTTGTACCTTGGACCCGGTTGCCGCATCATCGGCGGGCGACAAATTTCCTTTGGCCGGGGAGTGTATGTGGAGCGCAATCTCTGGCTGGAGGCCGTCACTTCGTATCAGTCGCAGCACTTCAATCCACAAATAATAATCGGTGACTATGTGTGTTTTTCCGACGGCGTGCACATTTCATCGATAGCGAGCATCTCAATTGGCAGCCACACTCTTTTTGGCAGCAGAATATATGTTGCTGACCACAATCACGGGATATACAAGGGAGACGCGCAGAGCGACCCAGAACAACCGCCTGCACTCCGTCTGTTGGGTGGAGGCGGACCCGTCGTCATCGTCGTCATCGGCGAGAGCGTGTGGATCGGCGACAATTCAGTTATCATGGGTCCTGCAACGATTGGTAAGGGTGCGATTGTCGGCGCAAATTCTGTAGTGCGCGGCGTGATTCCTGCTAATACCATCGTCGCTGGAGCGCCGGCAAAACCCATCAAGACTTTTAATTCCAAAACAGGCTCGTGGGACAAAGCGTGATCCAAACTCGCAAGCTTTTTTCCGTCTGTATTCCTGCTTACAACCGGGTGCATCATCTCACCGATCTTTTAGATTCGATTTTTGCACAGGACTTCAACGACTTTGAGGTCGTCATCTGCGAGGATTTGTCCCGGGAGCGCCAACAGATCGCCGCGATTGTCCACCAGTATCAGTCAAGCTACCCTGAAAAGTTGCGATACTTTGAGAACGAAGAAAACCTGGGGTACGACGCCAATATCCGCAACCTTGTGCACAGAGCATCGGGCCAGTTTTGTTTTTTTATGGGCAACGACGACCTTATGTGTAAAGGCGCGCTCCAGAACGTCGCCAGCATAGTCAGTCGCTATCCAAACGCAGGACTCATCTTAAAGAGCTATGGCTGGTTTGACGTGACGCCGGAGAAAGTGAATCAGGAAATTCGGTGGTTCAAGGAGGAAAAGGAATTTCCCGCGGGCGTTCCCGCCATCCGTTTTGCCTTTCGGCGTTCTGGTGTTATCGCTGGGTACGTCGTTCACCGTGATAGTGCGGATCAAGCCGCAACCGACAAGTTTGACGGCACCTTGTTTTACCAAATGCACTTGACGGCGAATGTCCTGATTCACAAGACGGCCGTGTGCACCCCCCAGGTACTGGTACTTTGCCGAGGAAACGAACCGGAGTTCGGGAACTGCGCAAAGGAAAAGGGACATTTCACTCCCGGACGATACACGCCGCAGGCGCGTCTCACTATGATCGGCGGCGCGCTGTCGATCATTCGGCATTTGAAGCAGACTCAAGGCATCGATGTAGTCGAGGACGTCATCCACGATTACGCCAACTATTTTTTCCCCTATATAAGGGACCAATTAACACTGCCGCCCCGAGAATTCTACGAGTTGTATCGCGCCTACGGACGTATGGGCTTTGCGCGATACCCGCTTTACCATTTGTATTTCTTCTTGGGCTACCTTCTTGGGGAGAAACGATTTGACGCCTTAACAGCTCTTTTCCGAGCGCGAATAGGGCGCGGCCCTCGATTTGGCAACGTACATTGATTCAACAGTTCTTCACGGGTTTGGGCGTATGGAATTGATCTTTGGCGCAATCCCCTTCGTGCCAGGTTGAAGTCTAACCGGAGAACCTCGCTAGCCCGGAAAGAAACTTGCTGGTGGTCCGGTCGTGGTATCGACGTTGCCGGAATAGGTCAGCTTCGAGGCTGTTACCGCCCCTACATTCAGGCATCCAGTCACATTCCGGCCGCACACGTTATTGCTGAAGGTCAGACCTTCCACGTCGGACTGCGCCTCGAGCGCATACTTCTGATTGCCGCCGACCTCTGGGAAATTCGTAATTTGGTTGCCGGTAACGATGACAGGGCCGGGATGTCCCGTCATTCGAATGCCACTCAGGTTCGCAGCGTTGGGACTGGTTTTTTCCCTGAATCAGACACCCATTGATGATCGTCGCATATTCTGCTCTCCCGCCAGTTACGTCGATCAGGCATCCGTCGAGAGAGTTGACTCGCACGTGGCAGCTATTGAAAGTAATTCCCGAACCGCCTGAGATGTGAACGCCCACGCCCACCGCCCCAGCCGCCCATGAATCAATGAACGTCGCGTCCACGTTTGCGCTGGCTAGAGTTGAGTCGAAAAGGAAGCAATCGGATTGCGCGTTGTCGCACTCGAAATCAGTGGCGAAAATAAAGGACGGATAATTTCCAGTAAGCGTGTAGCGTTCCCACAATCCATGCAGCCCGCAGTTTCCGCAAACATAGTTGCTGATGATGATGCCGCTAGCATTCGCATCCACCAGCACTCCTACGCCTGTGGTGTTTCCGACCTTCCCGTAAGACGTTGTCTTCGTGATGAACATGTCGTTGGCGTGATCGATTGAAATGGCGGGACCAACCCAATCAGACAATCGGACGGTTTCAATGTGCGAATCTTCGGTCGGATTGGATGCGCCCAAATGCCGACATCGATACCTGAAACGCGGCATCGCTGCTCGTCACCCCCTGGCCGAAGGCATAACCGCCAATGACTGAACCCCCTCCTAACATTCGCGAACGTTAGGGCACCCGGTATAGCATGAGAAGCATGCATCTTCCGGTGAACCCACCGATCTTACCGATGCTCTCGAAGCGGATTGGGGAACTACCAGCGGGAGGAACATGGATCTTCGAACCGAAGTGGGATGGGTTCCGTACGGTGATCTTCCGCGACGGAGACGAGATCCTGATTCAGAGCCGCGATGAGAAATCGCTGAACCGTTACTTCCCGGAGTTGCTTGAGCCCCTACGGACACAATTGCCCTCTCGCTGCGTACTTGATGGGGAGATCGTCATTGCGCAGAATGGTGGCCTTGACTTCGAGGCGCTGCAGCTCCGCATTCATCCGGCTGCGTCACGCGTGAGGCTCCTGTCCCAGCAATGCCCGGCGTCAATCGTATTCTTCGACCTGCTTTGCGAGGGCGATCGGGACTTGCGGAGCATGCCGTTTCAAAGCCGACGTCAGGAACTGGAAACGCTACTTTCATCCGCCGCGCCACCGATTCATCTGACGCCGGCAACCCAGCAATCGAGCGTCGCGGAGGACTGGTTTAGCCGCTTCGAAGGTGCGGGTTTCGACGGGGTAATGGCCAAACCGATTTCACTCGCCTACGAGTCTGACAAACGCCTGATGCTGAAGATAAAACACGAGCGTGACTGCGACTGCGTCGTTGCAGGTTTCCGATGGCACAAGAAAGGCGAGGGCACGCTTGTCGGCTCGTTGCTGCTTGGCCTTTTTGACGATTCGGGCGCGCTCGAGCACGTAGGCGTCTGCGCCAGCTTCACGCAAGAGAAGCGCCGTCAGCTTGTAGAATATCTCGGGCCCTATCGCAAGGACGCGCTCGTCAACCACCCTTGGAAGCTGTGGGCCGAGCAGGGGACCGCAAACAGCGAAGCCGGGCATCGGATGCCGGGAGGCCAGAGCCGCTGGAGCCAGGGCAAGGATCTGTCATGGGAGCCGTTGCGCCCCGAGCTTGTGGTCGAAGTCGCTTACGAGCATATGCAGGGCGCCCGCTTTCGCCACATGGCGCAGTTTCGAAGATGGCGCACCGACAAGAAGCCGAGCGACTGCACTTATGCTCAGCTCGAAGTCGTTCCGGCACAGGAATTGATGGCGATTTTTGCCAGTGGCCGATGAGCCTCGCCCCTTTTAACCACGCTTCCTCCGCCATTCCCGCGTCGGATCATCGTCTGGGTCGGGAGTTTCTTGCGCAGGCCGTAGCTCTTTGGGTATATGGCGCAAGTTCACGCGGATGCGGGTCCATGTAGATGATCTGCCTCGCATCGAGTCGATCAACACGTCATCTACAGCGAGAAGGCTGGCCACCTCCTCATGTTTGCTCTTCCACCTTTCCAGACCTGCAAGCGCAGCTTCCTTGTGGGGAGAGTTGGCAACCACCAAAAGGGGCATCTTCGTCTGCTGCTTATTGGCGGCGGACTGGGCGCGCGAAGACTTGGCGCGTGACGGAGCAACGCGCGGCGCTTCGCCATCCATCTTCCGAAAGTGCGGTGGCCAAGGCGCATCACCGAGCCCTGCCGCCTCATCCTTGGCTGCGAGTTCCAGTAATTTTTCGAGCGAACCCGCGGCGCCATTGATACCTGCGTGGGGATCGCCGAACTCCGCGAAGCGCTTCGGAACCGTGAGTACGGTATAGTCAGCTGGATCGCAGTCAGGCACCTCTCTCCATTCAAGTGGTGTGGACACGCGGGCGTCGGGCAGCGGGCGAACGGAATACGCAGAGCACGTTGTCCGATCCTTGGCGTTCTGGTTGTAGTCGAGGAACACGCCGTGACGCTCCTCCTTCCACCATTTCGAACTGGCGAGCGTCGGCGCGCGCCGCTCGACTTCGCGCGACAGGGCGAGCGCCGAACGGCGGACCTCGCTGAAACTCCAACGCGGTTCGATCCGCACATTGACGTGCATTCCTCGTGAACCGCTAGTCTTTGGCCACCCCCGAAGTCCCATCTCCTCCAAAAGCGATTTCACCTCCAGAGCCACGCGGCGCACGTCCGCCCAACTGACGCCGGGTCCGGGATCGAGATCGATCCTGAGCTCGTCCGGATGGTTGAGGTCCGCGGAGCGTACGGGATGGGGATGCAGCTCGATGCAGCCCAGGTTGACGACCCAGGCCAGCCCCGCCGCATCGTCGATCACGATCTCTTGCGCAGTGCGGCCGGAAGGGAATGCCAACGTGGTCGTTCGCAGGAACGGGGGCCGCTCGCTGGGGGCGCGCTTCTGATAGAACGCCTCGCCCTCGGCGCCATGAACGAACCGTTTGAGAACCAGCGGACGATCCTCGATTCCGGCCAGGGCGCCCGGTGAGACCGACAGATAGTAGCGCACGATGTCGAGTTTCGAGAGCTTTGTTTGCCGGGAAAAATAAGGCTTGTCCGGGTGCGTCACGCGGACCTCGCGGCCTTGGATCACCAGCAGCTCGGTGGCTTGTTCTTTTCCCACATATACAGGCTACACCGTTACCCATACCCTCATTGAGGTTCGCCGAAAGGTGAGGTTCATGCCCTCCAGATGCTGCTTAGTGTCGAGTGGCGCATCCGCTGGGGACGCATCTTCGGTTCCGACAAGACTCCCAGGAAGAAAATGGGATGGACGCTGGAGCTGTCGTTTTGCGCAACAACACACTTTGCGCAACAACACACTAAGTTGTTTGTTTGCAACATGAGGGTCTCGAGTTGTTTGGGTGCGCGCCCTTCCTGTTAGGCCAATACGTGATTCTTGCGAAACGAAGCCAACCCTGACTGTAGTTTCAACATTTGACGATTTGGAGCTGCACGGCGAGCGCAAACAACCAGCTCCGTCGTGGCGGGGCATCGATAGTTTGGAACCGGCTTAGCCTACATTAAACGCTGTATGTTTCGCGGACTCGGCAGATTGGGATAATCGCCTGTCCTTGAGAGTTTTTAAATCGGCCTTTTTAGTGTCAGCGGTGAGCCTCCCTCCCGTTCGTCTCAGCGGGTGTTTAGCGCCTGGAAGTTCGAGAAAGTTCGCCAGCAGTAGTTTGCGTGGAATTCCATGAGGAGCATTTGAAAATGGCAATAATTCTGAATCAGAAAGCCAGCAGTCTGGGTTCTATCCTCGCGCAGCACAAGGAAGAGATCCTCTCTGAGTGGTTGCGGGAAATGGGGGGTGCTACTCGCCGAAGTGACCTGATCAAAGCCTCGGAGCTGGAATCGCAGTGCCGCCGCTTCATCGATCTGATTGCGGAGGCGACAGCCGCTGCAGGTGTCAACGTTCAATCGGGCACATTTGATTCCATGCGCGATCTGCTAGCCGATATTTCCCGCTCTCGGGCATCGCAAGGGTTCAGCTCGCAAGAGACAGCAACTTTCGTGTTCTCGATGAAGCGTCCCTTGTTCGGTGCGATTCGAGAGGAAATGGCGAAAGATTTAAACGGCATGGCAGCCGAAATGTGGAATGCAACCGAACTTCTCGACAGCCTCGGCTTGTATACCACCGAAGTCTTTCTGAAGGTGCGAGAAGAAACCATCCGTCGACAGCAGGAGGAAATGCTAGAACTCTCTACCCCAGTCGTGAAACTGTGGGATGGAATTCTAGCGCTTCCGCTGATCGGCACGCTGGATAGCGCACGCACTCAGATTGTGATGGAGTCGATGCTGGAAAGCATCGTTGCTACGAATTCACGTGTCGCCATCATTGATATCACGGGCGTTCCAACGGTGGACACGGTGGTGGCTCAGCACTTGCTGAAGACGGTGACTGCAGCCCGGCTCATGGGAGCGGATTGCATCATCAGCGGCGTGCGTCCCCAGATCGCACAGACCATTGTGCACCTGGGCATTAACCTTCTTGATGTCACGACGAAGGCGACCCTGTCGGACGCTTTCTCCTTGGCGCTGAAAAAAACAGGCTACACATTCACTCGGGTTCAAAAAAAGGAAAAGCTCTCCGAGGAGCAGTAGGAGATACAGTTGGAAAAAATCCCTATTCTGCGGATGGGCGAATTTCTGCTTGTCACCATTCAGGTGGACATGCACGATCGTCTCGCCTTGGCCCTCCAGGATGACCTTACGAACCGAATCAGCCAGACAGGAGCGAGGGGTGTACTCATCGACATATCCAGTCTCGAAATTGTCGATTCGTTCATCGGACGGATGCTGGGCAATATCGCCGCCATGTCCAGGGTCCTCGATGCGAGAACAGTCGTAGTCGGAATGCAGCCGGCTGTCGCCATCACTCTTGTCGAACTCGGCATGTCATTGGCGGGGGTTCGAACAGCATTGAACGTTGACGCAGGCATGGAACTGCTTCGCAGTTCCGAAGACAGCTTCGAGGATAACCGTGCATGGTAGTCGTCTCTAGCGAGAACGTGCCGCTGGTCTCGGAAGGCGACGTCGTGACCGTGAGGCGGCGGGTCCGCGAAGTCGCGTCACAGCTTGGGTTTAGTCTCGTCGATCAGACGAAAGTAGTAACGGCTGCCAGCGAATTAGCTCGCAATACTCTAATTCATGGTAAGGGCGGCGAGATGCGATTGAATCAGCTCAATGGCCCACGTCTGGGTCTAAGGCTGACTTTTGAAGACAAGGGACCTGGCATTCCCGACATTTCCTTGGCGCTGCGCGACGGCTTTACTACCGGGTCGGGATTGGGTTTGGGCCTCGGAGGCGCCAAGCGCCTGGTGAACGAATTCGAAATTGTTTCTCGAGTTGGTGAGGGAACCAAGATCACAGTGACGAGATGGAAGTAGCCCAACAACCCGTTCCGCAGTTCGTAACCGAGATTCGCGATTCCACCCATGCGGGCGAAGCCCGCCGTGCGGCGGTTCGCTGCGCCGAAATGATTGGAATGAAGGAGAGCGATTCCGGAGCTGTCGCCATCGCCGTGACCGAAATGGCCACGAACGTCGTGAAGCATGCAAGCGCGGGCACCGTCATCTGCGCACCAGTCGGCCAAAATGGCAATCGAGGCTTGCGTGTGCTGAGTATCGATAAGGGACCGGGGATTCGCGATATAGCGTCGGCCCTCCAAGACGGCTATTCGACTTCTGGCACCAGTGGAAATGGCCTCGGAGCAGTGCGGCGTCTTTCAACCCATTTCGATATTTACTCGATCCCAGGGCAAGGGACTTGTGTGTTAGCGGAGTTCTGGCCACACAGAAAAGCCCCGTCGGTCGTGCCCCCCCTGCAATTCGGAGTGGTCTCCGTGCCTGTCAAGGGAGAGGATGTTTGCGGAGATGGCTGGGCGGTAAGAGTCACTGCGGACAACGTATTTGTGATGGTGGTCGACGGACTGGGGCATGGCATTCATGCTGCCGAGGCAGCGCGAGAGGCCGAGCGGGTATTGTTCCAAACCGATTCCACCGCTCCGGCAACAATCCTCGAGGCATGTCACGACGCTTTGAGGAAAACTCGCGGGGCTGCCGCCGCAGTTGCTTCGATCAACCAAGGGAACGGGACACTCTCGTTCGCAGGGTTGGGGAATATCTCCGGCATCCTGATGAACGGCCAAAATCGGAGGGGCTTGGCCTCGCACAACGGTACGGTCGGCCATCAACTGCATCGGTTGCAGGAATTCAACTTGCCGTGGAATGGAAACAGCGTTCTAATCATGCACTCTGACGGGCTTTCCACAAAGTGGGACTTAGATTATTATCCCGGGCTAGGCAGCAAAGATCCCAGCATTATTGCTGCCGTTCTTTATCGCGACTACGCCCGTGGGCGGGATGATGCGACAGTCGTGGTTGTAAAAAATGTCGCGTGAAGCGATGGGCATGGATCTGGCATGGCTCTGAACCTGTTGAGGATGGACGTTCGCTATGAGCACGATGTGGTGCTCGCGCGCCAACGCGCGCGCCAGCTCGCCGCAGCTCTGAAGTTCGACTCGCAGGATCAGACCCGAATCGCCACTGCCGTTTCGGAGGTTGCCCGGAACGCTTTTCAGTACGCGGGCGGAGGGCTGATCGACTTTCGTGTTGAGACCAGTCCAAGTCCACTCCTGGTTGTGACTTTGAGTGACAAGGGCAGAGGGATCTCGAATATACAAGAAATTCTCGACGGCAAATATGTTTCCCACACCGGCATGGGACTGGGTCTCATCGGTGCTAAGCGCTTGATGGATTCCTTCACCGTGGAAACCGGAGCGCATGGAACGACCGTTGTCTTGGGAAAGAGTATTCCGCCTCGTTTCGCTGGCCTTTCCAAGTCGGACCTCGATGCCATTCTTTCCAAGATTGAAGCAAGAACTCCTCCGGGTCCATATGAGGAACTGCAGCTGCAGAACCAGGAATTGATTCGAACCCTGGATGAGTTGCGGGCGCGGCAGACCGAACTGGCGCAGCTCAACCGTGAGTTGGACGAGACCAACCGCGGAGTCGTCGCTCTTTATGCTGAACTTGACGACAGGGCCGATTTCTTACAGCGTGCATCGGAGTTGAAGAGTCATTTCCTTTCGAACATGAGCCACGAGTTCCGCACACCCCTGAACTCGATCATGGCTTTGAGTCAGATTCTTTTGGATCACTTGGATGGTGGTCTATCCACGGAGCAGGACAAGCAAGTCCGATTCATCCGGAGTTCTGCACAAGACCTGATGGATCTGGTCAACGACCTGCTGGATCTGGCCAAGGTCGAAGCCGGGAAGATTACGATCCGGCCGTCGACCTTCGATGTGAACACCTTGTTCTCGGCGCTTCGCGGAATGCTTCGTCCTCTGCTGGCGCAGAATTCTTCCGTCAAGCTGATTTTCGAGGATCCTGAGGAAGAGATCCAACTTCACAGTGATGAAGCCAAGGTTTCTCAGATTCTGCGCAATTTCATCTCGAACGCTTTAAAGTTTACCGAACGAGGCGAGGTTAGAGTGTCGGTGTCACGCGCTGATAACAATACGCTGGCATTCTCTGTCTCCGATACAGGCATTGGAATCGCCGAAGAAGATCAAGAACGGATCTTCCAGCAGTGGGCGCAAGTCGAGGGTAAGCTGCAAAAAGCCGCGAAGGGCTCGGGACTAGGACTTCCTTTGTCGCGCAAGCTGGCTCAGTTGCTGGGCGGCAACGTCTATTTGAAGAGCCGCGTAGGGGTAGGCTCAACCTTTGTCGTCGTGATCCCGACCTCGTTCGAAGGGAAGACTGAGGTTGCCTACGTCCCGGAAATCGAGCGCGAGTTAGACGCAACAAAGCTGCCGGTTTTGGTCGTAGAAGATAATCGCGAGGCTCTTTTCGTTTACGAAAAATACCTGAAAGGCGAGGGTTACCAAGTGGTGCCTGCCAAGAACATCAAGGAAGCACGGGAGGCGCTTCGTGCCTTTCGTCCCGTAGCCATCCTTTTAGATGTTCTTCTGGAAGGAGAACACTCGTGGGATTTGCTGCGGGAACTGAAGGAGAACACCTCGACGCAGGACATACCGGTCTTTGTGATCACGGTCGTCGAGAACCGGCAGAAGGCGCTCGCTCTGCACGCGAATGCATTTCACGCAAAGCCGGTTGACCGCACATGGCTGCTGGATCAGTTACACTCCGTCACAGCTTCAGAAAAGCGCGGAACCCAGGTGCTCATCATTGACGACGACGAGACTGCCCGTTATCTCATTAAGAGCCTGCTCGCCAATAGCGGTTGCGACATAATCGAGGCCAGCGGCGGTGTAGAAGGATTGCGTGCCGCCCGGCAGCACTTGCCGCAGTTGATCATTCTCGATCTTGCGATGGAAGATCTGGACGGGTTCAAGGTGCTTGAATCGCTTCGTCGAGACCCTGGAACACACAACATCAGTGTGGTCATACACACTTCGAAAGCCCTGGACAACGAAGACTACTCGCGACTGATGGGTGCGGTCGATGTCATTCCTAAGGCCGTTATGAGTTCGCGAGAACTCGCGGCGACGAGATTCTCGGAAGCCTTTACCCGGGCCGGACTGCCGGGAATCATACGCAGCGGCAGCCACCCGGTGGTGGCGGGATCATAGCCCATGCGGGAGAATCGCAAGCCGGTTGAGACCGAACAGATGGACTGAAGATGCCTGAAGAAATGCAAGCAACGGTTTTGACAGTCGATGACAACGATGCCATTCGGTATTCCCTGTCGCGCTACTTGCGAGAAGGGGGATACCGAGTTGTGGAGGCGCGGACGGGAAGCGACGCCCTAAGTCTGGCGCGGCAGGATCCGGCACTTATAACGTTAGACATCAACTTGCCGGACATGGACGGGTTTGAGGTGTGCCGGCGTCTCAAGGCAGACCCGGCGACCCGCGACATTCCGGTATTGCACATTTCGGCTTCTTTCGTCGATGCCGAGCATAAAGTGCGCGGCCTCGAAGGCGGAGCGGATGCATATCTTTCCGAGCCGATTAGCCAACAGGAGTTGCTGGCTACGGTGAGAGCTCTTCTGCGCTTAAGACAGGCGCAAAAGGAAGCGCAACGCCAGGCTGCCGATGCCGAGAAAGCCAGGGCCGAGCTTAAGAAGACCAATGAAAGTCTCGAAAATCGCGTTCTTGAACGGACTGCCGAATTGGAGCATCGGAAGGCTGACGTGCAGGAACTGTCGCGACGGCTGCTCAAAGCTCAAGACGACGAGCGACGGCGGGTTTCCCGCGAACTCCATGACAGTACGGGCCAATTGCTGGTTGCTCTCAAACTCAACCTCTCGCGATTGAAGTCGGAATTTTCGCAGCGCAATCCCGAAGCCGACAGGCTTCTCGATGATACGAGTTCGATGATCGAGGAAATGACTCGGCAGGTTCGGACGCTTTCCTATCTCCTGCATCCTCCTCTTCTCGACGAAGCCGGAATCGCCTCTGCCGTGCAGTGGTACGTCGAGGGATTCGGTGCACGGAGCAATATCGAAGTCAGTCTGGAATTTCCACCTGAGCTCGGCCGCTTGTCCCAGGACCTGGAGATCACTATCTTTCGCCTGATTCAGGAAGCGCTTACAAATATTCACCGTCATTCCGGCAGCAAGACGGCTTCGATTCGCGTCGTGCAACTCGGAAATGAACTGCGCGTCGAGATTGCCGATGCGGGTAAAGGTCTGGGGGCTCGCTTGAACGGGAATCGCGACGTTAGGTTGGGCGTGGGAATTCTCGGAATGAAAGAGCGCGTTAGCCTGCTGGGCGGAAGCCTGGAGATCTCATCGAGTGGATCAGGTACCTCGGTTCTGGCCATCTTGCCGGCGAGTCCCGTCTCCGTGTAAGCGAGGATAGTCGTCGTTTCCTGCCTCAGATGGATAGCCTCACTCTTGCCCCAGATTCGCGATTGAGCTTACAGTGCGAGGGTGGGCGTCCCTTGATTTTGTTCGGCTGAGGTCTGCGCGAGGCTTCTCGAACTGCTGAGCTCTGTTCCAATCTCCTCGATGAAGCGAATACGGTAAAAACCTTATGAACGACAGTGCACCCGCACACTATAACGTCGAAGGTAGTCGGAGAAAACCCTAGCCAGTGGAAATGCTCAAACGCTTGAAGTCAGCTCTGTACAGCACGTCCCTACAAAAACTAAACCAAAACTTGTCAGAGCGGCGGCGGAATGGCGAAATAATTATCCCGCTAATCGTAGATCGGTGGGCTCCGCCGACACGGCCGGGCTCATTCTGTTTGTGGGTTCGGGGCTGAGTGCTGAGTGCACGGGGGGATGCTACCTTTGGTCACAATCCGAGGCGCCGAGATTAGGCGGCCTTGCGAGAGGGAGCTTTTGCCTTCACCATGCGTGGCTTCCGGTGAGCCGGCCTATGAATTTCTTGTTGTATGTTTGGCCGCCTTTGATCGGGTAACTCGGGCATACGAATAGCCTTTTTCGTTTGGGCTGATTCGTAGATTGCTTCTACGACGCGCACGTCCGCCAAACCTTCAATTCCCGACGGTTCAGGCTGCTTGTCTTTGAGGATGCAATCGGAGAAATAGACGAGTTGGGCAGCAAACTGATCTCGTTTGGGAAATGTCTTTGTTTTCGATTTTTCGCCGATCGTGATCTGTTGTTTGATAGCCATGGCGTATTCGTAGGCGGGGTCAGACCTTAGAATGCCCTTGGTTCCAATGAGGCAGTAACGGCTTACATCGGAAGCGCCGAAACTGCAGGTAAAGCTGGCGAGCCGTTCTTCGGAAAAGTGCATTACAACCGTCGCCATTTCTTCCACGTGCTCAAATCTCTTGTCTTCGCTTCTGGCGGTTGCCGCGAAGACCTCCGTAGGTTCAGAACCGAACAAATAGCGGGCGGCGTTAATGCAATACACGCCCATGTCATAAACGGGGCCGCCACCCCGCGCATTGGGTTCCTTAACCCGCACATTATCGTCCGCCACCTGCTGGGAGAACTCGGAAGTGAAAATCCGCGGATTCCCCAGCTTACCGCCTCTTGCCAGGTGAATGGCCTCGAGGTTTCCAGCTTCAAAGTGAAGGCGATAGGCAATCATTAATTTTGCATGGTTCTCGTTTGCGGCTTGAATCATGGCAAGGCAATCTTCGGATGTGACGGCCATGGGCTTTTCGCAAAGCACATGAACTCCAGCCGCCGCAGCACGAACCGCATACTCTCGATGGAGATGATTGGGCAGTGCGAGGTAAACGGCGTCCACATTGGATAAGGCGCGACTATAGTCCTCATACGAGTAGAGATGCGGGAGCCCATACTTCTTGCCCAATTGCTCAAGTTTGTCCGAATTCCCCGATACCAGAGCAAAAAGCTCGGAGTTAGCCGCCTTCCTGAATGCTGGCAGAATCGCGATCTGCGCAATGTGTCCCAAACCAACCACTGCGTAGCGAACTTTGCGTTTCGACATTCCGCGTCGCGTCATAGACTCCTCCGAAATAAAGGTTTCGGTCGGCGGAGCGAATCGCCGACTCCATCAACCGCAACAACTCTTTGTTTTGATGCAGTTTTCCGACCCGGGGTGGGTCAGCATTTGCGCGCTCTTCGCTGGCGTAAGGATTCTCAGTAGAAGCCCTAGAGGAAACTCTATGGGTCTGTGCGGG
>Ga0209006_10003495_pt1 | contig 14281 bp, 12 predicted proteins | sample JacPin_JW_Ref_O2_FD_188567 | JGI IMG/M metagenome (GOLD analysis project Ga0209006, IMG submission 188567) | Forest soil microbial communities from Algoma, Ontario, Canada - Jack Pine, Ontario site 1_JW_Ref_O2 (SPAdes) (version 2) | ecosystem: Environmental > Terrestrial > Soil > Boreal... | reverse complement strand
TTCTGATCAGTCCGCAGAAGCCCTCCTGGTGAAACTGGATCGCGGATACATTTACTGCGATCCTCACGATAGGTAGACCTTCCGTCTGCCATTTCTGGGCTTGAGCACAGGCTGTCCTGAGCACCCATTCACCAATTGGCACGATTAGGCCACTGTTTTCAGCAATTCGTATGAATTTGTCGGGCGGCACGAGACCCAACTCCCGATGCTGCCACCGAAGGAGCGCTTCCAGCCCAGTGATTCTTCCAGTGGCAATATCCATCTGTGGCTGATACATCAAGAACAGTTCCTTGTTCTCCAGTGCTGATCGTAAGCTGTTCTCTAAAGTCAGTCGCTCCGCTACCTCGGTATTCATGTCTTCCGTAAAGAACCGGATGTTGTTGCGTCCATAATTTTTGGCGCTATGCATGGCCGCATCGGCCCGGCTGATTAGGGCTTCGCCGTCCGCACCGTGTTCCGGAAAAATACTGATTCCGATGCAACAGCCAATACTGAGTGAGTGGCCTTGAACAGCAAATGCAGCGGTCATGGCATCCATCCGGCGTTTCGCAGCAACCGCAACATCGGGCACTTCCTTTATGTCAGTCAGCATGATGAGGAATTCGTCGCCGCCCAGATGCGCGACGGTGTCCTGTTCACGTCCCAACTTCTTAAGCCGCTCTGCAATTTGTTGCAAAAGAAGGTCACCGATTGGACGGCCCAGTGAGTCGTTGATGTTCTTGAACCCGTCCAGGTTGAGGAACAGCAGCGCGACTTTGTCCTTTTTCCGTCGCGCGCCGGCGAGAGTCTTGGCCAAGCGGTCCTTAAGAAGAGTCCGATTGGGTAATCCGGTCAGAGCATCGTAGTAAGCTAAATATTGGATGCGTTCTTCCGCGACTTTGCGGTCCGTAATGTCGCGAAAATACCAAATTCGTCCCCGATGGCGGCTTCTTGAGTCGACGAGCGGCGCAGAGTACCGGTCGAAAATCTTGCCATTCTTGAACTTGATCTCATCCCTGCTTTTTTCATCCCTATGGCCGTAAAGATACTCGACCCGCCTGATAAATCCGTCTGGATTTTCGACTTTATCTATCACATGCTTGAGCACGACCCGATCATCTTTCGTGCTCAGCAGATCATCCGGTATCTCGAAGTGGAGCCCAAATTGTTTGTTTGCCAGAACGATGTGATGAGACTCATCTACGGCTAGAATGCCATCAATTGTAGTCTCCGCTTGCGCCTCCAACAGAGCGTTTTTGAACAACAATGCTTCTTCGGACCGCTTGCGCTCGGTGATATCTTGCTTGATGGCAACGAAATATCGATTCGCCGGATTCCTGATGTCCCGCGTTACGGGTGTGATCGTCATCTCTTCGGTGTAGCTCGTCCCATCTTTCCGCCGGTTGACGATCTCGCCTTGCCAGACCTTGCCCGATGAAATTATGGACCAGAGATTTGCATAAAAGCTTTCCGGCTGCTCTCCGGATTTCAACAGCCGGGTACTTTTTCCCAATACCTCTTCCTTGTCGTAGCCAGTCATGATCGTAAACGCCCGATTTACCCATACGATTGTGCCTTCGTAGTCTGTGATAACGATTGCATTGGCGGCGGCTTCCAGGGCCGCTGACTGCAAACGCAATTGCTCTCCAGCATGCTTGTGTAAGGTGATATCACGAGCAATTGCCGATGCCCCTATGACCCGCCCCGTTGCGTCCTTTATTGGCGAGATCGAAACTAACACGTCTAGCCGTACGTCGGCCTTAGTGAATCGTTGAGTTTCCAAGCACTCGATTGGCTGTCCACTCAGTACCCGCTCCATTATGGCTAGCATTTCAGCTTGCTTGTCGCGGGGAAATAATAAGGACACGTTTTGGCCAACCGCCTCAGCGGCTGTGTAGCCATACAGCTTCTCCGCCGCCGGGTTCCAATTTGTGATCACCCCATCCATATTCTTTTCAACAATGGCATCTTGGGAGAACTCGACGATGGCTGTTAGCCTCTGGGCTGTCTCTTCGGCCTTCTTGCGCTCCATAACCTCGCCTGGCGACGGCAACCCCGCTTTGATTCCACGAAGGCGCAGGTCACGGCCGGCAATCCCGACATCATTGATTGATGCCATCGTTCTTCCGGCCTCTCCATGTCGTAGTTTCTTGGTGTCCACGAACCGATTCGGTTGTGGCCTGGAACAGATCAGGAATGGTTTCCTCAGGCCGAATATCCGCGATTGTCATCGATAGGAAGTCCCGGCTTGCACACTCATATTGTGATGTGGGTTCATACGCCGCCAGAAACTTTAGGCTCTTGGAGTCAAACTCGCATATCGGTAACGGATTGCTGTCAAACAGAAACGGAGGTTGTACGTCTGGCTGGCACAACTGCCCTCTAAGCTCCTTTTTTAGGGCGACGAACATAACCGCGGCAGCCACCAACGTCGTAAACAGAATAGAAATGGTGTGAGACGTCCAAGTTGACTTTGTAGGAGAAACTACCCCCATAGCCGCTTCGAAAACAAATAGGATGCAGCCAGTCGTCATTCCCGCTCGTATCACTCGCATGTTGGCGCTCAGGATTGTGCGATTTGAAACAACACTTTTTTGAGTTCCTCAATATCTGCCGCAAGATTAGGCATGATCGTTGCGTATCGGCGCGCTCCGAGGAAAGGGTGCTGCTTGAAATAACTCATCGGACAATCCGGCAAGTATGTAGCGGTCGAGACATTGCATGTTGATGCCCAATCGCGCACGGATGTTAAGTTGTTGACTCGATGCGAGCTATCGGAGTCAGCCGTACCCAGCGGCCGAAACGGAGTTGTTCTCGCCTCTGAAGCGTTCCAGTTTTTGGACACCTCTGGAGAGGTAAACGCGAGTCGCATCGGAGTGGCGGAGCGCACAGATACGCGCACAACCGCCCTGAGCGTACACGACAGGAGTACCCGGCAGGCCACCAGCCCGCGTACCCATTCTTTGAAATTAGGCCACTCGAAACTGTGCAATAAGTGATTGCTAGGGAAAGTGAGCGATACGATGCCCATCGTCAACACTCAAGTGACAGTGATGGCAAACCCCGAAAGGCACGACGCCCGCTTTTCAACCTGTTGTCCGGTGCGGTTTTGCTTGCGTTGTGCGTCATTCAAGATTGGGGCAACGGAATGGGAACATCATGAGTTGAGTGTGGGAGCAATGCCGCGAACATGAAAGTTACGAAAGAGAGGAACGGGCGTACGGGCGCACATGTGTGAAGAACCAAAACCTACCGGCGCCGCGGAGATCGACCGATCCTCGATGTCCTGATAGCGGTCTCTGAATTTCAGTCGGACACCAGCCGGCATCTCCTTGTTTGCAACAAGGCGCTCCAGCAGCTTTTGCCAATAGCCAACGTTGAGGGGCACTTCCCAATAGCTGGCTAGCGTTGAAGCTTGTGGGCAATGAAGATCTCTCGACGCTTCGGCGTGCATTCATGCGATTGTTTTTCTCCTACGGATTGCGAGAAAGCAGAAAATGAGAATAGACGCAAGTGTGCAAGTCTTACTGCGGTGAGTGCTCGACAGGATTATCGATAAGGTTGGCGGCCACTGGACGAGGCTTTTTTTCACTCTCTAACGAGGTGTCCAGGCGGCATGTAATGCGCGTTCTGCAACACGTCCGTGGCAACAAGGCCCGAGCCGCGGAGATCCTTGGAGTTGGTCGCGCAACGATCTACCAATGATTTCAAGGGTGAACCTTGAGAAGCGGGATCAGAGTGCCAAATAGCTCAACTGCGATCGGCGATGCGGCAAGTTCTGCAGTCGGACTCCCCGAGTTGAAGCAGTTGGCCTGCTTAACATCGCGATCCCGTCGACCCCCTTTCGGGACACCAACAGTCTTAGTCTTCGCGGGAGACAAACTTGGTCTCAGCGCCTTGCTAGTCCATCCTCAAGAAACTTCGCGGGCTGTTTTTCTTCGTCAGCGGCCTCCGCTGTCTGAGGTCTGATTTCTCGGGGTCGAGCGCCGAGACGATTGCCACCAATTCAGAGAAAATTTCGACCTTGCGGTGGCACCTGCTCACGAGCGCAACCGTCGCTCCCAATTCGTTATGTCGGCAGCGCCAGTAATCCTTATCCCAATGCTCTATCGCTTTAAGTTCCGCGAAAAGCGCTTCAACGCGCTCGATTCCTTCACTGATATCAAGCTTCTTCATACTTAGGCGGCGCTGAACTTCCCCCTCTGTGCGGGCAGAGGGTTCGCGCATAAAATAATTCCAGTTCAGTGCCCTCCCCGTTTCGTCGCATCTTCAGTGCCCAGAGCGGCCCCTCTATGTGATTGAAAAGACTGTCCTCCAAATTCTCCGAGTGCCGACGATTGCCGATATTTCGGCAGAGCTGCCGGTATTTCGGCAAGTCTCAATTAAAGTCTTCCCACAGTTTGCCGATATCCCTCAAGCGGCCTGTTTTCTAGGGGTTCGCTCAAGGAGACAATATGCCCCAAAATCGGCGAGAGACAAAGTCCACCGTTAAAGTAAACCTTGAAATGACCGGGAGATTCGGGCGATGGCTAATGGCTCAAAAATACGCCCCATCGACACAAGAACGATATTGCCGGATCGCTAGCAATCTGTGCCGTTACATCGGAAATCGGCGACTGGCTTCTGTGACCCCAATGGACATTAGTGACTACCTGACTGCGACTCTTCCAGACCGATGGGGCGACAGCTACATTTCAGACCAACTGGGAGCCCTCAGATGCTTCTTTGACTTCCTTTATCTCGGTGGTGTTGTGGACAGTGTAGCCCCGAGATTCCTAAAGGCCCGCGCAAGGCCGAAGGCACTCCCTCGTGCCCTCACACAAGCTCAGATCAACAAATTAATCCGGACGGCAATACATCCTCGTGATCGTGCCTTGGTTGAACTACTGTACGCAACCGGATGCCGAATCGGAGAGACGCGAATGATCCGCGTCGAGCAGATCGATTTCAAAGGACGCAAATTCCGAGTCCGCTCAAAGCGACGGGAGAGGGTCGTTTATTTCGGATCAGTGACAGCCACAGCGCTCCGTCGATATCTTCAGGGCCGAAAAACGGGTTATTTGTTCCAAGACAAAATCAAACCACAGAAGGGCTACATCACTTACTACAAAAAGGCGTGGATTGGGAACTGGATGGACTACCGTATGGAGTCACGGCGGGGAGTCAAGCATAGCAAATGGCTCGGAAATCCTTCCGTCGTATCCCGTGCCGAGGCTCAACGACGATTCAGGAAGTTCCTCAGAGACATCGATCTGGTTCGCCCAAAGCCAGATCGTCCCATGAATCGAAGTACCCTGAGCAGTGTGGTTAGGGAGATCGGACGCCGGGCCGGCATCGGCAAGATCGGTCCTCACGCGATTCGCCACAGCTTTGCTACGCACCTCCTAGAGAGAGGGGCGGATATTCGGGCGATCCAAGAATTGTTGGGTCATGTTTACTTAACCTCCACTCAAGTCTATACAAGGATCAGCAACAAAGCTGTGAGATCGACATTCCGTCGCTTCCACCCAAGGGGGCGATAGATGACAAAGCGAGACCGTGAACTCTTAGACGAGATCTTCCTCCAGCCGTGGTTTCTACCGCAGAGCACGGCGCTTGCCATCAGACGAATCTTGCCACCCGAACATCGCCACAGAATGCGCTTTTACTTTGACGATTACGGCTGTTTGAAGTGTGGAAAGACGAATGTCACGTACGGTTCGAATGGGCTCTGCAAGCTCTGCATGCAGCAGGTTAAGTTGCGTCTCTTTTTCGCCATTAAGAGGCGCTGGACAGCAGCAAGCCCTGAAAATCTCCCGCGTACATTCAAAAGAGTGGCCGATGCACAACGATTGCTAAAGGATTTGGTCCGTATGTCGTCCAGTAAATCGCTGAAAAGAGAGGTCTAAAATTGAATGTCAGAACGAAACGTCTTCCTCAATCAGCCGCGCAGAATCGGTCGCCGCTATGCCTTCTCCGCCGCCAATCCTGTCCAGTCGGTGGATCCGCGCGACGCTCACCCAGGTCCGCTTTTTCCGAGGTGCCTAGCCGGGGACCGAGCCATGAACCGACGCAGGCCCGTTCTAAATGTTGCGGACTCTGATTTAGTTACGATCTATCTACTTCAGCATCGATAATTCCGTCTTCTACAACATAACGGTTGCGATTCGCAGATGCGCCATCACGAGTTCTGGAGGTGTGCGGAGATCCATTCGGAGGGAGAAAGCTTCATAAGGCGATCCGCTTTGAATATTTCCAGAAAGATAATATCCGTATTGCCGACATTCTCAACCTAGTGACCCAGCGTTTTGGGACCATCCCAACATCTCCGGCATTGAAGTCGGCGGTACGAGCCTTGGCGCCGCCCCTCCGATCTCGCGCACCCCGAGAACTGCCAGGATGATGGCCTGGAAATCGTGACTATCGTGGAATAGATCATCCAGTACCACCTTTCACCTATTCTCTGACCGCGCGAGAGCGGTTATTGTCACCGGGTGCAACGTAGCGCCATCAAACGGGCGATCATTCGCGCCACCGAGGGTGTGCTGCGGCACCACACGCTGCAGGTCTCCCGCCGCATATCGCCTATCGCCACGAGCTTAACGAAGCCGAACAGGAGAACATCGCGCGCGCGCAGGACTGGGCGCTCAACCGCCATCGTGATCCGCTTAGCGAGAAATTCGTAAAGGATCTGCACCGACGCATGCTCGGTGACGTTTGGCGGTGGGCCGGCAAATTCAGAATGAGCGAACGCAATCTCGGAATTGCATTCCATGAAATTCCCATTGCACTGCGCCGCTTGATCGATGACACGAAGACGCGGATCAAGTACAAGACTTTTCCGCCTGGCGGGGTATTTGCCTTCGTCTGCGGGGTCTTGTTTCAGATTGGCAAAACCGGCCGTTACACCGTGCTCCACCGGTTTACCGATAAAACCAGACGGCGCCCAACCATCAGGAGAGTTGACTCTGGGCAAGGATAGCAGCATTTATGGAACGACTTTCTCAGGAGGCGAGACGGGCTCCCGCGCGATTTTCAAGTACACGCCATGAGGCGCTACGCCACAATGCTCGGAAATTGCCCTAAGAAGAAACTGATGCGTAGCGCACGTTGCTTGTTGCTCATCCTACTTTGCAGCTTTTCTTCAAGCAGCTTCGCGCAATTACAAAATCCTCAGGTCGCAACTCGTGTGGTTGCCCAGATTAGAATCGGCCCCTTATGTTTTCCCGGCACGGCCAAGTCGGCGGAACTTAAGATCGACTTCATGCCTTGGCTTGCTGCACCATCTCGAGGAGCATCGCTCGCGTGTCGTGTGGGGTGGCAACCTCGCGAAGAAAGTTGATACGGGAGCCCTTGACTCCATCCCTTGTCTTCAGTTTGAGCGAGAAGCCCAAACGATCGACCGAGGTCATTGTTGCCTCGATTGCTTCGATCCCTGCATGGGCTCTGGCCAGCAGGATCATCGCATCGACATGATCCGCATTCATGTGAGCGAGGATGCCTCGCGCGGCGTTGGCCAGCGGATCCGGTGCTGCACGCTCGTATTCGGCTGCATCGACCCAGCCCATCACGCCAAAGCCGCCTACGTAATAGAGATCGGCGGGCTGGAGGCGGAAGAAGCTAAAGTCGGAAAAGTCGACCCAATAGCGACTCTTCTCATGGCGAGCGAGGTATTCATCGCGAACAGTAGCAATTTCCTCCTCAAGGCACAGGCGAGGCGCGGCCTACAAGAGTCGCTCTTGCGGCGCCAAGCGGGTCGCTATCAGCACCTGCCTGCCCGACGAAGAGGCTGCACCGCGAATCTTCCTTCAGATTCTGGGTGTGCATGGCCATATTGCTGATGAGGAAGATGGGGCGACCCGCAGAATCAAGCGCGAAGGGCATCAAAGAACCAAACGGAAATCCCGGATGCTTGCGGGATAGCGACGACAGAGTGGCGACAGAAACGAGCGACAAGAGAGTCCGGACACGCTCCGCGTGAGTTGGCTCCGGAAGTTGCTGCAACGCTGGGCCGGTGAATGCGTGTTGGCGGGGTGCGGAATCGTTCGGCGACATCAGGGGTTCCTCCTTTGCTTATATCGCACCTACACCTCTGCCTCAATCAGTTCGTGAAACATTGCCATGATGTGACCTGCGCCTGCCCAGCAATCTTCCTACCGAACCACGTCATCTGGAAGCTGGGCCTCCAGAACCTGATTGTGAATGATAAAGGACGCTATCATTCTCTCTGAACTATCTGGTATATAGATCACGAATCGAGTGGACTCGTCGTCGAGTAGCCACGCTTGCCCAAAAACGTCCTCCCGGCAAGGACTGCACGCGATTGAATCTACGAGATCGCCGTAAGGATTCTCTAGCCGCCCGAAAACAGATGTTATTGGGCGGTTCGAAGTGGATGACAAAGACCTATGCTCGTGGCCGCCAGTATGCGATGGCGGATTGGATCGCTCTCTCAATTCGCGCTCCCCGTCGGCTGAAACCGAGAGCTACGACCATTTCGTCCATGATCTGGTCGTCTGTTCTCAATTGGCCATCAGAAGAAATCCACTGCAGTAGCTGAGCCAACTCCGAGATGCTGTATTGATCGATTGAGGTGCGGACGGGCACATTCGGCCTCGGTCCCCGTTGGTGCTTCGGCGTACCAGAGTCCGCGTGTTCTCGATGATTTCCGTTGGCGTGATTATTATTTGGAAGCGCTCCCCTGTCCAATTTGTCCGCAAACAGAACTGCATTTTCGAATGCTTTGATTGCGCGTTGGATTTCTTCTTCTTTGCGCATGAACCAATCGGTAGACCAGATACGATGAAATCTCCATCCCAAGTTCTCGAACTGCTGCTGTCTCAACCGGTCCCGGTCTCGGGCCGTGTAGCTTGAATGGTAGCTTGCGCCATCACACTCGATTGCGAGCACGAATCTTCCCAGCTTTCTTGGGTGTTCGGCGGCCATGTCGATTCGAAATTGAGAGGCACCCATCTCGAGTGTCTGTATGCAACTTTCAGAAGTCCCGCCATTTTGACCACTAGTATATTTCGCTAGTGCGTTCCGATTATTGCTTTTCTTTTCCGTTGTTTGTAAACCCTATAGGCTTGTATGTATAAGACACTAGTTCTCTTCCTGTTTTTATATGGCATGACTCTTGCGCAGGGCCAGGCATCTGCTCCCTCGTCACCGTTCGGCACCGACCCGAGCGCTCAACCGCAGCAGGGTGGCGCAGCGACGCGAGGAGAATTTACGCCGGTTCTTGATTCCGAGAAACGTCCAATCACCGCCGGCGGCTTCGTAAAAACCGGCCCCGTCATATTTAAGGACATCGCTGAAAAAGCCGGCCTGACCACGTGGCGTCACACCATGGGATCGCCAGCCAAGAATTACATTCTTGAGACCACCGGTTCAGGCGTCGCGCTGCTCGATTACGACAATGACGCCTGGCTCGATATTTACTTTGTGAATGGATCGACTTTCGACTCGCTAAGTGGCAAAACTGAGCCGCCGCACGCAGCGCTTTTTCATAACAATCACGATGGAACGTTTACGAATGCCACCGAAAAGGCTGGCGTCGCCAACGATCGTTGGGGCTATGGAGTCGCGATTGGCGATTACGACAACGATGGCTGGCCCGATATCTATGTCTCCAATTATGGAAAGAACCGGCTCTACCATAACAATCACGACGGCACATTTACTGATCTGGCCGAAGCAGCCGGTGTAACCGTCGGCAACTGGTCTACTGGCGCCACGTTCGGCGACTACGACGGAGACGGCCGGCTGGACCTGTTCGTTCCTGGATACATTCACTGGGACATGGATCATCTTCCTCCAGCCCCCAGTTCTGCGCCCAATGCGATTTCCTTTTGCCAATTCCGCGGAGCCAGCGTCATGTGCGGCCCGCGTGGCCTGAAGGGCGAACCCGATCATTTGTTTCACAACAACGGCGACGGCACATTCACCGAGGTAAGCAAACAGGCCGGTGTCTCCGATGAGTCGCACAGCCGCTACGGTTTTACGGCGGTGTTCGTCGACGTGGATAACGATGGCAAAGTCGATCTGCTCGTCGCCAACGATTCGACTCCAAATTATCTCTACATCAACAAGGGAGACGGATCCTTCAAAGACGTCAGCATCCCTTCCGGCTTCGCGCTGAATCAGGATGGCCAGGAAGTCGCCAACATGGGGATGGCGATCGGAGATTATCGCAATAACGGTTTGCTCGATCTTTACACCGGAACTTTTTCCGATGACTACAAGCCGCTGTTCCGCGATGAAGGCAAGGGCCGCTTCACGGAAATCGCCGCCGAAATGGGTATGGCTGAGGTCACTTATCCTTTTCTGACGTGGAGTACGGAGTTCATCGATTACGACAACGACGGCTGGAAAGATATTTTTACCATCAACGGCCACGTGTATCCGCAGGTGGATCATCACAATTGGGGCACATCGTGGGCGCAGCGGCCGCTGTTGTTCCATAACGCGAAGAACGGCGAAAAGTTTGATCTCATGCCCGCTGTTGAGGGCACGGCATTGGCGGAAGTCATGCCGGGCCGAGGCGCCGCTTTTGGTGACTTATTCAATAACGGAAAGATCGATGTCGTCGTCAACAACATCGACCATGTGCCGGCGTTGCTGCAGAACGTGAATGCGGATACGCATCACTGGGTCGGCCTCAAGCTGGTCGGCGGACCGAAAAGCCCGCGGGATGCCGTTGGAGCCACTGTTTATCTGACCGCGGGTGGCCTGCACCATCGCGAAGACGTAATGAGTGGCGGCAGCTACGAGTCGTCCAATGATCAGCGTCTGCACTTCGGCCTCGGCGATGCAACCTCCGTGGATAAAGTCGAGATCCATTGGCCGAGCGGCGCAGTCGAGCCTGTTTCCGTGCCCTCGGTCGATCGTTACTTCGTTGTGGAAGAAGGCAAAGGATTAGTTCCTAGCGTTTACGACAGCATGCCGAAATATGCGGGCAAGTAGAACACGGGGAGTAGTTAAGAGTCGCACGCAGGTGAAGTGTTCGGCAGTTCCTCCGGTGAAATTCAGAGGGAAGTCCGGATCGAAGAGGCGCGTATGAAACTACAATTGCGACGGTTGCCGGTGTCTGTCGTTCTGAGCGTAGGCTTGCTCTGCTTTACTCCGATTGTTTCCGATTCGCAATCGGCACCCGCGAGTTCAAAAGACAATTACCCGCCTATGCAGCAATATCCCGCGATCAGCCCCGCGCCGGAGTCTCACGCGCAACCCTCATCCATTGAAGCCGGTTCTCGTAAAGATTACGCGGACAAGATTCACGAGAACTACAATTTTCGCTTCGGCGAAAATGACATTTCTACGCCCGGTAACGCGAAAGTCGCCGGCGACGATTTCATTCAACCCGGCGCTTTTCCCACGGCGCAGTACTGCTCCAAATGCCACGCCGAAGCCTACAGCCAATGGCGTCAGGCCCTGCACTCGAATTCTTTCCGGACCCCGTTTTATCGCACGAGCGTAAACATTCTGGCGCGGACCAAAGGCATCGAGTTCACCCGACATTGCGACAGCTGCCACAATCCCATCGGAGTTTTGTCCGGGGGCCTTACCCAGGATTCAAAAATCGATCGCCACTTTGATCAGGATGGCCTCACCTGCACCACTTGCCATTCCGTTCAACAATTGCAGCCGACCGTGGGAAATGGCGGCTTTGTGATGGGTGTTCCCGCCGTCATGGTGGACGAGAACGGCAAGCGCATTCCCGGCGAGGTTCCGTATGCCGAGATTTTCAAACATCCAGATCGCCACTCGAAGGCCGTGATTCAGGATTTTTATCGAACCCCTGAATTTTGCTCGGCCTGCCACAAAGCCAACCTGCCAACTCCATTGAACGACTATAAGTTCTTGCGCGCGTTTACTGTCTTCGATGAATGGCAGAACTCGAAGTTTTCCCAACGCAATCCCCTCACTTTTTATACCGCCGATCTCACCACGTGTCAGGGATGCCATATGAAGCGCGGCGAGATCAGTCATGTGGAGTGGGGCGCAAAGAACAGACAGTTCGCTTCACATCGTTGGACAGCCGGCAACACGGCCGTGCCTTTCTACTATGGATTCGACGAGCAACTGCAGAAGACGATCGACTTCCTTAAATCGGGTAACTACCTGAATGTGGATCTGTTCGCGATCAAAAAAGTCGACCCGTGGGTAGCCAGCAGCAAAGTGGATACAGAAGGATTGGTTGAGCCTCTCGGTTCCGTGCCGTTCAAACTCGCACCCAACGATACCGTCGAGACCGTGGTCGTGGTGCAGAACAAGAACATCGGCCACTCTTTGATTCCCGAAGTCCGCGACTTATATGAGGCGTGGGTCGAGTTCCAGGTGAAAGACAACGAGGGCGCCGAAATCTACCACAGCGGATTCATCAAGGCAGATGGCGCTCTCGACGAACGGGCGCACAGTTTCACCAACCGTCCTGTAAACACAGACGGCGAGTTTGTGGATAACCACAAAGTTTGGACCATCCACTCCGTCGCTTATGACAGCACGGTTCCAGCCGGACGATCTGTTCTTGTGCGCTACGAATTTCGCGTTCCCCCGAATGCGAAAGGACCGCTGACCGTAACCGCGCGCGTGAACTATCGCCATCTGCGGCAGAGTTACCTGAACAATATTTTCGGCAAAGACCATCCTGCCTACCCCATCGTGGAAATTACTTCGCGCACGCGGACGTTGAATCTGGGCGACAATCCGGCGACCGCGCCCGATCCTCAGGACAACGCCGAGTGGATGCGTTGGAACAACTTCGGCATCGCTTGCCTCGATCAATTCCAATATGCGGACGCCGTGAGCGCATTTGCGCGTGTCGTAGCTCTGCGGCCCGACTACGCCGACGGTTACACCAATATCGGCCTGACCAACATTCTCTGGGAGAAGTACGGCTCCGCACGCACCAGCCTCGACAAAGCTCTCGGGCTCAGTCCCAAGAGTGCCCGCGCACTCTATTATATGGCCCTTGTCGAACGTCGCACCGGAAACAAGGCGGCTGAAATCGCGGACTTAGAGAACGTGGTCGAGCAATTTCCAAGGTCATCGGACGCGCGCCGCGAACTGGGCAAAACCTATTACCGCGAAAATGATCTGGAAAAAGCCAGAGTGCAGTTTGAGGCACTACAGTCGATCGAACCGGACGATGTCGCCGCTCACTACAATCTGTCGTTGATTTACGGCCGCATGGGCATGGACAAAGAGGCGACTGAACAAGCCGCCCGTTTTGCCGACAAGAAAGCCGATCCCAGCGCGCCAACTTATTCGTTGGACTTTCTCAAAGATCATCCTGAAATTTCAACAGAAAGCGTGCCCTGGCACATGCATGCAGACCTGGGGCTTGATCTTGCGCTCACTCCGCAAGCGCCGGCGAACGCGCCCCAGAAGCCGTGAGCGGCCTAGTTTCCAGAAGGAGGTGTGATTTGCGGCAGAATTGTCAGATGCTTCCCGGGCTCTTAAATCGTCTGTCGGTCGTAGCCTTGCTGTTCATTCTGTGGATATGCATGCCTGCAACTCGCGCCTCTGCCGAGACGTGTCCATGGCTGAATGCAGCCACCGCGGCGGGCACACTCGATCCCCATCAGCTCACACCTTTCAACGGCACAAATTTCTATTTGAACGGCATCCAGTTGGCGGGTGTAAACGGCTTCCCGCGCGGCAATGTGCAGAACAAATACAACACCTGGCAGCCAAGAATTGGCTTCGCCTACGACGCCACCGGGGATGGAAAGACGGTGGTCCGCGGCGGCTTCGGCATGTTCTTTGAACGTGTTCAGGGAAACGACGTTTACAACGCCGCCCTGAACCCGCCGTTCGCCTACATACCGACTGCAAACAACGTCTACTTCTCCAACCCGAACACCAGTGCGCTGACCGGAGCTACTACGGCTCAAACTTTTCCTTCAGCCCTGACTAATCTGGAATACAAATACACGCCTCCTGGCACTGCAACTTTTAGCTTTGGCGTGCAACGGCAACTCGCTCCGTCAGTGGTAGCGGTGGTGCAGTATGCAGGTTCTGTAGGTTGGGCGCAGAACGATGACCGTAACATCAACACGTTGCCTTTGACGGATCCAAACAACCCGGCAAATCCTTACGACCTTCGGGAGGGGGTTTCCAACGGCAGTTTGAACGCGAATATATACCGCATCCAACCCGGCTATGCCGGTATTACACAGGAAGAGAACGAGACAAATTTCACCTACAACTCGCTGCAAATCGGTCTTCGTATGGAGAACCGGCATGGGCTTACCGTCCAGGTGGCCTACACCTACTCGCATGAGATCGACGAGGTAACGAATGATCTCAACGGCCTTTC